>WNGG01000685.1_pt1 | contig 38076 bp, 40 predicted proteins | sample 5400661 | NCBI WGS metagenome assembly WNGG01 (sample SAMN13153372, study PRJNA577476) | soil metagenome | isolation source: 100 cm soil or saprolite under Garry oak tree replicate 1 | place: USA:California | collected 2016-06-15
CATAGACGTACCCATGCCGGACGTCGTATGCGACGGAAGCGGGATAATTCCCGACGGGGATTGTCGCCTCGACGCTCGTGCCGTTGATCACGCTGACGTTGTTCGAGTAGGAGTTCGCGACGTACATCTTGTCGTTCCCGCTGTCATAGGCGACGCCGGCAGGCTGACGCCCGACGGCGACTGTGGCCACCACCGTTGTTCCGTCGATCACGGTCACGCTATCCGAGCCAGCGTTCGTCACATAGACGTACCCGTTTCCGCTGTCATAAGCCCCAGCCGAAGGATACTTCCCGACGTGGACGGTCGACACGAGGGACGTCCCGGAAATCACGCTGACGTTGTTCGAGCCAGCATTCGTCACATAGACGTACCCGTTCCCGCTATCGTACGCGATACCTCCCGGATATATCTCAACGGGGATCGTTGCCGCCACGATGCCGCCCGCCGTCATCGGCGTGTAGGAGATTGCGACATTTACTGATGCTCCGCTCACCACCACCATTCCGGAGAAGGGGGAGGGGTTGTAGTACGCGGCGTCCCCAGTGACCCTCGCGACTGCGTAGGCGTGGGTCCCGTTCGGTTCGGAGAAGGTCATCGTCGTCGTGGTGGAGCTGTTGGACAAGCCGCCCATCGTAACGGACCACTGGGTCCCGCTCGGGAGCTCCGCCTCGGCAATAGTCACGACGAAGAGTTGGGCGGCCGCGCAAATCACGCTCACGGTACCCGCGTAGTATCTCGCCACGTAGACGCAGCCGTTGCCGCTGTCGTACGCCACGGCATTGGGATATTCACCGACCGGAATCCACGCTATCACGGTCGTCCCGGAAATCACGCTGACATTGCCCCGGATGAAGTCCGCGTAGTTCGTAACGTACACATACCCGCTTAGGCTGTCGTAAGCCAAGGCATCGGGACAAGTCCCGACCGGCACCGTTGCGACAAGCGCAGTCCCGTCGATTACATTCACGGCATTCGAGCCACAGTTCGCGACGTAGATGTAGCCGTTCCCGCCGTCGTAGGCCACGCCGCGGGGATTGCCCCCGACAGGAATCGTCGCTATCACGGTGGTCCCGTCGATCACGCTCACGGCGCTCCGCCCAATGTTCGCCACGTAGACGTACCCGTTGCCGCTGTTGTACGCCACGCCAGAAAGGGCGTACTCGATCGGAATCGTCGCTATCACGGTGGTCCCGTCGATCACGCTCACGTTGTCCGAGAAGCTGTTCACCACATAGACGTCACGCTCACCGTGTTCTGACCATTGTTCGACACGTAGACGTAACCGTTCCCGCTGTCATAGGCGACGCCAAACGGGTTAGCGCCGTACCCGATTGGGACCGTCGCCACGACGGTCGTCCCGGAAATCAGGCTCACGGAATTCGAGACGGAGTTCGCCACGTAAACGTAGCCGTTCCCGCTGTTATACGCGGCACCGACGGGATAGTTCCCGACCGGGACTGTCGCTATGACGGTGCCGGCCTTCGTGTTCGCCGTGAAGGAGATGTTAACATTCGAAGGCGCCCCGTTCACCGTGACCGACCCCGAGGAGGGGGAGGGATAGTAGTAGGCAGCATACCCAGTGACTCTCCCCACGGCGTAGGAATGCGTCCCATTCGGTTGTAAGAACGTGATGGTGGGCGTGGCGGAGCTGTTGGACAAGCCTTCCAGGATGACGGACCACGAACTCCCTGACGGGAGCCCCGTCTCGGTGAAGGTCACGAGGAAGAGTGGCTTGGTCGTGGAGATCACGCTCACGGTTTGCGATTGAAAGTTCGCCACGTACACGTCGCCGTTCCCGCTGTTATACGCAACTCCTTCGGGTTGGATCCCAACCGAAATCGACCCCGCGACGGTCGTCCCATCGATCACGCTGACGTTGTTCGAGCCCATGTTCGTCACATAGACGTACCCGTTGCCGCTGTTGTACGCCACGCCCTCGGGATTGACTCCGACTGGAACGGCCGCCACGACCGTCGTCTCATTGATCGCGCTCACGTTGTTCGAATTCTGGTTCGCCACGTACACGTACCCGTTCCCGCTGTCATACGCCACGCCGAGGGGACAGTTCCCGACCGGAACCGTCGCAATGACGGTCGTCCCATCGATGACGCTCACGTTGTTCGAAATACAGTTCGCTACGTAGACGTACCCGTTCCCGCTGTCGTACGCCACGCCGTAGGGAAGGTTCCCGACAGGAATTGTCGCCACGACGGTCGTCCCGTTGATCACGCTTACGTTGTTCGAATTCTCGTTCGCCACATACACGTACCCGTTCCCGCTGTCATAGGCCACGCCATGGGGATTGACTCCGACTGGAACGGCCGCCACCACGATGGTTCCGTTGATCACGCTGACGTTGTTCGAGCCCAGGTTTGTCACGTAGACGTAGCCGTTCCCGCTATCGTAGGCCACGCCGAATGGACCGTTCCCGACCGGAACCGTCGCAAGGACGTTCGTCCCGACAATTAAGCTGACGTTGCCGGGCCTGACACAGCCAGGTTCGCAGCTCGTGTAGTTCGAGACCGCCACATACACGTATCCGTTCCCGCTGTCGTACGCTACACCAGATGGACCGTTCCCGACTGGGATCGCCGCAATGACGGCACCGCCCGCCGAGTTCGGTGTTGGACTGGTCGACGGGAGATCTTCGGCGAATGGGTTCTCTCCTTCTCGCGCCTCGCCGAGGAACCTGGAGGGACTCGACATGGCCAACGCGGCTGCGAAGCTGCCAAGCACGATGAGCCCGGCTGCGACGAGACCCGGCAGGCTTCTCATTTCATGGACCCCCCACGTTCGAACTAGAACGAGAAACAGTTGTCTCGATGGATGCGTCCAACAATAAACCTATCCTCGAAGGAAAGCGGCATCGTTCCTTCCAGTACGATAGTCTATCGCCCTCGTCGTTCGGAAAGCAACAGAGGTCAACTCGGCTGTCTGGGCTTTCGGTCAATCTTCCGAATGCGATCGTGGCAAAAATAGCATGCTCCCGGCGGGATTCGAACCCGCGTCTGAGGCTCGAAAGGCCCCGATCCTTGACCGGACTAGACTACGGGAGCGGAACGGCCGGTTAGCGGCGTAGGCCATAAATGCTTTTGGAACTCGGTTCCCCGGGAGCGGGACAACGGAAACTACATGGTCCTCTCTGCCCTCGACGACGGGAATGCTACGAACCCGGCCGAGCATCACGGAGCTTGCGTTCCTCGTCTGCGGGGTCCTCATCGTCCTCGTCGGATGGGTCGCGGACTTCCTCGGCCTCTTCGAGATCGCATCGCAGCCTACCGGACACGGATCTTCGACCACGTTCCCACTTCGGCTCTTCATGACGATGTTCGGGGTCGCCTTCTCGACGATCGGGGTCGGATTCGAGAACTTTCCCCAGATCCTCCTGGGCGGCGATCGTGCGAAGCGATTCATCGTCGCGTTGCTGTTCCTGGCGGACGGCTCGTTGCATCTGTATGCGTTCAACGACCATCTTGGCGATCGGTTCTCGGCGGCCTTCTTCGCGTTCTTCTCGGCGGTTCAGCTCGCGGCCGCTTTTGTAATCCCGTACACGAAGTATCGACTCGAATCCCTATGGCTTGGCATCACCGTGTTTCTGATCCTCGCCTACGTCGTCACACGGACGATGGCGATATGGCCCATCGGGTTCGTGGAAGAGGTGGAACCTCTCGGGATCGTCTCGAAACTGGTCGAACTCGTCACGGTCCTCGTCCTCGTGTCGCTCCTTCAATCGGATCGGGCGTCTCGGCGGCAACCCGCGCCGGTCGCTTCGCCATCGGACCGGTGAGGCGCTAGATTTCCGCCGCGACTTCCTTTGCGAGGAGTCGGTATTCCTGCTCCTTCATCGCTGCCGGATTCGCCGAGATCAGGAGGTAAGAGTCGTTCAGCGTGATCTTCTCGTTCACCTTCTGCAGGAACCGCATAATCGACGCGAACCCGTTTTGCGAGATCATGTACTCGAGGCCTTCGAGGACGACCGCCGCGTTCCCGCCATCCGAGGCGAAGTCGGAGATGGCCGTGGCGATGTCGACGAGGGCGCTCGGCTCCGCGACCGCCATCCCTTTCGCCGTCCCCCCCGCCGATTTGGAAAGCCAGATGAACCCTGCGCCTTCGATCGGATATCGGGATCGCAAATCATCGGGATGGATACGAGTGATGCAGAGCCCGCGTGCGTTCGTCTGGAGGAGATCGGAAAACAGCGAGAATACACGCTCCGCCTTCGGTTCGCGAACGAGGTAGACACCACGGCGGCCGATATCGCTCCGCGCGGAGAGCTCGCCCCCGCCGACGACCGGGATTCCCTCTTCCTCGATGAGCCGGCTTTCCATCGCCTCGACGTCGCGGTACAGGACCGCCAACTTCGACTTCGCGAGCACGCCCAGTTCCGTGGACGAATACCCGCGGGTCGTGAGGGAGCCGATCTCCCGCCACGCGGACTTGAGACCTTCCTCAAAGCCTTTCAGAAAGGCCTTGCGCTTCTCGTCGTCGCCCATCCCTGTGCGGCGGCATAAGGCCCGGACGTCCGTATAGAGATTTCGTGGGATTCTCCCATGGGGCCGAGGAGACCAGGAAGGAACCGCAACCCGCCACAAACCGGTCGGCCGGCGGATTGTCGGCAGGACCGTCTACCCGATGTAGCCGAGGTCTTCGCGTTTGTCCGGAGTCTCGGGGGCGGCTTCGATGTCCTTCAGCTTCGACGTGATCTGATCGATCTGCTTCGCCTTGTTCTCGAGCTCGTTGAAGGAGATCTCGAGACCCAGGTATTTCGTGAGGACGTCCAGGACGGCCTGCGCGCTCTTCGGATCGACGAAGTAACCGGACGTCTCCCCCATCAGGCACACCGCGTGCATGTCATACATGCGGCCGAGGCCGAGCAACAAGCCGCTCGCGCCGACGATCCCGGCACCGGGTTCTCCGCGGGAGAACACGACACCGTACTTCTCCATCTCCTTCACGAGATCGGCGCCCGTCGCGGCCCCGAGGACCCGCGGCTTCGTCACCATGCGGCCCATGCCGTACCCTCCGAGGGTGAAGATCCGCCGCACGCCGAGCTTCTTCAGCTCCCGAAGGATGAAGTCGCTCAGCTCGTACTGGCCCTCCGGCGTCAGGCCCTGGTAGTCGCCGGTCAGGAGCACGAGGTCCCGCCCCGGACCCCGCTTCACGAAATGCATCTCGTTGTTCACGAGCTTCACCTGCCCATCATCCTGGACGAGGACCTGGGGCGGAAAGTACTTCGAGAAGATCTCTGCGAACTTGACCGCCTTCAGCTCGTCCTTCAGGTGTTCCGCGGCGAGCTTGCCGACGTTCCCGATGCCGGGAAGGCCTTCGATGAAGATCGGGTCGTCCAGCTTCGGATGGTCCGTGTATCGGATCGTGATGTTGTCCATGGCTTCTCACCTCTCCAATTCGTGGACGCGCTTAAGTTTGCGCCTGTACGCCCCGTAGCGGTCCTCGGGGGAATACCGCGGCGGCATCGGGCTCCCCGTCGCACGACCGCAGTTCGGGCAGACGTCCTTCAGGGAGTACCGGCCGCACGCGGTGCATTTCTTGAGGATCGATCGCATCGCCTCAGTCCTTCCGGTGGAACTTCGCCTCGCCGCCTTTCGCGGTCAGGGCCTTGATCACGCGCCCGGCCGCCTTTTGGATCTCTTCTTCCGCGCTCTTGTAATCGGGCGCCCGCACGACGACCCGGTATCGCGGGGCTCCGATGTATTGCACCTTCACGGAGAGGCCGTCCGACTCCATCGCGGCCTTCGCGAGCGCCTCCTTGATGTGGATCGCCCCGTCCGGGCAGAAGTCCGTCGCTTCCACGTATCCGTCGATCGTCACGTGCGGCGGCACGATGTTCTCCCGCGCGACCTCGATGAACGTCTTCACCCACGGGCCTTTGAAGCCTTCGTCCTCGAGGGCGTGTTCGTCCATCACGCTCTCCTCGAACGCGCGGTACAGAGTGCCAAAGGAATCGAGGATGTCGTACCCGAACTCCTGCCAGCATTCCTCCACCGTCTTGCCGAGACGCTGGGCCACGATCCCCAGGAGGTTCTCCGCCTTCTGTTCGTTCTTCCATTCCTGGATCTTCTCGCGGCGCTGGTGGTCGTTGACCGCCTTCAGCGAGAGGTCGATGTGTCCCTTCTCCTTGTCAACTTTGAGGACCTTGCAGACGACCTTCTGCCCTTCGCGGACGTAGTCCCGGATGTACTTGATCCAGCCGGAGGAGACCTCCGCGATGTGGATGAAGCCCTCCTTGCTCTCGTACTCGTCCAGGGTCACGAACGCGCCGAAGTTCTTCACGTTCGCTACGGTGCACACGACGAGCTCGCCCTCGTCGGGCCAGTCGTAGCCGCGAGCGGCGGCCGTCTTCGCCTCCGCCATTTACTCGAGGACCCCCAGGATCTCGCCTCGGATCGCGGCCTTCCCGCCCGTCGGCTTCGCGACCGTGGCGCCGCAGACCGGACAGAGGACCACGCTCGCGGCGCGGTCGAAGACGATCTGCTCGTTGCCGCAATCCTCGCACTTGACCCGGAGGAACTGGCTCGTGGGTTTCGGGATCATTTGTGCACCTCCACGAGCTCGAACTTCTTCGCCCGGATCCCGGGCCGCTGGTGGGCCTTGTGGCACTCGCGGCAGCGGAATCGCAGATGGATCCGTTTCGTCGGTTTCTCGCGGCCCTCGGGCTTCGGACGCGGGAAGCCGCCGTATCCGGCGGTCACGCGCCGGAACCGCCTCTGCCCCGCCCGGAGCTCCGACCGCGGACGGTTCTTGACCCGCTCCACTTCGAGCTCCCTGTGCTGGTTGCAGAAAGGACAATAACCGCGGATACGCTGAGGCATCTTCATGGAGGCCGACCGGGCGCCGTAACAGAGAAGAACCGCTATTAAAGGGTTGCTGGGTTCGTCGGGGCGGGCGAAACGGAGCCGGTCGAACGAGGCGACCCGACCGTCCCCGGGCCCGCGAAGGCCTCCGAATTCCGATTCGCATCGTGCCCTGCGTCTTCAATCGGAAGAAATATATATTGTTAAATTAATAATTGGCGGGGAGATACAAACGAGCAGGGAGGTCCGCCTGAGTCGAAGAGACGAAACCCTGGTGGACCTGCTCATCGAGACCGGCCTTTCGCGGAACATCGCCAAGACCCTCGTCTTCCTGTCGAAGCGGGAGGAGACGACGTCGGTGGAGATCGAGAAGGCGACCGGACTCCGCCAGCCCGAGGTCAGCATCGCGATGCAGGAACTGCGTCGTCGCCGATGGGTCGACAAGCGGGACATCAAGAAAGAGGGCAAGGGCCGGCCCGTCCATTCGTATCGCCTGAGTGTCACGTGGTCCGAGATCCTGGCGCACATCGATCGCGAGGAACAGGCAAAGATCGATCGGATCGAAACGAACCGCAAGAAGCTCAAGACGTTCGCGTAGGCTTCCGCGCGGCCCGCAGCGTGCGAACTCCCTTTTCGGTGCCGACCAGGACGGTGTCCGCCATTTTGAGGAAGAGGCCGTGGCCCACGACACCCGGGATGCTCATGATCTGGGTGGCGGTCTTCATGGGGGAAGACAGGGAGCGGAACCGTGCGTCCACGATGTGGTTCCCGTTGTCCGTTCGAAAGGTCTCCCCGTCCTTGCGCCGAAGTTCGACCGTCGCTCCGAGCCCCTCCAAGGCGTCTGCGGCGAAGCGCCATCCGAACGGGTGCACCTCGACGGGGACGGGAGCCTTCGATCCGAGACGAGGCACCAGCTTGGATTCGTCCACGATCACGACGAACTTCTTCGAGGCGGCGGCAACGATCTTCTCGCGGAATAGCGCGCCACCCAACCCTTTGATCAGATCGAGTTTCGGATCCACCTCATCGGCTCCGTCGACGCAGAGGTCCGGACGCGCCCGTTCTTCGAGCGATGTGAGCGGGATCCCAAGCTCCTTCGCCACCTCGGCGGTCGCAAAGGACGTCGGCACGCCCTTGAGGTCCATACCTTCCCGAACGAGCCGGGCCACGCCGTCGAGGAAATGCCGCGCCGTCGAGCCGGTCCCCAGACCGAGGACCATGCGCGGTTTCACCAGGGCGAGCGCGGCCTCCGCGGCATTCCGCTTTAGGTCTTCGGAGGAAGCCAACTCACGCCCTCCGCCGGAGTTCCTCGACCAGTTCCACCAGGCCGTCAGTCACGAGGTCGTCGAGTTTCTGTCCGAGCGCCTTGGAGGCTTTCGCAGGATCGCCCGTGACCCCGGACCAATACTTCCTCGGGTCGTCGACGACCGCGTACGCCGGAATCCCATTCTTCCCAGCGGGGCCGCGTCCTTTCACGAGGTCCGGACTCGCGGTCAAGATGCGGGACGTCTCACCGGCGCCCGCATGGCCGTCACCTTCCGGAAGGATCCCTTCCGAGGCGTAGATCAGGTCGTAGTCGGAGAGGACCGTCGCCTTCAGTCCCGTCTTCCGGTCCACGACCTCTTGGGCTGCCGCACGGAGGGCCATCATGTGCTCCCGTCCCGCGTGACCGCTGACGACCATCACGCGGCGGACGCCGTTCCGCACGAAGTCGTCGAGGACATCGCGGACGAACGCCTTGAGCGAGTCGACGGACACGCTCACGGTACCGGGATAGGGCCGCGTGGTCGTGCAGACCCCATAGGGAATGGAAGGCGCGACGAACGCGCCGGTCCGCCGGGCGACCTCGTCGAGGACATGGAGCGGCTGGATCATGTCCGCCCCGAGCGGCAAGTGCGGTCCATGTTCCTCCAGAGCACCGACCGGGACGATCACGACGGGATCCGTCCGAGCCACCGTCGCGAATTCCTCCGAGGTCATGTCGGCGAGGCGCATGCGGGCGAATCGGCCGGAGGGCCATAAACCGTTCGCGATCCGCGGTTGAAAGTCAACCTTGAATAAGGTTAACATGTCCTCTCCGAATCCTTTTCGCGGTGATGGCCTTTGCATCGACTGTGCGGGTCGCGGCGCTTTTCTCCGGTGGCAAGGATTCCACGTATGCCGCATACGCCGCGGTCCAGCGCGGATGGGAGCTCACGCATCTCCTCTCGATCTTCCCGGAGGACCGCGAATCCATGCTCTTCCACGTTCCGAATTTGCACATGACCGCGCTCCTCGCCGAGGCGATGCAGCGTCCCCTGATTTCGGAGGAAGCGGACAAGGGAGAGGAAGGCGAGCTGGATGCCTTGCGGCGGATTTTCCGACGCGTCGACGTGGACGGCATCGTGGTCGGCGCGATTGCGTCCGACTACCAGCACGAGCGGGTGAATCGAGTCGCGGAGGAGACGGGCCTCCGAGTCTTCGCCCCACTCTGGCGACACGATCCGCGGCGACTCATCCGCGATTACCTCGCGTCCGGTCTCGATATCGTCTTCTCCAGCGTCTCGGCGGAAGGCCTTGACGCGAGTTGGCTCGGTCGCCGTTGGGATGCATCGACAATCGAGGACCTCCTCCGCCTGGAGAGAACCCGCGGCGTGCATCCGTGCGGCGAGGGCGGAGAGTTCGAGACCCTCGTGCTCGACGGCCCTCTCTTCCATCAGCGGGTCGAAATCCTTCGAGCGGAACCGGAATGGTCGGGAGGTGCGGGCGTGTGGCGGGTCCTCGACGCGCACCTCGTCCCGAAATCGGGATCGATCACAGCCGCCGGGCCTGCGGGACCGTCCGGAGGTCCTTGAAGAACTGGGACCGCTCATCGGCCTCCGCGATCGTGGCCCCTGCGACCTTCGCCAGTTTCAGGCAGGCCGCACGGAGCTTCGATTTCCCCGCGATCGCGAACGCCCGCGCGAGCGCTTCGTATGCGTACGCGAGGGGGAAGTCACCGATCTCGCTCGCCTCACAGATCTCGAGGGCGCGCTGGGCGTGATAGAGAGCGGGCTCCGGTCGACGGAGCACGGCGTACACGCGGGAGATCTGCCACTCTCCGATCGCGAGCTCCTTCGGGCCTCCGACGACGCCCCAGTGGTAGCGGGACGCGTGGGCCATGTGGATCATCGTGACGCCCTCCTTCTTCGAACGGCCCTTCTTCTCGAGGAGGACCCAAGTCGAATTGAACAGATGAGCCGCCATCTTCCGATGCCATTCAGAATCCGTCTTCAATACCATACCGGCCTTCTCACGTCGCGGGCGCAGTGGGGCTGGGCAGATTTGAACTGCCGTCGCAGGGTCCCAAACCCCGAAGGATAGACCAAGCTACCCCACAGCCCCGGCGCCGCGAGGTACCGGATCGCGCGATAAATACGTTGTCTCAGGCCCGCGGCTTCGACTTACCGACAGAGGCCCATGCATCCTTCGCGGCGGCGCGGATCGCGGCTTCGCTTGTCTTCCGCGGCCTCCATCCTTTCGACTTGATGCGATCGATCGCGAGCTGCATCACGCGGACATCTCCGGCCCAGCCGCGGCCTCCGCCCGCTCCTCCGGTCCACCGGTATTCGACGTCGGTGAGGTCAAGTTCGTCGCAAATGGCGTCGGCCAAGGAGCGCACGGTAATCGTGTCGTCGCTCCCGAGATTGTACACGGACACGGGCTGGTCTGCCGCTCGGACTCCGGTGGAAATTCCGGCGACCACGTCGTCAATGTAGACGTACGACTTCGCGGTCCCCGGGTCCGATCCGAGGATTTCGAGCCGCTTCGGATCGCGGGCCAGTTTCCGAACGAGGTCCACGACGACCCCATGGCCGCTCCGGCCGCCGACCACGTTCGCCATGCGGAAGATGACGGCCTGCACCCCGAACGTATGCGCATACGCGGATAGGAGGGCCTCGTCCGCGAGCTTCGTCGCGCCGTAGATGGAAATCGGCTCCAACGGCGCATAGTCCTCCGGCGTCGGGACGACGGATGCCTCGCCGTAGATCGTCGAGGTCGACGTGAACACCACCCTTGGCACCTTCGCCGCACGGCACGCCTCGAGGACGCGGTAGGTGGCGAGGATGTTCTCGTCGATCAGGGGCTTGGTCCCCTCGCGCCCCAAGCGCACGTCGGGATTCGCGGCGAAATGGTACACGAGGTCCACACCGCGGAAGATGGGACCGAGGTCGCCCCGGAGCAGGTCCTGTTTCCGGAGCGTCGCGCCTGACTTCAGGGCGCCCTCCAGGTTCGCCCGTTTCCCCGCCTTCAGATGGTCCACCGCGACGATGTCCGCTTCCCCGACGAGGGTGTCGGCCATGTGGCTCCCGATGAAACCGGCGCCGCCCGTGATCACGACCTTCGGTCGAGCCATGCGGGTCGACAGAACTCGCGGAGCGTAATCAAGGTTCCTTCGGACCGCGGAGGTGCGCGAGGAGGGAGGCTACCGCTCGCGCCCGGTGCGAAACGCGGTTCTTCTCCGTCACCGTCATCTCCGCGAAGGTCTTCGCAGCTCCCTCCGGGACGAAAATCGGATCGAATCCGAAGCCGCCGGTTCCCCGCTCGCCGGCCGCGATCGTCCCGCGGCATTCTCCGTGGAAGACGTCGTGGGCTCCTCCCTGCCGAAGTAGGAACACGGTCTCGAACGTCGCGGCACGGGTCTTTGCGTCCTGCAGGAGCTTGAGAAGGCCGGGATTCCCGAGGCGCTTGTGGACATACGAGGAGTACACGCCGGGAAATCCGCCGAACGCGTCCAGGAACAGGCCCGAGTCGTCGATCAGATAGTCTCCGCGGATCTGGTCGTCGAGGACCGTCGCGGCGAAACGCACGACCTTCTCGAGGCGGTCCGTCTGGATCTCCGGATAGCTCCGATCTTCGCGGACGATTTTCACGGCGGCTTCGGCGAGCATCGCGGAGACCTCGCGGTACTTGCCTTCGTTCGTCGTGACGAACGCGATCACGTGTAGCGCCCTCGGGACTCGATCTCCTTCACGGTCGCGATCACACCGTCCGCCTCGGGCCCCATGACCTCGCGGTATCCGCGGACGACTTCGCGGTAGTACGCCGTCGCTCGGGCGTGGGCGCTCACTAATCCCTCCCGCAACAGATGGAGGTCCACGCCCCGAGCTTCGCGTCCTCGGTCTTTTCCACCGAGGCTGAAGTCGATCATGACGATCTTTCCGTCGCGCCAAATCATGTTCGACGTCGTGAGATCCCCGTGGACGATCCCGGCCCGATGCAATAGACCAATCACGCGGCCCAGCTCGCGCGCCACCTCGAGCCCGGCGGGACCGCCGCGATCCAGCACCTCTTTGAGGGTCGGTCCGGGGACATATTCCATCACGATCTTGGCCTCTCCGAGGTCGATGTCGTAGATGATCGGGACAGGGACTCCGGCCCTGCGGGCCTCTGCCATGAGACGCGCCTCGGTCCGGATCCTGGATCGACGGAGCCCGTCATCGAGTTCCGTCAATCGATACGATTTCGGCACGCGGGTCTTGTCCACGGCGGGGCGACCGAGGAACTCGGTCTGCCGCAGTTCCGCCTCGGCCCCCCGTTTGATCAGCACATCCGCGCGATGTGGGCCGGTGACAAAAACCTTTCATCGACGCCCTCCAACCGGAGGCGGCGAGGAGTCAACCGGGCGGCGAGAGGAAACGAGAAGCCTCGGAGGCCGCCCCTTCGCTCCGCGCCGGCGCGAAATCCGGAGGGAGGCAGCGCGCGTATCGCGGTTCCAGGATGCGCCCCTCGAGCAGCACGATGGCGGCCCGGTCACGCTCGCTGCGGATGGCTCGGCCGGCGGCCTGAAGCAACCGGTTGACGGCGGGATAGACGACGGCGTAATCGTGGCCCTTCGCGAACCCGAACTTCCGGGCGTAGTAATCCCGGAGGGCCTCCCCTTCCACGCTCGGCGGGCTCAGCGGAAGGCCCACGACGATGACGGCCGCAAGGAGGTTGTCGTGGTAGTCGACGCCTTCGCTGAGGGACCCGCCCTGGACCCCTAAGAGGAGGGCGCCGCCCTCCGTCCGGGCGAGCCGCAGGGCCTCGAGGGCCCCGTCCCTCTGGGTCTTGCTCCAGTCCGGGCGCTCCACGAGGATCTGCTTCGGGACGCGGGCGGCTCGAAGGCGACGGTGCGCCTCGCCGAGCAGCTCGTACGAGGGGAAGAACGCCGCGACGTTCCCTGGGACCACGGCGGCGATGCCGCCGATCTCCCCCGCGATCGCATCGTGCATCTCCTTGCCCCGTTTCACGAAGAGGGTCGTGACGCTGGGAGACACGAGGAGCAACCGGTTCTCCGGGGGGAACGGCGACGCGTAGGTCCTCAGCACCCGACGGCGGGTCGCGATCCCGAGGAGGTCCGCGTACATCTCCGCCGGGAAGAGGGTCCCGGACATCAGGATGCTCGCGTGGACGCGCTCGAATACGGACCGGCTGAGGACGCTCGGGTCCAGCAGCCGAAAGGCGAACTTCCCGTCCGGGCCGGGAACGACGAGGCGCAAGATGCCTTCGTCCTGATCCCTCCATCGCACGAAGAACTCCGCGACCTCGGGAAGGTGGGTGGGGACCCCGCGCCGGACCGCGTCCTCCCCCGCGAACGCCAATCCCTCGACGAACGCCGTGTAGCCGCGGGTCTCGCCCCCTTTCCGGCGGAGCCCCGCCTCGACGACATCCAGGAACTCGTCCTTGCGGGCGATCCGCTCCGAGCGCAACGCGGTGAGAAATCGCTCCATGGACTTGGCGACCCCGACGAGCTCGTGGGCCACCTCCCCGTCGATCGACCGCGCCTCCTTCGCGGCCTTCAACAAGTCCATGACCGCGAGGTCGCCGACGAGATGGGCTCGGATCCGGTCCGGGAGGTTGTGTGCCTCGTCGATGATGAGGACGAGATCCTCGAGGGAACGTCCCAGCCTAGGGAGGAATCGCTCCCGGATCTCGCTGAACACGTAGTTGTAGTCGCAGACGACCAACCTCGACTTCGCCGCTGCGTCCATGGCGACCCGATGCGGGCACACGCCGCACGCGCCGCTCGCCCGGACGAGCTCCTGCACGTGCAGGGTCCGCTGGAGAACCGCGGCCACCACGGCGGAATTGTCCCGCGTGAAGAACCCGCACGTCCTCGACTTCACCTTGAAGTCACAGAATTCCTGGAAGGCGCGGCCATGGGACGGCGCTCCCTCCTGGAGGCACATGGAGTGCTTCGCGATCAAGTCGATCGTCGGGATCCGAGGACCCTTGGCTTCGATCCTCCGGACGGTCTCGATCGCGATCCGGTGGTGGCTCTGCCGCGACGTCAGGAAGAGGACGAGCTTGTCCGCGGTCAGGGCGTAGTCGAGGGCCGCGACGAGCGCCACCGCGGTCTTCCCGATCCCCGTGGGCGCGTGGGCGAGGAGATGCTTTCCCTCCCCCAAGGTCCGCCGCGCGTCCTGGAGGAAGTCCGACTGACCATCACGGACCCGATCGAAGGGCCACGGCACCGAGCCCGAAGGCGGACGGACATCGGGCCGGAGTTCCACGCCTTCCATGAGGGCCTCGAGGGTCCGGTCTCCTCACGTCGACGGGATATGAAGGGCTTCCCCAGAGAGGGCCGAAACTACTCCGGGTGCTGGCGGTCCAGGATAATTGAAAAGGAGCGCTTAAGCGGACGTGAGATGGTCTTCCCTCATGGCCCGCCGGTGTTTCGTCTGCGGGTTCGAATCCCGAGCCGCGGTCTGCCCAACGTGCAACACGATCCTGCGGGCGGATCAGGCCGTCTGCCGCACGTGCGGAAAGGCCTTCGATGGATGGGTGGCGACCTGCGATGCGTGCGGTGGATTCACCGTCGGGGAGCCCGAAGGACCGAGCATCCGGGAGGCCGTGAGGACCCTGTCGTCTGTCCCAGGGATCTCGGAGTCGAGGGCGAAGGAACTCGTCGCGAAAGGCTTCCGTGATTTCTCCGATGTCGTCCGCCTCGCACTCCCGGAGAACGCCGTTCGTTTGGGGGTACACCACGCCATCGCGAGAAAGGCGCTCCTCCTCGACCTCGTCACACGGAAAGAATCGCACGCGACCGATGCCCGATGCCCGATGTGCGGAGCCGCCTGGCTCGCCCACGCGACCCGATGCGCGGCGTGCGGTTCCAGTTTCGATCTCGCGCTCGATCCCGTAGTCATGGAACAGAAACTCCAAGAGATCACGGGAGAGATCGTCGACCTGGCCATGGACGAAGACTTTCGCGGGATGCCCGAGTCGGTCCGGGACGAGCTCATGCAGGCCTTCGGCGGTTTGAGGCCGGAGGAGTTGCTCCGCGAGGAGTACGAGCATCAAGTCGAAGCCTGGCGCGGCAAGGGGTTCGACGTCACCTCGGTGGAGCGAATCCTGACCGAGGATTTCCCGCACTTTCGTGAGCGGACCGCGCGGCTCATCCGGGCGCAGGTGATGAAGAAAACGGAATCAGGGAAGTACCGGTGCCCGCTGTGCGAGGTCGCGGTCGACCGCACGGCCGAGGAATGCGGATACTGCGGCGCGCGTTTCGCCTGACCAATCCGAGCGCAATCCTAAATACAGACGGACCGTGACCGGGCCAGGATGCGGGGACCCTACTCGGAATACGCCGCACCGCCGATCTACGTCTATCCAGATCGACCGAAGCCGGGGGTGCATTTCAGCCGCACGGAACTGGTTCAACTCGCCGTGGCAGTCCTCGCCCTCAGCGCAGCGTTCACAATCCTGTACGTCCGTTCGAATCCGGTGGAATTCGCCCGGAGTCCGGCGTTCTTCCTCGCCATTTTTTTCCCAGCCTCGCTCCTGGCCGTCGGCACGGGGGTGGGCCTCCACGAGATCATGCACAAGGTGGTCGCGCAGCGCTACGGTCTCTGGGCCGAGTTCCGGTACAACCTCCGAGGCCTCGCGTTCGCCTTCATCTTCGCCGCGGCGATCGGATTCCTCTACGGAGCCCCGGGCGCCACCTGGATCTCCGGGGCCGTCACGAAGGAGCAAAATGGCCGAATCAGTGCCGCGGGTCCCGTGTCGAACCTCGTCATCGCCGCGGCGCTTTTTGCCGGGTTCCTTGCCATGATGCCCAGGGCCTCCAGCTTCGGAGGCGCCCTGGTCGTCCTGTATCTCAGCCAAGCCGCCTCCGTGAACGCGTTCCTCGCTGGATTCAACATGATCCCGGTCATGCCGCTCGACGGCGCCAAGGTGTGGGCCTGGAACAAGGCCGTCTATCTGGGCATCGTCGCGATCGCACTCGGCCTGATCTACGTGAGCGTGTTCCGGCCATATTGAGTTCAACGGTTCATCATGCTGGCCAGGTAGCCGGCGCCGAAGCCGTTGTCGATGTTCACGACTGCGACCCCGGGCGCGCATGAGTTCATCATGCCCAAGAGCGCCGCCATCCCGTCGAAGCTGGCCCCGTATCCGACCGACGTCGGCACGGCGATCACCGGGACCTTCACGAGGCCCGCGACGACGCTGGGCAGGGCGCCCTCCATCCCGGCCACGACGACAATCACTTTAGCCTCCTTCAGGAGGTCCTGCCGGTCGAGGACCCGATGGACCCCCGCGACGCCGACGTCGTACAGGCGGGTCACGGAACACCCCATGAGTTCCGCCGTGACCCCGGCCTCCTCCGCGACGGGAATGTCGGAGGTCCCCGCGGTCACCACGAGGACGGAGCCCCGTGTCGCTTTCGGCGGATTGCCGATCGAGACGATCGCCGCCTTCTCATGGTAGGTGACCCGTTTCCCCACCAGAGCCTTCCGAAGTCGATCGTGCACGTCCGGGGAGGCGCGCGTGGCCAGGACGAGTCCGTGCGATTCGGACATCCGGCGGGCGATCTCGATGATACGCTCCGGAGGTTTGCCGAGGCACAGGATGACCTCGGGGAAGCCGCGGCGGAGATCCCGGTGAGAATCGAGCTTGGCGAAGCCGAGGTCTTCGTACGGCAGATCCCGCAGGGCCTCCATCGCCTGACCTACGGTCATCTTTCCCGCTTTCAAGTCACGAAGGAGCGCCTCGACGCGTTGCCGGTCCACGGCCTCACCGGATCTGTTCCCACTTCTCGAGCTCCAGGACGGAGCTCAGGGTGCCGCCGCGTTTGATCTCTTCCCGAATCCGGTTCTCGCGCTCCAGGACGTCGATCGCGCGGTTCGCCATCTCGACCGCCTGTTCCTGCGGCACGACGATGAGCCCGGATTCGTCCCCGACGATCCAGTCACCCGCGTGGACCTTCTGGCCACCGCAATCGATCTCGCTCCCGATCTCCCCGAGGCCTTTCGGTTCCCCCGCGTGCGGCGCGACATGGCGGCTGAAGCAGGGGAAGTTGAGCTCCAGGATCGTGTCCAGGTCCCGCACGGCGCCGTCGATCACAACGCCGGTCACGCCCTTCACGAGGCACGAGTGGCTCGCCAGTTCGCCCCAGACGGCGGTCGGTCCGCCGCCGACGTCGATCACGATCACGTCGCCGGGCTTCGCGCGGTCGATCGCCTCGACCGGCTTCGCCCAATCCCCGTCCACCGTCTTCACGGTGATCGCGCGACCCACCAGCTTCGCGCCGTGCTTGATGCGCGGGACGAGGCCTGTCATCACGCCTCGTTTCTGCATCGCGTCCGCGAGATTCGGGGTTGACACTTTCCGGAAGGCGTCTCGGACGTCCGTCTCGGTGTATTTCTTGAACGAACCGCTTGGGATCGCCTTGACCTCTTGCATCGCCTTCTTGATCGTCCGGGTCGCGTCCGCGACCTTCTCCGCCTTGATGATCGCTCCGCCGACGATCACGATCGACGCACCCGCGGCGACCGCCTGCGCCACGGTCTCCGAGTTCAGGCCTCCCGCGACCGCGACGGGAAGCGCGGTGGCCGATGCGACGGCCTTCAATTCCTGGAGGGGCGTATGGGCGATCATCTGCTCGTCGATGGACACGTGCATGTTCAGATAGTCGACGCCGAGCTTCTCGAGCTCCTTCGCCCGGGCGGGCTTGTCCGGGACCCGCATGAGGTCGACCATGATCTTCGCACCGTACCGGCGCGCCGCCTTGACGGCCTCGAGGATCGTCGCATCGTCCGTGACACCCATCACGGTGATCACGTCGGCCCCGGCCTTCGCCGCGATTTCCGTCTCGAAGGCGCCTGTATCCATCGTCTTCAGGTCGGCGACGATCGTCGTCCCAGGGAAGGATTTCTTGAGCTCGCGAACGACCTCCATCCCTTCGGACTTGATCAGCGGGGTCCCGGCCTCGAGCCAGTCCGCCCCTCCTTCGACGGCCTCCTTCGCCGCGAGAAGGGCCCGCTTCCGATGCATGTGGTCCAGGGCGACCTGCAGGACGGGCTCCATGGACCGTGCCTACCTCGTGCGGACGATAAATACGTGACGACCCGCGCGCACGTCGCCGCCCGTGCTCCCAAAGAGGGATATGAGACCGCCGCCTAGGCGGGCGCCATGAAGGTCGGTATTTTGGGCAGCGGCGAGGTCGGGCAGGCGCTCGGGCGCGGCTTCGCCAGCCGCGGTCATGACGTGAAAATCGCCTCGCGGAATCCGAAGAGCGAGGCGCTGGCAATGTGGCAAAAGCAGACGAAGGGGAGGGCCTCGACGGGGACGTTCGAGGAGACGGCGAAGCACGGGGAGATCCTCGTCCTCGCGGCCCTCGGGACCGCGGTCGAGGAGGTCCTCCGGCTCGCGGGGCCGCAGAACATGGCGGGCAAGGTCGTCATTGACACGACGAACGCCTTGGATGGCTCGCAAGGATCGAACCTGGGGCTCTTCATCGGCCCGAACGATTCCCTCGGCGAACGCGTCCAACGGCGGGTCCCCGAGGCCAAGGTCGTGAAGTGTTTCAACACGGTCCCGAATACCCAGATGGTCGACCCGAAGTTCGCCGGAGGCAATCCCGAGATGCTCATCTGCGGGGACGACGAGGCCGCGAAGAAGAAGGTCGTCGGCATCCTGATGGAGTTCGGATGGCCCGGGGCCATTGACGTCGGAGGGATCGAGGGGGCACGATGGCTCGAGGCGACGGTTCCCCTCTGGGTCCTCGTCGGCCAGCGACTCGGACGATGGGACCACGCTTTCCGGGTCGTCCACGGATGAGAGCGCCCGCGGGCCGAGGCACGCGGGCGAAGCTCGCCTCCCGGCCGGCCTCTGTTTTCCGATCTGATACTCGGCGCGTTCATCTCAAATAGCGCGCACCGGGTTGGCACGCCCGAATCGATGCCCACGAAGGAGCATGCGGACGGCGAGCGGGAGCGATGCGTCACCGGGATCGACGCGATCGACCACATCCTGAACGGAGGCATCCCCCGAGGGAACACGGTCCTCATCTCCGGGTCCGTCGGGACCGGCAAGACCTCGATCTGCATCGAATTCCTGATCCGGGGCGCCATCAACGGGGAGAACAGCCTCTACCTGAGCGTCACGGAACCGACGGACAAGCTCCTCCAGAACGTGATCCCGTTCGACTTCTTCGACGACCGCCTGGCACGTCAGGGGAAGTTGCAGTTCCTGGACCTGCCGAAGATGTACGAGAAACTGGGCATCGACAGGGAGGACCTGGACTTGGACCAGACGCGGCTCCTCGCGGACACGATCGCGGGCCTCGTGGAGGAGCAGAAGATCAAACGCCTCGTCCTCGACTCCGTGACCTCCGTCTGCTACCGGATCCGGGAGCAAGAGAGGATCCGGGACTTCCTGCTCCGCCTGGGGACCGTCCTGAGCGCGAAAGGGTGCACGACCTTGCTCGTGTCCGAGATCCGTTCGTCCGAGGAAGGGTATTCCCAATGGGGGGTCGAAGAAGCCCTCGCGGACGGCGTGATCGTGACGGGCAACTTGGAACGCCGCGGCGACCTCCTCCGCACCTTGCAGATCGTGAAGATGCGCGGCACGACACACAGCCGCGCGAAGTACGTCCTCGACCTGACGACGTCCGGGGTGCTGCTCGTGCCCCTGCTGAAGGGCGGGAGCGTGACCGGCGGTGGTTGAGGTCAGCGTGACGGCCGAGGTCTCGGAGAAACTCCGCGCCCTGCCCGAATCGTCCGCGATCGCCATGCGCCTGAAGTCGGAACAGTACTTCGACGCCATCCAGGGGATGATCGACCGTTTCGCGATGAAGAAGGACCTCGAGGTGGTCTACGTGACGTCGACGATCCCGAGCCAGAGCATCATCAATGCCCTGGAGGTCCTGGAAATCCCGATGGACCACATCTGGTTCGTCGACTGCATCAGCCAGATCATGATGTCGCAGGAGAAGCGGCATCCGCACGCGATCATCGTCGAGAGCCCGACGATGCTGGAGAACATCATGCTGAAGGTCGAGTTCCTCCTCCGCCGGGTCCCGGAACGGAACGCCCTCGTCGTCCTCGATTCGATCAACAGCCTCGCGATCCACAACAACACGAAGATCCTGAGCGAATTCCTCCACATCCTGGTGAACAACCTTCGCTCGAGGGGGGCCTACACGGTGATCTTCTCGATGCAAGAGTACGAGACGGAGGAGATCCGGAACATGCTCGTCCTCGTCTCCGACGAGACGATCGAGCTCGGCGGATGAACCGACGGACCTTTGTGTCGGGAAGGCCCATTGCGGGGGCCTATCATCGATCGTGCCTTTCCCGAACGTCGACGTGGTTCCTTTATGAAGTCGTTCTCAGAGTTGAACATTAACCACGACACGTTTAAGAGCGAAAGACCCCCCGTCCAGACATGGCGGCGCAAGCTGCCAGGAAGGACTATACCATGAAGAGCGTCATCCGCAAGGATGAAGCTGCGGTGTCTCCCGTGATCGCGACCATCCTGATGGTCGCCATTACGGTGGTACTGGCCGCGGTGTTGTACGTCATGGTGTCGGGTCTGATCACGCCCGTGGGCGGGAACAAACCCCTCGTGACGTTCGCAGCCGTGGACCAGAGTTCGGGGAATGCAACAATCGCTGTGGCCGGAGCGTCGCAGTCCGTGTCCCCGTCGAACTACAAGGTGAACTTGCAGGTCGGTAGCAATACCGGCAGTGCGGTCGCCATGCCGACGACGGGTGGACTGTTCGCGACGATGACCATCAACTCGGTGGTCTATCGGGTCTACTGGACCGACATCGGCGGCGAGAAGACCGTGAACCCAGGTGACAACTTCCGCGTGACGGGCAACAACCTCCCGTTGTCGCCGGGGGCCACCTCGTACACGTTCTACTTGCTGTGGAGCGATGGAAGCTCGATCCAGCAGACGACGTGGTCGACGCCATAAACGAACCCTGACGAGGGCCCACCGGCCCTCCCCAACCTCTTTTCCGTTTCTCCGTTTTCCTTGGACCCCTGGAGCACGTTTTCTCAGCCCGAATTCCCGAATCCTTTCACGAGCGTACAATAACCCGTTAATACTCTGGCTCCTTCGAACGGTCGGGAGGAGGAAGGCGCCCTCCATGCGAATGACGCGCCGGCGTTGTCGACCCTCTCCCTCCAACACGACGCCGGCGCTTTTCCGTACCTGGGAATTCCTCCGAAGAGTGCATCCACCGCGACCGCCATCGTGGATCGGTGAGCGGGCGCACGCCTTTCCGAGACATTACCCGGAGCGGAGGCTTCAAGTCTGACCCGGCTCGGGGTTGCCGCGGCGCTGATCATCCTCGCCGCCGTCGTTTATCAGTGGCTGGGGCCCTGATTCGCGAAGGGGTCGTCACCAAGTCCACTTGAACTCTTCGATCGGGAGGGCCAGCGACGTCGTGGCGTCGGTCACGCGGCTGAACTGGACCATGAAGTCCGCCGCGGTCGAGGCGTCCGGGGCTTCGAAGATCACGACCGCATCCGGCTTGCCAAGGAGCCCGAGAAACTCATGGACCATCACGTTGTTCGGGAGCTTGGGGTGCTTGAACAGTCGGGTCGCCTCCTCCCACTGGCCGGGGAGGACCCTCAGTTGCATCACGAAGAGCATGGCGTCACTGGAGGCGCATCACGAGCCCACGATATAACCGTGCCGCGGAGGTTATCGTCCGCCTGCGGAAGGTGCGTCGAAGGAATGCTCCCGGACGTGGATGAGATGGGATTGGGCGACCGTGGTGCCGAGGACGTTGTCGGACCAACGCTGCCGCGGATCGCCGTCGACCACGAGGCCGGCGAGGGTGTCCAGGAGAGGGAAGGCGAACCAGAACAGTTTTGGGATGTTTCGCACCACGGCCTTCGAAAACGTCATCGGACCGCGGGTCGATCGCACCTCGAGGCCGACAATGAACTTTCCAATCGTCGTGCGGAAGATGGCCTCAAGAAAGGTGGAGTAGACGAAGAGGATGATTCCTCCGAAGATCCCGTAGACCCAGGGAGCTCGGATGCCTTGCATGTACAGGAAGGACCACAACGGAGCGAAGACGGCCGCCAGGTCGATGAAATACGCGACGACGCGTTTCACCCAGTGGATCTGGAACGTGCGGTTGTGACCGATCAGGTCGAAGCCGCTCACCATGAGCGCATCCCGCCCTTCCGATGGGTCTCTCGCTCTTAAAAAACCTCCGTCCTCGTGCCGCCGTCGGTTTGACAAATCGATGGCCACTCAGATCGCCCATCATTCATCACGAATCAGCGTCGGTTCAATCATCACAGTGGCGGTGGAGAAACCCCGCGGTGTAGGATAGGCTTTGTGCTGCGGTTGGAGCCGCCGCCGAGGCACGACACCTATATGTCGGGCGCTCGATTCCTTCCGACCCACGTTCCTCCTGGCACAGCCTGCGGCGTGGAGACCCCCGATGCACGAAATCCGGCTTCTCGCCTACCATGCGGGACAATGCGATCCGAAAAAGTGCACGGCCCTTCGCCTGCGACGGTTTGGACTGATGACGTTCGTACCGCGGCCCTCTTCAATCCCGAGAGGGGTCGTGTTGCTCACGCCGGAGGCGGACCGCGCCCTCTCGCCCGCGGACGCTCCGCGCGCGGAACGCCGTGGACTCGCCATCATCGACGTCTCCTGGAAACGAGAAACCTTTCCTGCGGTCCCTCAGGCGGCGGGACGGGCGCTGCCGTACCTCCTGGCCGCGAATCCGGTCAACTACGGAAAGCCATTCGTCCTCTCGTCGGCCGAGGCGCTCGCCGCGGCCCTCTCGATCTTCGGCCACGCGGACGCCGCGCGAACGGTGCTCGCCAAGTTCTCCTGGGGCGAACAGTTTTTCATCCTGAATCGCGAGCCACTGGCCGCGTACACCGAGGCCCGGGACGGCGCGGCCGTCGTCGCCGCACAGTCGGAGTTCATTTGAAGTCCGGCGGAAGGAGGTCCGGAATCCCGTCCTTGATCTCGTATCGATGATTGCACTTCTTGCAAAAGAGCGATCCTTCGATGATCTCGTCCTTCTCGACGTCGACGGCGAGGTCCAAGTCCCCCTTGCACACGGGGCAGCACAGGATCTCCATGAGATCTCGCTTCATCGATCGCCGGAAGGCCGGCACGTGACTTAAGGCCATCGCGCGGCCCTGTCCGACCTGCGTTCCAAAAGTCTCTTGCGAGGGCATCCTATCGGGAGGCCCGCGCCCTCCGTGCGATTGCCGACAATGCCTATATAGGCGGTCCATCATGGGCGCAACCTCCCGGAGGTTTGCAAGCTCTTGGACGAAGGTAAAGGCTGGTTCCGCGCGAACTGGCGGACCGCCGCGGTCCTCGTCCTCATCTTCGGACTTGCGCTGTTTCTGCGGGTCTATTTCGTCTACGGCCTGGCCTTCCAACTCCCGCATGTGAACTGCGACAGCATCTACACGCCCACCTATTCCGGCGGCTCGGACTCGTACTACTGGGACCGGGCCCTCTGTTATTCGTTCCAAAGCGGACGCGACTTGGGCCTGGACCCGATGCTCAACTATCCGCTCGGGAATCAGAATCCCCGGCCGCCCCTCTTTCCTTGGTTCTCCCTCCTCGTCGGACACTTGATCGCGCCGCTCTTCAGCACCGCGTGGCAGGGGGTCCTCTTCACGTTCCTCCTCAGCTCAGGCCTCTTCGGCTCCCTCACCGTCTTCCCGACGTACGCGCTCGGCAAGGAGGCCTTCGGCCGGAAGGCGGGGATCATCGGAGCCCTCCTGTTGGCCATGAGCGTCGGGAACCTCCAGCGGAGCCAGTCGACGGACGCGGACCACGACGCCTTCACGCTCTTCTTCGTCGTCTCGACCTTCTATTTCTTCTTGCGCGCCCTGCGGACGATGGGACGCAAGCGCTGGGTCGAGAACTGGTTCCAGAGGGACTCGATCGTCACCGGACTCCGGGCGTTCCTCAAAGAGAACCGGACCAGCGTGCTGTACGCCCTCCTCGCGGGCCTCTCCGTCTGCGTGATCGCGCTCGCCTGGCAAGGCTGGGCGTACGTGTCCGTGATCCTGATGGTCTGGTTCGCCGCGGAGCTGTTCCTGGGGCGGTTCCGCAACGAGGACACGATGGGCACGTGGATCCTGTTCACGATCACCCTTGCGACGCCCCTCCTGCTCGCTTTCCAATGGTATCTGGTCCGCGGGCAGATCCGCGTCTGGTTCGACGTGCCCGTGTATCTCTTCCTGGGCTCGTTCGTCCTCGGGCTCGCGTTCACGGTCACCCGCGACTACCCATGGACCCTCGTGATCCCGAGTACCCTGATCGCGGGAGCCATCGGCCTCGGGGTCGGGGGCCTGGTGAACCCGACGCTCACGAGTGCGTTCTTCACCGGCGCGGGGTACTTCGTCCAGTCGAAGGTCGTCACGACGATCGCGGAGGACCAGGCGCCCGGGATGTCCCAGATGATCCTGTCCTTCGGCCTCTTCACGTTCGGACTCACCCTCGTCGCGGTCGCGTACCTCGTCTGGCAGATCCCACGCCGCCGGGACCCGGCCTACAACATCGCCGTGATCTGGGCCCTCGTCGCGATCTTCATGGCGATCACCGCGGCCCGGTTCATCTTCAACGCCTCGCCCGCGTTCGCGGTCGTTGCCGGCTTCGCGGTCGACCAGGTCCTCCGTCGAGCGGACTTCGCCGGGATGCGTCGGACGTACCGCTCCCTCTCCGGAGGGAATTGGCGGAACGCCCTCCGGAAATCCGTGAAGCTGCGCCACGTCCTCGCCGTCCTCGGAATCGTCTTCCTCGTCCTCCTGCCGAACATTTGGTGGGCCGTGGACGCGTCGATCCCTTTCGAGCTCAAGTCGCAGTACGACAAACAGCTGGCGGCGTTGCTCCCGAGTTTTCTCCGGTCGCCCGGGTACAGCGCGTCGAGCAACAGCCCGTTCTACTTCGGGGCCTTCGGATATAGCATCCCGAAGCCGACCGAATATTATCCCGCGGCCTGGCGGTGGTTGGCGACGCAGGACACGGACCGGCCCGCGGAATTACGACCCGCCTTCCTCTCCTGGTGGGACTACGGGTTCGAGGCCGTGGACCGTGGGGTCCATCCGACCGTCGCGGACAATTTCCAGAACGGGTACGCACTCGCGGGACAGTTCATCACGGCCCAGAACGAGACCGAGGCCATCTCCCTCTTGGTGATCCGGCTCCTGGAAGGCGACATGAAACTGCACCGCCCGAACTTCAGCCCCGCGGTCGCCGCGACCCTCTCGGGGGCCGGCCTCCCCGTCGACGTGCTCCAGAGCGTGATCCTCCACCCCGCGGACTACATCTCCCTCGTCCTCTCCGATCCGGTCCGCTATGGGGCCTGGGCTCAGGACATGCAGCCCCAGAACGCGGAGTACGTCTTTCTCACACACCTCCTCGCGCGACAGCTCGACCTTCCGGGCGTCGTGTCGCTGTACCACACGATCCGCGATGTGACGGGTTGGGACATCGGGTATTTCGCCGTCGACTCGCGCCTCTTCCCGATCAGCGTCCAGAACACGGGGATCTTCTACGCGCCTGTGAAGCTCTCGGACCACCGGATCCTCCAGCTCCCGGACGGACGGATCCTCCCGATCGAATTCTTCCAGATCTTCGCGACGACGAACCGCGCATCGAACATCCCGATCCAGTTCGTCGGCGCGGGCGACACGATCCAGAGCCAGACGATCCAGTACAAGCCCGCCTTCTACAACTCGATGTTCTACCGGTCGTACATCGGATATTCGCCCGCGGACCTGGCGTCCAACGACACGGGCATCCCGGGGTTCGACCAAGCGCTCCAGGCCTACCCGCCCGCGCCCGCTTGGAACCTCACCCACTTCCGCGTCGTGTACCGGAGCTCCTACTACAATCCGTTCCCGGATCCCGCGAACCACACGGATGCCTGGAGGGCGATGAACTACGATGAGGCGCTGCACGTCCAGGCGAACATCACCGCCGGGACTTTGAAAGGCGTCGTCGACCTCGGCACGACGACGGCCGTGGCGAACGGAGTCGTGTTCCTCCGCTATTACGACGGCGCCATCGTGAACGGGACCGTCATGGCCGGGTCCACGCCGCTCCCGGGCGTCCGGATCACCGTCACGGACGAACTTGGGACGCCGCATTACCTGACCACGACGGACGCGTCCGGACGGTACAGCGCCGTCGTCCCGTTCGGCGACATCACGATCACGGCGTCGTCCGGTAGCCTCACGAGGACGACTCTGATCGGAACGCGCACGCTGTCGAGTACGAAGTTGCACGTCACGGTGGAGCAGGCGATGCGTTCTCCCGAGGACGCGAACGGGGACGGAATCCCGGACTGGCTCATGACCCGCGACCTGCAGGCAACGCCGCACGACTGGCATGGGATCGCGTTCTACGACATGGACCGCAACGGGGCGTTCGGACCCGGCGATGTCCGGGCCACCGGCGCCACGATTACCGTGTCGAACAAGGAACTCCCGTTCCAGCGGACGGCGACCGCGGCCCTCGACGGGGGCTATGCGCTCGGCGATGCGCCGGAGGGACCGTACTCGATAGTGATCGGACTCCAGGGGCGCACCCTAGGCGCGCCCGACGTCACCCTCGTCGGCGCGGACAACGCGCGCGACGTGAGCGTGCCCTTCTCCATCGTCCACGGCTCGACGGAATCCAGCCTCGGCGGATCCGTCCCGTCCGCGAACGTGGAATTCCGTGACGAGACGAATTCCACCCTCATTTCGATGACGTCGCTGGCCGATGGCTCGTATCGGGTCGGCCCGCTGCTCGCGGGGAACTACACCGTCACTGCGTCGTCGGGCGACCTGGCGACCATCCCCACGCGGATCCGGACGACCGCGACGGACGTCGCCCAGAACCTGACGCTCTTCCCGTCGGGCTTCGTCTCCGGGACGACGAACCTCTTCGGGAACGCGAGGCCCTTCGCGACGCTCGAGTTCCGGTCGGCGGTGGATCCTCGAACAATCCGGATGACGACCTCGGACGCGAACGCCCAGTATTCGGTCCGGCTTGCCGCGGGACCCTGGTTCGTGAGCGGTCGGTTCTACGACGGGTCTCGCCTGTACGCGACCCTGGGACGTGTCGACGTGTCGTCCGGCGCGACCGCCCGGCTGGACGCGATGTTCCTCGATGGCGCGCGGGTGAACGGCACCGTGAAAGATCCGAGTCCGGGCGTCCAGAACCCGCAGGCGGACATCGCCTTCTCCGGTTCGTCCGGCGAGTTGTGGCTCCACACGGACACGCTCGGGCAATATCTGGCCTTCCTTCCCGCCGGGACGTACGACCTGGAATCGTTCAATCGGGCGGGCGCGTACTTCGCGTCCGTGACCTTCTCCTCGAGCACACGGAAGGACATCGACCTCGTCGCGACCTCAGACATGGTCGCCTGGCGCGCGTACCGGGACCTGAACGGAAACGGGGTGGCCGATGGGGGAGAGGACATCGCCGGAGCCCACGTCCAGATGGTGGACGACGCGGGAGCCCGTTTGTTCCTCACGACGCCCGCGTCGGGGGACTTCTCGATGCCTCTCTTCGCCAATCGCACCTATTCGGGCTCCGTGTCCGCGACGGGATACACGAGCCGCGCGATCCCCGCATCGCAACCGGCCGGACTCCGGACGATCGTCCCGGTCGCGTTGAGCCCAATCCCGGTCCCGGTGCAAGGGACCGTCCTGCTGAACGGCTCCGTGCTCGTGAACCGGCCCGTCACGATCCGCGCGGTGCCGGTCGGGAACGGGGCGATCGCGCAGACGGTCCCCTCGGACTCGAATGGAGGGTATTCGTTCGCCCTGGTCCCGGGCACGTACGACCTGTCGGTCGACGAGAACGTCTCGACGTCGCGGGACCTCCGATACCAGAACCTCCAGTCCGATCGAATCTCGCTGTCGGTCGGACAGAGTGGGCTATCTCACGATCTCGCGATCGTCGCCCGAAGCCGGGTGCACGGCAACGTCACCCTCTCCGGGTCCGCGGTCTCCACGCCCCTGACATTCATCGGGTCGGAGGAGCGGACGACGGCCGCGACGACGAGCGGGTACGAAGTGTACCTAATTCCGGGCACCTACGCCGTCATGGCGAACGAAACGATCTCCTCCCGTGACGTCGCGTTCGTCTCGACGGCCACCGTGCCACACGCCGCGAACCTGAGCTTCGCCTTCGCGAATGCAGCGCGGGCGACGGGTCATGCGGTGTTCCAGGGCGTCGCGGTGCCCGGCCCCATGCCCGTGTCCTTCGTCCGTCGGGAGGGAGGGGCCTTCACCGTGTCCACCGATGCGGCAGGAACGTATTCCGTGATCCTCGCTCCCGGGAACTATTCCGTGACCGTGGGCGGCGTCGCGACCGCGACGGAAGGCGGCGTGACACGATTCTATCGGTACGCGTTCGCCGGGAACACGTCCGTGACGTCAGGCCAGGCCGTCCTGTCGTATGATCTGGTCACCTCGAGGACGCTCGACAACACGACGGTCGCCGGGAGCGCGACCCTCTCGGGGCAGCCCGCGGCGGCGAGCATCACGTTCACGGCCCGCGGCGGAGGGGCGATCACGACGCAGGCGAACGCGGATACGACCGGGCTCTACTCCGTTCCCCTCCAGGCAGGAACCTATGACGTGTACGCGGTCGGCGCCTTCGGATCCGGGGCGTTCCTCGCGCGCATCTCCGTGCCCCATGCGCCGTCCATGGCCCGGGACATCGCCCTGTCGACGGCGTTCCTCCTCTCCGGCCTCACGACGAACCCCCAGGGATTCGCGACGACCGCGTCGATCACGATCCAATCGTCCGCGCAACTCGACCTGACGTCGGATGGGAGCGGCCGGTACCAGGCCCTCCTCCCCGCGGACGGCTACGCGGTCACCGCGGTGAAGACCGGGACCGAGAACGGGATGTCAGTCACGTATCGGGCTTCGGCGTCCGTCGCCCTCCAGGCCGACGCGATCGTGGACCTGCGGCTCGCGAAGGTCGTCTCGCGTTCCGTCGCGATGACCTGGGACGCCTCCGAACGACAGTCGATCCCCGCCGGCGACTCCGTGACGTACACGATCGACGTCCGGAACAACGGGAACGTCGCCGACACGTTCTCTTTCTCCGGCACTCCCGGGGACTGGCAGTTCTCCTTCACGCCGAGTTCCGTCCCGCTGGACTTCGGGAGCGGGGCGACCTCGTCCCAGGTCCGGGTCGTCGTCCAGAGCCCGCCGAATGCCCTCGTGAGTCACCCATCCCTCCACGTGGTCGCCACGTCGACGGCGGACACGAGCCAGGCCGGCGACGTGACCGTGAACGTGGACATCGAACGGGTGAGGGCCCTGTCCGTTTCCCTCAATTCCACGGGCGCCACCTTCGACGGACGATTCCTGAACGACACAGTCCAGGTGACGAACGGCGGGAACGACCGCGAGGTCGTACAGGTCGTCATCACGAACGCCGACGAGCTCGCGGCGGTCGGCTGGTCCGCCAGCATGGGGAAGGTCGGAGAGCCTCTGGCCGGGACCACGCTGACGAACGTGACCGTCGAGGCGAACCAGAGCGTCCCGTTGCGCCTCCGGGCCCAGTCCAGCGGCGGCTCGAGCGGTGCGACCGTGGTCCTGGTCGCCTCGGCGCAAGACTCGACCACGGTCTCCTCCACCGCGGTGTTCACGCTCCAACTGCCGGACCTCGCCCCCGGCAGCGTGACGGTCACGGGTCCGGAAATCACCGGGGCGGCGCCGCTGAATGCTCCGCTCGTCGCCATCGCCGTGGGGGCCCTTGCCGCGGTCGCGGCTGGCGTGTACCTCGGTCGCCGGAGGCGCTGACGTGGCCTCGCGGGCGTGGTGGTTCGCGTTCGCGGTGCTGACCGCCGCCTTCGTCCTCTCGACGGCCCCCGCCTCCGGGCAGGGACCCATCTATGCGACGATCACGGGCCCTCCGGCGGCTGCGGCGAGCACGGAGACGATCTACAATCTGTCCATCAACGGCGGACCCACGAGCTCCGTGAATTATACGGTGAAATGGTACATCACCGGTTCCGACACCACCGGAGGCCTCCCGATATCCTCGAACCCGAGGAGCGCCTCGGGCACCACGCCGGCGTTCAAGCTGAACCTCACCGCTCCCTCGAAGGAGCAGACGATCACGCTCGTCGTGAGCGTGTCCGCGTTGTCCGGTGGGACGACCGAGAACACGACCGCCGAAAGAGCGATCGTGATCGTCACGCCGGTCGTGCTCAGTGCGACCTTCCGGGACAACGGGTCGACGGCCGCGGTGAACGTGACCGTGCGGTTCTTCGTCGACGACCGGGCGGTCGGGACGAAGACGGTCGCTCGGATCGACCCGGGCAAAGACGCCACGGTGACCTTCAACTACCTCCCGGTCGGATTGCAGCCGGGGACCCACAGCGTCCGCGTCGAAGCGGACCTCGACGGGAACGGCGTGATCGATTCGGCCCGGGGCGAGGTCGCCACCTCGCAGCTCTTCTACAAAGGGACGCCGGGACTGAGCACGGGATGGACGGTCCTCATCGGGATCGTCGTGTTCCTGCCGGTCCTGTTCCTGACGATCGCGGTGCGGCGGCGCGGTCGGGCGTGACTACACCGGCTCCAGGAGCCACACGTCGGAGTGGTTCCGGAGGAGCATCCCGAGCTTCGTGCGGGTGATCCCCGCCCGCTTCAGGAGGGACTCGAGCTTCGGTCCTTCGGGGAGCTGGACCGTTCCGTCGACCCAAGCGGCCGCGACCGGCTCATACCGGACCGCGTCGTCGCCCACGCGGATGCGGGCGGCAGCGGCCTGCCGGAACGTATGCAGGACGATGTGGACCGAGGTCACCGCGGTCGGTTGGACCTTGTGGTTGTAATACTCCGCGACCTCCCGATGGACGGGCGCGAACGAGCCGACCCGCTTCGCGTACTCGCGCCACCCGCGTTCGAAGGGGGAGCGCAAGGTCGACATGCAGCGTTCCGTGACCGGCCGGACCTCCTCGAACGTCGACAGGATGGACTGGCTGTCTCGGACGGCGCCGACGAACTCGGACCAGGACGCATATTCCTCCCGGGGCATCGCGGCGGCCAGGTTCTTCGCGAGCGAGATCAGATAGTTGTTCAGGCCCGCGACCCCGACCTTTCCCGCGAGGTCTTCGAGGAACAGATGCGTCGCGATCTCCACGAACGGATTGCTGTCCTGCATCCGCGCGTCGGCGGGCATCTCACCGCTCCCCCTTGAGCCGCGCCCCGCGGACGACGAGCGCGTACACGCACTCGTAGTTCCGGAGCAGCGCCCGGACGTGGTCCTCGTTGATGTTCACCTGCACGACGTTCTTGGACGAGATCTTCGTCTCGCCGCTCCACCCGCGGGTGGCGAGGAGGAAGCACGCGAGCGGGTTTCCGGCGACGGTCACGTTCTTCGCGATCTCTTCCCGGAACCGCTCGTGGAAGACGCAGAAGTTGCAGACGGCGATGTTGTGGACGTTCTCGTTGTACTCCTCCGTGACGGCCTCGTCCGCGGGGCTCATCCGTCCGACGGCGAAGCGCGTCCGGAAAATCGTGGGTATGTAGCAACACTGGCGCATCGCGTACAGGTACCCGACGACGTCGCCGTCGACGTCCGTGATCGCCATGTCCGTGAGCGGTGTGACCTCCCCCTCGATGCTGAAGGCCGTCCGGGCCTCCCGGACCGCGACGTTGAAGGAGGTCCAACCGAGGTACGCCTCCTTGCCCATGCGCCCCGCGAGGTTGTCTCCGACCCGCTGCCAGAACTCGACCACGCCCTCAGCCCCGGCCTTCTCGATCATGTCCTCGATGAGGGAGGCGAGGGCGACGTCGATCATCGAGCACCTTCGGGCATGGCCATCACACGAACGAAGCGAGGACTTGCTTCAGGTGCGCGCGCCATTCCTTCTCCGCCTTCGCGGCGACCGAGTCCCCTTCGATCTCCCGGAGTCCGTCGAGCAGGATCGTCAGGAACCGCTCCCAATGCGCGGACGTCATGTACGGCGCCGTCGTGCCGACTTCGTTGTACGCCATCGTGACAATCTCCTGGAGCGGGCCGGGTCCCACGAGGGCGCCGAGCTTGGACTGAAGGTATTGAGCGATCTCCTTGTTCTTCTTGAACTCCTTCGTCTCTCCGAATTTCTCGACGAACAGGATCCGCGTGAGTCGCTTCAACTCCCCCGCGACCGCTTCGTCATAGGAGGCGAGGACCTCCGGGGTAATTGGCTTCGATTCGAACAGATGGCGGACGACGATCGACGTCTTCACGACGTTCGCGAGGACGGTTTGCATCTTCGTGATCTCGACCGGTTTCGACGTCAGGAAGACGAGGAAGGCGCGGTCTCCGACGCCCGAGATGATGATCGTGCCCGCCTCGAACTGCTGGACGGACATCATCATGTTCTGCCCGCTCAGCTGGCTGCAGATGTGCGCCAGGCTGCCCTTCAGGAGGTTCAACAGGCGGTACTCGCGGGGATTGAGCTGGTTCGGAATCGAGGAGGAGAAGATCCGGCCGTCCACTCCGAGGAACATCGCGATGTCCAGGCTGCTTTCCTCGCGAGCCCTCTTGAGCTCGGTCTCGAGCAAGAGCTTCAGATGGCCGACCGTGTCGGCCCCCATCGTCTTGTCGATCTGGCCCGCATAGGGCATCTAGCCGCCCCGCTTCAACCCGTACGAACTGAAGAGGATCTGGAGGGCTTCCTCCGGCGAGTAGTCGTAGTCCCAGTGTTTCGACATCCGCTTGATCCGATCGATCACACGGGCGGGGGCCTTCATCGCCTCGGCCGTCTTGATCGCCTCGTCGAAGGTCTTCGCCTGGGATCGGGTCTGTTCCTCCGGGATGTGGGACGGGCTCGCGCGGACGACGATGCCCACGCCGCGAGCGAACAGGTACGGGTACACGCCTTCGCCGTGGTGGACCCCACGCATCTTCAGGAGCTTCAGCGTGCGGTTGAAGGCGCCTCCGATCGGGTAGTATTCGAGGTGGACCGCGCCGTCGGAGAGGTAGATCGGCAGCAGCACATCCTCGCCGACCGTCTCCCCCGGCTTCGCGTGCTCCTCGACCGTGCAGAGGACGACGCCGAGTTCCTTCAGGGTGTAGAACAACTTGCCGATCAGCTCCCGCTGTTCCAGCTTCTCCGCGGTCGCCCAGATCACGGGGGTCATCGGGTCGATCACGACGCGCGTGGCGATGTTGTAGTCCGCCCGCGCCTTCACGAGCTGGGGCAGCTGTTCCTCGATCATCTTCTTGAAATTGCGGCCCTTGAGGTGGATGAAGAAGAGCGATTTCTCGTAATACTTGCGCATGTCGAACCCCATGAGGTCCGCCTCTCGCATGATCTGCTCCGGCGGCTCCTCGAGGGTCACGTACAGCGCCTGTTCGCCCTGCTCGATGCCTTCCATCAGGAATTGGATCGCGAAGGTCGACTTGCCGGTCCCGCTCGAGCCGAGGATCACCACGGTCGACTTGGGCCAAAATCCGCCTTCGATCAGGTCGTCGAGTCCCGGGATTCCGCTGGATACTTTCTGCACGTCCGCCATGGTAGGCTCCCCCTGGGACCCCGTTCTGAGCGCAGAGGCGAGGGCCTCGCTGGGTGGAATGTGTCGCTCGATGCTAGGGGCTTTTTAAAGCAATTCCGACCTGGGAATCTACCCTGATAATGTAAGGTAACGGAATCCCTCGAGGGGGTGTCCAACGCTATCGCGCGGTCGACTCATGCCGCCGTTCGACCCGGTACTCCACCCAGCGTTCAAAAAAGGCCGGGTCGCGGGCAACGGAGAGACGACAATCGGCCCTTCGCTCGAACAGGACCATCCCGAGGGCGATGGTCGCCATGAGCCCGAGCCCTCCGAGGGTGGACGCGGCCACAATCCGCAAGGGAAACAAGTCCAGAGCCCGATATCCGAACACGGAAAACAGGATCAGGATGGGCCACCAAAAATAGGCAGGCCTTCTTCGATAGAATCTTGCGGGCATGCCCTTCAACCAGATGCGTCGCGCCGCGAGGAACCCGAGCAGTACTCCAATCGGAAGAGAGACGCCGACCACCGCCGCAAGGAGGATCAGTTCCGCCCCGCTCATCGACCCGGAGATCCCGAAAAGAACGAACAGGCCGACCAGGAACGCAGCACGCACGGCCGAGCCGACGGCGAGTCTAGCGACCAACCTCATCCGATTCCCCTCGTGAATCCGCCACGTTGACGGCCGTCTGAAGATAAGGAGACGTGGCATCAGGGTGTGCGCTGACTGCAGACCTGTCACAGCTTCTCGCGGACCGCGTCGAGTTTGTCGGCGAGCTCCTGGCTCCGCGAAGCGACCGCGACCTCGCCGCGGGTCTTCTCGATCAGGCTCCGAGCAACATCCTGCTTCCGTTTGAGTGCCACGAGGGCAGTCGGATAGTCGAACCGCATGAGCGCGTCCAGGATCCGCTCCATCTTCTCCAGGAACGCTGAAGCGAGCTTGATGTCCCCGCGCCGCAAGTGCTCGAGCGAGAATCGGCGGAGCTCGCCCACGACATCGCCCAGGCCGAGCAGGTAGGCGGTATCCGTCACCCCGATATCCTTCGGACTCGGGAGGCCCTCGCCCTCTAGAATGGAATGAACCAGGAACGCCTCGCAGGCCTCCTGCATGGCGTTCTCGACGATGCCGGTGTGATACAGATCCGGGTGGTCCTTCAGCAGGCTCCGGAGCTTCAGAATCTCCTCGCGGGTCTCCTGGAGCTGCGCGTCGACGTCCTGCCCGCGATGCATGCCTTGGATCGCGGAGCCGCTCAGTCGTGCGATCGTACGAGAGGATTTAATCGTGAGCTCGCGAACCTCGTCCTTCTCATCGAGGCGGGACTCGATCTCTTCGATCACGTCGTCGAGGTTCTTCATCGGCGCGCGGATGGCCCATCCCGTTATTTGAGGGTTAGCCCTCTGCCAACGGGAACGGGCTCGAATGGGAGAAGGACTGACCGCGAGTGGGTCCTGGTCGGAAGGGTTAACATATTAACCAATAGGGAGTACTTTCGGCCACCTCCCGGAGAAACATTATTATATGACTGAATAAATATATATAAGCATGACCTTCGATGCGTCCTCCGGGGGAGATTGCATGCTTGTATCGTACGATGTATCAGGCGCCCGCCGGTCCGTCGCAGCGAGAGTCTGCCAGATCGTCTTCGGGCGGAAACGAATCGTCGGCGACCGCCGGCGAGAGGAACCGGGATTCATCCACCGTGCGGGCGTCGTGTGGATCGGCCAGTCGGTCCTCGCGATGCCTGCGAACGAGGCGGATGATCTCGCAGCACGTCTCCGCCGCCTCGGTGTCCGGGTGGCTGTGGCTCCTGTAGCAATCCCTCGGATGAGTCTCGAGGCGTTTCGGCGACCGCGGGCTTAACATGTTAACCATCCCGATTGTACGGGGTCCGACATGTCACCGGCCTCCGCGAATCTTCCGCATGCGTTCGACCTTCTGCTGAATGACTTCCGGCTTCCCAATGTCCCGCCGGGCATAGAAGCTCCCGGCGACGAAGGCGAGGGCCTCTTCGGACACGGATTCGGCCTCCCCGAGATTCGCCGCGATCCCGACGATCGCGAGAGACCGGGAGGTCGTCGTATACAGGTGGCCGCCTTTCTCGTCCACGCTTGCGTAGTACAGCTTCGCGCCGGTCTGGCGGATGCTGTCCTCGTCGACCTTCAGCTGCTCTCCTGCCTTCGGATGGGATCCATACCCCATCGGGACGACGTACTTGCAGACGGTCGCTTGGCGCGAGAACTTGAGCGATGCTGAGAGACCTCCGTCCGTAAGGCGTTGACAGGTCGCGAGGAAGTCGTCCTCCAGGATCGCCAGTACGTTCATCGACTCCGGGTCCGCGAACCGGACGTTAAATTCGAGGAGTTTGGGTCCGTCCTTCGTCGCCATGAAGCCGCCGTACAGGATCCCCTTGAAGGGCGTGCCGCGAGCCGCCATGGCGGCGACCGTCTTGCGCATCGTCTCGAGGGCGGCCTCGAAATCCTGCCCCGTGACGAACGGCAGGCGATGGTCCGCGTCGCTGTAGGACCCCATCCCACCCGTGTTCGGTCCCTTGTCCCCTTCGTACGCGCGCTTGTGATCCTGCGCGAGCGGTGCGGGCACAAGGGAATGCCCGTCGCAGAATGCCTGGAGAGAAAACTCCTCCCCGACCAACTTCTCCTCCACGAGGAATCGGGGGACGCCACCGATTTGTTTCGTCACGATCTCCTTCCCATAGGCGATCGCCTCGGCCTTCGTCGTGAAGTGGTCACCCCAGACGCGCACCCCCTTGCCCGCCGTGAGACCGAGGGGCTTGATCACGAACTCGAAATCGGAGGCGTTCACGAATGTCTCGAATTCCGCGAGGTCGTCGAACGCCCAGAACCGCGGGGCGCCTGGGATCCCTTGGTCCCGCATGAGCTCCCGCGTGAACTCCTTGTTCGTCTCGAGCTGCGCGGCCTCCCGGGACGGCCCGACGGTCGGGATGTGGGCCGCCTCGAGGGCGTCCGTGATTCCTTTCTCCAGTGGCCCCTCCGGCCCGATGATCGCGAGTTCGATCTGCCGCTCCGACGCCCACCGCACGATCGGCTCGACCGCGGTCACGTCGACCAGGAGCACGTCCTTCGACGCACGCCGGATCGCCGGATTCTGGTTCGCCATCGCGGCGTAGATGTCCGCCCGGCTCCGGCGCAACGCTTCGACGATCGCATGCTCGCGTCCCCCTCCCCCGACCACGAGGACCCGCATGGCGACCCGCAGGAAGCGGCGTGGTCGATAAGAGCTTTCGTCTCACGTTTCCCCGGAGAGTTCCGCGGCGCGCACCGTGTTCGTCAGGAGCATCGCGATCGTCATCGGACCGACTCCGCCCGGCACGGGGCTGATCGCCTTCGCCTTCGACCGCACGGCCTCGAAGTCCACGTCGCCCACGGTCCGGTAGCCGCTCTTCGCGGTCGCATCCGGAACGCGGTTGATTCCCACGTCGATCACGACGACGCCGTTTCGAACCATGTCCGCCGTCACGAACCGCGGCGAACCCATAGCCGCGACGAGGATGTCCGCGCGGCGTGTATGAGAGGGAAGGTCGCGCGTTCCGCTGTGCGCCACCGTGACGGTCGCATTCGCCCCTTTCGCCTTCTGCATCAGGAGGGCCGCGAGCGGCTTCCCGACGATGTTGCTCCGACCCACGACGACGACGTCCTTGCTGCCAGGATCGTGTCCGGAGCGGAGGAGGAGCTCTACGACACCCGCGGGGGTGGCTGGCGCGAACCGCGGTCGGCCGATCAGGACGAGTCCTACGTTCGTTGGATGGAAGCAGTCCACGTCCTTCTGCGGATCCACCGCGGACACGGCTGTGTCCAAGCGGATCTGCGCGGGGAGCGGCTGCTGGACGAGGATCCCGTGGACCTTGGAATCCGCATTCAGCCGGGCGATCTCGTCGAGCAAGCGACGCTCGGGTACCTGTTCGGGCAACTCGACGGTCCAATGCGCGAGGCCCATTTCCTCGGAGGCCTTGCCCTTCATCTTCACGTAGAGCTTCGAGCCCGGATCCTCTCCGACGATGATCGCGGCGAGGCCCGGCACGATCCCATCCTTCGAGAGGGCGACGAGGCGCGGCCTCAGGTCCGCGCGGACCTCGTCCGCGATCCTCTTCCCGTCGATGAGCTCGCCGGGCATTCCGCCACCCGAAAGTCGGGAAGACGGACCGCCGGTTATAGCCTTGGAGGCGATGGAGGGAGAGGTGTCTGACACCGACGTCGCGGCGCGATTCCGTACGCCGATCTTGTCTGACAAGAGCCCATCGTCGTCGGCCCACAAAAACGCTTAAGACGGGTCCCGGCCTTTGACCCGCCGGATGCACTCTACCGACTGGTCTCGACTCCTGACGGAACGTCAGCGCGAGGTCCTGTCGATCGTCGTCGAGAACAAGGTGTACCGCAACCGGGACTCGAAGATCTCGGAGCTGGCCGACCAGATGGGAATCGCGCCCGCGGCCGTCGCTAAGCACCTGCTCGAGATCGAGAAGGAGGCCCTCCTCCAGGTCGTCGTTACGCCG
>WNGG01003928.1_pt1 | contig 38061 bp, 42 predicted proteins | sample 5400661 | NCBI WGS metagenome assembly WNGG01 (sample SAMN13153372, study PRJNA577476) | soil metagenome | isolation source: 100 cm soil or saprolite under Garry oak tree replicate 1 | place: USA:California | collected 2016-06-15
TTGAGCCGGGCGGGCCGTTCCCATTCCGTCCTGCCCACCCTGACGCCGGGCACCACCACCCCGCAAGCCCCACCCCTCATGCCCGCCCCGCCTGACGCCTAACGCCCCATTAGTGCCCACTCAGCGTGGCGGGTGACAGTAGGTCGAAGACGCTGATCACGCGCGTGATCTTGCCATTCTCGACGGTGATGTAGTCGATGCCGCGGAAGTCCCTCAAGAAGGGGGTGTCGGTGGTGTACACGGTCGCCGCGTTCGTGTCGTTGCCCAGAACGTCGATGACGGTCGCGCTGGTGATCGAGCTCGCGAACGGCTCGAGGAACCCGCGGTAGCCCTCCACTCCCTTGAACGTGCCGTTCGGGGCCTCGCACACGACGTCGTCGGCGAGGAAGCTCAACGCCTTCTCGACGTCCTTGCTGGTCCACGTGCGGACGAAGTCCTCGGCGATCTTCTGGGCGAGCCCGTTCGTTCCGGTCACCCTGGCTTCCGCAGCTCCACGCGCGCATAGTTATGCGGATCTGGCCTGTGAACTGCGAAAACCGTACTAACTCAGGTACACGTCGCGTGTATCTAGGCGCTCGCGTTCCCGCAGGTCAGCGGCGCTCGCGGTCAGTGCGCTGCCCTGTTGTTTGCTGCCTTCAAACAGTGACGTACCAGTACATATCGCCCCTGGATGATCGGAGAGCTGTCGTCACGTTGAGTGTCAGCCATATGTGTGCCGAGCGCAGTAGGCTTACTGAGAGGGCCTGCACGTGGCGGACGACTTTGCCGACGCAACCTCCTGACCTGCGAGGATGGCGCTCCCTAGTTACACGCCGCTCTACCATGCGCGCTCTTGTCTTCCCAGCTCAAGCCAGGTTTTCGTGTACCTAGCGTCAGAGTCATCTGCGGAACCCGGGGTCACAGCACAGTTCCTTTCGTAGTGCTTTATCCCCTGCAAGGCCGGGGATGCCCGGGGCTGCCCCTTCTGGCAGCCCCGACTACCTGCATCCTCGACGGCTTATATGACATCCTGTGTCATATAAGCCAGGAATCTTCGGGAGCCATGATGAGATCGGACCGGCTGCTGTCGATCATGCTGCTGCTGCAGACCCGCGGGCAGCTGCCCGCCACCGAGCTGGCCGCGCGGCTGGAGGTGTCGGTCCGCACCGTCATGCGCGACATCGAGGCGCTGTCCGCGGCCGGCGTGCCGGTCTACACCGTACGCGGCCCCCATGGCGGCATCGCCCTGCTGCCTGGCTTCCGCACCGACGTCACCGGCATGACCGCCGAGGAGGCCCGCGCCCTGTTCGTGCTGCTGTCCGGCTCCGCCCACGCCGACCTGGGCCTGGGCCAGGCCATCGCCTCGGCGCTGCGCAAGCTGATGGCCGCGCTGCCCGCCCCGCACCGGCCGGCCGCCGACCTGGCCAGCCGCCGCATCCTGATCGACCCCGCCCGCTGGCGCGAAGGGCCGCCGGGTCCGGCCGCCGACCTGGCCGTGCTCCAGCAGGCCGTCTTCACCGACCGGCGGCTGCGGCCGTAACAGCCAGGTCCGCACCTACACCCTGGACCCCTACGGCCTGGTGCACAAGGCCGGCGTGTGGTACCTGGCCGCTGACCATCGCGGCGAGCCCCGGCTGTTCCGGGCCGACCGCGCCCTGTCTGCCACCGTGCTGGACGAGCCCGCCCGCCGGCGCGGCGGCGTGGAACTGGCCGGCGTGTGGGACACCTTGCGCCGCGGCATCGACGACATCCCCGCCCCGCTTCCGGTCACGGTCAGCGTCCGGCGGGAGATCGTGGGCAAGTTCCTGCGCATCCATGAAGCCGACCTGGCCGAGCCCTCTGGAGCCGGCTCACTCCCCGAAGCCGGCAGCGATCCGGGACGGGTAATCGTCAACCTGCGCTTCCGCTCCGTGGGCGCAGCCGAGGCACTCCTGGCCTTCGGCTCCGACGCCGAAGTTCTCGCCCCGGCCGAGCTCCGTCAGGCCCTGGCCCGTAAGGCAGCCGAGGCTGCCACCCTCTATGCTTAGGTTTTAACCTAGATTCGGGTCATATCGGCGCATAGCGGTGCTGTTCGCGCATATGCGCTACTTCCCCGCGCAGTACGGCCGTTTCCCTCATGCTGGGTGTCGCGGGAGTTCAGGACGGGGCTGTATGCGTGCCTGGCCGCCCGGCGGAAGCGCCGGGGCAGACCAGCACGTCGTGGATGGGATCACCCAGACGCTGGGACCAGCGCCACACCGCGCTCATGTCATCACCCAGCAGGGTGTCGGCCCGGAACGTCAACTCGAGGCCGCCGATGCCCTCCGGGTTGAACAGCTCGACCGGTCCGAGTTCCGCGCGCTTCCCCGAGGTGAGGGCGTACAGGTCGGCGCGAGTCGTCACCGCGACGCACGCGCCGGGATGCCCGTAGATGCGGTCGGCCAGGATCCCGGTCTTGTTCGTCCGCTGGGTGCGATGATGCCCACCTGGTCCTCACCTCGAACGTAGATCTTGCGGCCGAGCCGCACCCGGCCGAGCCGGACCGCGTACAGCCGGGCCGGGGAGATCAGCCGGTCGGTAATCCTCATGTCCGGGCGGCACCGGCGTCCATGGACCAGCGCGGCCAGCCGGGAGAACCGGCAGGGCGATCTCCCAGTGCGAGGCGAACCTCGCGCCCGGGCGCGGCCACAGCCTGGTCCGCCACCGCATCCGCCGAAGCTGCTGGCCGGAGAACACGGTGCACCGGATGAACAGCGCGAGTTCCCCCATCAAGGCTGTGTGCCCGCGGAACGTCCGTGGTGGCTCCTGCCGTCCTGACCTGGGCTAAGACGGCTTAGGTCGGCTGCTTGGGGTTGACAGCGCCTAAGCCATCTGAGGAAACCAAAGGTAAGGCGTTCGTCCGATGCGGTGGCAGGGGCCTTACGGCGAACCTTGAGGTGTGGGGAACCAGACAAGTTTCCCAGAGGCCAAGGAGGAACTATGCACCCCCGAGCGGCGCGAGCAGCAGATGGCATGAGTACGAGCATGGTCCCGGTGCTCGGATCGCTGTCGTTCTGGCGGATCGTGGATGTCCCCTTCGAGACGTTCGTGGCCACACTTGACAGCGGGCTGCGCACGAGGCACGGTGGCGAACTCCGGTTCGGCGGAAGCCAGTTGCTCGGGCCGATGGAGCACGATCGCGACTTGGGTACGCGCCGGATCCAGGTCCGCCTGGCCCGGGGACCGCTGCGCCCGCCGGCCCACAGCGGATTATTTCCGGGCCGGCCGTCTCCTGCTCGACTCGCTAACCCGCTCTTTGCCCCAGCGTTCGGAGTCGTGGGTCACGCCGTCAATCGCGGCTTGACATCGATATGGCGGCTGGGCCGAAGCCCGATGTGAGTAACCAACCGAGTAACAACTGCCCTCGACAGCGGCATACACCCGTCCTTGGTCCCGAGCCAGGAGTCACATGTCTTCAGTTGCTCGGCGACTTGGTCGGCCCGCGTTGGCGCAGGACGGCTTCGGTCTGGTCGTCGATGGAGACGACGTGAATCCGGCCGCTCTCGGTCGTCCCGTTGACCCGCTCGCCTCCGATGACGGCGGTCGATCCGGTAATGGTGATCTTCTTGCGCCGGCGTGCTGGCGTGACGGGAGACCTGCCGCCTGGCCGGCGAGCGGCCGGCCTTATCTGGCGGCCGCGCGGCGGGTTACCCTGGACGGACCGCTCGAGAGGCGCTGCGATGGACCTGGTCCGCCACGCTCGGGCGTGGTCTGAAGCAAAGGGCGCCTCCGAGGAGGCGAACTGTGCCAGCACATCCGGCCGGCCGCCGTCTGGAGCGGGCGGGCATCGTGAGCGGCTCTGGCGTTACCCGGTGAAGTCGATGGCGGGGGAGGCTCTGGCCAGCACGGACATTTCCTGGGCGGGCCTGGCCGGGGATCGCCGGTGGGCGTTCGTGCGCCCGGATTCCCAGGACAGCGGGTTCCCGTGGCACACCATCCGCGAGTTCCCTGAGATGTCTAACTACGTGGCGCTGCTGGACGAGCCCGGCCGTCCGGACAGGTCGCGGGTCCTGGTCCGGACACCGGACGGCGGCCGGTACGACGTGACCGATCCCCGGCTGGGCGCAGAGCTGGGCCCGGGCCTGCGGGTGATGCGGCTCGACCGCGGCGCGTTCGACGCGATGCCGGTCTCGGTCATCAGCGACTCGACGGTGTCCGCCCTGTGCGCGCTCGCCCAGGTGCCCGGCAACGAGCTCAGGTTCCGGCCGAACGTCGTCGTGACGCTGGATTCGGGCGCTCCGTTCGAGGAGGATGAGTGGGTCGGATCCGCCGTCCGGATCGGGGCTGCCGTCGTGCGGATGGACCGCAGGGACTCGCGATGCGTCATCGTCAACGTGGATCCGGCCAGCGGCCTGCCCGATTCGCACCTGCTCAAGGTGATCGGCACTGCCCGGGGGGCCTGCGCCGGCGTCTACGGGACGACCGTGCGGCCAGGCCTCATCCGCATTGGTGACCCGGTCGCCGTGGAAATGCGACCTCTGGACTGAACGCGCCGCGGGACCGAGGGCCGGTGCCCCAGCTTCCCTCCGCAGGGGCACATGCGCTAATTGTGCCTGGAGTGGTACCACGACATGATTGCTAACTTATTAGCAACATTTGAGCAAATCGATCTGTTTTTTCCTGTCCGTAATGATTGAATGTCTTACCTTCCGAGGCGCGGGAGGCCTGTACAGACGGCGGGTACCGACGTGTTCCACATCTATGAGCTGTTCCTCATCCTCAGTGGCGCCGCGATGCTGATCATGGCGAGCGTCAAGAGCGGCCAGGTCACGACGCGGAGAGTGTGGAACGGTGTCCTCGGAGCTGCCTTCCTGGGCTACGGCCTCTATCTTCTGCTCTTCTTCCAGGGCGGGCACTATGTGCTCTTCTACTACGTGTTCATACTGCCGGTCATCATGATCGTCCGGTTCTTCCGCGATCGCTCTGAGTTCCAGGCAAGGCAGCAGACGGCTGCCTTCCAGGGGGCGCCGCCGCCTGATTACGGTCAGCAGCCTGGTTACGGCCAGCAGCCCGGTTACGGCCAGCGCCAGCAGCCCGGTTACGGCCAGCAGCCCGGTTACGGCCAGCCTGAGCGGCCCGTCCAGTAGCCATCAGAGCGTGCCCGCACGGGTACGTGACGATCCACGCCGGCAAGGGCACCAACACCCAGACCGACCGTTACTGGGGTCACAGCTGGTATGTGTGGAACAACACCGGGGACCGCGCGACCCTGGAGGACGCCGACGGCCATGTGCTCGACCAGTGCCCGTACCGGGGCTCCAGCGCCGGCCATACGAACTGCCCGGCCACACGAACTGCTGAGCGCATCGCCCCGTCCCGGGAGCGGGGCCCTGCGCGTCCCCGCTCCCTTCCCGGCTCGCGCGCTGATGCGGGTGATGTCTTAGTGGCGCAGGACGCATGCGATGAGACGGTAACCGAATTTGACGTGTGCGGCTCATTAGCGCTGGAGTCACCTTACTTGATTGATTCAGCCGAATTCGCCCGCAATGCCCCTATCATGCCCGTCCGGGTAACCGCGGCAAAGGGTGATGAAACAAACGATTGCAGGTGCCATCAAGGCCGACGGCGGCGATTGCGTGCCCGTATCGGCCGGCGCCTCGCCGTAGGTCCTTTATCGATAGCAAATCTAAGGCGCGCCGGACCGGAAGCACCCTGGATGCATTGGGTGCGAAAAGCCTTGAAGATCATGGCGTACCTGCACGCTCCGGGGCATGTCACCTGATATATTAAGCAAATGCAAGATCAAATGCACGTTCATTTGTTTTTTGCACAGCCCTGACCCAGGACCGAAGCGGCCAGTGACAGCCGCCCAGCCTGGTGATATTCACCTTCATAGATGTCGGAGGACGGCCTGGCCCGGTGGCGCACGGTGGGATCAGAACGCCAACGGCCCGCGGGCATCCTCCCTGTTCGCCTCCCGGAAGGAGGTGCACCATGCGCGACGCGAATGTCTCGGGCATGCGTTGCACGGGGCCCTACCGCGTAATTACGCCAGGTAAGCCCGGCGGAGCCGTCACTCCTGTCTCACCTGCGGACGCGCCGTGACTCGCCCGGCCGGCAGGCTGCCCGCCCCTCCGGCCGGCGGGCAGCTATGCACCTTGTTTGCCGTCGACATCGCCGGATTCACCGGACCGCACCGCGACGACGACATCCGCCTGTACCTGCACGAGGAACTCTACCGAATGCTGGAAAAGGCTTTCGACGGTTCAGGTATTTCCTGGAATTGCTGCTTTCACGAGGACCGCGGCGACGGCGTGCTGGTCGTCATACCGACCAGCATCGGCTTGACCGGCATTATCGATCCGCTGCCCGAACGGCTCCGCGGCCTCATCCGCCGGCATAATCATGTCTTCTGCAAGGCTGCCGGAATTCAGCTCCGCGTAGCCGCTCATGTCGGACCGGTCGATCACGATGGGCACGGGTTCATCAGCAGCGACATCAACCTGCTTTTCCGCATGCTGGACGCCTATCCGCTCAAGCGCGCGCTGACCGGCTCCGATGCCGAGCTGGCCCTCATCATCTCCGACTACGTCTACCGCAACGTCGTCTGCCGCTATCCCAGCCTGGTCACCCCGGACGCCTTCAAGCCAGTCAGATTCCAGGTCAAGTACACCAGAGCCGCGGCGTGGACCTACCTCCCCGGCCACCACCAAGCTAACGGGGTTTCACCCCAGCCCGACGAGGCATGCCGGTGATTGGCTGAGGTGAGCGAAAGAGCTCCGGCCGGCGACGAAACGGTGCAACGATGTGCCCGTTCATGGACCGCGTGCAGCGGTTAGGTGGCCCGTTGCGGGCCAGTCGTCCAGCCGGAGCCTGTCATGACGCTACCTCGTTCTGCCGCCGATGTGCTGGCTGGTCACGTGCTGTTCGAGATCGAGGCGATCGACCGGATGTACCTCAACCTCTACCAGCCCCGGCTGCAGCATGGCGCCGGGATCGCCGCGTTCTTCGTCGGGCACCGGGGGCACCGGTTCGCCTCCTCGGCGCTGATGGCCCCGATGACGGCGGCGTTCACCGCGGACATTGATCACTTCGCCGCTGCCCGGGGCCTGGACCTGGTGCGGTTCGCCCGGGGGCAGCGCAAGGACGACGTCACCGCTGGGTACCTGCGGCGGGCGGAATGCGATGACCGGGGGCTGGTGCCGGCGCAGGTGCTGTATGTCGGGGTGGCGCAGGAAAAGCAGCGGGTGTTCCGGACCAGCAAGCGCCGCAACCCGGTCACCGGGGCCACCTATCCGTGGCTGGTCCCTGGCTCGGGGGTGGTGAACCAGTACTACTTTTATTGCGTCGATGAGGAATTCGGGCCGGTGTGCGTGAAATTCTCCGGCTACTTCCCCTATACCGGCCGGCTGATCCTCAACGGCAACGAGTACGCCAAGCGGCAGGCCGCCAAGGCGGGCATCGGGTTCGTCCCGCTGGACAACGCGTTCGCCGCCGTCGATGACGTGGCCGCGGTGCAGGCGATCTGCGACGGCCTGGACGAAAGCAAGATCGCCGCGCTGGCCGGCCGGCTGCTGCGCCTGCTGCCGTACCCGTTCACCGCGGAGGACACCGCGGCCGGCTACCGCTATGAGCTGTCGGTGCTGCAGGCCGGGTTCTCCCTGACCCAGATGCTGGACGCCCCAGTGTCCGGGCGGATCTTCTTCGATCAGCTGATCCGCGACAACCTGGACCTGGGCCGCCCGGACCGGGTCTCGCTGATCTTCGGCCGGAAGATCATCCGCAAGGGCAGGCGCGCCACGCCGGGCCGGTTCCGCACCCGCGTCATCACCGACGGGGTCACCCCGAGCCTGCACATCGACTACAAGAACTCGAAAATAAAGCAGTACCACAAGCTCGGCAAAGCGCTCAGAACGGAAACCACGATCAATCAACGAAACCGCCGACTTCGGCGTGGCCAAGGGGCTGTCTCATCTTCCTGAGCTGAAGGAGATCGGCTTCACCGCCAGCAGGCGCCTGCTTGACGTCCAACGGATCAGCCACGACCCCGCCGAAGGCGCCGCCGCCCTGGCCGCCCTGAACAAGCCGGTCACCAGCCCGGCCGGCACCCGCACCGCCGGGATGCGGGTCACCGACCCGCGAACCCAGGCGCTGCTCGCCGCCCTCTGCCTGTTCCGGCTGCTGCCCCGCGGTTTCACCAACCGCGACCTGCGCACCTGCCTCGCGCCCCTGCTGGGGCTCACTCCGGAGGCCATGACCAGCGGGCAGATCAGTTACGACCTGCGACGGCTCCGCATCCACGGGCTCATCCAGCGCATCCCGCACAGCTTCCGCTATCAGGTCACCCCCGCTGGCATCCGGCAGGCAATGTTCCTGACACGCCTGACCCAGCGGCTGCTCATCACCGGCCTGGCCGGGCTTGCCCCGCCCGATCCTCCCGCGCACTCCCGGCTCCGCGCCGCCGCCCGCGCCTACGACGCAGCAATCGACGACCTCGCCCGGCAGTCAGGCCTCGCCGCCTAGCCCAGCACCCTCAGCCAGCACAAATGACTCGTCACAGCCAAACCTGACTCACCAATTACATGATCACCCGGTCAAGCCCTCTAGCCAGCTCGACGAACCTCAGGGTCCAGGAGTAGTGCTCCCTGGAGGCACAGCCCGTAGTGCGTCATGATGATCCGGTACGAGCCGACGGCCAAGCGCATCCGGGCCGGCTGATCGCCGGCCAACAGCGCCGCCCTCCCGTGACTGCGGGATCTCGTAGACCACGCCGGGGTGCAGCAATCCGGCCAACGTATCCCAGTCCCTGGCCTCCGGGCTCCTGATGAATCGCTCCACCAGCTCGCGGTTGCCGCCCATCCCGGCAACGTACCGCACGCGGAACGAACGCCAAGCGGTCGCCCGCTAGCCGGATGTGCGGTGGTGTCGCGACGGAAGGCGTGTAATCCTGGAAGGATGAAAACGGACGTGTCATGGCCGTCCGTGCCGGCTGCGCCGGACGGGACGGCGACAAGAACTGATCACGGAAGCGGCACCCGCGCACCGGCCTGGTGGCGCCGGGTGTGGCAGCGGCTGATGCCGCCCCCGAGCGCGGAGCTGGTCCTGGCCCAGCTGAACCGGCAGCTGGAGGTGCTGGAGGGGGCCCGTACCGAGCTGGAGGTCGGCTGGGTGCAGGGCGGCTGGTGGGCGGTGAGCTCGAGCGACGGCAGCCTCCGGCTGGTCAACGGCTATGCGACCGCGGGCGGCCACCCGGATCAGGTCGACGGTGTCTGCCTGGTCGGTGCCCTGGTGCGGGCCGGGTCGCGTCTGCCCGATGCAGCATCGGACGTCGGCCGGGCGGTCGACGCGGTGTACGACGCGCTGTGGGCTTCCCGCGGCCAGCCGGACGCGCCGCGGACCGGCGGGCTGCCGCCGGTGCCCCCGCCTGAGGTCCGGCTGGCCCGGGTCCGCACCCTCACCCAGTGGAATGATCAGGCCGAACGGACCCGGGCGGACGTCCTGGAGACGGTTGATTGCGCGATCAGCGCCACGATCATGAGCCTGATGTCTGCTCCGCGCCCGGCTCCGGCTGAACCGGCCGGAGCGCCCCCGGGCGTCCGCGCCGCCTGACCCCCGCCGGTCGCCCACACAGCAGGGCTCAGTGCCCGGGCGGCCCCTGGGTGCCGAACTCTTCGCGCTCTCTGCGGGCAGCCTCGAGTTCTGCCATGGTGACCGGCGGAGGCGGTCGGAGCACGATCCAGGTCAGGAAGAACGCGGCGAGCGCCAGCATCAGCCCGCCGACCCACAGCGCCATATTGATCCCGGCCGCCTTGTTGATCGTCGCCCGGCCCGCGACCGCCCCCGGGATGATCACCAGGATCCCGAAGATGAGCATCAGGGCCCCGATGAACGAGCGCAGGTCGAAGAGCTTGGCCAGCCGCCAGTTCCTCGCCTCCTCCGGAGTGAGATCCGGCTTGCGCGGCCGGGCGGCGGCAGCCTCGGCCCCGGCCGGCACCTCGTGTCCGCTTGCAGAGCTCACCCGCACCACTCCCTAGGCCACTTCAATGTAGATGTAAAACGCCACACACAGGGCAAGCGCGCCGATGCCCAGCAGCAGCGGAGACTTGTACCAGGGCAAGCGAGCGGCCGTCCCGGGGGCCTCCCCTTCGTCTGTGATAGCTTGCCCCCAGACCAGGCCGCGCAACTCCGACAGCGGCTTCGGCGAGCTGAACATGGTCGAGATGACCATGGCGATCGCCCCGGCGACGAAGCCGATGATCGCGCCCCACTGGTTCTCGTGGAGGTCGCTGCGGAACGAGATCACGTGCTGCTTGTACAGGAGCCAGGTGCCGAACGAGAAGGCCGTCCCGAAGATCAGGCCCCAGAACCCGGCCCCGCGGCCTGCCTTCCGCCAGAACATGCCGACGATGAACGCCACGAAGATCGGCACGTTGAAGAACGAGAATAGCGTCTGGAAGTAGTTGGAGATGTTGCTGTAGCCGGCCGCGATGAACGCGGTCGCGATGCCGATGAAGACGCCGACCACCGTGGTGATCCGGCCGACCCGCAGGTAGTAGTGGTCCGGCCGGCCGGGACGGATGTAGTTCTGCCAGATGTCGTAGGTCCACACGGCGTTGAAGGAGGAGACGTTGGCGGCCATCCCGGCCATGAACGCGGCGAGCAGGCCGGTCACCGCCACCCCGAGCACGCCGACCGGCAGGTACTGGTTGTACAGCGCCGGGATGGCGTCGGTGAACGACAGCCCGCCGGCCTGACCCAGGCCGGGAATCAGCAGGATCGCGGCCATGCCCGGGATGACCGTGGCCAGCGGGATGAACACCTTCGGGTACGCTGCGATGATCGGCGTCAGCCGCGCGGCGGACTCGTCCTTGGCCGACATCGCCCGCTGCACCTCGGCGAAGTTGGTGGTCCAGTAGCCGAACGACAGGCAGAAGCCCAGGCCGAAGATGATGCCGATCCAGTCGCCGAACAGGTTGTGCCCGCCCAGCCCGGTTCCGGCCCAGGGATGAGTGAAGGAGGTTCCCTGCGTGGCCAGCTTGCTGAACAGGCCGCCGATCCCGCCGGTCTCCTTCAACGCCACGATCACCAGCGGGATCAGGGCGCACAGGATCACGAAGAACTGCATCACCTCGTTGTAGATGGCGCTGGACAGCCCGCCGAGCAGGATGTAGGACAGCACGAACAGCGCCGAGACGATGATCGCCACGGCCAGCGGGATGCCGAGCAGCCCCTCCAGTACGATGCCGAGTGCGTACAGGTTTACGCCGGCGATCAGGACCGAGGACAGGACGAAGATGAGGGCGGTCGTCAGGTGCGTCTTGGCGTCGAACCGGCGGTGCAGGTACTCGGGGGTGCTGCGGACCCGGGAGCCGTAGTAGAACGGCATCATCACGACGCCGAGGAACACCATGGCCGGGACCGCGCCGATCCAGTAGTAGTGCACGATGCTGATGCCGTACTGGGCTCCGCTGGCCGCCATGCCGAGGATCTCGATCGCGCCCAGGTTGGCCGAGATGAACGCGATCCCGGTGATCCAGGACGGGAGCGACCGGCCGGACAGGAAGAAGTCAGTGGAGGTCTGAACCAGGCGGCGGAGCGCGAACCCGATCCCGATGACGAAGATGAAGTAGATGAACAGCAGCGTGTAGTCCAGCGGTGCCAGCGACAGGCGCAATCCGGCGGCCAGCGGCTGTGAAACTGCTGCGGTCATTGCTTTCGCCACCTCGGGGTGGGACCGTTCCGGTGGCCGCCGCCACCGCAGCGGGCCGGGTCAGGGCCGAGAGACATCACAGCGGATAACCGCCGTTGAACAGCGGGATCCCGGTGCTCTTGTAGAGCTGCAGAACCTGCGCCGCGTTGGCCTTGGTGACCAGGCTCGGCCCGGTGAAGACGGGGCCGAACGGGTGCTGGCCGTACCGCGCCTCGAACGCGGACACCTGGACCGCCATGTACCCCTCCAGGAACGGCTGCTGGTCGATGACGAACAGGGCCTGGCCGTTGATGACTGCGTTCAGGTCCTGGGTCGAGACGTCGAAGGTGCCGAGCTTGATCTTGCCGAACTTGCCCATGGCCTGGAGCGCCCCCCCTGCGGCGTTGAAGCCGATGATGCCGGTGGTGAGCACCCCGTTGATGGCCGGGTCTTTCTTCAGCGCCGCCTCGATCGCGTTCGCCGCCGAGTTCAGCTGGGCCCCGTTGACGTGCAGCACGGTGACTGAGCCGCCCCTGGCCGCCAGCGCCTTGGCGAACCCGGAGCAGCGGTCCACCAGGGCGGCGTTCTGCGCCTCGTGGATGACGCACAGCGCCTTGTGCACGCCGTTGTCGGCCATCTCGCTGCCGGCCTCCCGCCCGGCGGCGAGCTCGTCCTGGCCGACGAACGTCAGTGCCGCCACGTTCTGGTACACGCTGACGCCCACGTTCATCACGATGACCGGGATGCCGGTTGAGACGGCCTGGCTGACCGAGCCGGACAGCGCTGCGGCGTCGGGGATCGTCACCACCAGTCCCTTCGGGTGCCGCGCGGCGGCCTGGCTGATGAGCGAGGCCTCTTCCTGCAGATTCGTGGTGGAGGGGGAGTGGTAGACGAGGTTGACGTTGAAGTCTCGCGCCGCCGTCTGCGCACCCTTCTGGACCAGCGCCCAGAACGGGTCGAATGCCTGTCCGTGGGTGACCATGTCCACCGTGATCCGCGGTCCCTCCGCCGCCGACCGCGCCGGGGTCTGGCCGGAGACACCCTGCCTGGAGCCGCAGGCGGCCAGCGATAGGCAGGCGGTGAGCACCAGGGCCGCACATGTCGCCAGCGGTTTCCGGCGGCGCAGCTCATCACGGTGCGCAGGAGTGATCGTGCCGGCAGTCGGGGCCCGGTCGGGGCTGGGCCGCGGCGGGAAACGGTTCACGCTGCCCTCCATTAGCACGCCGAGGGTAGACGAAATCAGTGTAAATCTGGCCGCCGCCCATAACAACGGGCCGTCACTGGCCGTTCACCTTATGGAACGCCGGTTCGCATAGCGGGACTGCGCCCTAGAAAACCGGAGCAAACAGCAGGTCATCTGGCCAGGGCGGGACGCAGCGCACGCGCGGTGACCGCGATGCTGGCGGCCATGGCCGCCACCGTCACCCAGGTCACGGACGTGACGGCGAACGTCACGCCGGTGATCAGCACGAGGTCGAGCGCGGTCATGCCGATGCAGCCGGCCACTCCGGTGCGGGCGGCCAGCCGGTAGCCCCTGCCCAGCGCGGCGGCGGCGAGCAGTCCGATGCAGGTGATGAGCGCCAGGCCGAGCAGGATTCGGGCCGGGAGCGGGACGCCCCAGGCCCGGCCGGTGATCAGGGCCGCGGCCCAGCAGGCACCGACGGCGGGCCCGATCCCGAGCAGCCTGCTGGCGGCGCGCCGGGCGGGATTGACCCGGGTGAAGCCGGCCACGATCGCCTCCGGCTCGCCGAATTCGGCCACCGCGGACTCGGCGGCCCTCTCGGGGGCCAGGCCCTGCCGGAGGTAGAAGCGGTGCGTCTCGGCCAGGCCGTCGGCCAGCTCCTCGACTATCGAGGCCGGCAGCTGCGCGGCCAGGACTTCCAGGTAGCTGCTGATCAGGCGGGATTCGGACGCATGCATGCCCGGTCCTCCAGCGCGGCGGTCACGATGGCAGAAAAGTCCCGCCAGTCCGCCCGGCGGCCCGACAGCGCCCGGACTCCCGCCGCGGTCAGCTGGTACTCACGCCGCCGGCGGCCACCCACCACCGACCACGACCCGGTGATCAGACCGGCCTGCTCCAGCCGCCGCAGCGCCGGGTAGATCGTGCCGGTCGGCAGGTCCAGCCGCCCGGCGGTGCTCTGCCGCAGGGCCTCGATCACCGCGTACCCGTGCCGCGGGCCGCCTTCGAGGGCGGCGAGCAGCACCGCGTCCAGATGCCCCTTCAGCTCCTCGGCCCGCATACGTAGCAATGCTACATGAGCCCTTCCGGCCAGGCAATCAGCCGGCTACGGTGGGCTCTATAAGTAGTAACGCTACATATCAGGTACGGCCGGAAGGGAGCGAAGATGGCCCGCACGCTGAGCCTTGTCCTCCGCAACGTCGTGTTCACCGTGGTGGTGCCGGGGCTGGGCGGAGCCTGGCTGCCCTGGTGGCTCCTGACCCGTCACGGCGGCACCGTCACGGCGGCCGGGTGGGAGGCGGTCCCGGTCATCGCCGCCGGGATGGCCTTGTACCTGTGGTGCGCCTGGAGCTTCGCCGCGGTGGGGCGCGGCACCCCGGGTCTGTGGGACGCGCCGCGGCGCGTGGTCGCAGCCGGGCCCTACCGCTGGGTGCGCAACCCGATCTACCTTGCCGCGCTGCTGGTCGTACTGGGGGAGGCGTGGCTGTTCATGTCGCTGCGACTGCTGGCCTACGCGGGCGTCATGGCGGTCTTCTTCCACCTGTTCGTCACCGGTTACGAGGAACGGAGACTGGGCCGCCGCTTCGGCCGCACCTACCTGGAGTACCGGCGCACGGTGCCGCGCTGGATCCCCCGCCCCCCGCGCCGGCCGGCCTAGGCCGGCGCCTCAGCCGGCGGCGGCTCGACCGGGGCCGGGAAGTCACGGGTCTGATGGGCGGCTGACGGCTGCGTGAGCTCGGCGATCGTGCCGCCGCCGACGATCTGCCGCCAGTTCGCCTGCCAGTCCGGCAGGTCCGGGCTGTCCTGCTCCCAGTCCACGAACGTGGCCTCGTCGCAGAACCGGTCCAGGCGTGCCATGATGCTCCGGTGCGGATTGCTGCCCACGTAGGCATGCATCATCCGGCGCTCCTGCCAGGCGGTGACGGTCCACCACGCGTTGTTCGCGTCGGCGAGCGCGTCGGCGCCGAGGTTGCCTTCTGACTTCTGCGCCTGCTCGATCGCGGCGACGGCGTCGGTGAAAAACTCATCCTGCAGCGCCGCGTCCTTCAGCCGGAGCCGGGTGACCACGATAAGCGGCATTACGACCTCTCCTCATCGGCGTCCAGTTCGTCCCCGTGCTGGCGGACGGTCTTCCATTCCCCGTTCTTGTACACCTGGCCCGGGTCCGCCGCAACGGAGTGCCCGGCCGGTCCCCGCCGTTCTCGCCATCCGTGCCCGCAAGGGCACTCAGCGGCGTGACCCCTGAACCGGAACGGCACCGGATGCGTAGTCCTCGGTAGGACCGATAGGGGCATCCGGGGGGACCTTCAGGCGTGATGCCGAACGCCGCACATACTCCCGGACGGCCGAACAAGTTGTCATGAGGAGCATCAATGATGAGAAACTGGATAGCCGGCGCCGCCTGCGCAGCCGGGGTCATCCTGGCCGCGACCGCCTGCTCGAGCAGTTCGACCAGCACCGCCGCCAGCCCGGCCGCGTCGTCTGCGACCGCGCAGGCGAGCAGCCCGGCCGTCGCGGCCTCCAGCCCGGCGGCCTCCAGCCCGGCGGCCTCCGGCGGGACGATCGCGCTGCGGGCCATCTCCGGGATTCCGGGCAAGGCCCTGGTGGACGGCCAGGGGCGCGCCATGTACCTGTGGGAAGCCGACAAGAGCGGCACGTCCACCTGCACCGGCGCGTGCGCGACGGCGTGGCCGCCGGTCACGGTGACCGGGACGCCGCAGGCGGGCAGCGGGGTCAGCCAGGCCATGCTCGGCACGGTCAAGCGCGCCGACGGGACCGAGCAGCTCACTTACAACCACCACCCGCTGTACTACTTCGCCGGCGACTCCGGCGCCGGCGTCGCGCACGGGCAGGGATCCAAGGCGTTCGGCGCCGGCTGGTACGTGGTGAACGCCAGCGGGGCTAAGATCGACAGCGACTGACGGACGGGCCGCGTCTCCCGCCGCACGGCGGGAGACGCGGATCTGGCCTGACCGGGAGCTGGACCGGCGCATCGCGGCGCTGGCGCTGCCCGCGCTCGGGGCGATAGCCGCCGAGCCCGCCTACAGCCTGGCCGACACCGCCATCGTCGGGCACCTGGGCCTGCTCGGTTCGGCCTGGGGGACGGTCACCGCCCTGCTCCGGGACGGGCACCGGCTGTCGGTGCGGACGATCGCGCTCGGCGTGGTGCCGCTGACCACGACCGCGATCGCAGCCCGGCTCGGCCCGGTGGCGCTCGGCGGCCAGCAAGTCGCCATGCGGGTCTGGTACCTGCTGGCGCTGCTGCTCGACGCGCTGGCGGTGCCCGCGCAGGTGTACGTCAGCTCGTCCCTCGGCGCCGCGGACGCCGGCGCGGCCCACCGGGTCGGGCGGCGCACCCTGCGGCTGGGCCTGATCGCCGGGATCGCGCTGGGCGTCGTCACCGCCGGCCTGGCGTTCTGGGTGCCGGCCCTGTTCACCTCCGACACCGCCATCCGGCACGCCGCCGCGGTGGCCCTGCTGGTGGCGGCGCTGACGCAGCCCATGGCCGCGCTGGCGTTCGTCCTCGACGGCCTCATCCTCGGCCTGTCGGACTACGTCGCCATGCGCCGCGCGATGATCCTCGCCATCGCGGCTTACGTGCCGGTGGCGGTGCTGGTGCTGCGCTTCCCCCGGCTCGGGCTGCCCGGGGTCTGGGTCGCCCTGGGACTCTGGCTCGCGGCCCGGGCCGCCCTGCTCGGCCGCCGCTGGCAGGCCCAGTTCCGCCACCCCGCGTAGCCGCGATCGCGGCCCGGTGTATCAGCACGGCCGGGTGCGGCTCTGCACAGGCGGGGCAGCCGAGGGCTGCGGTGACCTGTGTGCGAGGGAGACGTACATGACTGAGACAGTTTCCGCCCAGGACGAGGTAATCCCGGCCGGACCGCCGAGCAGCCCGGACCACGCGGCTGATTCCCGCCCCGGTGCCGCGGCCGACCTTCGGCGCACCGGGATCAACCCGGACTTCTGGTACCCGGTCGCCGTATCCGGGAGCGTACGGAAGAACAAGACGTTCGCGGCCACGTTCGCGGGGGAGCGGATCGCCTTGTACCGCGGCGAGAGCGGCACGGTCTACGCGCTGGAGGACCGGTGTGCCCACCGCCAGGTCCCGCTGAGCATGGGCGTCGTGGAGGGCGACACCCTCCGCTGCTGCTATCACGCCTGGGCCTACCGCGGCAACGGCCGCATCTCGCAGATACCGTACCTGCCCAAGGGCGCCGGCCGGCCGCCGCGCGGTATCCGCGCCTATCCCGTCCGCGAAGCCTACGGCCTGGTATTCGTCTTCCCGGGCGACCCGGAGAAGGCGGCCGCGGCCGCGTTCCCAGGATTGCCGGAGTTCGATTCCGCCAAGCACAAGACCATGACGTTTTCCCGCGCCGTCCGCTGCCACTACTCGTTCATGCACGAGAACCTCCTGGACATGAACCACCAGTTCCTGCACCGGGGCATCCTCGGCCGGATCCAGCCCAAGCTCCTCGGGTACGACACCGGCCCGCAATCCGTGCAGGCCCGGTACCTGTTCACTCATGTCAGCGGGAAGAAGGACCGCGGCGCCGGGCTGCTGGCCGGCGAGGGCATCAGCGGCAGCAAGTCGCCCGACGTCATCACCATCCGCACCGAGTACCCCTATCAGACCCTCCAACTGGTCCCCGAGGACGCCGAGCTCCCGGCGTTCTCCCTCTGGGTCGCCTACGTCCCCGAAGATGCGGAGCAGCGCACCAATCACGTCTACGGCCTGCTCATGATCGAGAAGCCGCCGGTCCCGGGCGCCCTCCACCTGGCCTGGCCGTTCATCCGGCGCTTCACCGAGCGGGTGTTCGCCGAGGACCGGATGGCGGTCGAGGCCGAGCAGCGGGCCTGGGACGAGCAGGGCGAGGACCGGAACCACGAGGTCTTCCCCCTGATCCTCGATGTCCGCGACGTGCTGCGCAGCAACGGCGTCCCCATTCGCCCCGGCCTGTGCGGCGCCGCGGCGTCCTGCGGCGCCGCGCGGCTGGCCGGCCCGGCCAGCCTGGCGACCGGGTGTTCCTAGAGCTGACCCCGGCCGCTCCCTGAGCAAGCTGGCGGCCCGGAATCGGCCTCCGGCGTTGCCGCCGAAACGCCGGCTGACCGTTCCCTTCCCGACGCCTTTCCTGAGCGGAAAAGAATTTCCTTTCGGGCAACGGCGGCAGGAACACAAGGTGGGCTCCGGGCCGCCCGTCACCGCTCGAAGGCGGCGGGACAGCGGTCAAGCCGCCGGGTGCGACGCCCCCGCCGCCCAGGACCAGCGCTCGTCCTTCCGGCATCAAGGCTCCCATCCGCCGACCCGTTCGGTACATCTCTGATTATCCCGAACGGGGCCCGGTCGCCGCCCAGCTACCCAGTTGGACACGATTGATGCCTGGGTGATGTATCTGGAGCCAGGTTCCTGTATCTGTAGTGTCAGTGGCCGGCTAGGCGGGAGGGGACAACCCGGACATGAGACGCAACACGCCCCTGATCACCTTGCTGGCCGGTGCCGCGCTCGGTGTTATCCTGCTGGTCGCCAGCATGCTGTCGACCCCTTCGAAGGCGCCCGCGGGCTACTCCGCCCCGGCCACGCCGGCTCCGGCTTCCGCCGCCGCCGCGTCGTCACCGGCGTCATCAGGGCCGGCGCCGTCAGGGCCCGCGTCGTCAGGGCCGGCGTCGGCCTCCCCGACCGGCCCGGCCGTGGTGACCGCGCCGACGAGGGCCGACTACGCGGGCGAGGTGCAGGGCGGCGGCGCGTCGGTCGCGATCTCCATCCACGGCGCCCAGGCCATCGCGTACGTCTGCAACGGCTCGTCCATCGAGGGATGGTACAAGGGCACCGCGACCGGCGGGGTGCTGATCATGACCGGCAAGGACGGCGCACACCTCAGCGCGATCTACGACTTCAAGAAGGTGACCGGCGACGTCCTCGCCCACGGCCACGACTACCGGTTCGCGGTGGCCGTGGTGCACAAGCCGTCGGGCCTCTACCAGGCCATCGCGGTGGTGCGCGGCGCCACGATCAAGGCCGGCTGGATCGTGCTGCCCGACGGCACCCAGGTCGGCTCCCTCGAACCCAACTCCAGCGCCGCGGCGCCGTCGGCGACCGGGGCGCCGGTGCTCGACGTGGCAGCCGGTACCGCCCAGGACGGCAGCACCGTCCTGACCGCCCGCCCGATCAGCGGTGCCACCGGCAGCGGATTCTGACCAGCGGTAACTTTCGGCACACCACGGAGACGATCATGACCGCACACCAGGGCGCGTCCGCGCCGCCGGACCGCGTCGCCTCCGGCGCCGCCAAGCTGGTGGTACCCAGCCTGATCGGCGCGCTGGTCGCGCTGACCCTGGGCATCTACGGGCGCCTGCATCACCCGACCGGCATCGCGGTCAACATCGCGGGCTTCACCAGCCCGGGCTCGGTGAAGTCCTGGCTCGCCACCGGCGCGACCGTCTTCGCGCTGGTCCAGGTGGGTTCGGCCCTGGTGATGTACGGGAAGGTCCCGCGCGTGGCCGCGCCCTCGTGGATCGGCGGGCTGCACCGGTGGTCCGGCCGGATCGCGTTCCTGGCGGCCGTACCGGTCGCGGTGCACTGCCTCTACGCGCTGGGCTTCCAGCACTACAGCACCAGGGTCCTCGTCCACTCGCTGCTCGGCTGCGCGTTCTTCGGCGCGTTCACCGTCAAGATGCTGATCCTGCCCAAGCGCGGACTGCCGGGCTGGCTGCTGCCGGCCCTGGGCGCCCTGGTATTCGTGCTGCTGACGGCGGTGTGGTTTACCTCTGCCTACTGGTTCTTTTCCACCTTCGGCATCAAGCGCTGAGGAGTCCCGTCATGGCCGAGCCCAGCGTCCCCGCATCCACTCGCCGCACCCTGCTGGCCTGTGCCGGTGCCGCCTGCGCCGCCGTGCTGGCCGGCTGCACCCGCTACAACTCCAACAACGGCGGGGTGGCCGGCGCCCCGCCCGCCCAGAGCAGTTCCCCGCCCGCGGGCCCGGCCAGCTCCGGCGGGCCGGCCCGCAACGGGCCGCCCGTGCTGGCCAGCACCGCCGATATCCCCGTCGGCGGCGGCAAGATCCTGGCCGACAAGAAGATCGTCATCACCCAGCCGAAGGCCGGCTCGTTCGACGCGTTCACCGCCGTGTGCACCCACCAGGGCTGCATCGTCGGCACCGTGACCGGCGGCACCATCAACTGCCCGTGCCACGGCAGCACGTTCAGCATCTCCGACGGCTCGGTCGTCAACGGCCCGGCCGCGTCCCCGCTGGCCCCGGTCAGCATCAAGGTCCAGGGCACCTCCATCGTCCAGGCGTGACCGGCCCCGGGCCGGTCATCAGCTAACCTTCAAGTAAGGTCTGCCGCCCCCGCCTCGGACACTCAGATGAGCCTGCCCCCTCGCCAGCAAGCAATTCTCGACCAGATCGAGCAGGTCCTCCAGGCGGCCGATCCCGGGCTGAAATCGATGTTCGCGGCCTTCCACCGCTGGGCGCAGGCCCAGGCCATGCCGGCCACCGAGGTCATCTCGGGCCGGTCGGCGCGGCGCACGGTGATGATCTGGGTACTGGTCCTCAGCATGCTCGGCGGGCTCGCCCTCGGCATCCGCGCGACGAGCAACGACTGCCCGGGCCTGTCGTCGGACCAGGTGGTGGCCAGCGCCGCGGTGCGGTACGCCGCGTGCACCAAGAGCACCGACGTGTGGAGCAAGGGCGCCCGCTGAGCCGCCCCGGCCGGCCGTCTTCCGTGGATCACCCGGGAACTATCAAAAAACAACAGCCTCGGTCTAATCCAGACTCTTGCGCAGCATTGTTACTTGTGAGTAACGTAACGGATTACTCGCGAGTAACCTGACTGGCTTCGTCGTAGCGGAAGGAGTCCGCATCGTGTCACGACTGCCCCGAAGACCGCTCGTCAGACGCCTGGCGGCGATTGCCGTCGGCACCACCCTGCTCGCCGCCGCAGGCGCCGCGGCGACCGCAGGCAGCGCGTCCGCCGACACCATCGTCAACGTCCACTATGCGCTGACCGGCACCACGTTCATCAAGAAACTCAACACAACCGTGAACCTCGGTTCTGGCACCCTCGCCTCCACCGTGGACCTTACCACCGGCGCGTCCTCGTCCACGCTGACCCTGCCGCCGGCTACCGCGTCGGTGAAGGAATTCGGCATCATCCCGGTCGTCGCCACCACCGAGATGATCCAGAACGGCCCGGCCACCGGAACCGTCAACCTCAACACGAACACGATCACCAGCACGGCGAGCGTGACCCTGAAGATCACTAACCTGACGATCGCCGGCATCGCCGCGCCCCTCGGCGGGAACTGCCAGACCTCACCGTTCTCCGTCACGCTCAGCTCCGGTCCCGGTTTCACCGTCGGCGGCGGCGGTCCGGTCTCGGGAAGCTTCACCATCCCCGCCTTCCGCCACTGCGGCCTCAGCACCCTGCTGATCAACCTCACCATCCCCGGCCCGGGCAACACCCTCAACCTGACCCTGGGCCAGCTCCAGCTCGGCTGACCTCACGGCCCCGAAGGCCCCCCGTCACCCGGCTGACGGGGGGCCGGGCCGTCAGGGCGTGAGCACGATCTTGCCGACATTCTGCCGCGCCAGGATCCGGTGGTGGGCGGCGGCGGCTTCCGCGAACGGGTAGACCCGGTCGATGCGGGGCTTGATGCGGCCCTCGTCCCAGAGCGCGAGGACGGCCCGGAGTTCTTCGCTGAGGATGGCCATCTCGCTCCACAGGTGGCCGATGTTGACGCCGCTGACGGTCCGGTTGTGGTTCATCAGCTGCAGCGGCGTCAGCAGCGGGATGCCGGCCGTTCCGGTGCCGGCCGCCATATGCACCAGCACCCGCTCGCCGGGACGGACGCAGGCGACGCGGAACAGCATGTGGTAGGCCGTGAGGTAGTTGACAGGGAGCGCCGCGGCCTCCTCGAAGCTCATCTCGCCGGGGATCGGGAATAATGGACAGGGGCTAACCGGGTCTTTAACGTCCGAAGCGTGAGCGTCACGCATGCCACGCTGTCCGGCGGCGCCGCCGCCGTGGTCGGGCTGGCCGCGTTCGCCGCGGTGGCCATGGACGCGGGCTGGCAGTTCGTCCGGCACGGCACCGTCATGGCGCACGAGGGCGCGCACGCGGTGCTCGGGTCGCTGATGTTCCGCGGGGTCAGCGGGATCACCCTGAACGGGGACGCGACCGGCGGGACGCTGATGAACTCCGGCGGCTGCCTGGGCACCGTCTTCGTCTCGTTCGCCGGGTACGTGGGACCGAGCTTGTTCGGGCTGGGCGCGGCGCGGCTGATCCAGCTCGGGCGCAGCGTGGCGGTGCTGTGGGTGACGCTGTTCCTGCTCGGGGTGCTGGCGACCGGGCTCAGCCGGTCCTACGGCATGATCACCGTCGTCTTTGTCGGCGCCCTGATGTACGCCGTCGGCCGCTACACCCCGGCGGGCGCGCAGGTCGTCGGCGCCTACGCGCTCACCTGGCTGCTCCTGCTGTCCGGGGTCCGCCGGGTCATGGAGGTCGGCGCCCTGTCCAGCGACGGGGCGAGCCTCAGCCAGCTCACCATGATCCCGCGCCTCATCTGGTTCCTGCTGTGGCTGGCCGCCACCCTCGCGGCGGTCGCCGCCGGCGGGAAAATGCTGGTGATGCCGGGCGCGTAGGTCTGCCTCGACCGGGTCCGCACCCGCACGGGTCACGGCTTCACCGATCTCGCGGCGGCCCGCCACATGTACACGCAGTTTGCCAGCGCCGAACTCGCCGGGCGGCACCTGCTCGACGATCCGGACAGCAGCGCCGCCTCGCTGGCAGCGCGGATCTACGAGGGCATCGCCGGCGGTTCGCTGGAGTACCGGGCCGGATGAATGCGCGGCCAGGGCGGCCTTCGGCCGGCGTGTCGGTCCGGCTCGGAGCCCGGCTGTCCGGCAGAATGCAACAAGGCCCCCTTCATGTATGAGATGAAGGGGGCCTTGTCTGGCCACGCCGCTCCAGATCGGCCGGCTGCCCGGCCGCCCCGGCGCCGCGCGCCTCCCCGCCGGTGCCAGGCACCCGCACGAAACACCGGTTTCCCGGCCTTTCCCGCGCCCCCGGGGTTGCCCCCGGATGGTGCCCGTTTCCAACGGTGAAAGTATTTCTACGCCCGTCCCGCTAGTCGCGCAAGAGCCCATCCGAATTCACTTGAGCTTTTTCCCGTCCACATTTTGTCCACAGAATTGCGTCAGTTATCCGCACGTCACGGCCGTTATCCACCGCCTTATGCACATGTCGTCCACAGGTGTGTCCATTCACGGATCCTGTCACCGCGCGGGATCTGACATGGTGGATGCCGTGGCGGGCCGGCTGACGGCTCCATGCGGTTGTAGCTCAGCAGGTCAGCCCCGAACGTGAGGACCTCACATGGATGAGGAAGCAGAGCAGCGCTCGACGAAGCAGGTCATCGTGATCCGGCGTGACCTGAGGATGCGCCGCGGCAAGGAGATCGCCCAGGGCGCGCACGCCTCGATGGCGTGGCTGAGGCAGCGCGTCATGCCGCGGATGACGCCGGCCGGGACCGTGGATCACCTCCAGTTCTCCGCTGCCGAACGGGCGTGGCTCGAGGGCAGCCTCCGTAAGGTCACCGTCAAGGTGGGTTCGGAGCAGGAACTGCTGGCGGTCTACGAGAAGGCCGTGGAGGCCGGAGTGGCCGCGCACCTGATCACCGACCGCGGCCTGACCGAGTTCGGCGGCGTTCCCACCCGGACGTGCCTGGCCATCGGCCCGGACTACGATCACCTCATCGACCCGGTGACCGGTGACCTCGAGCTGTACTGACCGGCCGGCCTGGTCGCCGATGGCCGCCGCCGGCTGTCATCGGCGGCGGCTCGTAGGCTGCGATACATGAACGTTCTCTTCATCACGAGCATGGCGGTCGTCGCCGCCGACCCGCCGCGGAGCCGCAAGCTGTTCATGGACGCCCTCGGCCTGCCGCTGGAGAAGTACGACGCCGATGAGTACTACGCCAGTGAGAGGATCCCCGGCAGCAGGCACTTCGGCGTATGGCCGCTCTCGCAGGCGGCGCAGGCGTGCTTCGGCACGCCGGAGTGGCCCGCCGGGCGGGTGGTTCCCCAGGCCTCAATCGAGTTCGAGGTCGAGGACGCGCAAGCCGTCGCCGCGGCCGGCGGCGAGCTCGAGCGCGCGGGCTTCGAGCTGCTGCACCCGGCGCGCACCGAGCCGTGGGGACAGACGGTGACCCGGCTTCTCACCGAGGATGGCCTGATCGTCGGCATCTCCTACGCCCCCTCGCTGCACGGCGAAGAACGAGCCTGACGCCGGGCCCACGCCCAGCCCGGCACCAGCAGCGCCGAGAAGCTGGCTCTCCTGGCCTCCCTGGCCGCGGATGGCACCGATCGAGGCAGCCCGATCCCGCTCGCCGATAAAGATCAGGATCGATCACCTCGCTGACAACCGGCATCGCGCTTCGCTGGAATCAGCACCTTCCGGGCCTACCGCTTGCGGTCGGCGTTCCACGGGACGATCTGGGCGCGGGTTCAGTTTTCTGGGGCCGAACGGGTGTGGCTTGAGGCTGCCTCCGTAAGGTCACTGTCAAGGTGGGTTCGGACGGCCCGGTATCCAGTGTTCACCCACACGAGGCTCGTCTTGACGGCGACTCGCATGCCGACCATGCTGCTTTCTCTGCCCTCCTGAACGCGGCGAGCGCGGCCGGGCTGTCCTCGAGCCGCCAGTCTTGATGGAAGATCCCGTGATGCTGCGCTTGGTCGAACCAGACGAGCCCGAGCAGGTGATCCTTGCGGACACCGGCGAAGAGGCTCGTGATCTTCGAGGGGCCTGCCGCAGGCCCGGTCGCGGTCTCCGAGACAAGGATCGGAGTGCGGGTGAACGTGCGGATCTCGGCGATAGTTATCCCGAACACTGACCTGAACGTGTCAGTCGGCCGATAGTAGTAGCCATCGATCCCGACGACGTTCACATATCTGCTCCCTGGCCACCAGCGCTTCAGCGGAGCGGCCGAGGCGTTGGTACTGTTCACCGTCCACAGCCACAGCACGTTACGGGCGCCAGCTTTGCGGAAGACCTTGACCACGTGCCGCCACGCCGCAACGAATACTCTCGGCCTCGTGTGCCCTGATCCCCAGGAGTACCAGGAGCCGTTCATCTCCGCGGCGAAGCTCAGGATCACCTGGTGCCCGTAGCGGCGCACGCTGGCTGCGTATGACCGTAGGTAGGTGTCCGAGTGGCCAGCGATGATGGACTTGAGGGTGACCCCGACCGGCTCGATCTGGACGAACGGCTCGGCGCCGTGCGCGTACGCCATGGCGGCGAACGTGGCCTGCCAGGGCTCGGGCCAGCCGCTGTAGAGCAGGATGATGCGCGGGTTGCGTCCGACGGCGGCGGCGAACCGCTCTACCGGCTTCCAAGTCGCCCACTCATCCGGTTCGAACACGCCGAGTTCCGGTGCTGAGGTGCTCAGCGTCGCGGCCGCGCTGTGCAGCGTCGGCGGAGGACTATGCCGGGGCAGCGCATAGGTCCAGGCGGCGACGGCGCAGGCGAAGGCCAGGCCGGCCGCGCTGAGCGCGGCGGCTCGTTTCGGCTTGCGGCGGTAACCTGCGATCTGCTTGCGTCGCACCGGGATGAGCCTGCCGATGGCTGACACGGCGTAGCCCGCGGTGACGATACGGACGAACAAGTACCAGCCGCCGGGGTGCAGGAACGCGTCGGCGGCCTTGTGGATCAGGTCAGGCACGGTTGCTGCCCAGGTGCCCCCAGGAGACGTCACTGCCGGTGATCTCGCTGATCAGCGCCCGCATCAGGTACAGCCCGTCGAACATGCCGTAGGCCCACTCAGGGACCAGGAGCAGCGCCAGCAGCATGCCCTTGAGCCCGGCCTTACGCACGGTGATGATCCGCTCGGTGTAGATGACCGACACCATCGCGATCACCCACGGCGGCATGCTCAGGCCCGGGTGCCGGTACAGCGAACCGCCGATGACCACCCAGCACGTCACCTGGGCGAGATAGCGCAGGTAGAAGAAGACCTGCTTGGCCCAGTTCGTCCAGGTAACCTTCGTCAGCCCGTAGTCCCGCAGCGCGGTGAGAGTGCCCGTCTGCCAGCGGAGCCGCTGCCGGAACAGGGCCCGCCAGGTCGGCATGATCTCGGTCGAGGCCGTGCAGCCCGGCGGGACGATGCACTTCCAGCCGAGGGTTTTCACCGCGAGGGTGATCTCGTAGTCCTCCGTGATGGATGGGCTGTGGTAGAACTCGCCGCGGGTGCCAGGCAGCGTGGCGCCCCGCTCGCGGCCGACCTCTCGCAGCACCCGGGCGCGGAACATCGTGCCGGTGCCAGACAGCACCCACAGGGAAGCGCGGCGGGGCACCAGGCGGGAGGCGCGGACGAACTCATTACGCTGAAGCTGGCGGAGGATACCCTTCTCATTCACCCCCAGGTACGTACCGCAAACGCCGCCAAGTTTGCGATCGGACTGGAGTGCGTGGATCGCCGATGCGATCCAGCCGCCGCTGAGCTGCGAGTCCGCGTCCATGAGCAGTACCAGGTCATTGCCATCCAGCATCGGCAGGAAGTGACGCAGAGCTTGGTTAAGCGCACCAGCTTTTCGCGCCGTATTGCCGACCGTAATAAATACCGTGACACCGTGCCGGGCAGCGATAGCCGCGGTGTCATCGGTGCAGTTATCGCACACCACAATGACATTCGAGGGAGGATAATTCTGCTCGCGAAGTGAGCGGAGCGTGGCGCCGATCGACGCCGCCTCATTGTGGGCTGGAATGAACACCGTGACGGTACAAGTCGCAGTACGTGCGGCGCGTGGCGGCTCAGCGGGTAGCGTGTCGACAAGCGGGGTCCCCAGGTCGATAAGGGCTTGCAGCGCCATCCGCTGCGCATAGGCTGACGGTTCCAGATCGGGGACGATGGCTGGCATGTTCGAGATAGTTGCCGCCGTCGCCATCACACTGTCTGGCCGGAGCGAACGGCCAACTCGCATGCGCGAGTCGGCGGTTGAATAGCTGGGCACTGATCGGGTCTCCTGCCGGTGCGGTCACATCACGGGCGGTCGCAGGTCTATTCGAGCTCTCCGGCTGCGAGATACCTGTCCGTTACTGTGCTCATCCTCAACTGGCATTGAGCACGGGTTCCGCACTCGGCTAATGATGAGCCAAGGTGATGACGACAGCAGCGATGATGATCAGATCCAGAATCATGACCGGCGTCGCAAGTGTTATGGTTTTTCTTTTCTGCGCCCGCTCTGGCCCCATCACTGCGTAATGACGCGCCCCGCTGAACGCTCCGCACCCCGCGCCGCGCCGTGCGTGGACTGCTTGGGCTGTGCGCGCTTTCGTACGCAATATTTTCATCTCGATTGACAAGGCCCATGTTCATGGCAACCGGCCGGTGACAGTCGCTGTCCAGGTGCCATCCGGCTTCAGTCGCACTCTGTATATGCCTGCGAAGCTCATAGTCACGCCCTCCCCTGGTGTGCTTTCTACATGTTCCCACCCTTTCACCAGCAAGGAACCCAAAATGACCAGTTCTGTTCGCCCGGCATAACTGACTCTCGCCAGGGCAGATCGGGATGTTTCTACGGCGAATCCAAGGTTCGAGTCCCGCACGTTCCTCGATGGGAGCTTCCGCGGGGCGTAGCAGCCGCTCATTCAGGTGTCACAGCGTCACCGGATGGCCACGCCTGACACTCGCGGCCCTCTGGCACCAATGTCACCGAAGCCACCCGATGGGGCCGGCTGAACCCCTGCCAACTGTCGTAGCGACAATCATCTTCCTGGGAATAACGACGAGCCTGGCCGCTCGCATATGGTCCTCATGGAAGCAGAAGTGGGGGGCCACGTTTGCTGTCCGCTGGCGCAAATTAGAAGCGGGATTCCGTGGCTGCACACCAGGAGGAGCGGCTTTGACCTCACGCGCAATGACGCCGGTCACCGACCTATCCAGATACCAGGCCAGTTCGGAGCACGGCACTTATGTGCGTATCTGGAAACGGTTGATCGATAGAGTTATCGGGAGCTTGTTGATCTTGATGGCTGCTCCGCTTCTGACGGTCGTGGCCATCCTTGTCCGAACGAGTCTCGGGTCCGGAATTATATTCCGCCAGCCCCGGATAGGTCTAAACGGAGTCCCGTTTACAGTATTCAAGTTCCGGACCATGCTGCCGGAGAGACGCCGGTCAGACGTACCGCTTGCTTTCCCGGATCGGCGTCGAACTCACAAATCGGTGGCTGACCCCAGGCATACGCCACTTGGCCGTTTCCTGCGGCGGTGGAGCCTTGATGAACTCCCGCAGCTATTCAACGTCGTCAAGGGCCAGATGAGCCTGATCGGACCGCGACCCGAGCTTCCCTCGGTAGTTGCGAACTACGAGCCATGGCAGCACAGGCGGCATGACGTCAAGCCTGGCCTGACCGGGCTCTGGCAGGTAATGGCGCGAGGCGACGGGCCCATGGAACTGAGGACAGACCTCGATATCAAATACGTCCAATCCGTCTCGCTCAATCTAGATCTTCGGATCCTTGCCGCTACGATGTCGGCTCTCATTGCAAAACGTGGCAACTGAGAACCGTCTCGTCCTGGCTCAGAAACGACAGGGAGGGATAGTAATGGAGCGCACGCTCGTAACGGGGGCTGGTGGATTCATAGGGCACCACCTCGTCGCCCGGCTCAAGCAAGAGGGACATTGGGTTCGCGGCGTGGACATCAAGCTGCCAGAATTCGGTGCGTCCGATGCCGACGAATTCGAGATTCTCGATCTGAGGCGCTGGGATGCGTGTCTTGAGGCGACACGCGGCATCGACCAGGTCTATGCACTCGCGGCAGATATGGGTGGCATGGGTTTCATCTCAAGCAATCATTCGCGCATACTGCACAACAATGCCCTGATTAACCTTCACACGATGCATGCTGCGGTGTTGAACGGGGCATGCCGTTACTTCTACAGCTCGTCGGCCTGTGTGTATCCGGAATACCTGCAGCTTGAGGAGAACGTCGTCCCGCTGAAGGAAGAGGATGCGTTCCCGGCCGCACCACAGGACGCGTACGGCTGGGAGAAGCTGTTCACGGAACTGCTCTGCGGCTACTACGCAAGTGACTACGGGATCGACACGCGGGTGCTTCGCTTCCACAACATCTACGGGCCGCTCGGCACGTACGAGGGAGGGCGCGAGAAGGCGCCCGCGGCACTCTGCAGGAAGGCCGCCCTTGCCGAGGATGGCGGCCAGATCGAAATCTGGGGTGATGGGAAGCAGACTCGGTCGTTCTGCTACATCGACGACTGCGTCGAAGGCATCGTGCGGACGATGCGGTCGGACTGCGCAGAGGTTCTCAACATGGGCACCGACCAGTTGGTCACGATCGACGAACTTGCGCACGTCATCCTCGAGCTGGCCGGCAAGAAAGACATCCGGATCCGGCACGTCGAGGGCCCGCAGGGCGTTCGGGGCCGCAACTCCGACAACTCCAAGCTGCTGGCAACGCTCGGCTGGGAGCCGCGGACCAACCTTCAGGACGGACTGTCGAGCACCTACGAGTGGATCCAGGCGCGAGTCAAGGGATGATGACTGCCACCCACCGTCGCGCCGGGACTGCCGTGCTCGCCGAACTGGCCGGATCGTGGATCACGCGCCGAGTGGACATCCTCGGGGTGGGGGTCAGCGCTATCGACATGCCGATTGCGCTAGAGCTAATCGACCAGTGGATATCCAACGGCGAGCACCAGTATGTGTGCGTGACGGGCGTCCACGGGATCATGGAGTCACAGCGCGACCCGCGACTCCGTGATGTGCAGAACCGTTCCGGGCTCACCACGCCGGATGGGATGCCGCTGGTGTGGGCCGGGCACGCTGCCGGAGCCCGGCCCATGGAACGCGTCTACGGGCCCGACCTCATGCTGGCGCTCTGCGATCTGGCGAGCGTGCGCGGATTCTCATCGTTCTTTTACGGGGGACGGCCGGGTGTCGCCGATCGGCTCGCCCAGCGCCTGCAGGACCTCTATCCGGGGCTGAAAGTAGCGGGCACCTACTCGCCGCCGTTTCGCGAGCCGTCCGCCGCCGAGGATGAAGACATCGTGCGGCTGATAAACGAGGCGAGGCCCGATGTCGTCTGGGTCGGGCTGGGAACTCCCAAACAGGAACTGTGGATGGCGGCACACGCCGCCAGGCTGGACGCCAGCGTCTTGATCGGGGTCGGTGCCGCATTCGACATCCACGCAGGGTTGTCTCCGCAGGCTCCTCGCTGGATGCAGCGATCGGGACTGGAGTGGGCGTTCCGGCTTACCCATGAGCCGAGGCGGCTGTGGCGGCGTTATCTGTACAACAATCCTCGTTTCCTGGCCGGTATGGCGATGGCGCCGCCGCGGCTCGTGACCGTATCACCCACCGCCAGTGACCTGCCTCCAGCAACGGGTAGCCCGCGCGTCTCCCATTCCGGGTCAATGAAGGGCGTATCCGATGACTGTGGCTGATGTGCTCCGGGCGGTCCGAGGCCGCTGGTTCTTGTTCCTTTTCTGCTGCATCGTTCCGGTCGCGGCGGCGCTGGCAATTTCCGGCACGTCCAAGCCGGAATACCTCAGCACGGCGGAACTGTTCATCGCGGCACCGGGTGCCGCCAGCACCCAGGACGCCTATCAGGCGGGCCTGCTCGCCCAGCAGCAGGCTCCGTCGTACGCCGAGCTGGCCACCAGCCCCGCGGTCATGAAAGCCGTTGCCGCCGACCTGGGCCTGGCCACCAGCCCGGCCGACCTTGCCGGGCAGGTGTCCGCGACCTCGCCGGCAAACAGCGTGCTCATCGACGTCACTGCGCAGGCAAGCTCGGCGGCAGGCGCGCGCAGCCTAGCCAACGCCACCGCCCTGCAGCTGGCCAGCACGGTGGCGCACCTATCCCAGCCGAAGCCAAGCACGCACCCGCAGCTCACGCTGACGCTGGCCAAGCCTGCGGTGCTGCCGGCGACGCCGAGCTCGAAGAAGAAGACGGACCTGGTCCTCGGGCTCATCGTGGGCCTGGCCATCGCGTTCACGGCGGTCATCCTGCGGGAGAAGGCGGACGGGAGACTGCGTACTGTCCAGCAGGCCCAGGCAGCCGCGGGATGCCGGCTCGTCACCGAGGTGGCCGGGCCGCACAGGAAGGCGGGCTCCCGGACCCCGGCCGGAGCGGCCGCGGCGGAGCCGTTCCGCAGGCTCTGCGTCCAGCTTGCTCCGCTGACGACGGCCAGGCGGGCCCGGAGCCTGGCGGTGGCGAGCCTGGTGCCGGGCGACCCCGGGCCGGTCGTCGCCGCCAACGTCGCGCTGGCCCTGGCGGAGGGCGGCGCGACCGTCGCCCTGGTCGACGTGGACCCGCGGTCCGAGATCGCGCGGTTCTTCGGTGTCGACGGCTCGGTGAGTGTCGCCGCTATCGTCGATGGCGTCACGCCACTTCGTGCTGCCGCGCAGCGATATGACGAGCGCCTCTTCATCCTGTCGGCCGGCACTGCCCCGCCGTATTCGCGGCATGTGGCGTGGCCGGCGCAGCTGAGCGAACTGGTTGGCCTGCTCTACCGGGAGGCCGACCAGGTGGTGGTGCACCTGGGCCCGGTTCTGGCCGATGCCAGGTGCGCGGAGTTGTCCGCGGCGGCCCAGGTTGTCGTTCTCGCCGTCCGTCGGGGCAAGGACCGGCAGGCGGAGCTCCGGCTCGCGGCGGAGATGCTGGGCACCGCCGACGCCAGGCTCGGAGCCGTGGTCCTGGCCAGCGGGCGCCTTGCCCCGATGACTTCGGCATTCCAGACGGCAGGACCGTTTCCGGCGGGGCTGCCAAGCGCCTCGGGCAACGGTTCGGGCCCGGTCGGGCCCGGACGCATGGCCCCGTTCCAGGCCCGTGTCGCAGGCGGCGGGTGATCGGTGATGGCCGACAGGAACAATAGTGCGCCAGCGCGCCGGGTGGTGGCCATCCTGACCGCGCACAACCGGCGGGAGATGACGCTGGCCTGCCTGCATAGCTACTTCTCACAAGATGCGCCCGGCACCGAACTCCACGCGGTCGTGGTGGACGACGGCAGCTCCGACGGAACCGGCGAAGCGGTGTCGGCCGCATTCCCGGCCACCGAGGTCATACGTGCAGCGGGCGACCTGTTCTGGGCACGCGGCATGGCCGTCGCCGAGGAGCGAGCCGTCCGGTCGGACCCGGATTACCTGCTCTGGCTCAATGACGATGTGCGGTTGTACCCAGACGCGCTGCAGCGGCTTCTGGGTGTGGCGGAGACCGGCCGAGAGCGTCCGCGTCTCATCGCGGGACCGGTTTGCGATCCCGGCACGGGCGCCACGACCTATGGCGGGCTGCGCCGGCGCGACTGGCATCCGTTGCGGTATTCGCTGGTATCACCAGCCGGCGCCCCGGTCACCGTGGACACGGTGCACGGCAATGTCCTGCTGGTCCCGCGTGAGACCTACCGGCTCCTCGGAGGCATAGACGGCGGCTTCGCACATTCGTACGCCGACAACGACTACGGCCTGAGGCTGCGGCGAGCCGGCGGGGAGAACGTGCTGACCGCCGGGCACGTCGGCACCTGCGCGCCGAACGACGTCATCGCGGCCAGCCTCGACCCGTCCCTCCCGTTGTCCGAACGGTGGAGGTTCCTGCACAGCCGCAAAGGCCGTCCGCTGGGGTCGCAGGTCCGCTTCCTACGGCGCCACGCCGGGCCTTTCTGGCCGATTTACGTCCTGCCCCCCTACCTGCGCCTCTTGGCGGGCCGTCCCTTTTCCGGCTACGGCCGGAGCAGCGTGAGCCACAGCCCGGCTGGATCCCCGCCATGAGCGGACAACTGCTGGCCGGGCCACAGGGCTTCTTCTACCTGGCGTGCGCCCTGATCTTGCTCGCCTCCGCCGTTATCGTGGTGGTGCTCAAGCCTGTCCTTGGCCTGTGGGCGCTGGCCGCCGTTTTCGCGACCGAAGAAGCCACCCCGATTCCCCTGGACACGTCATTGCTGCGGGCAGGCGCCACGCACTTGTACCCGGCCGACGTGCTTAGCGTCGTGCTGCTTCTCGCGACGCTCGTCTTCTTGATCCGGCGACCGCCCCCGGCCCGGATTATGGTGCCGCTTTCTGTGGCTGGGACAGTATTCGCCGTCAACCTATATCGCGGCGTGACACAATTCGGGCTCCAGCACGCCACGAACGAGTCCAGGGAATGGTTTTACTTCCTTGTCACTGTCGCCTTCGTGGTGACCGCAGGGCCCTGGGGCCCGCGGTTCTGGAAGCCATGGTTCGGACTGGCTGTCGCCGTGACAGGACTCGCCTGGCTGGGCCTGGCCCGGCACGGCCTCCATCCGACGACATCCACAATCATGATCAACGGCCAGCCAGTTGACCCTCGGCCGCTCACGGGCGCAGGCGCGATCGCGCTCGCGCTCGCGCTCATCGCGTTGCTGGGCAGTCGTGCGATTACGCCACGACGTAAGACAATCTGCGCTGCAGTCCTCGTGGGCACGCTCGTTCTTGTCCAGCAGCGGACGGTGTGGGTGGTCCTCGCCGTGGCGTTCCTGCTCTGGGCAGCGGCGAGCTTGCACCGGCGCAGCACGGCACAGCACCGGCGCCTGACCGTCATCGGCGTGGTGGCGCTCGGCGCGTCTGCCCTCGTACTCGCCAGCGGGGTAGCGACCGGGTCCGTATTCGGCCGAAGCCTCGCCGAAACCACGGCGAAGAACAGCACGTTCGCGTGGCGCGTGGTCGGCTGGTCGGACCTGCTGCACTCGGACCACTCCGGAGCGGCCGTCGTGTTCGGCCAGCCCTTCGGAAGCGGCTACCTCCGAACGGTCCTCGGGACCGTCACCGACGTGGTACCGCACAGCTTCTACGTCGCCGCGTTGCTGCGGCTCGGGCTGGTCGGCCTGATCGCCATGGCCGTCCTGTACAAGAACGTATGGACCCAGCGGCGCGCAGCGGCGGCTGCGCTCGGCGTGTCACCTTTGACTGTCGCGCTGCTGCTAGTGGCGATGCTGGTCTACTCGATCACGTATGAGCCTGGCTTCATTGCAAGCTCGGTGATCGCCGGACTCCTGGCCTGGCAGATACAGCCGGACCGGGAGCCTGCGGCCGAAGCAATCGCCGGATACCCCGCTCCGCTGATGCAGGGGGGGCCGTGACCTCCATCGGCCGTGTCGTGATCGTCGGGCCGGCCTCGCCAGCGGCGCTCGCAGAACATCTCGGCGACCGCGACCGCGAACGAGGCGCAGCCATCAAGGGTCTGGCAGCAACACCTGTCAACACTCTGATCACAGCACTTCTCCGGCAGCAAATCGAAGTAGAACTCCTCACGTTGACGCCCGAGGTCACCGGTCTGCATCACTTGTCAGGCCCCGGTCTGGACGTGCGGATCGGACCCTACCGGAGCCGGGCGCGCCACCGCGCCAGGGACTTCTATGCGCAGGAGCGCCGGGCGCTCTCCGAACTTCTCGCCATGACATCAGGTGATGTCGTCCATGCTCACTGGACCTACGAGTTCGCCCTCCCATGTGAGAACGAGCGGCGGCCCGTGCTGGTCACCGCACATGACGCGCCGCTGACGATCCTCCGCCTGAAACCCGACAAATATCGGCTGGCCCGCACCGTGCTCGCCTACCGGGTACGACTGGGTATCCGCACGCTGTCCGTCGTCTCGCCGCATCTGGCGGACCGGTGGCGTCGGGAGATGGCCTACCGCCGCCCGATCCTGGTGGTACCGAACATCGCAGTGGGCCTGCCGCCTGCCGAACGCAGTACCTCCCCGGGACGGCATGTCATCCTCGACGTTTCACAACAGGGCAAGCTCAAGAATGTCAGCACACTGATCCGGGCGTTCGAACAGGTGCGGCGGCAGCGCCCTGACACGGTTCTCCGCCTTGTTGGTCCTGGACTGGGCCCCGACGACGAACTGGCGCGTTGGGCTACGGCGAACGGTCTGGCTGCCTCGGTCGAATTCATCGGACCGGTCGATCAGAGCGCGATCGCCGACCACCTGGCCGAGGCCACTGTCTTCGCGCACGCCGCACTGGAGGAAGCCCACCCCGTGAGCGTGTGCGAGGCCATGTACGCGGGGCTTCCCGTACTCGGCGGCCGGAACTCCGGCGGCGTTCCCTGGACGCTTGACGGCGGCCGGTGCGGAATCCTCGTGGACGTCCGTGATCCCCACGCCATCGCGGGGGGCATCCTGCGGCTTATCTCGGATCAGGGACTGGCCAGGCAACTCGGTACCGCCGCCCGGCACCGCGCTGCCACCGCCTTCAGCGCCGACGCGGTCACGAACGGCTATCTCGAGGCGTACGCCGCGGCAGCGCGTGAGCAGGCGCCGGTAAAGGTCTCCCGCCTGGCCGGAAGGCCTCTGGACAAGCAGGCCACATGAGTGCCACCACCGCCGCGCACGGCCGGCCTGGCCGCGTCGCACGCCAGCGCCGGGTTCCGGACTGGTCGCTCACCGCCCGCGCGCTGAACGCGGTCGGCTGGAGTTACATATCAGGATTCGCATTCTTGCTGGCCCAGGTCGGGTACACCGCCTTCACCGCACGGCTCGTCGGGCCGTCGGTGTTCGGCGGCTATGCCCTAGCGCTCACCGTGGTACAACTCGCTGGCCTGTTCGGTGCCGGCGGGCTCGCCAACGCGGTGATGCGGGCGCACGAACTCACCGATCGCGGCGCTCGGACCGCCCTGTCACTTGCCGCAATTACCGGGTTGCTGCTTTCGGTCGCACTAGTGGGGCTGTCCGAACCCATTGAGCATTTGTTTCACACCCCTGGCACCGCGCGGGCGCTGCGGATTCTCGCGGCACAGCCACCGCTGCTGGCGGTCGCCGGGGTGTCGTACGGCCTGCTGCGGCGGGCCCAGCGATACAAGGCCGCCTCCCTTATCGACCTCGTGTCCTGCCTGAGCGGGTTCGCCGTGGGAGCGGTCGCCATTGGGGCGGGCATGGGCGTAGCCGGGCTGTCGCTGGGCCAGGTCGCCCGTGGCGCGGTTGCCATGGTGGTGGCGTTGTCCTCGGCGCGCATTTCGCCCCGTCCCGCCCTCGAGCGGGCTCGGGTGAGGGAATTTTCCGCGTTCTCCACTCAGGTCACTGGCCAGAACCTCGGGCATTACGCGATCGCGAACCTGCCGCTGTGGTCCGTTGCCAGGCTGGCCGGCGGCGCGGCGACGGGCCTGTTTTCCCGTGCATACCAGGTCATAGCACTGCCCACGGACCAGTTCGCAACCGGGCTGATGCGCGCGCTCTACCCGCTCTACCGAGAGGTGAGCACGAGTACGGATCGCATGCGGCGGGCCCTGACCGAGGCGCTGGTCCTCACCAGCGGTGCCTGCGTAATCATCTTCGGCGCGTTGGCCGTATTCGTGCAGCCCGCCACAATTCTCCTGCTCGGCGCGCGCTGGCACGCCGCGGCGGCAATCACCCCGTTGCTGTGCGCGTTCGCGGCCGTCAACACCCTGTATTCGGTCCTGGCATCGGCCGCCGAGGCCCAGCGCTGGATGGGGATGATCTGGGCGACGCAGCTCGTGTTCCTGGCCGCTATGGGCGGCTCGCTGTTCATCGCCCACGGTCGCCTCGGCCTCACGACAGTGGCAATGGTTTCCGCGGCCGCGGTTTCGCACGCGTTCATGGTGGGGTGGCTGGCGTTGCGAGGGTGGTTGCACATCGGCGAGGTGGTACGGGCCTATTCGGCCCACATAGCGGTCGGGCTGGCCGTGGCCGTCATGCCGCCTCTGGTGGCCCATGTGGCCGTCGGTGGTTCTGCGGTTCCCGCCTTGTGTGTCCGCGCGGCGGTGCTAGTGGCGGTGGCGGTCATGCTGTGGGCATTCCGCAGCCGGGTGCCCGGCATCCGGCTGGGGATGCTGCGGCTGCGCGGGCTTCGCCCACCGTACGTTCCACGGCACCGCCGTACGGCGGTGCCGCAGTAGCGAAAGGAGCAAAGGGTGCGCGTCGCATTCCTGGACGGTTCCCTGCTGGAGTACCGGCTGCCATTCCTGGCTGCGCTGCAGGAACACGTCGACAGGCTGGGAGTGTTCGTGGCCGGCCGCGGCTTCGACCTGTCCGAGGGTCAGCTTCGGGCATCCGGGCTGGACGTGTCCTACCTTCGGTCCTTCTCGGTCAACCGCACGCTCCGCTACCCCCTAGGTTTCGGCGAGGTGGTCCCGCTAGAGATGCCCTGCAACGTCGTCCACGTGCTGTCCCGTTTCCGGCCAGACGTGGTCATAAGCGGCGAGATGGGGCTTCGTACCCTCCAGGCCGCGGCGTACCGCCGGATGCATGCGGACTGCCGGCTGGCCGTCTGGGCCCGTCTGTCCGAGTATTCGGAGGCGGGCCGTGGGACCCGCAGGAAAATAATCAGGAAGGCACTGGTTCGCAACGCCGACGCGATCGTCACCAACGGGTCGTCAGGCCGCCGGTACCTCACCGGGCTCGGCGCTGACCCGTCGCGGGTAAATGTCATCCATCAGGCTTCCGCGCTGGACATACAGCCGCGCTCCCGCCGCCCCGGCACGCCACGGCGGCTACTCTACGTGGGCAGGCTTGTCACCTCCAAGGGGCTGCACCTGCTGCTCGCCGCCCTGGCACGGTATCGCGTCACATCATGGACACTGACAGTCGTCGGCGACGGGCCCGAGCGCGAAAAGCTATGCGCTTACGCCGCGCGGCAGCACCTGCCTGTCCAGTTCCGCGGATTCGTTCCGCGCGCGGACCTGCCCGAGTTTTTTGCCGATCATGATGTGTTTGTCTTCCCCACCCTGAAGGACGAATGGGGCCTGGTGGTCGGGGAGGCGCTGCGCGCCGGCCTGCCAATCGTGGGGAGCGTCTACTCGGAGGCAGTGTGCGAAATCGTCAAAGACGGGATAACGGGGTGGACGATGAGGCCGGATAGACCGGAGTCGCTCATGGCCGCACTGGACCGCGCATTCGCAGCCACGTCTGAGGATCTCCTACGCATCGGCGAATTGGCGCCGGAATCGGTGCAGCGGCTCACCCCCGAGGCGATGGCCGGCCAGTTCCTCGATGTTCTTCACAGTGTGCGCGCGACCGGCGCGCCCGCTCCGCAGGTGGTGCGCTGACATGCGGTCGGCTTTCGTCCCGCCGGTGTGCGCGAGGCGGCTCTGGTGGTGACCGGCGCTGCATGACCCTGTGCTAGGCGGACCAGCAAATGTCCCGTCGCTGAGAAGTCGGCCCTGTCTCACTGAATCCGGCCCATTGTGGCTTCGGTCTCAATTAAGACGGCCCGCTGCTGTGCCGGGGTGTCTTCGGGCGTGGAGTGACTCCCTGGGAGCAGCCCGGCCTGTCTGA
>WNGG01000641.1_pt1 | contig 38052 bp, 36 predicted proteins | sample 5400661 | NCBI WGS metagenome assembly WNGG01 (sample SAMN13153372, study PRJNA577476) | soil metagenome | isolation source: 100 cm soil or saprolite under Garry oak tree replicate 1 | place: USA:California | collected 2016-06-15
TGCGCTGATCGCCCAGCTCCAGCCCCTGCGGGCCTGCGTGCCCCGAGAAGTAGACGACGAGCAGCGCGCGCTCGCCGGCCGCCCTCGCCGTGGCGATGCGCGCCTCGGTGGCGGCGAGCGCCTCGTGCACCGCGGACGGCGTCGAGCCCTGCAGCAATACGATGCGGTCCGGGGAGAAGTCGCCCAGCTCGCGCAGCGCCTGCGCGAACCGCTCCGCGTCCTTCTCGGCGAACCAGAGCCGCGCGCGGCCGGCCGCGCCGTGGTTGTTTCCCACCACCACCGCGAAGCGCGCCGCGGCCCGCGCCGCACAGGGCAGCGCGAGCGCGGCGCACGCGGCGAGGGCGGCGAGGCGTTTCACGGGCGCTTTTCCACCAGCAGCGACACTTGCCGGGTCCCCCTGGGTAGCCCGGGCAGGGCGGGTCCCTTCCGGACGTCGTCCGCGCCGCGGACGCTCGCCCGCACGCTCTTCGTCACCTCTTCGTACCGCAGACGGCCGGGGCTGCACACTGCATAGAACCGCTCGAGGCCTGCCCGGCCATCCAGCACGGCGCCGCCCGGAAGCGCGCCCTGCTTGGAGATCGGCGCGCCGCTGTCGCCCGCCGCGGGGTAGATGCGCGAAATCTGGCCAGATTCGTCCACGGAGACGACCCAGAGATTGCACCGGCCCGCAGGCGTCACGGAGAACCGCAGCGCCGCGGAGGGGTGCACGGCCTGGCCGTCCAGAACCATCTTCGCGCCGCCCGGAGCGCCGAGGTAAGCGACGAGGCTCATGCCGCCCTTCTCCCCGACGTACCCCTCGGGCGGCCCCGACGGCCGGATGGCGACGATCAGCGCGGCAGCGGCAGCCACCGGAGCGATGCCCAGAAGCCACAACCACCGCTTGCGGCGGTCCGGCGCGTTCTTCTCCAGGACGGCGTCCAGCGTGGCGGGGAGCACGAATCGGCGGAAGTCCTCGCCCTCGCGCTCCATCCGCGCGACCCGGGCGCGACAGCGCTCGCAGCCGGCGAGGTGCGGGGCGACCTTCGAGGTCTCGCGATCGAGCAGGTACGCCTCGAGGGCGAGTTCCGACGGGTGGTGGTTCACGGCTCGCTCCTCAGCAGGTACTTGCGTGCGTTCCCCACGAACCGCTCCAGCTTGCGTGCGACGGTCCGCCGCGAGATCCCCAGCGCCTGCGCGACCTCCTCGTGCTCCATCCCGTCGACGAACACCCCCACAGCCACCGCTTGCGTCTTGGCGTCGAACCGGGCCAGCACTCGCTGCACGAGCTGGCGCTCGGGCACGGCATCCGGGGTCTCCGGGGCGGCCATCTCGATCTCGGGCAGCGCCTCTTCGCCCCGCCGGCCTGCGTTGCGTCGCAGGTTGAGGCAGTGGTTGGTGGCCACCCGGTAGATCCACGGCAGCGCCGTGTCCCGGCTCTCCAGTTTGCGGGCGTCGCGCATAAGCTTCCCGAAGACCTCCTGGGTCGCGTCCCGGGCGGCTTCCTTGTCGCCGAGCAAGCGCAGGCACCGCCGGTAGATGGCGGGACCGTACGTCTTGTAGAGCTCGGCGACCCGTTCCCGGGCGTCCAGAACCCGCGACCTCCTGCCGACTCACACACCCGCGCGCGCTGCGAGGTGCCAGAAAAGGCCGGCGCGGGCAGCCTAGCAGGCGCCCCCGGGAGCGCCGCATTCTTGCGCTAATTACACGCCGGTTCGTACTTGGCGCTGATGTGGGACCCTGGAGCCGGAACGGCGTCCTGCGGGAACACCACCGGTTGCTGATGGGGTCGTAGCGGAAGTTGGTGGTCGCGGCTCCATTCACCGTGACCGAGGACCGTGTTGGCAGGCACGGCGCCGCCGGTGAGGCCCACCTGGAAGGGGGCGGCCCGGGTCGAGATCCAGATCTGGAGGGAGGCCACGTCGTCGCCCAGCGAGGTCGGGGAGTAGCGCATGCCGATCGGCAGCTGGGAGTTGGGCGGCACGGTGAAGGGCAGCCCGGGCATGGTGCTGATGCTGAAGGGCCCCGGGGTGATCTGCGCCGCGGTCACCCAAGCGCGGACCTCCCGGCAGCACGAATTCGGCTTCCGGGTTAGAAGGGTTCCGTGCCCGAGGATCTGGAAGTACCCACCTGGGTCGAGGTGGAGGCGGACCCCGTGCACGTGCGTCGCGAGAGGGAGAAAGCGAGGCAGCTGCGGGCGAGCGCCTGGTGGCGCCGGCGCCTGCAGCGGGGGCTGTGCGCGTACTGCGGCGGAACCTTCTCCGAGCGCGAGCTGACGATGGACCACGTGGTGCCGGTCGCGCGGGGCGGACGCAGCGTACGAGGCAACGTGGTCGCCAGCTGCAAGCCCTGCAACGCGCGCAAGAAGCTCCTCACCCCGGCGGAGCAGCTGCTGCTCGCCCGGCAAGCGGCCGGGCGGGCGGGCGAGGAGGACGGAGAGTAGATGGGACTCGATCCGCGCGACTTCCCGGTGCAGGAGCACGCGCTCGGCAACGGGCTCCAGATCAGGCTGCTGCCGGATCGGGGATTGCCCATCGCCACCCTGTACAGCTTCTTCCGCGTCGGCTCGCGCAACGAGCGGCCGGGGATCACCGGCATCAGCCACCTCTTCGAGCACATGATGTTCAACGGCTCGAAGAAATACGGGCCCAAGGAGTTCGATCGCCGGCTGGAGTCGGCCGGCGGCACCAGCAACGCGTACACCTCGACCGACGTCACGGCGTACTACGAGGACTTCGCCTCCGAGGCGCTGCCGCTGGTGCTCGATCTCGAGTCCGACCGGATGGCGTCGCTCATCATCGACGACGACTCCCTGCAGCGCGAGCGCGAGGTGGTGAAGGAGGAGCGCCGCTTCCGCACCGACAACGACCTCGACGGCATGATGGACGAGGCGCTCTCGGCGCTGGCCTTCCAGGCGCACCCGTACCGCTGGCCGGTGGTCGGCTGGATGAGCGACCTGAACCGCATCACCCGGCAGGACTGCGAGCGCTACTTCCGCACCTACTACGCACCCAACAACTGCACGGTGCTGCTGGTGGGCGACTTCGACCCGGCCGACGCGCTGAAGCGCATCGACAAGCTGTACGGCGGCATCCGGCAGGGCGAGCCGTTGCCCGAGGTGCCGGACGGCGAGCCGCGGCAGAAGGGCGAGCGCCGCGCGGTCATCCACTATCCGGCGCAGGCCCCCGCGCTCCTGGCGGGGTTCCGCACTCCGAACGGGCGCCAGCCGGACTCGCTGGTGCTGGACCTCATCGAGGCGTCGCTCAGCTACGGCGAGGGGGCGCGCCTCAAGCGCGCGCTGGTCTACGAGCAGGAGCTGTGCGTCGACGCCAACGTGTACTTCGGCTGGCGGATGGATCCGGGGCTCTTCCAGATCTCCTTGAAGCTCAATCCGGGGGTCGACCCGGCGCGGGCGGAGTCGGCGCTCTGGGCCGAGCTCGCGCGCCTGGCGGACGAGCCCATGCGCGACGCGGAGCTGCAGCGCGCGAAGAACTTCGTCCGCTCGGGCCTCCTCCGCGGCCTGCAGACGGCCAACGGCCGCGCGCACACCCTGGGACAGATGGAGGTCATGCTGGGGAGCTGGCGCGCGTTCCTCGACCTCCCCGACCGTTACCAGGCGGTGACGCCGGAGGACGTGCAGCGGGTGGCCCGCGGGACCTTCGCGCCGCACCGGCGCAACCTGGTCACTCTGGCGCCGGGCGAGCTGCCCGAGGGGGTCCGGGCGTGATCCGCGACGTCGCCCTGCCGCCGCTCCAGGTCGCGCAGGAGCCCTCGGGGCTCATGCTGCTCGCCATCCAGAGGCGCGCTGTTCCTCTCTTCCACGCCCGCCTGAGCGTGCCCGCCGGCGCCGCGGAGGACCCGCGCGGCAAGGCCGGGCTGGCGCAATTCACGGCGGATCTCCTGCGGCGCGGGACGATGCGGCGCGACGCGCGCGGGGTGGACGAGCTGATCGAGAGCATGGGAACCGGCCTGGGCATCGAGGTGTCGCTCGACGAGGCGGCCCTGACCCTGACCGTGCCCGGCGATCTCTCCCAGCAGGCGCTGGACGCGCTGCTGGAGGTCGCGCTCGAGCCGTCCTTCCGCGAGGAGGAGGTGGCCTCGGCGCGCCGGCGGACGCTGGCCTCGCTGCAGAGCGACCTCGACGAGCCGAGCAGCGTGGCGGCGCGCGGGGTGGTGACGCTCGGCTACGGCGCGCACCACCCGTACGGGCATCCGGCGCACGGCTTCCGCCGCGACGTGGAGACCTTCCAGCGGGAGGATGCGCTCGGCTTCCACGCCAGCCGCTTCAACGCGCGCGGCGCGCTCCTCGCTCTGGTAGGCACGGCTCCCCCGGAAGAGCTCCTGGCGCTGGCGCGCGCGCGGCTCGCGCAGGTGCGCTGGCCCTCGGAGGCCCGGCGGGCGCCGCTGGACTTCGCCGCGCTGCCCCGGGAGGGGATGCGCGCGCTGGTGTGGCACAAGCCCGACTCGACCCAGGCGCAACTGCGCATCGTCGCGACGGGAATCCCGCGGCGCTCGCCGCTCTACATGCCGGGGGTGGTCGAGAACACCGCGCTGGGGGGTGGGTTCACCTCGCTCCTGGTGGACGCGATCCGCGTCGACCGGGGCCTCTCGTACAGCGTCTCGACGCGCCTGGCGATGGCGCGCCACGCGGGGTTGTCGGTCTTCTCCTCCTTCACCAAGAACGAGACCCTGCGCGAGCTGGTCGACGTGGCGCTGGAGAAGATGCGCGAGTACGCGCGCACCGGGCCGCCTTCGGACGCGCTGGAGAAGGCCAGGTCGTACCTGGCCGGCCTCTTCCCGCTGGGGCTCGAGAGCAACGAGGCGTTGGCCGAGCAGGTGGCGGACGCGATCCTCGACGGGCTCGGGCTCGAGCACCTCGCCACCTACCGCAGCCGGATCGGCGCGGTGACGGCCGCCCAGGCCCGCGAGGCCGCGGCGCGGCTCTCGCCCGCCCGCGACGGAGCGCAGATCGTGGTGGTCGGCGACGGCGAGGTGGGCCGCAAGGCGCTGGCCGACCTGTGCCCGGTGGACGTGCGGCCGATCGAGGAGCTGGCGTAGCCGAATTTCGGCGGCGCGATGTTCGTTCGCCGGCTCCGCGGAAAGCGGCTAGAGCGGCTGCGTAAAAGACACGCCGAACAGCGCATCGGGCGCGTTGCTGCTCCAGGCCCACTTCAACGTGCTGCGCGGGTTGGGCCCCGGCGTGAAGTCCTCGCTGAACCAGACGGTGAAGCGCCCGCGGCGCACTGCGAAGCTCAACTGGTTGTGCACGCGGAAATCGGCGAAGACGCCCGAGGAGAGCAGGCCGTCGTCGCCGTTCGCCGGCTCGCGGTTCCAGCCGGCGGGGAAGAGCGGCGACAGCGCGCGATCCTCGATCAGGAAGGTGGTCTTGCCCCAGGAGGCGGCCACCGACAGCTCCGCGGTGAAGTGCCAGGTCTTGGGCTGCAGCGAGCAGGTGCAGGCCAGCTCCGACAACGCGCTCAGCGCCAGAAGGCCGTGCAGCGTCAGCCAGCCGGTGGGCTCCAAGGTCCCCAGCAGTCCGGCGCCAGCATCGAACCCTCCCGATCCGCCGGCGCTGCCGAGCGGGCCGATCGGGAGCTTCAGGTCCAGCCGCGCCGCGACTCCCCAATTGGCGGCCTCGGCCAAGGTGACCTGGTTGCGCAGGACCAGGTCGCCCAGCGCAAGCGCCGAACCGCGGCTCAAGGCGAAGGCAGTGCCCCCGTCGTCGGCGAACAGGAGATGCAGCTCGTTCCGCGGATTGGCATCGCGGCGGAAGTTGAAGGCACCGCTCAGCGCGTGCCAGCGCTCGATCGTCCGGTCGGTGTAGCCACCCCAGTGCAGGGTCAGGCGGCCCTCCACGGCGGTCGAGACGCGCGCGAACGCGGGTCCGAGAGCGCGCGACCATGGCACCCGCACCCGCAGCGCGATCGAGTCGGCCTGCTCGTCCAGCTCCTGCGACGCGACGTGCGGCCCGGCCGTCAGCGTCATCCCCTCGTTCCACGTGTTCGCGATGGTGTAGCGCAAGTCCAGCTCGGGCGCGGCGAGGCTGCGCGCATCGGCGCCCGTCACCTCGAGGAACAGCTCGCGCAGCGGACCCTGCATGCGCGCCCCCAGGGGCGCCCGCGATTGCGCGCGCGCGGCGGCGGAGGCGAGGAGCAGGAAGACGAACGCGCGGCGCACCGCGGGGCAGCGTACCCGAGAGCAGGCGCCGTCGCCGCGAGACTTTCAGCCGCGCAGCAGGAGCTGCGTGGGCCGGGGTAGGACGCCACGCACCATTCCGCGTACGGCGTCCATCAGCGGCGGGCGCTTGCGGCCGGGCAACAGCAGGCCGCGCGACCCGTTTCCGGCGACGACGCGCGAAGGGATGCCGCCCACGGTCGCGCCGTCGGGCACGTCGGTCTCGACCACGGCGTTGGGGCCGATGGCCGCGTCGTTGCCGACCCGGATGGGGCCGATGAGCCTGGCGCCGGGGCCGATCTGCACGCGATCGCCGATCCAGGGCGCGCCGCCGGAGGCCGCGATGGTGACGTCCTCGGCGAGGTCGCAGTCGCGGCCGATGTACGCGTCCGCGGCGACGCGGATCCCGCCCACCCGGCCCACGCGCAAGCCGCCGCCCACCTCCGCGGATGGCGGGAGCGCCACGCGCGCGAGCGTGCCGACGAGCAGCTCGAACGGCTTGTGCGCGCACCTGGCGGGCAGGCGGAGGAGTCGCGGCAACCGCCGCAAGGCGCGCCCGAGCCGGTAGGTGAGGACGACCCAGGTACCCGGGTCGACGAGGACGTCGATGGGTCGCGCGCCCGCCCGCGCCAGGCGGTCGATGTCGCGCCACACATGGTCGATGAGCTCCACGCTGCCCTCCCGTTGAATAGTGGACCGGCAGGGCGTGTGCGCCAAGTGCACAGCCAGGCAACCATCCGCCCGCCCCTTGCCCGACGCTCCAGATGCCTCGCCAGGAAAAACAACTGCACCACGGAGGGCACGGAGCTCACGGATTTGTTTTCTTGAAGACCGGTTTCTCCGTGTTCTCAGTGTGCTCCGTGGTGCGATCGTTTTGTCAGGACGGGCGGTAGACGACGAGCGGCGAGAGTGGGAGCGTAAGTCGGATGCGGGTGCTCTATCGGGATGAGTGGGTGATGGCCGTCGACAAGGCGGCAGGGGTGCTGACCGTGCCGGGGCGCGGGGCGGAGGAGGGGGAGGTGCTCTCCGCGCAGGTGCGGGCCGTCGCGCCGGGGGCGCTGCCGGTGCACCGGCTGGACCGGGACACCAGCGGAGTGGTGCTCTTCGGGCTCACGCGAGAGGCCCACCGCGCCCTGAATGCGACGTTCGAGTCGCGGCGCGCGGAGAAGACGTACCTGGCGCTGGTCCGGGGCGACCTGGGGTCGCCCGTGCGCTGCGAGCTGCCGCTGATCGAGGGGCGGCGCGGAACGATGCGCGTGGCCGGAGGCGGAGACGCGCGTGGGCAGGCGGCGCGGACGGACTTCACGCCGGTCGAGAGGTTCGGAGCCGCGACCTGGTGTTCCTGCCGGCCGTTCACCGGCCGCACGCACCAGGTCCGCGTGCACCTCGCCGCTCTCGGGCATCCGCTGCTGCTCGACCCGCGGTACGGCGAGCCCGGCCCCGTGCTCCGCCGCGGGTTGCACCCCGGCTCCACGGACCCGGACGCGGCGGCGCTCTTGCGCACTCCGCTGCACGCGGCCGCGCTGCGCCTGCCGCATCCTTCCGGACGCGGCTTCCTGCAGGTCGAGGCGCCGTTGCCCGAGGACCTCGCCGCCTCGCTGGAGCTGCTTCGCGCCGGCCGGAGGGCGGGGGCGGTCAGCCCTTCCCGTGCACCAGCGTCTTCACGTCCGCCTTGAACGCAACGCTGATCTTGTCCCCGCGGACCTCCTGCACCAGCCCGATGCCGAAGACCGGGTGCTCGAGCACGTCCTCCGCCTCGAAGCGCTCCCTGGCGGTGTAGCGCCGCGCGCGGGACAGGTCCTTCTCGCGCAGCAGCGCCTCCCAGCTGGTCACCGCGGGACGGGTGGCGCGCTCGGACGCGGGCACCCACGATCCCTTGCGGGGGGGAGCCGTCGTGCCGCGGTAGTTGTGCTCGCCGCCGCACGTATTGCAGCGCACCCGGACGGGTTTCCTGCCGACCATGGCCAGGATGGTGTGGCCCAGCTCCATCTTGCAGCGTGTGCAGAAGGCGTCGATGTCGCCGCCGACGCGGTTTGCAGGTGTCATCGGGCCGACCCTACCCAGCGCGCCGCGGAAAGCCAATCGCAGATCAGGCAGCCGCAGCCGTATCCGGCGGCGCTGCGCTTTTCGGCGCGGCGGCCATGGATGCATTGTAAAGTGGCAACGGGAGGCCTCGCGTGTCCGAATCCGCCGCCGCAGCCTTGGGCGATACCGCCCGCCGCGCTTTCGATCTGCGCGTCCGGCCCACCGAGGCGCGCATCGACGCACATGCCTTGATGCACAACCTCCGCGAGGCGCGCCGGGCGGCGCCCCGCAGCCGCGTGATGGCGGTGGTGAAGGCGGACGGCTACGGCCACGGAGCCGCCATCGCGGCCAAGGCCTTCCTGCAGGCCGGCGCGGACTGGCTGGGGGTCGCGCTCGTGGAGGAGGGGCTCGCGCTGCGCCACGTCGGCGTGACGGCGCCGATCCTGGTCCTGGGCGGGCAGTACACGGACTACGGGCTCTTGCTGCAGCACCGGCTGACACCGCTCGTGTACCGCCCCGAGATGATCGACCAGCTCGCCGCCGCGGCGCGCGCCCGAGGCGCCGCCGCCGATGCGCACCTCAAGCTCGACACCGGCATGGGCCGCATCGGAGCGCTGCCCGAGGAGCTGCCCGGGCTCGTCGCCCACCTGCGCGGCCGGCCGGAGGTGCGCATCACCGGCCTGTGCTCGCATTTCGCCAACGCGGACCTGCGCGACCCCACCTCGACGCGGCTGGCGATGGAGCTGTTCGTCGAGGGACGCAGGGCGCTGCTCGACGCGGGGCAGCCGCTCCAGCTCAGCCACCTGGCGAACAGCGCGGCGACGATCGACCTGCCCAGCTCGCACCACGACATGGTGCGTCCTGGCCTGATGCTGTACGGCGCCGTGCCCGCTCCGCGCTTCGCCGGACTGGCCGATCTGAAGCCGGCGATGAGCTGGGTGACCGGGATCTCGCACCTCAAGCGCGTTCCGGCGGGCACTCCGATCTCGTACGGCCATCGCTGGACCGCGCGGCGCGACAGCGCGATCGCCACGCTGCCGGTCGGATACGCCGACGGCTACCGCCGCAGCCTGACCAACAAGACCGAGGTGCTGCTCGGCGGCCGCCGCGTGAAGCAGGTGGGCACGGTGTGCATGGACATGATGATGATCGACGCGACCGACGTCCCGGGCGCGCGCGTCGGGGACGAGGTGGTCCTCCTCGGCGGGCAGGGCGGGGAACGCATCACCGCGCAGGACCTGTCCGACCTGTGCGACACCATCCCGTACGAGCTGTTCTGCGCCATCGGCGCCCGCGTCCCCCGCATCCCCATCTAGCCGCCTGGGTCGCCTACAAGCGTTTCACGCGGAGCGCGCTGAGGGCGCGGAGCGCGCTGAGATTTTCTTTTGAAAACCAAACTCCGCGCGCTCCCTTTTCCTCCGCGCTCTCCGCGTGAAACGCTCGTAGCCCGTTCAGCGGCTCGCGCGGCCGGAGCTGGTGGGAAAGGCGGAGCGCACCGCCCGCCCTCCCGGCAAGACGGGAGTCGTCGACCGGACAGTCCGACTGCGGCGCCGCCGATTGCGGCGGCGGCTGGGAGCACACAGTCGGAAGCTCGCCTGCGGGGCCGTCTCGGAGTAGAAAGCGCCCGCATGGCCGAGCCCACCACCTCCTCCCACCCGGCGGGGCCGCCGGCGTGGATGAAGCCCCTGCGCGCGCCGCTCGAGATGCTGGGCGAGCTGAGCCTCTTCTTCGCGCAGTCCGTCGCCGCGATCTTCCGGCCGCCCTACCGGATCGGCCTGCTCTTCAGCCAGCTGGAGTTCATGGCGTACGGCTCGCTGTTCGTGGTCGGGCTGACCGGGCTCTTCACCGGGATGGTGCTCGCGCTGCAGACCGTCTACGCCTTCGGCCTGTTCAACGCCCAATCGCTGGTGGGCGCGACCGTCGAGCTGTCGCTGGCCCGCGAGCTGGCCCCGGTATTCACCTGCATCGTGCTGGTGGCGCGGGTCGGGAGCGCGGTGGCCACCGAGCTGGGCACGATGCGCGTCACCGAGCAGATCGACGCGCTCGAGACGATGGCCGTGGACCCCATCAACTACCTGGTCGTGCCTCGCATCATCGCCGCCTTGGTCGCCGCTCCCATCCTGGCCATGCTGTTCAACGTCATCGCCATGACCGGCGCGTACGGGGTGGCGGTGTTCCTGAAAGACCTGTCCCCGGGCACTTTCCTTAATAGAGTCCAGTACTTGGTAGAGATCAAGGACATCACCGACGGGCTTGGCAAGTCGGCGGTGATCGGGTTCGTGGTCACGCTGATCGCCGCCTTCCGCGGCTACCGCGCCGAAGGAGGCGCGCGCGGTGTGGGTATTGCTACCACCCAGGCGGTCGTGGGCGGCCTCGTGGCCATCTTCGCCATCGACTACGTCTACACCGCGATCACGTTGTCGAATCCACAGCCGCGCGGAGGCCTGGGCGGATGACCGAGCCCATGATCGACGTGCGGGACCTGTGGAAATCGTTCAACGGCAATCAAGTGCTCAAGGGAGTGAATCTAAAGGTCTGGCCGGGGACGACGTCGGTGATCCTCGGGGGCTCTGGGAGCGGCAAGACGGTGCTGATGAAGCACATCATGGGCCTGTTCAAGCCGGACCGCGGCGAGGTGATCGTGGACGGCGAGAACATCACGCGGATGGACCGGCGCGAGCTTTCGCGCTTCCGCACCCGCATGGGGATGGTGTTCCAGAGCTCGGCGCTGTTCGACTCGCTCACGGTGTTCGAGAACGTCGCTTTCCCCCTGCGCGAGCACACCAAGCTCTCCGAGGAGGAGATCGAGGCCCGGGTCAAGGAGAAGCTCGCGGTCGTCGAGCTGTACGAGGTGGAGCAGAAGTACCCCGCCGAGCTGTCCGGCGGCATGCGCAAGCGGGTGGCGCTGGCCCGCGCCATCGTGCGCGAGCCGAAGCTCGTCCTCTACGACGAGCCGACCACCGGCCTCGATCCTCTCACCACCGAGAGCGTGGACGAGATGATCATCGGCGCGCGGCAGAAGCTGGGCGTGACCAGCGTGGTCATCAGCCACGACATCGGGTCCACCTTCCACATCGCCGATCACGTCGCCATGCTGCACGACGGGCGTATCGTCGAGGAAGGGCCGCCGGACAAGGTGCGCCACAGCCAGGAGCCGCACACCCGGCATTTCCTCGCCACCTGGTTCGGGCGGGCATAAGATCGCACGGTGCAATCCTTCTGGACACCCCTGCGGGTCGGTCTGGTGGTTGCCGCCGCCGCCGTCGCGTTCGCGCTGGCGCTCTATTTCATCGGCGCCAACATCGGAGGCGACAAGGGCTACCGCGTGTATGCGATGTTCGACGACGCGACCGGCCTGGGGGCGCGCTCGCGCGTGCAGATCGCCGGCATCCCGGTCGGCCAGGTCGACCGCATCGAGTTGGATCAGGCCACCGCGCGGGCGAAGGTATGGCTCAAGATCAAGCAGCAATATCCGCTGCACCGGAACGCCACCATCACCAAGCGGTCGGAGAGCATCCTCGGCGACTTCCTCCTCGACCTGACGCCGGGCGCGCCCGATCAGCGGCTGCTCAAGGACGGCGACGAGATCCGGAACGTCGTGCGGCAGCCCGGCATGAACGAGGTGTTCAACCAGCTCTCGAAGATCGCCGGCGACATCGGGGCGGTCACCGCGAACATGCGCAAGACGCTCGGGGGCGAGGAAGGCGAGAACAACCTCCGCACCATCATCGAGAACCTCACTCGCATCACCGACGGGATCGAGGGAATCATCGAGCGCAGCCAGTCGCGCGTCGACGCCATCCTGGGCAACGTGCAGTCCTTCACGGGGAACCTGCGCAACATCGGCGCGGGCGGCGAGCAGGACATGCTCGCCATCCTGAAGAACACGCGAGACGCGACTGCCGAGGCGCGGGACATCCTCAAGACCGTCGGCAACGTGGTGGGATCGCAGGACACCGGCGAGCTGAAGAAGAGCGTCGGCAGCGTCCGCTCGAGCATGGAGAAGCTGGACGCTTCGCTGGCCAACGTCCGGGAGATCACCGAGAAGATCAACAGTGGCCAGGGCACCATCGGGCGGCTGGTCAACGACGACAAGCTCGCCAAGAACCTGGAGAAGGCGTCCGGGTCTTTGAACGACCTGTTCGGGCAGTTGTCGACACTCAAGGTCGAAATCGAATATCGCAACGAATTCCTGGCCGGCTGCGTCAGCTTCGTCCACTGCCCGCCGCCAGCGACGGCCGTCAACACCTTGCAGGATTTCTCGTACAACCCGTGGACGAAGAACTACTTCTCCCTCCGGATCATCCCCAAGCCGGACAAGTGGTACGGGCTCGAGATCATCGACGATCCCCGCGGGCTCGTGCGCCGTGTCCAGGTGCAGAACACCCTCACCGATATCACGCAGCCCCCGTCCAACGCGTTCTTCCCGTCCAGCTACACCCAGATCACCACCGAGCGGCAGCTCAAGTTCAGCGCGTACCTCGCCAAGCGGTACGGGCCCCTCAGCGGCCGGTTCGGGATCCTGGAGAACACAGGCGGCTTCGGGGCCAAGCTGCACCTGCTGAACGATGCGCTTGTCTTCTCGGTCGACGCTTTCGACTTTGCCAACCCGCTCAAGCCGCACCCGCGCATCAAGGCCTACGTCGACTTCCGCTTCCTGGATCACCTGATCTTGACGGCGGGGGGCGACGACTTGGTGAACCCGCGGCAGTTGGACAGTCAAAATTCGACTCGGATCGCGAGCGGCAAGGACTTCTTCGTCGGCGCGGGCTTTTACTTCACCGACGACGACATCAAGCTTCTCCTCGGAGCCTTGCCCTTCCGCTTCTAGTCGCTGCGCCAACTCGACCGTCGACATTCGGACATCGGGCGAATCGGTCTGATTGATCACTGATTGCCATTTTGTTTGTCTTACGCTGATTGATTGTCAGATTGAAGTCAATCGCTCACAATGGAGGAGCGTATGACACCTGCCAAGCCGGAACGTCGTTGTCTCGTGTATGTGCCAATTGCGATCTGGACGACGGCACTGGCGCTTCCTGCGAGAGCGCAGTCTCTTCCACAGGGATTAACCTGCGGATTGTCGTATCAGACGAATGAGTTCACGGTGAACAACACTTGTTCCGGGCAGCCTACCTACTCTGGCCAGGGCTTTGGCACCTCGAGCCTCAATGCGCCCGCGCCGAATTACGTCATGGTTTGGGACAAAGATAACGGCTTGGCTATTCCCGGAGGATTCTACGGTTTCGCTCATCAGGAACTGAAGCCATGCGATCCGCCGCCGGCGCCACAGAATTGTCTCTCTGGCGGACTATCGGTGGCCGTGTTCGGCGACGACTCGACGCACTTCGTGCTGCCACAAGGAGCGGTGTGCGGGTTTCACCACACCCTATACACGCCTGGGCGTACGTGCATGGGATACAATCCCACGAGAGGTTTTCCCGATATCCAGAATGATCAAACTTCGGGGAACGTCGGCTGCCCTCCGGGCTGGCGGCCGCGCAGGGCATTCGACGTGAATTCCACGATCGACTATTGGACCTGGTGCGCCTACGACGACCCGCATAATCTGTCGATAACGGGGAACCCTCCGCCGAGCCTGGCGACGTCCGCCGTTGGCGTCGCCTGCGGAGCCGTCGACAACAACCCTAGCAACGATCGTAACGGAGTCTGCATGGGGTATTATCTTGCCTATACCCCGGGTTCACAACCCGCGTGCCCCGCACAGGCGACGAGCACCGGGTGGTTCGACGACGGCGACTCAGCGGGTCGCGGGCTCGGGTTCTGCACGCTGACTACGAACACCTTCCCCTCACCTAATTCGGCGTTCGGATTTCTCGACACGACGACGTCAGGGGACGGCAATTTCGCTGGCTGGGCCTTCGATCCGAACGCCTACTCCGATCCGGTGAATGGAGCGCCGTCGATCTTCGTCGACGTGTATGTGGACGGTCCGGCCGGGTCAGGGGCTGCCGGTTACCGGATCGTGGCGAATGTTTCGAGGCCCGACGTGAACAGCGCTTACGGCATCACCGGGAACCATGGTTTCAATTTCACCTTGCCAGCCCAATATCAGAGCGACGGGCATAACCATACGATCTATCCGTACGCAATCTCTCTCTTCGGACAGCCGAACATACTGCTTTCGAATGCGCCAGGCACTTTCTTGGGTACGCCGACGTGTGGGCCGGGGTTGATCGACTGCTGCGGGGACGGGACCTTCTGCAGGTCATCCTGCAACGGTGTGATTTGTCCCTAGTCACGAGGGCACCTTGCCCTTCCGAGTCTAGCCTGCTAGTAAGCCGCCCCTCAGGAGCGGAAATGGGCGTCGAGCGCACCCTCAGCATCTTGAAGCCGGACGCCCTGCAGTCCGGCGTCATCGGCAAGATCCTGACGAAGTTCGAGGAAGCGGGCCTCAAGCCCGTGGCGATGAAGATGCTGCAGCTCACGCAGAAGCAGGCGGAGGGCTTCTACGCCGTCCACCGCGAGCGGCCGTTCTTCAAGAGCCTGGTGCAGTACATGACCAGCGGGCCGGTCATCGTGCAGGTGCTGGAGGGGGAGAACGCGGTGGCGCGCAACCGCGAGGTGATGGGCGCGACCAACCCCGCCAACGCCGCCGAGGGCACCATCCGCAAGGCGTTCGCGAAGAGCATCGAGGCGAACAGCGTGCACGGGTCCGACTCGCCCGAGAACGCGCGCACGGAGATCGCCTTCTTCTTCGTTCCGGCGGAGCTGGTCCGGTACGACTGGAAGAAGTAGGCAGCCAGGCGCCGGCCTCCCTGCCGGGGCAACGGATGCCGCGGGCTGTTAAACTGCTCCGACCGTGGTCCCGACCTGGCAATGGGTGAGCCTGATCCTCGGGCTGCTCCTCTCCGCATTCTTCTCTTCGGCCGAGACCGCCCTCACGGCGCTGGGCGAGGCGCGGGTGCGCCACCTGATCGAGACGGGCGGCTGGCGGGGCGCGCTGCTCAAGCTGTGGCAGCGGCATCCCGACCGCATCCTCTCCATGCTCCTGCTCGGCAACACGCTCGTGAACGTGGGCCTCGGCTCGATGACCGCGGTCATCGCCCACGACCTCGGCCTGGAGAGGAAGCTCGCCCTCGTCACCGGGTTGACCACCGTGATGCTGCTGGTGTTCGGCGAGATCACCCCGAAGACGTTCGCCAAGCGGCACGCCAGCGGCGCCGCGCTCGCGCTCATCCCGCTGGTGATCCTCTTCTACATCCTGCTCTGGCCGTTCGCCTGGCTGTTCGTGCAGATCCCGCGCGGCATGGCGCGCGCGATGGGCCTGGGCGACCCGACCGCAGAATCGGTCACCTCGCGGGAGCTGGAGTACCTGATCGAGCAGGGCGCGCGGCACGGCTCGCTCGACGAGACCAAGGAGCAGCTCCTCAGCTCGGTGCTCGCCTTCACCGACATGCTGGTGAAGGAGATCATGATCCCGCGCACGCAGGTGGTCGCGCTGGAGGAGAGCGCCAGCTTCGACGAGGTGATGAAGCTCGTCGAGGAGACCGAGCTGTCGCGCATCCCCGTCTACCGCAACTCGCTCGACGAGGTGGTCGGCATCCTCTACGTGAGGCTGCTGCTCGTGGACGTGCGCAAGGGCATCGATCCCGCGAAGTTCCAGCTCTCCAGCTACCTGCGGCCGCCCTTCTTCGTGCCGGAGGTGATGAAGGTCTCCAAGCTCCTCAAGGAGATGCAGCGCCGCAAGACGCACCTCGCCATCGTGGTCGACGAGTTCGGCGGCACCAGCGGCATCGTCACCCTCGAGGACGTGGTGGAGGAGATCGTGGGGGAAATCCACGACGAGTCGGACGTGGAGGAGAAGCGCATCAAGGTGCTCTCCGACGGCGTGGTGCTGGCCGACGGCTCCGTTTCGCTGCGCGAGCTGGAGCAGCACCTGGGCGTCGAGTTCCCCGAGGGCGGCGACTACGAGACGCTGGGCGGCTTCCTCACCGCCACCGCGGGGCGCGTGCCGCCGCCGGGCTCGCTGGTGGTCTGGGGCGGCCTCACCTTCACCGTGAAGCAGGCGGACGACCGGCGCGTGCTGAAGGTGGAGATCGCCCGCAAGCCGGAAAACAAGCAGGAGGGCAAGCCGGCGGCGACGGCGGGCATCTCGTCGGAGAAGGTGCACTGACGTGCCCGCGGCCTTGCACGCGCCCGATCTGCGTTCGATGTCCCTCGAGGAGCTGGCCGTGCTCGTCGAGCGGATGGGCGAGAGGCCGTTCCGCGCCCGCCAGCTGTTCCGCTGGATCCATCACAGAGGCGCGGCGTCGCTCGACGAGATGACCGACCTGCCCCGCGCCTTCCGCGAGCGGCTGGCGCGCGAGACGCGCCTGACCACGCTGGCGGTGGACGCCGTGCAGCGATCGTCGGACGGGACGCGCAAATACCGGCTGCGCACCGGGGACGGCAAGTTCATCGAGGCGGTCTACATGCCCGAGGAGCCGGGGCCGGAGGCGTTCGACCCGGAGGCGGACGACGAGGACGAGCCCGGGCGCAAGCGCGTGCGGCGGACCCTGTGCGTGTCGACCCAGGTGGGCTGCGCGATGGGTTGCGGGTTCTGCATGACCGCGACCATGGGGCTTTTGCGGAACCTGACGCCGGGGGAGATCGCCGACCAGGTGTACCGGGTGAACGCGGACCTGCGCGAGGAAGCCGGGACGGAGGAGCGGGCTTTGCCCGCGACGGGCCGGAGCCGAATGGCGGAGGCACCGACGGAGGAGCGGGCTTTGCCCGCGACGGGCCGGAGCCGAATGGCGGAGGCACCGATCGACCGGCAGCGGCCGCTCACCAACCTCGTCTACATGGGGATGGGCGAGCCGCTGCACAACTACGTGAACGTGAAGCGGTCGCTGGACCTGTTGCTGCACCCCGACGGGGCGAACTTCAGCCACCGGCACGTCACGGTCAGCACTTCGGGGCTGGTGCCCAACATCCAGCGGCTGGGGGAGGAGACGCGCGTCAAGCTGGCGGTGTCGCTCAACGCCACCACCGACGAGCAGCGCGCGATGCTCATGCCGGTGGACAAGAAGTGGAACATCGCCGCGCTGATCGATGCGTGCCGCAAATTCCCCATGAAGTACGGCCGCCGGATCACCTTCGAGTACGTGCTGCTCAAGGGCGTCAACGACACCGACGAGGACGCGCGCCGCCTGGCGGACCTGCTCGCCGGGCTGCCGGCGAAGGTGAACCTGATCCCCTACAACGAGAATCCCGGCCTGGGGTTCGGCGATCCGGGGGTCGAGCGCGTGCAGGCCTTCCGCCGCATTCTCGAAGGCCGCGGTTTCGCCGCCATGGTCCGCAAGAACCGCGGCCGGGACATCTCCGCCGCCTGCGGCCAACTCGCCGTCGCCGGGCAAAAAGAGCGTCGCATCGGTGGCAGAGCGGTCAACTCAAGCGAGTCGTGAGAGGTTAGGATCGCCGGCGCCGGGCGGCGCCGCTCTCCCGGCGGTCGATCATCCACAGTCCCGCCGGAAGCGCGGTGAAGTCGGCGATCAGCGCGAGCAGGAAGGCGGCGCTGGTCACCAGCCCGAACTGCCGCAGCGGTGGGAAGCTCGAGAACGAGAGCGCCAGGAACCCGGCCGCATTGATCAAGGTAGCGAAAACGATCGCGCGGCCGGAGACTCGCAGCGCGTGCCCGAGCGCCTCCGCGAGCGGCGCGCCGTCGCGCTCGTGGAGATGGTGGAAGAAGTGGATCTGGTCGGTCTCCGTCGTGCCGAGCACCGTGGTGGCGATGAGGATCGTCGCCAGGTTCAGCGACGCGCCGAACAGCCGTATGCCCAGGAAGGTGGCGAGGATGGCGAAGAGCGACGGGATCATCGCCAGAAGCCGCGCCGAGGGGCTGCGGAAGATGAAGAGGAACACCACGAAGATGAGCGCGGCGGTGAGCGCGAAGCTCTCCGCCAGCGTGGGAACCAGGCTGGCGCCCACCTTCGCGTGGAGCAGCGACTCGCCCACCACCCGCATCTGCGCTCCGGAAAGCGGCCCGGGCTTCAGCGCGTCCCAGGCGCGCCCGATCCGCCCGGACAGCGCCGCGTAGCCGGCGGCGTCGCCCTGCCGGAACAGCACCGTGATCTGCACGTCCCGCAGCCCGTTCACGTCGACGAAGCCGCGCAAGCCCGATTCCGACAGCAGCAGTTGCTCGAGGTCGGCCGCGGCGCCCGCGAACTCCGCCGGATCGTCCGGAAGCCGCTCGCCCTCTCCGGCGAAGTAGCGCCGCATGCGCAGGAGGGTGGTCGGCCCTGCCGCCGCGATCACCGCGGGGATGGATTCGATCTCGGCCTGGAACCGATCGACGGCGCGCAACACCTCTGGATCGGTCGCCGCGGAGCGCGGCAGATGGATCCAGGCGTGCGCGACGTTGAGGTCGGCGACGTGCTCGCGGAACCAGACGAGGTCCTGGCGCAGGGGCAGCGAGGCATCCATGTACGTGAGCGTGTCGACGCCGACGGACATCGGGCGCAGCCAGCCGGGAATGCCGAAGAGCGCGGCGGCGCCCGCGATGCAGAGCAGGAGCACGGCGCCGACGAGCTTGCGGCGATGCCGGAAAGCGAAGGCCGGCACCTCGGCCGTGACGCGCTGGTAGAGCCCGCTCCGCGCCGCGCCGGCGGTCCCGGTCGGCGTGCGCAGCACGAGCTGCAGCGCGGGGAACAGAGTGAACGCCACCAGCCAGGAGGTGGCGAGGCCAAGCGCGGTCCAGATCCCCAGCTCCCGGATCGGCCGCACCTTCGAGACGGAGAGGGCCGCGAACCCCAGCACCGCCGCGAACGTCGATGCGGTCACCGGCAGGAGCTTGTTGCGGAGCGCGGCGAGCTGGTGCTCGCGCAACGGGATGCCGGCGGGGCGGTCGACGAACCGCGAATGCAGGTACGTAAGGGTCGCGAGCGTGGTGACCAGGACGGTGAGCGGCACCAGCACCGAGACGATGGTGAAGCTGAATCCGAGCAGCCCGCCCACCGCCACGCCCAGCGCCACCGCCGATCCGAGCGAGAGCATGAACGCGAGGAGCGTCCGCACCGACCGGTAGAGCAGGAGCGCGACGCCGACCACCAGCGCGCCGAAGAACGGGAAGTATCGGGCCGACGCCGCGCCCGACTGGTGCTCCAGCCACGAGTCGACGTAGGGCTCTCCGACCCGGTGCACCGGGCCCGCCCCTGAGCGCGCGAGGGCGGCGTCGATCGCGGCGAGCGCGGCGTCGCGCTCCCGGGGGCCTTGCACGTCGAGATTCGCAATCACGGAGAGGAAGCGGTCGCCCAGAAGCCCTTGCTTCCGGAAGAACTGCGTGCCGGTCGCCAGCCGGCGCAACTCCTCCGGCCCGGCTCCGGGGCGTGCGCGGCGGATCGCATCGAGCACCGAGAATGCGCCCACCCGAGGCACCGCGCGAAGCTCCCGTTCGACCCCTTCGACGCGCGCCAGGCTGGCAGGCGCCCAAGGGTCATCCGATTCGAAGAGGAGCAGCACCGAGGGTGAATCGGGAAAGATGCGCTGGAAGGCGCGGGTCGCGGCGAAGTCGGGATCGCTCGGCACGATCAGCCGGTCGAGCCCGCCCTCCGACGGAATGCGTGCGGCGCGGACCGCCGCCAGCGGAACGAGCAGCGCGTACGCCACCAGGATGGGGATGCGCCAGGAGACGATGCGCGACAGCATCCGGGCCGGGAGGTCGTTCACGGCTGGAACCCTACCGCGCCTTCGCGTAGAGAGGCTTGAATGATCGCACTTGCTGCGGCGGCGCTGGTGGTCTGCGCACCGGGATTTCCCGGCAGCTCGGCGGAGGCGCGACCGGCGATGGACGCTCTAGCCAGGGCCCTGGTCGGGGCGGGCCACCTGCCGGCTGGTTCGCTGTCCGCGGTGTACGAGGAGAGCGAGGCCGGCGGCCTGCGCCGCCTCGCGCAAGAGGACGCGGCCCTGCTCCTGGCCGCGCTGCCGTTCTTCCTCGACCACGAGAAGGAGCTGCGGCTGGTCGCACGTCTCTCGGCGGTGCCGAGCGGCGGCGCGGCGCTGGAGCGCTGGACGCTGGTGACGGGCAAGGACCATCCCGCCTCGCTCGAGGGTTACACGGTGCAGTCGAGCGCGGGCTACTCGAAGCGCTTCGTGCGTGCCGCGGCGCCAGGGCTGCCGAGGCAAGTGGAGATCCGGGCCGGTAGCGCGGTGCTCTCCGCGCTGCGGCGGGCCGCGGACGGCGACAAGGTCGCGGTGCTGCTGGATGGTGTGCAAGCCGCGGCGCTCGGGACGCTGCCGTTCGCGTCCTCGCTCGCCATCGTCGAGACCTCACCGCCGATGCCGGTGGCGGTGGTGGCGACGGTAGCGAAGCGGGTGGACGAGGGGCGGTGGAAGGCGCTCGAGCCCGCGTTCAGGCGACTCGCGGACGATCCGGGGGCGCGCGAGGCGCTGGACGGCGTGCGGATGGCGGGCTTCGTGCCACTCGATCAGGCCGCCCTGGCCGCCGCGCGGACGGCTTGGCGGCGCGCGCAGTGAAGCGCGCGGCCCTCCTCCTCTGCGCCGCCTGCGCGAGCGCGCTCCACAAGCCGCCGCCGATCGAATCGATCGCCGCGGCCCCGCGCACCGGGGCCACCCAGCTCCTCGCCGAAGCCGATGCCGCGTGGGCGCGGCGGGCCGAGCCGGGACAAGCCGCCGCGGCCGAGGGCCTCTATCTGCAGGCGGCGCGCGCCGATCCCCACCGCCCCGAGTCGTTCGCCGGCGCCATCCGCGCCAAGGCGTTCCGGCTCGGGCGCGAGAAGGACGGCGCCGAGCGGCTGCGGCTCGCGGAGGGTGCGGTGGTGGTCGGCCAGCTCTGCCAGGAGAACGCGCCGGCGGCGGCGCCCTGCGACTATTGGCTCGCCGCCGCTCTGGGTCTGCAGGCCCGGGAGCGGACCGCGACGGCCAAGGACGCGTTGCCGCGCATGACGCATCTATTGGTGCGCGCCGCGCGGGCCGATCCGTCGATCGACCACGCCGGCCCGCACCGCCTGCTCGCGACGGTCCTTCTCCGCGCACCGGGCTGGCCGCTGGGTCCCGGCGATCCCGAGGCGGCGCTGCCCGAGGCGCAGGCGGCGGTTCGGATCGCCCCGGACTTCGCGCCCAACCAGCTCGCGCTGGGTGAGGCCTTGCGGAAGAACGAGCGCGCCGCCGAGGCGCGGAGCGCCTATTCGAAGGCGCTTCGCCTGGCGATGGATGGAGCCGCGCAGGACGATCCGGACGCTGCCGGCTGGGCCGACGAGGCTCGGGCGGCCTTGCGGGAGGTGGGGATCCGCCACCAGGCGAGCAGGCCCACGGTCACCCCCGCGTAGCCAATCCCGAGCAGCACGTCGAGGACGTAATGGTGCTGGAGGTAGACCGCGCTCAGGCACATGAGAAGGAAGAAGAGGACTGCCGGCGCCCGCCACCAGCGCAGCTCCCGGGTGCGGAAAACCATCCACACCACGATCAGGGGATAGGCGACGTGGAGGGAGGGAAACGCGCCGTAGACGTCCACGCCACGCCCGTACATCTCGTCGAAGAAATGGGTCCCGAGCAACTGATCGAACCGGCTGGCGGCCGCCGCGGCGGGGTGGATGTCCATGCGGGCGGGCCCGAACCCGTACTGGGTCACGTACCAGGGAGGCGCCACGGGGTAGATGAAGTAGGTGGCGAAGCCGAGCAGGTTGACGACCAGGAAGCAGAGCGCGAACGTGCGCAGCGCGTCGGAACTGCGCCGGAAGAAGAGCAGGAACTCCACCGCCAGGTACTCGCCGATGTAGGCGAGGTACGCGAAGCCACAGGCCAGATCGAGGGCCGGAGTGTGGTGCGCGTCCATCCACTCGTTCGGAGTCTGGCCGCCGATGCCGAACCAGTCACGTTCGAGCAGGTAGGGTCCCGCCACGTGGACGCGGCCATCGATCGCCGGCCAGTAGAAATAGCGCATCGAATCGAAAATCGCGCCGGTGGCGATGAACGGAAAGAACTGCGCCAGGAAGAGCCGCGTCTTTTCGTTGTAGAGGTCGAGCAGCCCAAGGAGCCCGATGAAGACATGGTCGGGCCGGAGCCCGCCGAGGGCGGCGATCACGGCGACATAGGCGAGGCCGACGGCCGGTGGCCCGATGCGCCGCTTCATCGTCCGCGACGGAAGCAGCCACTCCCGGGCGAGCATGGGCAGCGAGGCCCGGGCGGCGGGTGGCAAGTCGGCGATCACGCGCACGCACTTGCGATGCAGAACCCGCGCACGCGGTGCAAAACAAATCCGGAATGCAGGTGGAGTTGCAATCCGGCCACGCGGGCAATAAGGCGGCGGGGATGCGGACCGCGGGCGACGCTGGATGAGTCGCCAGTGGTTGGCCGCGCTGATCGGCTGCCTGCTCTCCGGTTCGCCCGCCGCCGCGACCGGCTCTCCGGGCGCGCCCGGCGCCGGCTGTCCGGCCGGGCTCGAAACGCGGATCGTCCCGTTGCCGGTGTATGCGACCCTTCCCAACGAGGGAGATACTTTTGGCGTCATGCCTGTCTTCTTGCGCGTGTGCGACGCGAACCAGAGGACCGAGTCGATCATCGCGCCGAGCGTCACCTGGAACGACGTCATCCACGAAACGGGGACGTTCCGCTGGTTCCACTACCCCACAGACGACCAGACCCTCACTTTCATCGCCTCGGTGAGCACCCGCATCAACTCCGGCGTGCTGCTCCTGTGGAAGGACCTCCCCCGCAGGCCTGGGGCGGCCACGACCGAGATCGAGCTACGCTGGCAGCGCAGCGTCTTCTATCGCTTCTTCGGCCTGGGCCCCGACACTCCGGCCGAGGCCGAGAGCAGCTACACGCGGGTTCGCGGGCACGCCGCCGCCCGTCGTGGGCTGAACCTCGGCGGCAACTGGAACGTGGGAGTCACCGTCCTCTTCGATCGCGACCTGGTCCAGGACCTGGGCGTCCCGGGGCTGCCGCTCAGCCGCCGCGAATTTCCGGCCGCGCCGGGGATGGGGGGGTCGACCCTGCTCGGGCAGACGATCGATGCCCGCTTCGATACCCGCGAGCGCGGCGAGAAGTCCGAGCGCGGATTCTTCGCCGAGCTCGCCGCCGGCGCCGTCGAAGGCCTGGCGGGCTCCCCCGGATACCTGATCTCCCGCGCCCAGGTCCGAGCCCTCGAGCCGGAGACGGAGTGGATTTCGGGAGCGGCCCGATTCGACTGGCGGGGCGTCAGCTCGCCGCGGGCGCCGTTCTATGCCCAGAGCTCGCTCGGAGGCGCGTATTTCTTGCGCGGGTTCACCGAAGACCGGTTCGTCGACCAGAACGCCTGGACGTTCGAGACGGAACAGCGGATCCGCCTCTTCCAGACCCACATCTACGGGGTGACCGCGGATTGGCGGATCGACCCCTTCATCGCCGTGGGCCAGGTCTACCGCGCGCTGGACGAGGCGTTCTCGCATCCGCGGGTAGCCGCGGGGGCGGGATTTCGCGCCTGGGTCCGGCCCAACGTCGTCGGCCGCGTCGACGTCGCGAACGGCGGGGAGGGGTGGAAGGTGTACGTCGAGATCGGGTACCCCTACTGATTGGCAGCGACTCCGCGGGCCCGAGCAGCGTGCAGCGCGCCGAGCTCCACCAGCTCCTCGGTGGAGAGTGGCGCGTCCAGCATCCGCACGAACCACTCGGCGGGCTCGGGCTTGCCGAGCGGCGGCCGGGCACGGACCTCGGGCAGCTCGGGCAACAGCTCTGCGAACTGGCGCCGCAGGGCCTCGTCGTCCTGCGCGATCTCGGCGGTGCGGCCCAAGAGCGCCATCGTCTGCGCGCGGCGGCTCTCGCGAGGGCCGTCGAGCTGCGCGAGTGAATCGGCGCCGAGCATCAGCGACCAGGCGCAGAAAGTCCGGTAGCCGCGCTCGGCGCGCGGCAGCGAGGTCAGGTAGGACAGCGCGCCATCCGCATCGGCGCTGAGGCTGGCGAGGAGCTCTCGACGGTGAGGCACCAGGAACCGGCCGGCTGCTTCGTCCTCGGCCTGGTCCTTGAGGATGTTCACCTTCTGCAAGAAGAGGCCGAAGCGGTAGGCGAAGAGCATCCGGGGAGGCGCGCCGCCGCCCAAGGCCCAGAGCTGCGTGAGCAGCTCGCCGACCAGGCCGGCGACGATGCAGCAGTACCGGCACACGTCGTCGAGGTCGAGCAGCCGCAGGGGAACGGGCCGCCGCGCATACGCCGCCATCCCTTGCGCCATGCGCCCGATGGCGCCGAACACCGCGCCGCGCGCGGCGGCAGGCAGCTCGTGGGCATCCTCGAGGAAGGCCTCCGTGTCGGCCAAGAGAGCGCGCTCGCCCTCGGTGAGGCCGGAAAAGCTGGAGCGAAAGGCGTCGACCTGCGCGCGGGTGGGCCGCTCTTGCAGGAACTGCCGGAACGAGTTGAACTGGCGCTGCTGCAGCATCCGGTCGGAGAAGGGTGCATCCTCCACGGTGTCCAGCACTCTCAACAAAAGGTACGAGAGCGCGACCCGATCGCGGAAGGGCGCTTCGAGCCGCGGGATGCAAAGCGCGAAGGTGCGGCTCACCGCATCGAGATGGCGCTGGTAGAACTCCGGCGGTCGCATGCAGTACCTCTCTGACTCGGGGGTTGGCGCCTGGTCCCGCGAACGGCGGCCCGGTAACGTCCCAGGGCGAGCAGCGGGAAGCAATTGCGATAGAGGTGGTAGCGGATCATGAAGCCGGCGGACAGCTCGTTCCCCTCGGTGATGCGCGCGCCGCGCTCTTCACCGATGCCGTAGCCCGGAAACCCGCACCCGGTGAACGAGTCCTCGTCCCAGGCGCCGTCGGGCCGCTGGCGCTCGAGCAGCCAGCGCGCGCCGCGGTGGGCGCTCTGCGCGTCGGCGCGTCCCGCGGCGATCAGGCCGAGCAGCGCCCAGGCCGTCTGCGAGGGCGTGCTCTCACCGCGCCCCCGGGCCGCCGCGTCGACGTACGAGGCGCAGGTCTCGCCCCAGCCGCCGTCGGGGTTCTGTCGATCCTCCAGCCAGCGGACCGCGCGGCGGGCTGCCAGGCCCTCCATGTCCTCGCCTGCGGCCGCGAGCGCGGGGAGCACCGCCCCGACGCCGTAGACGTGATTGACCCCCCACCGGCCGAACCACGAGCCTTCCTTCTCCTGCTGCGCGTAGAGATAGCGCAGCGCGCGCCGCAGCGCGGGGTGCCGCCGGTCGACGCCGAAGGCGCACAGCATCTCGACCACGTGCGCGGTCACGTCGGCGCTGGGCGGGTCGATGACCTCGCCGAAATCGCAGAACGGAAGCAGCGCGGGAAGGCGCGACGTGTTGTCCTTGTCGAACGCCGCCCAGCCGCCGTTGCGGCTCTGCATCGCCAGCACCCAGCGCAGGGCCCGCTCCCGGGTCTGCTCGTCACCGGCGCCGGCCTTCTGCAGCGCGAGCAGGACGACCGCGGTATCGTCGACGTCGGGATAGAGATCGTTCTCGAACTCGAACGCCCACCCGCTCGGTTCGACGCCCGGGGCCTGCACGCACCAGTCGCCGGGGACGCGGATCTCCTCGTCCAGCAGCCACTGCGAGGCCCTCTGCAGAGACGGTTGCGAGGGGTCCGCGCCGGACTCCAGCAGCGCCAGCAGAGCGAGGCCGGTGTCCCAGACCGGCGACAGGCACGCCTGCACCCGCAGGCTCCCGTCGTCGCGGCGGATCATCCAGCGCCCGTGCATGCCGGTAAGCCCCTTCTTCAGCGCCGGATGATCGAGGCGATGGCCGAGCGTGTGCAGCGCCAGGAGCGAGTACACCCACGGCGGCTGGATGCCGCCCCAGCTTCCATCGGCCTCCTGGTGGGCGAGGATCCACTCCTCGGCGAGCTTCCTGGCCCGCCGGCGCAACGGATGGACCGGCAGGCGGCCGTAGTAGCGGAGCGCGCGGTCGACCGCGAAGAAGAGGCGATCCAGGTTGTCGCGCGGCGGGCGCACCAAAGCAAAGGCGACGTGCAGCTCGTCCAGCCGGGCGGACTCGGGGATGGGCCGCACCGGCCGGTCGTCCAGCAGCAGCAGCAGCGGTACGATGGTCCCGCGCGCCCAGGAAGAGAAGCGGTAGATGCTGAGCGGAGCACTCGGAGGCAAGAGCATCAGCTCCGGGGGCATGACGGGCAGATCGTTCCAGCTCCACTGGCCGAAGAGGGCGAGCCAGATGCGCGTGAAGATCCTGGCCGCGGCGATGCCGCCGCGCGCGCGGATGAAGTCCCGCGCCCGGGACAGCTGCGGCGCGTCCGCGGGGTCGCCCGCGAGCTTGAGCGCGAAGTAGCACTCGATGGTGGTGGAGAGATCGCCGGGCGCTCCGTGGTACATCGCCCAGCTGCCGTCCGCGCGCTGGTAGTTGCGGATGTCCTGCGCCACGCCGCGCCAGCGCTCCTCGTCGCGGGCGCCGAGGAACCAGGTCGCCATTAGATATTCGGCGTCCATGGTGGCGTTCGATTCCAGCTCCGCCCACCAGAACCCCTCCGCGAACTGCTCGCCGGCGAACCAGGCTTGCGTGCGTTCGATGACGAGATCCAGGGCCGCGTGCCCCACCGTGCTCTCGCTGCCGATCACGAAGCCCCCCGCCGTCCACGCCGGGCGCGCTCCTCGAACCAGCGCACCGCCTTCGCCAGCGCCTCGCGCACCGGCGTCTGCCGCAAGCCCAGCTCACGCCGGGCCCGGGAACAGTTCGCGAACATGACCTCCCGCGCAGTCCTCACGCCTTCCAGGGGGATGCGCGGCGGGCGGCCGAGGATTCGCCCTTCCACGAACGCGTCGGCGTGCGCGAGGCCGAGCGCGAGCAGATGCGGCAGCCGGATTCGCGGCGCCTTGCGGCCCGTGATCTCCGCCAGCTCCTCGAGGAGCTCGCGCATGGTCAGGTTGGCGTGGCCCAGGATGTAACGCTCGCCCCGCTGCCCGCGCTCGAACGCGAGCACGTGGCCCTGGGCCACGTCGTCGACGTCCACGACGTTCATGCCCGTATCTACGTAGGCCGGGATGCGTCCATCGAGGAAGTCGCGGATCATCGCGCCGGTCGGGGTTGGCTTGACGTCGCCCACGCCCACCGGGAAGGTGGGGTTCACGATCACCACCTCCAGCCCGCGCGCGGCTTCCTCGCGCACCAGGGCTTCCGCCTCGCACTTGCTCTTCTTGTACGGTCCGGGGGGAGGACCTGTGGGAGACGAGAGCTCGTTGGGGAGGGCGCCGTCGCGCATCCCACCGATGGTGGCGATGCTGGAGGTGTGGACCAGCCGGGCGCCGGCAGCCCGGGTCGCCGCGATCACGTTGCGGGTGCCGCCGACGTTGACGGCCAGCACCTCGCTCGCCGGCGCCGCGAAGGAGTAGAGCGCGGCGACGTGGAAGATCGCGTCGCAGCCGCTGGCGGCAGCGCAGACCGCCTGCGCGTCGCGCAGGTCGCCCCGCGCGATCTCGACCTCGGCGGATTCGGGCAGGTTCGGCACGCTGCCCGGGCGCAACAGGACCCGCACCTCCGCTCCGCGTCGCAACAGAGCGCGCGCCACGGCGCCGCCGACGAAGCCGCTGGCCCCGGTGACCAGTGCCCTCATCGATGCGCCTCCGCGACCGCGAGCGCGGGCCCCAGGCGGCGCAGGGCCGCCTCCAGCGCGGCGCCCGCCAGGCTCGCGTTCCGCGCGAGGCGGACGAGCCCTGCCGCTGCGCGTGGTCCCGAGAACGCGTACCTCAAGGCAGGCCAGAAGTAGTCACGGCGCGCCTCGCGCGTGAAGGGTGGAAGCGAGGACTCGAGCGGGTCGATGATGGCCCGGAGCGCCAGCCATGGAACGCCCGCCTCCCCGGCCGCCTGCGCCACCGGGTAGCTTTCCATGTCGACCGCCAGCGCGCCGGGACTGGCGAGCGCGCGTTTCTCCTCCCGTGACGCGGCGACCGAGGTCGCGCAGACGAGCTCACCTTGAACGCAGCGGAGTCCGTCCAAGGCAGCGGCGGCCGCCTGTCGAGGAGGTTCCGGCGCGGCGAGGGCGTCGCCACCTGTGCTGCGCACGGCCGTGGCGAGCACCAGGTCGCCAGGGGCCAGCGCGGCGTCGAGTCCGCCGGAAAACCCGCAGCTCACCACCAGGCAGGGACGTTGCTCGGCGAGGGCGCGGCGGGCGCCTTCACCCATCCCGACCGCGAGCGCCACCACCTCGCTGCCGGAGAGCCGCCCGCGCACCACGCCGCCGCGCCGGGCCGCACCGAGAGCGCGTGCCACGCTGCGCAGCTCTTGCTCGAGCGCGACCAGCACCAGGACCCTCGCCGGATCGGCCCAGTCCCCGTGCGCCGGAGTCTCGCGCGGCTCGGGCTTCCCCTTGCGGCGCTCCCAGATCTCCTGCGATTTGCGCGCTGCGTCTTCGCCGGTGAAGGCGATGTCGGCGATCTCCGCCAGCGGAACGCGCGTGCGGCGGGTGGCGGTCTCATCGAATAGATCGAGGTGCGAGGCGCCACGGTCGTAGACGAACCCCACCAGCTCGGAGCCGTCGCTGCGCCGCAGGGTGACGTACCCGCGGTAGTCGAACGCCCGATCCACCAGCTCCGCGATCCTCGCCTCGGTCATAGGCGGCCCGTCACCAGGCTCGCGACGGTCTCGGCCATGGCCTGCGGCGATTCGAAGGCAGCGCGGACGGCGCTCGGCTCGAAGCCGCAGTGCACCATGCAGTCCTGGCAGCGGGGGTTGCCGCTCTTGCGGCCGTATCTCGACCAGTCCGTCTCCTCCATCAACTCGCGGAAGGACTTCGCATACCCGTCTTGGAGGAGATAGCAGGGCCGCTGCCAGCCGAAGATGTTGTAGGTGGGGTTGCCCCAGGGCGTGCACTCGAAGTCGCGCTTGCCCATCAGGAATTGCAGGAAGAGAGGCGACTGGTTGAAGCTCCAGCTCCTCTTCGGCGAGCCGAGCATCCGCGCGAACAGCTGGTGCGACCGCTCGCGGCGCAGGAAGTGCTCCTGGTCGGGCGCCTTCTCGTAAGAGTACCCGGGCGAGACCATCATTCCTTCGACGCCCAGCTCCATCATGTCGTCGAAGAACTGGCGCATGCGCTCGGGATCGCTGCCCTCGAACAAGGTGGTGTTGGTGGTGACGCGGAAACCGCGCGCCAGGGCGGCGCGGATCGCTTTCACCGCCACGTCGTAGACACCCTCGCGGCAGACGGAGTGATCGTGCTCGGCGCGGGGCCCGTCCATGTGCACGCTGAAGCTGAGGTACTTGCTGGGCTCGAACTCGCCCAACTTGCGCTCGAGCAGGATCGCGTTGGTGCAGAGGTAGACGAATCGCCGCCGGTCGGCCAGCGCGCGCGCGATGTCGGTGATCTGGGGATGCAGCAGCGGCTCCCCTCCGGCGACGCTGACGATGGGCGCGCCGCACTCGTCGGAGGCGCTCACGCACTCCTCGATCGACAGCTGGCGCCTGAGCAGCTGCACGGGATACTGGATTTTTCCGCAGCCGGTGCAGGAGAGATTGCAGCGGAACAGCGGCTCCAGCATCAGGACCAGCGGGTAGCGCTCGCGGCGGGCCAGGCGCTGCTTCAACAGATATCGGCCCACCGCCATCATCTGCCCTGCCGGAATTGCCATTCCAACCTCCGCCGCGGGGCTTAGCGCCTCCACGCGAGACAATCAACGAATGTGTTCGATGATGACGACCCGGTTCCGGTTCCAAATGAAAGCCTCACGCGACCGCTCCCGCGCCGCGCATTCGCTTTTGCGTAGTTGACCAAGCCCGCGGCAGTGTGAGAAAGGCGCGCGGCGTGGCGAGGCCCATCCTAGGGGTGATTGGCGGGTCCGGGTTGTATGACCTGCCCGGGTTGACCGGTGTGCGCCGGGAGAGGGTCGCCACGCCCTTCGGGGAGCCCAGCGACGAGTACCTGATCGGGCGGCTGGGCGAGCAGGAGATGGTCTTCCTGCCCCGGCACGGGAAGGGTCACCGGCTGTCGCCCACCGAGGTGAACTCGCGCGCGAACGTGCACGGGATGAAGCAGCTCGGGGTGACCCGGCTCATCTCGGTCAGCGCGGTCGGATCGATGCGCGAGGAGATCGCCCCGGGCGAGTTGGTGCTGGTCGACCAGTTCATCGATCGCACCGTGGCGCGCCCGCGGTCCTTCTTCGGCGGCGGCATCGTCGTGCACGTCGCTTTCAGCGACCCGGTCTGTCCGCAGCTGCACGCCCACCTGCGCGCCGCGGCGCTCGCCACCGGCGCGACCGCCCACGAGGAAGGCACCTACGTTTGCATCGAGGGCCCGCAGTTCTCCACCCGGGCGGAGAGCCTGCTGTACCGGAGCTGGGGGGTGGACGTCATCGGCATGACCGCGATGCCCGAGGCCCGGCTCGCCCGCGAGGCGCAGATCTGCTACGCGACCCTCGCGCTCGCCACCGACTATGACTGCTGGCGCGAGGGCCACGAGGCCGTCACCGTCCAGCAGGTGATCGAGACGATGCAGCGCAACGTATCCGCGGCTCGCGAGGTGGTCCGCGCCGCCGCCCAGAACGGGGCGGCGCTCGCCGAGCGTACGTGCGGCTGCGGGCGCGCGCTGGAGCACGCCGTGATGACTGCCCGCGAGGCGATGCCGGCGGAGGCGCGTGAGCGCCTCAAGCTGCTGCTCGGGAGCTGAGGGATGCTGCTGGTGGTGGGAAGCGTGGCGCTCGACTCGGTCGAGACGCCGTTCGGGGCGCGCGAGGACGCGCTGGGCGGGAGCGCCACGTACTTCGCCGCGGCCGCCAGCCTGCTCGCGCCCGCGCACGTGGTGGGCGTGGTGGGCGACGACTTTCCCTTGGAGCAGCTCGAGTTCCTCCGCGCCCGCGGCGTGCACCTCGAGGCGCTGGAGCGCGTCCCCGGCCGCACCTTCCGCTGGAAGGGCCGCTACGGCTACGACCTGAACGCCGCGCAGACCCTCGACACGCAGCTCAACGTGTTCGAGCGCTTCGAGCCGCGCCTCGACGCACGGGCGCGGCGCGCCGACCGGGTCTTCCTTGGCAACATCGACCCCGAGCTGCAGCTGCGCGTGCTCGATCAGGTAGAGCGGCCGCGGCTGGTCTGCGCCGACACCATGAACTACTGGATCTCTTCCAAGCGGGCGCAGCTCCTTGCGCTCCTGCCGCGCATCGACGTGCTCATGGTGAACGACGCCGAGGCGCGGCAGCTCGCCGGCGAGTCGAACGTGATCAAGGCCGCTGCCGCCATCGAGCGGATGGGCGCGCGCGCCGTCTGCATCAAGCGCGGAGAGTACGGAGCACTGCTCGTCTGCGGAAGCGAGGCGTTCTTCGCGCCGGCCTGGCCGCTGGCCAACGTGGTGGACCCCACCGGCGCCGGGGACAGCTTTGCCGGCGGCTTCCTCGGGCTGCTCGAGCGCACCGGGGGCTCCGACCTGGCGGCGCTGCGCCAGGCGGTGGTGATGGGTTGCACCATCGCCTCGTTCACCGTCGAGGCCTTCTCCCTGGACCGCCTGCGCGACCTGACCCTGGCCGAGGTGCGCTCCCGGTTCGAGGCCTTCCGCAAGCTGACCGACTACGAAGCGCTGCACGCATCCATCACCTGACCTGGAGTTGACCGCTCTGCCAGCGGCAGCACGCTCTTCGATCCGGCGCTTTCGGCGCCTCTACAAGGGGGGAGCTCGCTGCCCCTCGACCCCCCAAGAGATCACGGTCAGCGGAATCGAGCGCTGGTCGCTGCGATCGCGGGCGTTTTGCGGGAGCCTTGAAGTCGGACCCCCTCCGGTGTACTGAGGGCGCCGGCCCGATGCGGACCGCCATCCTTACCGACGTGCACGCGAACCTCGAGGCTCTGACGGCGTGCATCGCCGCTGCGGAGCGCGAGCGCGTCGACCGCTTCGTTTGTCTCGGAGATACGGTCGGTTACGGGGCGAACCCGAACGAGGCCTGCGACCTCGTCCGGGCCCGCTGCGAGTTCGCCGTGCTGGGGAACCACGACGCGGCGGTCGCCGGGCGCATGGACTACAGCTACTACTACGCCGCCGCGCGCGAGGTGCTGGACTGGACCGCGCTGCACCTCTCGCCCGAGAACATGGCCTGGCTGCGGATGCTCCCCTACACCAAGCAGGAGGGGAAGGTCCTCTGGGGGCATGCCAGCCCGCGGGATCCGGCCGCCTTCGAGTACGTGTTCGCGCTGGAGCAGGCCGAAGATCTGGTCTTGCGCACGCCGGGCGACCTGCCCCACCTCACCTTCATCGGCCACTCACACTTACAACGCGCCTTCCAGCTCCTGCCCCTGGTGAAGGACGTTTTCGACGAGCGGCTGCGCATCGAGGACGGGAACAAGTACCTGTGCAGCATCGGGAGCTGCGGGCAGCCGCGCGACTACGACCCGCGCGCCTGCTACGGCATCTGGGACGACGCGGACAAGGTGGTCGAGTTCCGGCGCGTGCCCTATGACGCCGAGAAGACGGCGCGGAAGATCCTCGAGGCGGGCCTCTCGCACCACTTCGCGCGGCGGCTGCTCCATGGCGTCTGAGTTCCCGCGCCACCTCCTCGACATCGAGTCGCTGCGGCGCGAGCAGATCGAGGAGGTGCTCGGGCTCGCCGGCCGCTTCAAGCGCGAGCGGGCCGCGGCGCGCGCCGGGAAGGCGCGCGCGCCCAGGCACGAGATCCTGCCCGGCCGCATCGTGGTGACGCTCTTCTTCGAGGCCTCCACGCGCACGCGCAGCTCCTTCGAGGTGGCCGCGCACGCGCTGGGCGCGGAAGTGCTCAGCTTCCAGAAGGACGCCTCCAGCGTCACCAAGGGAGAGTCCCTGCAGGACACGGTGCGCATCCTGGAGGCCATCGGCGCGGACGCGCTGGTGGTGCGTCACCCGGCGGCCGGTGCACCGCGCGCGGTGGCGCGCGCGGTCCGGGCAAGCGTGGTCAACGCCGGAGACGGGTCGCACGAGCACCCCACCCAGGCCTTGCTCGACGCCCTCACGCTGCGCGAGAAGCTGGGGTCGCTGGAGGGCAAGGTGATCTCCATCGTGGGCGACATCGCGCACAGCCGCGTCGCGCGGTCGAACGTCCACTGTCTTTCCAAGCTCGGCGCACGGGTGCGCGTCGCCGGGCCCAGCACGCTGATCCCGGCCGGGGTGGAGAAGCTGGGCTGCGAAGTGGCGCGCACCCTGCCGGACGCGCTGCGCGACGCGGACGCGGTGATGATGCTGCGCATCCAGCAGGAGCGCATCGCCGACGCCCGGATCCCCGGGACGCGCGATTACGCGCGCGTCTGGGGCCTGAACGCGCGCACGCTGGAGCTGTTGCCGCCGCGCGCGGTGGTGCTGCACCCCGGACCGGTGAACCGCGGCGTCGAGCTGTCCAGCGAGGTGATGGACGGCGAGCGCAGCCTGGTGATGGACCAGGTGGACAGCGGCGTCGCGGTGCGCATGGCCACCCTGGCGCTCTGCCTGGGGGCAGCATGATCTTCCTCGAGGGCGGCAGGGTGGTGGATCCGGCGACGCGCACGGACGGCGTCCGCACCGTCGTCCTCGACGGCGGCCGCATCAAGGAAGTCCGCGAGCAGGCGGTCTCGGCGGGAGAGCGCGCGGCGAACGAGGTGGTGGACTGCCGCGGCCTGCTGGTCCTGCCCGGGCTGGTGGACCTGCACGTCCACCTGCGGGAGCCCGGTGAGGAGGGCAAGGAGACCATCGCCACCGGTGCGCGCGCCGCTGCGGCCGGCGGCATCACCACCGTGGTTGCCATGCCGAACACCAAGCCGGTCTGCGACAGCGCGTCGGTCGCCCGGTTCGTGCAGGCGCGGGCACGCGAGGCAGGGTTCGCGCGCGTCCTGCCCGCGGGCGCCATCACCCGCGGCTCGCTCGGTGAGGCGCTGAGCGACATGGCCGAGCTGAAGGAGGCGGGCTGCGTGTGCCTGACCGACGACGGCCGGCCGGTGATGTCGGCCGGAGTGATGCGGCGCGCGCTCGAATACGCCCGCGACCTCGGCCTGCCGGTCATGGTGCACGCCGAGGACCTGACGCTCACCGGCACCGGCTGCATGAACGAGGGAGCAGTGGCCACGCGGCTGGGGCTGCCCGGCATCCCGGCGGCCGCGGAGGTGGCGATGGTCCAACGCGACCTCCTCCTGGCAGAGATGACGGGCGCCCACCTGCACGTCGCCCACGTCAGCGCGGCCGGCACGGTCCGCGCCATCCGCGAGGCCAAGGCGCGCGGGGTCCGCGTCACCGCGGAGGCGACCCCGCACCACTTCACGCTGACCGACGAAGCGGTGGCGGGAGTCCCGGCCTCGGTGCCCGCTTTCCGGCAGGAAGACGCACCACCCGTCGAGCCCTACGACACGCACGCCAAGATGTCGCCGCCGCTGCGGAGCGAGAGCGACCGGCAGGCCATCGTGGGCGCGCTCTCCGACGGCATCATCGACGCCGTGGCCACCGATCACGCGCCGCACGGCCCGCTGGAGAAGAACGTCGAGTTCGAGCGCGCGGCGAACGGCGTGGTCGGGCTGGAGACGTCGCTGGCGCTCACCCTGGCCCTGGTGCGGGCTGGCGAGCTGGCCCTGCCTCGGGCGGTCGAGCGGCTCTCGAGTGGACCTGCGCGCTGCTTGGGCCTGCCGTACGGCACTCTCGCCACCGGAGCGCCCGCGGACGTTATCCTGGTGGACGCCGAGAGGGCATGGAAGGTGGATCCCCAGCGGTTCCACTCGCGCAGCCGCAACAGCCCGTTCGCGGGGTGGACCTTGCGCGGGCGCGTGGTACGCACGTACTTGGAGGGGAAGCTGGTGCACAGGAGCGACGAATGAAGAAGGCCACGCTGGCGCTCGCCTGCGGCGAGACGTTCGAGGGCTTCGCCTGCGGCGCCGAGGGCGAGGCGCAGGGCGAGGTGGTCTTCAACACCAGCCACACCGGCTACCAGGAGATCCTCACCGACCCTTCCTACGTGGGCCAGCTGGTCACGTTCACCGTCGCCGAGCTGGGCAACTACGGCGTCCACCACGGCGACGAGCAGGCGGACGCGCCCCAGGTGGCCGGCTTCGTCGCCCGCCGGGTGTCGCGCGAGCCCTCGAACTGGCGATCCGACGAGTCGCTGCCGGGCTGGCTCGCGCGCCAAGGCGTGGTCGGCATCGAGGGAGTGGACACACGGCGGCTGGTGCGCGTTCTGCGCAGCTCCGGCGCGCAGCAGGGCACCATCGATTCCTCCGGCGCCTCGGCCGCGGCGCTGGTCGAGCGCGCGCGGCGGTTGCCGGGGATGGAAGGGCAGGACCTGGCCAGCAAGGTGTCGTGCAAGAAGCCCTACGAGTGGAAGCAGGGCGTCGCCGGGCGCGAGCCGCAAGCGCCCAGGCACGACGTGGTGGTGGTCGATTACGGGGTGAAGCGCGGCATCCTGCGGCAGCTCGTCGATTCCGGCTGCCGCGTGCGCGTGGTTCCGTCGCGCACGCCCGCCGCCGGGATCCTGGCGCAGAAGCCGCACGGCGTGGTGCTCTCGAACGGCCCCGGCGATCCGGCCGCGGTGGTGGGCGCCGACCGGCAGGCGGCGGAGCTCCTGGGCAAGGTTCCGGTGCTGGGAATCTGCCTCGGACACCAGATCCTCTCGCTCGCGGTGGGCGGGAAGACGTACAAGCTCAAGTTCGGGCACCGGGGGGCGAATCATCCCGTGCGCGACCTGATCGGGAACAGCATCGACATGACCAGCCAGAACCACGGCTTCTCGACCGACGAAGCCAGCGTGCGCGGCAAGGCGCAGGTGACGCACCGGAACCTCTACGACGGCACGGTCGAGGGGATCGCGGTGCCGGAGGCGCGCATGTTCGCGGTGCAATACCACCCGGAGGACAGCCCAGGCCCGCACGACTCGCGGTACCTGTTCCGCCGGTTCATGCAACTGATCGAGGGCTAGCGGATGATCCAGCCCCAGTTCGACCTGCTGCTCGCGTGGATCGCCCCCCAGGTCGACGACATCGTCGGGGCCAAGCAGGAGTACTTCGCGCAGTCGGGCGGCGAGGTGCACGAGGACGACCGCTGCTTCGAGTCGCGCCTGCAGGCCTTCTTCAACTGGTACCTGTTCGACCGCAGGGTCGACGGGGTCACGCCGGCGCAGCGCTTCCTGCAGGACCGCGGGGCGGAGACGAAGTCGGCCGACAAGGAAGTGCTGATGGGCTTCACGCAGACGCGGCTCGGGCTCTACGAGTACCGCGGCCGCAAGGGCTTTCTCCTGGGCCCCAAGAAGGGGCAGGTGCGCGTCCGCGACGCGGTCACCCGCAAGGTCTTCGACGTCACCGAGCGGCGGCAGATGCACGGGCTGGAGATCGGCGACCTGTTCGAGGCGCGCCTGGTGCCGGCGCGGGGCACCTGGCACTTCTCCACCTCGTTCACCTACCACCCGCGCGAGATGACGCCGGTCATCCTGCGCGAGATCAAGAAGCGGAAGAAGCAGGGCTCGGTCGACGTGCGCGCGCTCGTCTGGGAGCTGGAGCGCATGTCCCTCCAGGCCGACCGCTTCAAGAACGTCAACATCGAGGCCATCTACAACTTCGAGACTCCCTTCCTGGGGGCCCGCAAGGCGAAGGACGAAGCCGCACACGGCTGACGCCTTCGGCTGTGAGTCCGCTGTGGGGCGTTGAATCACTCGGACCTATACCAACGCATGTCGGCAGACTCCCTCGCTCCATTACAATTTCTCGTAATGAGCGAGCGTCCCATCATTCCATCTTCGAAGGGCCGAGAGTCGAGGGCTGATGGCTGACCCGGTCACGCCGCTGCTCGTCGCGCTGGGGCTCGAGCCGTTCGCGCTCGTTGCGGCGCTCGGGCTTGCCATCGCGGGCACCGCGCTGGCCGCCGCCATGCAGGACGCGCCGTGGCGCGGAAGGGCTTGGGGGCTGCGTGCACTCCTCATCGGAGGCGTCCTGCTCCTCGCCCTGGCCGTCCAGGCGCAGAAGCAGGAGCCGGGCATCGTCATCCTGTGCGAGTTTGGCGGCGTCTACCGGGCCAGTGACAGCGGGTTCCTGGCGTCCGGCGGCCCGTGCGTCCTGCACGACAGGCAGGGCGGCCACGCCACGGCGGATGTGATCGTCGTCTACGACAACACGGCGGGCGCGCCTTGATGCAGGCCGCCCGTAACCCGAGATAGGACGAGTCAGCGGAGGGTGAGCAGCGCCCTGATCGTCATCAGTGCAACGCCGAGCGCCACGCACGGTGACGGCGCGCGCCTGCGACAGCAGAAGCTGAGTCGTCTCACCTGGAGCGGGAAACCCGATTCGAAAGTCGCCGGGAGATTCACCCGCCGTAGATCATCTCGACGACCTTCCGCCGCGCCGGGCGCGCCTGCAGACGGTCGAACCAGGCGTGCAGCCGCGGGTAGGGCGAGAAATCGAAGTTTCCGCCCGCGAGCATGAAGAGGTGGGGCGCGTAGGCGATGTCGGCGATGGAGAACTCGCCCGCCAGCCACTCGCAATCCGAAAGTCGCCACTCGAGCAAGGGCAGAAAGCGCGCTAGTTCCTTGCGCGCCGCCGCCACCGCCGCCGCCTCAGGCTCGGCCCCCCAGAAGGCCTTCACGCGCGGATGGGTGGCGCGAAACACCGTAACGGCCGGCGGCGAAACGTGCGCCATCTGGAAGAAGAGCCAGCGGTGCACCTCGGCGCGCCCTTCGATGGACGAAGGGAGAAGCCGTCCCTGGGGAAACCTCTCTGCCAGGTACCAGTTGATGGCGTTCGACTCCCAGAGCTTGAGCGCACCGTCGACCAGCGAAGGGATCTTCCCCATCGGGTTCACCGCCAAGTACTCCGGCAACCGGTTCTCGCCCTTCCTGGTATCGAGCAGCCGCGGTTGGTACTTCGCGCCCGCCTCGGCGAGACCGAACGCGACGCGCGCCGAATTGCCGGACATCGCCCCGTAAAAGAAGTCCATGGCGGCCCATTCTAGCGAACTCTGAGACGATGTAGTCCTCTTCGCAGGGTTTCGACACGCCGCAGGAGCTCGCGGGCCGGCGCGGGTGCTGCTCGGGCACCGGGAGACG
>WNGG01002846.1_pt1 | contig 38002 bp, 34 predicted proteins | sample 5400661 | NCBI WGS metagenome assembly WNGG01 (sample SAMN13153372, study PRJNA577476) | soil metagenome | isolation source: 100 cm soil or saprolite under Garry oak tree replicate 1 | place: USA:California | collected 2016-06-15
GGTAGAGCACCATGTCGGCGCGGGTGCCCAGCCGGCCCATGTGGCCTCCGATGAAGTGCTTCCACGGGTAGGCCATGGCCGTGTCCGGGGCGGCGATGGAACCCGGGACGTCCTCGTTCAGGTTGAAGCTGTCGAACGGCACCCAGCGGGGCAGGAAGATGTCGACCAGCATGAGCGTGTCGTGGTCGGGAAAGTGGATGTAGCTGTTGTCCGGGGTGTGGTTGGTGCCGTGCCACGCGAGGTTAACACGCTCCCCGCCCACGTTGAGTGTGTGCTTGGTCTCGAAGGTGACGTCAGGGACCGGCCGGGCCGGGTCGTTCTCGCTTGCCAGCAACTGCTTGGCCTGGACCTGCCCGATCCGCACCACGTGCTTCCCGAACAGCGACGAGCCGCCGATGTGGTCGGCGTGGTGGTGGGAGTAGACCAGATGGGTCACCTTATTCGACACCCCGTTTTCGGCGGCGATCTTGTCGATGGCGCGCTGCAGGTTGTGCCCGATCGACGGGGGCGCGTCGAACAGCACGACCCCGTCGCGGGTAGTAAGGAACGCCGCCTGATAGGCACTGTCGGTGACCCAGTACAGGTTCTTCTCCACCCGCCCCACGAAGTAGCCCTGCTCGTTGACGGCAGGACCCAGCGCTGACGGGGGAATCGGCGCGTAATCGGGCAGGGTGTCGGCGGATGCCCTGCCGGTGAGGCCCTCCACGGCCAGCGAAGCGACCGCGGGGACGGCGGCGAGCGCCGCGCCGCGGGCGAGGAACGAGCGGCGGTTCGTAGATGACATCGTTGTTCCCTTCAAGAACGAGTCAGATGCGGGGGGTGGCAGGGTGTGATGCGGTCGGGCTAGGCGCCGTAGGCTGGCACGGCCGCACCGCTGACGAGTGCGGCGCGGTCGCTACGAGGAAGGCGATGATGTTCGCGGCCGCTTCCGGCCGGACAGCGTGTGCCAGCACCTCCGCCGGGATGACCCGACCGGTTTCTGGAGGTGTCAAGAAGTTGCGGGGCCCGGATACTGTGCGGGCGCAGCTCAAGGTTGAGGATCTGGACGAGGTGGCTGAGGGCCGCCTTGCTGAGGCCGTACGCGCCATGCCCGCGGTCGGGTCGGTCCCAGGCACATGCACGATCGTGCCTGAGCCGCGCTGCCGCATGTACGGCTCCACCGTCTGGCTCAGCCACAGCGTGGCCCGTGGGCTGACGTCCACCATGACCCGCAGGTCCTCGGGCGTCGCGTTGACTGCCTCACCGAGGAGAAAGCCGCCGATGCTGTTCACCAGCACCTCAAGGGGGCCCACCTCACCGGCGATCCGGTCGATGAGGGTCTTGGCCACAGCCTGATCGGTCGTGTCGCCCACCTCGCGACGGATGCCCCGGGCAGCTCGTCCAGTGCTGTCGGGGTGCGATCGACCGCCACCACCGTGAACCCGGCCCCTGCGAGCAGTGTCGCCGTGGCACTACCAAGCTCGCCCGCACCGACCACCACCGCCACGCTCTCGCCCGCGCCGCCCAACGAAGCCATGACGATCTCCAGCCTTCGACCTATAACCGGAAGGCCGGATACCTTCCGCAGCGTCCTCAGGATCACCGCCGGACAGGTAAGAGACCGTCACCGGATTCCGGTGATTCTCGGACGCCGCAGGCCGCACTACCTTTCAGCCAGCCCCGATGTCGTCGGCACTGAACTAGGTCACCGACAGCGTCTACCAGGTCCGGGCCTTCCTCGGCCAGATCGCCAAGCCAGCTGACCCGCTGCGACCCAACGCGTCAGTCTCTGACGTCCTGCACACCATGGAGATCATCTAGGCAGTGGTGCGGTCGGCAGTGGTGCGGTCGTCGGGCAGCGGCGGCTCGGCGGTACCGGTCAGCTGAAGGAACCTCATCGTGCCGCTCAAGCTGAGCGCCTGCACCGCCTGCCCGCACGACCGCCCGCTCGCCGAAGCCCTAGAGGTGCTGAAGGCCAACTTTGGCCCGGGGGCTGCTAGAGGCAGGTAAGAGGTCATCACCGGATCGTGGTGATTCGCCGCACCGGGACAACCCGGAACGGGATGGGATCGCGGCGGCAACGGGCGGGCGATGGCCGACCGCGTGCTATGGGAGCTCGTCGGCCAGCGCGGCCGCCTCATCCTGGTCACCAGCGATCGGCACGAGCCGACCTCGCATGAGTTGACCTCGCCGGACCCGCTCGCCCGCCTGCTGACGAACCTGGCCCGGCGACGTGCCTGCGGTGCTGCCACCGTCGCGATTTCCCGCTGCGCCTGCATCAGCTGCGCCTGGCAGGCGAGCTAGCCGAGGTCCGCGCTCCAGCAGGAGCGCTCGCAACCTCTCGGCCAGCAGCCACCCACGCCCGCGGGACGTGTAAGGACGGCTTCACCTTAGCCAGGACGTCCCGGCACGTTCAGTACCGGTCCTGCCGCGCGGTAACCGCATCCTGGCACTTCGACGCCGGCGAATCACCTGGACCAGGCGACGACCGCGCACCAGCCTGGTCAGCAGACTGCAAAGGCGATCTCGGCGTCGACCGCCGACGCGGAATCCGAGTAAGGCGTGTTAGCAAGGGAACGGGGTGTGATTGTCATGGCTGAAGCCACGGTTGCCGGTGGCGGCCTGGACCGACAGCGCTGGGTGCTGCTGTGGGTGATCGGCCTGGCGCAGCTGATGGTGGTGCTGGACCTGACGGTGATGAATATCGCGTTGCCGTCGGCGCAGCGTGCGCAGCATTTCTCGACGGTGGACCGGCAGTAAATACGGCGCTTCCTCCTCGAGCGGGTCCAGCCTTATCCCATCCGGCTCGTGAACTGGTTCATGTCGAAATAGTCCCGCCAGGCGTTGATCTTGCCGCCGCTGACCTCGAAGGTGCCCATGACCGGCAGCTCGAACGACTTGTAGGGGAGCTTGAAGACGTCCACCCGCTCTGTCATTACGACCGGACCATTGGCTGCGATGTTGATGACGCGGAAATCGATGCCCTCGATGCCTGGCGGGCCAGGGCGCAGGACCGAAGCGATCGTGTTGGCGATGTTCTCCCTGCCGGTGACCGGCTCCTGTGGGATGTTGTGGTAAACGGCGTCCTCAGCGAAGAATGCGGCCAGTTCGACTGCTCCCATGTTGTCGGACCACGCGGCGCAAAACCTGCGCACCACCTCGATCGCGCTTTCCATCTGGCTCCTCCTGTGGTCAAGCGGGCTAGGGCCTGAGGACGATCTTGCCGTGGGTGTGGCGGCGTTCGAGCTCGGTGTAGGCCTCGCGGACTTGCGCCAGCGGGTAGACCTTCGCGATCGGCACCTCGAGGTGGCCGTCGGCGATCAGGCCGGCCAGCTCGGCGAGCACCCTGGCGCCCGGGCCGGCCGCTGTCCCCCCGTCAGTCTTCACCCCGTGCTTCTGGGCGGCCGCGAAATCGGCGATGGTGTCGATCCGATCGGCCGCGACGCCGAGGGCGAGGGCCAGCTCGAGGTACCCGTCGCCGTGGGTGTCGATGAAGGCGTCCACGCCGCTGGGCGCGGCGGCCCTGATCCGGTCCGCGACGCCGTCACCGTACGCGACCGGGATCACGCCGTGGCTCTTCAGCCATTCGTGGTTGCTCTCGCTCGCCAGGCCGATGACCGTGGCCCCGGTACGACGCGCGAGCTGGACGGCGAGCGAGCCGACCCCCCCGGCGGCTCCGGAGATGACGACGGTCTCGCCCTCCTCGGGCTGGACGGCGTGTACCGCCCCCCACGCGGTCACGCCGGCGACGTACAGGCCGCCGGCCACCTCCCAGGAGACCTTCTCCGGCTTGCGCGTCAGGTCGCCGGCCTCGACCAGGACCAGCTCGGCCTGGGAGGCCCGCTTGTTGTTGAACCCGATCACCTCGTCGCCGGGGAAGAATCCGCCGGCCCTGGCGCTGACCTCCTCGATGATCCCGGCGAGGTCGCTGCCCTGCCCGGACGGGAACGTCGACGGGAACAGCTCCGCCACCGCCCCCGTGCGGATGACCGCCTCACTGGGGTTGATGCCGGCCGCCTTCACCCGCACCAGGACCTGCCCGTCCCCGGGCACCGGGCGTTGCACCTCCTCGACCCGCAGCACGTCGATCCCGCCGAACTCGTCGTACCTGACCGCCTTCACCATGACCTCTCTCTCCTTTGACCCGCTGAATCAGCAGCCGGACGGCGGCTGCGCCGAGATTAACTCCCGGAGCAGCCGCCGCTGCTCGCTGACGTCGCTGCCGACGGGCAAGGCTGACGCCCCAGGATTGCTTCGAGGTTCTCTCGCTGCTCGGTGCTCACGGAGGATCTCCCTTCGGTTCGATTTCGCCTGGCGGCACCCCAGGCGGTCTCGCCCATGTCAATCCGCTTCTGAAAATTTCAGCCGAGTGGCGGGCCACTACCAGGCTTGCCGCCAGGCAGGTGAGGAGGCGTCACCGGATCCTGGTGATTCGCGCGACCGGAGCACCGCAGGACCGATCTCCCGCGGACGGCCGTGCATGCGCTGGTTCCGGCCAGCCTTATCTGTGAGGCCCCGGCCCGGTCAAGACGGAGCGCTCATCGGGGGGTTGCGGGCCATGGGTGACTGGTTGTCTGCCTGCTTGCTCATAGCTGCCGATTACGCGGGCCGGATGGCCCGGGGGTCAAGGTGGAGCGCCCCGCGGACGAACGACCTTGACGCCGGGCCATCCGGCCCCGACCATAGGACGGCGAGGAAGCAGATCCGGGTGTGGTCAGGTCATTGGGGTGCACCTCTCTCCGCCGGGCAGTGGGGTGGGATGGCCGCGTTCGGCGGCTCCCGCCGTGCCGGGCGCCCAGCCTTATCTCGGTGCGCGGAGCCGTTCTGCCTGGCTCCGGCGACATGATGCGTGATCGGGTGCCCCGGCTGGGGGGTTGCGGCCGCTCATTCTTTGGAGGCTGGCCCAGGTCAGGGCCCGGGCAGCAGGCTGGTGGCAGGAGCCGGCCGCAAGTTCATCGGTGCGGGCGCGGCGGCGGGGCGGGCGGGCCGGCTCACGCGGCAGGCCGCAGTGCCTCCTCCCCGAGTTCGCGCAGGGTGTGGTAGCAGCGGCGGGCGAGCTTGCGGGCCACCGACAAGGTGGCCAGCCCGGCGGTGCGCCGGTCCCGGGCCGCGGTGTAGTAGCCGTAATCCGGGGCGGCCGGGCGGGCGGCGCACTTGGCCGACTCATACAGCGCCCAGCGCAGCAGCTGCGGTCCCTGCCGGGGACAGGTGCCCGGCGGAGCGCTTGGTATCGGAGGAGTACACGGTGATGTCCAGCCCGGGTGTGGCGGACCACATCGCCGGAGTTGGCGAACCGGCGGACATCCCCGAGCTCGGCCCAGATCGCCACCGAGGTGACCGGTCCGACGCCGAACTGAGTGGCACGCAGCGCCGCGCAGCCGGGCTGGCGGCGCGACAGCATGCCCAGCTGGCGGCGCAGCGGGTCCAGCTCGCCGGTGAGCCGGTCGATCTGGCGCAGCCCGGTCTGGACGGCCTGCCGCCCGGCCGGGGACAGCTCCACCTGCTCAACCGCGGCCCGGCCCTCAGGCTTGGCCATCGAGCCGATCACCGGGACGCCCTGGTGGAACAAGGTGGCGGCGATCCGCTGATGCCAGGCGCCGCGCTCATCGAGCAGGTCCTTGTACAGCCGGACGGTGGCCCGCGCCTCCAGCACGTGCTCCGGTGGGATCCAGCACTCCCCTCTCGGGCAGGTCCCCGGCCAGCAGGTGCACCCGCAGGTGCCGGGAATCGGTCTTGTCGGTCTTGGCGTGCCGCTTGCGGCCCCGCAGCGCGGCGGTGCCGGCCGGCTCGGCCAGGTGCGGGGTGATCCCGGCGGCGAGCAGTTCCTCCGTCACGTACCGCCAGCCGGTGCAGCCCTCCAGCGCGAAGTGGACCTCGCCCTGCCCGTCGAACCGGGCCAGCCACGCGCGCAGATGCTGTCGGTCGGCCGGGATCACCCGGCCACGCTTCAGCTCCCCGGTGCTGGAGTCCAGGTACTCGAATGTGAGCTGGCGGCGATGCACGTCAAATGCGCCTACGATGCTCATGAGGGACCTCCTCGAGCTCCTACCAAATTGGGACAAGGGACCGTTCCCTAAGCCCGCATGTCGTAGATACTGCTACGACCGACGCCGGGGAGGTCCCCCTCACATGGCATCTTTGCCATCGCCCTGGATAGGGCGAGCAAGCCGGCTGGCTATGACGGTTTGCGGCGGTTGTGTATAGCGTCGGTCGCCCGGTTGCCGTTCCGGTCCCCGCCCTCGGCACTGGGTGGGGACGAGCGAACCGGCCGGCTACGACACCTTTCCGTGGGCGTCCACTGGCACCGATTGCATCCGCACGACCGGGTAGCGGTCGAAGTCCTGGGTGATGATCGTCCCGCCGTCGCCGAGCACGGCCTCCCCCCAGGCCGCGACGCCGAGCGCGTACAGGTGAACCCGTTCCACGGTGACCAGGGAATGTTCGGCATCGCCCTGGGCCACGTCTGGCGCGAGGTCAAGGGTGACCTGGCGGTGCTCGCCGCCGCGCATATAACTGGAAGCCTGGGCGCGCCGCGCGGCACCTGACAGGAAAGTCCCTCCAGGGTGATACCCGGGTTGAGGAACCTGATAGTCCCGTCTGGGTTCCGGGTACTTACAAGCCTCCACCCGGTGCGACCAATGACAGCGGCGACCTCCTGGAGGCGATGCGCGCGTCCGGCGAAGCGTTCACCGCCCGCCAGGCCGGACAGGAGAGCCGTGGCCAGGACCTGATCGACGAGGCCCGCGACGTCCTGGGCAGTGCCGGTATCCGCTTGGTCCTCGCGCTGCTGAAGGCCGGCCGGATTCCCTGCCCGCCACGCGCCATGGTGGCCAGTGTTCCTATCCGAGCTTCTCCGCCACGATCTGGACGAGCCGCTCTACGTTGCGCTCCCGCCGCGTAGGCCGAGGCCTGCGGCGGTGCCTCGCCTGCCCGCGTCGACGAGCCTGGCCGACGAGTTTAAGAACATGGGCCTTAATGTAGGCCCAGCTTGTGCGGTGGGGCACTGAGGAGTAAAGGTGACGGTATATGGGGTCTGCCTTCGCCCATGTCAAAACGCTCGTTCTGGTTGCTGCAGATGGACAGCTGCCCGCTCGCCGCTGCGACAAGCCAGGGAACGCGGGCTCAGGCAGCGAACCAGCCGGCCGGCGCTGACCGCCGTAGCTGACCGCCGTAGGAGTTCGCATGGAGACCCAGCCATGGGAGGCGAGAAGATGACCGAACGAACCAGCGATCCCTCGCACGATGAGCCCGATGAGGCTCCGGAGGGTTTCCGCGAGCAGCCGCGCTACGCGCCAGAGGTCGAGCGTGCGTACGCGAACGACCGGATCGAGGTCACCTGGGAACCTGCGTTCTGTATCCATGTCGCCGAATGCCTGCGCGGGCTCCCCGCCGTGTTCGACAATCAGCGCCGGCCATGGATCATCGTGGACAACGGATCGCCCGGCGAAATCGGCGACGTGATCCAGCGCTGTCCTACGGGCGCGCTGCACTTCCGCCGTCTGGACGGCGGGCCGCAGGAGCCGGTGCCGGAGGAAACTACGGTACAGGAACGCCCGAACGGCCCGTTGTTCGTCCGCGGCAACGTCAGGATCTTCGGTCAGGACCACACGCTGGTCAGGCAGGACACGCGGGTGGCGCTCTGCAGGTGCGGTGCATCAGCCAACAAGCCGTTCTGCGACGGCAGCCATCGCAGGGTAGGGTTCCGGACCACGCGCGGACCGGCGTGAGCGCAGGTAGCGATGACGGGCACCGGACGGCCGGCTTTGAGAGCGGCGCGGCTGATTGCCGCGACGGCCCGCAGCCTGTTACCAGGCCTTCGTTAGAAGAGGCGTTCACGATGCCACAGGACGCCTGCGGCGATCGCCTCCCGGAGAGCTTTCTTGACGTCGGCGCCGCCACGCTGCGGGTGACCAGGTGCTCTGTGCGTGCAGGGGTTGGAGCTCGCGTGCATCGACGCGGCAGCGGCTGGTACCGGCCGCCGACGCGCGAGCTCTGTTGGCTGTGCATTGCGGATGCGATCTGATGGGGTTCCTCATAAGCCGCAGGCCTGGCTGATGGTGATCGCCCGCCGCCAGGCCTATGCTGCGCTGGGCAGCGAGGACGCTCTCGCCCTACGATGGCGCGATCGCGCGGTTGTCGCCGCTCAGCTGCGGGTTGCGCGGGCGGTGATTTCCATGGCCAGGTGGCGTCCGGCTATTCCCTTGGCCCTGGTCAGGCCGTGCGCGTATCGGTCTATCCGGGTGGTGGCCCGGATCAGCAGGACGTCCTCGCTGGCGGTGGCCTCAGTGATGGTCAGCTCGGCCGGGGCGGTGGTGCCGCGGGCGGTGACCTGCCCGCGCAGCCGCCAGGCGTCGCCGTCTCGGACCAGCTCGGTGGACCGGAAGGTGATCTGCGGGTGGTCGCGCACGTGCAGGAATCTGGCCGACTTGACGTCCTTGTCACGCTGCGGATTGCCGGTGGCGAAGCTGGCGGCGTCGATCACCGCCGACACGGTCGAGGACGTGACCGGGTCGGCGATGGTGATCTGACCCGAGACCAGGCGGAAGGTGCCCTTCACCGGGGCAAGGCCGAACATGTGCCGGGTAACGAAGGTGACTGTCGAGGCGGCCGGGTCGAGCTGGTAGATGCCGGCCGCTGGTATCTGCGCGGCTGCGGCAGAAGTGGTATCGGGCATGACTAGTCCTCTCCTCGGCGGGTGCCGGGTCCATGACGCCATGGTCGAGGGCGGGCAGGTGACCCCGCATCACCGGGATCCGGTGACCGCCGGGGCTAGCGGCCGCCGCGTGGATGGCCAGGCGCACCAGGGCATACCCGAGGTAACCGGCGCCGATGGTGGCCAGCTCGGCCACCGCGGGCAGCCGCGGCCAGGCCAGCCCGGCCCGGCGTGCCGGAGCCGAGACGGTCACAGGCCGGACGCCCGCCCGCGGTGCCTCCAGGCGGGCTGCCATCGCCGGTCCTGGCTGCGGCCGCGGGCCCCGGCCTGCGCGGTGGCCTCGTCCTTTACCCCGCCGCTTCAGCCGATGGCCGGGCTGGGACGGGGACGCCGGGTGCGGCGCAGGGCGACGGCGATGATGAACGGCCAGCAGGTCTGGATCGATGTCGTCAGCCGCTCGGCCAGGCCCAGGACGCTGCCGCCGCGGGTTTCGGCGAGCAGCCAGCCGAGCTGGGCCACGTAGACGGCGGTGACGGCGGCGGAGCCGTGGACGCTCAGGATCAGCGGCCGCGGTGAGGCGCGCCGGGCGGCGAAGGCGGGCCACACGGTGATCGTGACCGCGCCGAGCACGGTCCAGGCGAGGTGCCGCGGGGTCGTGCCGCGGGCGGGTTCGGGGGATGCGGCGATGCCGATGCCGGCCATGCCCGCCACGATCAGCAGGGCACGGGCGGACGCCCGGACACCGGTCAGGCCCGCGGTGGTGACGAGGTAGCAGCCGCCGGTCAGGAAGATGCCGCCGGTCATGACCCACCGGTCGGTTCCGGCCTGGCCGGCCATCACGCTGATGGTATCGCGCACCGGGCTGTAGGAGGCTGGCTGGAGGATGCCGGCCATGAGGTAGGCCCCGGTCAGCAGGATCGGCGCCAGGCCGGCCGAAATGATCGCCCACGGGTGGGCTGCCGGGCTGGAGCGCACTGGCCAGGCGGCCGGGATCGGCAGCCGGCGCGCCTGCCAGTGGGCGGTGCTCATCGCGGGCGACCCGGGCCGGGTCGGCGATCCGGCTTCGGCGCATCAGCCGGTGAGGACACGTCCGTTACTCCTCGCGCGCTGAGCGCGCTCAATCTTTCCTGGTCCTGTAGCGTTTCTTCCTTTCGCTGCCTGTGTTCTGCAAGGCTTGGGGTTGCGGAGGCGGCCGGGCTCGCGGCCCGCCAGCGCGAGGGTCCGGGGCGATGGGCTTATTGGGTGGCCTTCTCCGGCGGATCCTCGGAGCCGGCCTCGACTCGTTCTTAGGTCCGTCATCCCTCGCGTTCTGCCTTCGTTAGGCGGTGACGCGTTCGGCGCTGGCCAGATGCGCCGACAGGAGCCGCCCGGCTCGGTCCAGGGCGGCGGCCGCTTCGTCGAGGATCGGGTAAAAAGCCTGGAAGACGTGCGGCACCCCGGGGGTGATGTCGAGGGTGACCGCGACGTCGGCGACAGCGGCCTGCCGGGCCAGGCGGACGGCGTCGTCGAGGAGAATCTCATGGGTGCCGGCCTGGATGATCAGGGGCGGCAGGCCGGACAGGTCGGCGAAGACGGGGCTGATCAGGCCGGCAGCGGGGTCGTGTCCCGCCGTGTAGTCGGTGACCCGGGGCTGGAGGAGTTCTCGGCTGAGCAGCGGGTCGGCCGCGCGCTTGGTGTCCATGCTCGCCCCGGCCAGGGTCAGGTCGGCATACGGGGACATGACCAAGGCCGCGGCGGGCAGGGGCAGCCCGTGATCGCGGGCATTGACCAAGGTGGCGACGGCGAGGCCGCCGCCGGCGGACTCGCCGGCGAACGCGATGTCCGACGGGGCTGCGCCGCCCCGCAGGAGGGCCTGGTAGGCGGCCAGGGCGTCATCGACCGCGGCCGGATACGGGTGCTCGGGGGCGAGCCGGTAGTCGACGGAGATGACCTTGGCGCGGGCCCGCCGGCCGACCTGGGCAGCCAGGCCGGCGACCTGGAAGGCGTCCTCCAGCACGTACACGCCGCCGTGGAAGTACAGGACAACATGGCGGGGTTCGATGCCGTCAACGGTGATCTCGGCCGTCGGGATGCCGCCCAGCGCGGCTGCGGTCACGGTCACGCCGGCGGGCAGCGGCTGCGCCGATGCCTGCTCCGCGAGCAGCCGCCGCAGCTCGCTGACGCCCATGTCGGCGGGGAAGGCTGACTGCCGCAGGATCGCGTCGAGGTTCTCTTTCTGCTCGGTGCTCACGGAGGATCTCCCTTCGGTTGGAATTCGCCTGGCAGCACCCCCAGGCGGGCCGGCCCATGTCGAACCAATGCTGAAATCCCTGCCGGGAGGCAGACCACTACCAGGCTTGCCGCCAGGCAGGTGAGGAGGCGCCACCAGATCACGGTGATTCGCGACGGGACCTGGGGCACCGAAGGTCTTGATGGTCCTGACCCCTGGAGCCCGCGGCCTTGAACAGGAGCAAGGGATCCCCCGAGCGAGCGGGTCGGGCGCTAGCCCGAGTTTCCGGGCTAGTTCGATCTTGATGGCCTGACGCCTGTCCTCGGGCTAGTCTGGCCTGCGGTAATCCGGCGTGTCGGCTTGTTTCCGGCGGCCAGATGCCCTATGACCTAAAGTGATGGCAAGCCTGTACAAGAAGGTGATCAGCGGGAAGCCGTACTGGTACCTGCGCGAGATGGGCTGGGCCGACGGCAAGCCGAAGCTGGTCTCGGAGCGGTACCTGGGCACCGCGGCCGACATCGAGGCGCTGCTGGATGCCAGGGAGGCCGCCGTGCTGCCCGAGCGGACCCGCCACCTGGCGTTCGGGGATGTGGCCGCGGCCTGGGGCGTCCTGCGGGATCTCGGCGTGGCCGCGATCATCGACGAGGTCACCGGCGGGCGGCGGGCGGACGCGGGAGCGCCGGCGGGGACGTACCTGGCGCTGGCGGCGCTGAACCGGCTGGTCGCGCCGTGCTCCAAGGCCGTCTTCGCGGACTGGTGGAAGACCACCGCCGCGGACCGGTTCACCAAGATCCCGGCCCGGGTGCTGGATCACCGCCGGTTCTGGGACGCGATGCACGCCGTCACGCCGGGGCAGCTGGAGGAGATCTCCCGCCGGATCGCGGTGCGGATCGTGGAGGCATCGGGCGTGGACTGCTCCTCGGTGGCGCTGGACATGACCAACTTCGCCACCTTCATCGACACCGCGAACGGCAAGGCGCCGGCGGCGCAGCGGGGCAAGGCCAAGCAGAAACGCTCCGACCTGCGGCTGCTCGGCCTGGGCCTGGTCGTGACCCGGGACGGCGGGATCCCGCTGACCTGGCACGCCTACCCCGGCGACCGGCCTGACGTCACCCAGTTCCCCGCCATGATCGACCAGCTGCTCAGCCAGTACCAGGCGGTCTGCGACGCGGCCGCCGTCCCGGACGGCGCCGCGGACATGACGGTGGTCTTCGACGCCGGGCAGAACTCGGAGGGCAACTTCGCCCACCTGGCAAGTACCGGCCTGCGCTACGTCGGGTCGGTGCCCGCGAGCGACTGCCCGGACCTGACCGCCCTGCCCGCCAGCGTCCGCACCATCGCCGACCGGGAGCGGTTCGGCGGGCTGACCGCCTGCGACACCCGCCGCGAGGTCTACGGCGCCGAACGGCGCGCCATCCTCACCCACTCCCCGGAACTGCACGCCTCCCAGGCTCGCGGGTTCGACGGCACCACGCTGGCCAAGGCCGGCAAGAAACTCGGCGAGCTGGCCGCCACCCTGGCCCGCGGCAAGACCCGCCGCAGCCGGGACAAGGTCCAAGCCGAGATCGAGTCGATCACCCGCAAACCCTGGGTACGCCGGGTCATCACCTGGGAGCTGACCGGCGACCAGCCCAAAGACCTGCGCCTCACCTGGCAGGCCGACCCCGCCGCCCGCGCCGCCCTGGAAGAGGAAATCTTCGGCAAGCACGTGCTGATCACCGATCACGACGACTGGCCCGTCCCGGAGATCGTCGCCGGCTACCGGTCCCAGTCCGAAGCCGAGTTCTCCTTCCGCCAGCTCAAAGACACCCGCGTGGTCTCCTTCTCCCCGATGCACCACTGGACCGGGCACAACATCCGCGTCCACGTCTTCACCTGCGTCCTGGCCCTGCAGATCGCCCACCTCATGCGCCGCGAAGCCCGGCACGCCGGGCTGGACATGTCCGTCCGCGAACTGCTCAGCCAGCTCGCAGCCATCGGCGAGACCGTGCTCATCTACCCCTCCGCCGGCGGCCGGCCCAAAGCCCGCCGGATGACCACCGAACTCAGCGACCAGCAGCGGCAGCTACACCAGACCTTCAACCTGGCACAGTGGGCACCGCGCAGTTAGGTCATAGGCGATAAGCCGCTAAACGCATACCCTCACCTGCGGAAACACCCGCAAGATCAACTTAGCCAGGAAACTCGGGCTAGGGCACTGGTCACGGGAACGGCACCTTCTCGTGACAGTGACCGGGTGCGCGATGTACCTGCCATCAAGGTGAGAGGCCGTGACCTGGTCCCGGTGATTTGCGGTCCGGCTTTCCTAACGCGCGACGGCTAAAACGCCTATCCATAAGTTCTGCGCGTAACTCTCTGCGGCAGATCCATTCCTTCCTCCGCGCCCGCACACCCGGCCAGATGCTGGGCTACTGCCGCGCCCTGGACCAGCCCCTAGCTGCCACCGGGTTACGAGCAGAACTTCTGGAATGCCCGCTAAGCGCCCTCTGATGCCAGCATGCGAGCCCGGCCCGGGCCTCGCCAGTCAGCCCGAGGCGAGCCTGGGTGGCCAGCAGCCAGCCGGTCACCTGGCCGCTCAGAGCGAGCGAGCTCGCCAGCTGAGGTTGCAGGCGCCCGGCCGCGCGGAACTCCTCGAGCGCCTCCCGGGGGCACCCCGGGCGCCGAGATGATCGTCACCCGCCTCCTGGCCGCGCGGTCCGGCGTGGCGGCCAGGTCGCGACGGACGATCGGGCCCCTGGCCTGGCCGTGACTGGCACGCGGTCGGGGTGTCCACCGTAGATCGCCCGGAGATCACCGGGATCCGGTGATCTCCGCTTACCTTCCCGGCGGTGAACCTGAACACGCGGTCCGTTCATGACCGGAAGGAAATACCCGATGAGCGAGCGCGTCGGGATCGTGCCCCCGAGGGCGCCTGAGCGTCTCCCCTCTCGTAGTCAGGAAAGGACGACCATGTCATCCACGTCAGCCCCGAACCGCCGCTCGTTCTTCGGCCGGGGCGCGGCGATCGCGGCCGTCCCCCGCGGTCGCCGCCCTGGCCGAACCGGCATCGGCCGACACCCTGCCCGACGACGCGCCGATACCGCCGTCCGCGCTGAGGCCGGCCGTCAACGCGCAGGGCTACTTCGTCGGGCGGGTGGAGAAGAACCTGTACTGGGTCACCGACAGCACCTACCAGGCGGCCTTCCTGACCACCCGGGACGGGGTCGTGCTCTTCGACGCACCCCCGACCATCGGACACAACCTTCAGCGCGCCATCGACGAGGTCGCGTCGGCCAACGACGTGTCCGGGCAGGTGACGACCTCCGTCCCGCTGGTGGGTGACCTCGTCCGGCGAACGGGCGTCAATGCCATCAGATTCTGAAAACCACAGGAGGACATGAACATGAAAGTTCATCGCTGGAAGACGATCACCGCCTTGGCCGCGGCCGCGAGCCTGGCTCTAGCTATCGGTGCCGCGCCGTCGCAGGCTGCGGCTCCCGCCGAGATCACGAAAGTCAGCGCGGGCTTGAGCGCGAGCGACCTGTCCAAGCTGCCGCTCACCAACCGCCACCTGACCAAGCGTGAGAAGGCCAACCTCGCGGTCGTCCTGCGCGCGTACCACGATGGCGAGGGTGATTCCCTGGATCCGCAGGGATTCAGGGATCTGTTCGCAGCGGACGGTGTGCTCAACGGCATCGGCGGTGTGGAGGGCCAGACGAGCTTGCGGGGTACGCAACTGAGCGGTTTGATCGTCTTCCTGGCCCAGTTCCTTCCCGACATTCACCGGGAGCTGAAGCAGATCACCGTGAGCGGCGACGTGGTCAGCATCGAGCTGTCGATCCAGGGCACCTTCCTCGGGCCGTTCCAGACGCCCGCCGGCGTGATCCAGCCGACGGGAGCCAAGATCGACTTCCCGACCGCCGACTTCTGGTACCTGCGCAACGGCAAGATCGAAGTGTTCGACTGCCACATCGCTTTTACCACCCTGTTCGCGCAGCTGGGCATACTGCCGGACTACGCTTCCGCAGTCGCGGCGTCCGCGGCCGAACGATAAGGCCGACGAGTCCGGAGGGAAATCCATGACCACCACCAACCCGCCCGCCGGCCAGGCCGGCTCCTACCGGGTCGGGGACCTCGACCTCAACCGGATCGGCTACGGCGCGATGCAGCTCGCCGGCCCCGGCGTCTTCGGGCCGCCGCGCGACCGCGCGGCCGCGATCGAGCTGCTGCGGACCGCGGTCGAGCTGGGCGTCAACCACATCGACACGGCCGACGCCTACGGCCCGCACATCACCAACGAGATCATCCGGGAGGCGCTCTTCCCGTACGACAATGTGCACATCGTGACCAAAGTCGGGATTATCCGCGACGAGCAGGGCGGCTGGCTGCCCGGCAACTCACCTCAGTCGCTGCGCGAGCAGGTGCACGACAACCTCCGCCGGCTCGGGCTCGACGTGCTCGACGCGGTCAACCTCCGGACCCTCACCGGAATCGACGACCGCGCGACGGTTCCGGACATGCTCACCCCCCAGTTCGAGGCACTCGCCGAACTGCAGCGGCAGGGCCTGATCCGGCACCTCGGCCTGAGCACGGTCAGCCCCGGCCAGCTGGCCGAGGCGCAGCAGATCGCCCCGGTGGCGTGCGTGCAGAACTTCTACAACATCGCCAGCCGGGCGGACGCGGCGGTGCTCGCGGCAACGGCCGGGCAGCACATCGCGTACGTGCCGTACTTCCCGCTCGGCGGCTTCTCGCCGCTGCAGTCCGACGTGCTGGAATCGGTCGCCAAGCGGCTCGGCGCGACCCCGACGGCGGTCGCCCAGTCCTGGCTGCTGCAGCACTCGCCGAACATCATGCTGATCCCGGGTACCTCGTCCGTCGCCCACCTGCGCGAGAACATCGCCGGCGCGGCCCTGACCCTGCCCGCCGACACCATAGCCGAGCTGGACGCGATCTGAGCAGCGGACGCCCACCCAAAGGTGCCGTAGCCGGCCGGTTCGCTCATCCCCGCGCACCTCGCCAGCGCAGGACGCGTCACACCCCGGATTCCGGCGCATCACCGAAGCCTACGAATACCTGTCCGCCCACCTGAAGGACAACGCCCACGGCAACGGCCACAGCAGGCCCGGCCCTACCGCCCCGCCGAGGGCCGACGTCGGCATGCCAGGCGAGTACTCCGAGGCCGCCAGCCGCGTGCTGACCATACTAGAAGAGACCTGGCAAGCCATCCGCGGCCTCCATCCGAGATGCCGTCCGTCGTCATCATCATCGCCAGCGGCACCACCGGCCGGGACGCCAGATGGGGCCCCTTCGACCCCCAGCGGTGGACCATCCACACCACCGGCACCCTGACAAAGATCCTTCTCAATCAGACCACCCAGTCACACATCTTCGAGGGTGGTACGGCGCACGCCGACCTCGCCCGTGGCAGACGCCGCAGCGTAGCTAGCCCGCCACCATCGCGTGTGTCTTCCGCTCTGGCGGATCACCACGATCCGGTGACGACCAATCACCTTCCTGGCGGCAAAACTGAGTCTGCAGCGAAGACCCGCACGGCCCGGTTGAGGAGATCGACATGACAGCGGACAACGAGCAGGTTACGTCAACGGATGCTCCCGCGCACGCCGCCGCCCAGCTGCGCCGAGGTGCCACCAGCACAACCCGGGTCGAGCCGGGAACGAGCCCAGAGACCGGGCTGAACGGAGGTGGTTCTTCGGTGCCTGCGGTGCGGGTCGAGGGTGTGGTCAAGCGGTTCGGGGCGACCGTGGCGCTGGATGGTGCCGGGCTCGAGATTCCGGCGGGGATGGTGTTCGGCCTGCTGGGCCCGAACGGGGCGGGCAAGACCACGCTGGTCCGCATCCTGGCCACGCTGCTGACGCCGGATGCGGGCCGGGCGGAGGTCTTCGGCCACGACGTGGCGGGGGAGCCTGCCGCTGTCCGCGAGCTGATTGGCCTGACGGGGCAGTTCGCGGCGGTCGATGAGCTGTTGACCGGGCGCGAGAACCTGGAGATGTTCGGGCGTTTGTTCAAGCTGTCCGGCGAGCAGGCCCACCGCCGCGCCGGCGAGCTGCTCGAGCGGTTCGACCTGGCGCAGGCGGCGGACCGGCCGGCCCGGACCTATTCCGGCGGCATGCGCCGCCGGCTCGACATCGCCTCCAGCCTGCTGACGCGCCCGCAGGTGCTGTTCCTCGACGAGCCGACCACCGGCCTGGATCCGCGCAGCCGCAACGAGATCTGGGCAATCGTGCGCGAGCTGCGGCGCGGGGGGACAACGCTCCTGCTGACCACCCAGTACCTGGAGGAAGCCGATCAGCTGGCCGACCGGATCGCGGTCATCGACCGTGGGAAGGTGATCGCGGAGGGAACCGGGAACGAGCTCAAGGACCGGGTCGGCGGCCAGATCCTGGAGGTGGAACTGTCCAGCGCGGGGCAGCGTGACCGGGCGCAGGCGGTGCTGGCGGGGGTGGGCTGCGGCGAGCCTGAGCCGGACGAGCGCCCGGACCGGCTTACCCTCCCGGCCCCGCGCAACGGGCTCCTGCTGGTGGAGGAGGCGGCCGCCGGGCTGCGCCGGGCACAGATCGGCGTCAGCGACATCGGGCTGCGCCGGCCCACGCTCGATGATGTCTTCCTGCAGCTGACCGGCGCCCCGCCCGGCGAGGACGGCGGCGGGCCTGGCCCCCGGACGCGGCGCCGCCCCCGGCCCCAGCCGCCGGCGCCGGACGTGCCGGCGCCTGGCAGGCCGGTCCTGCGGCTGCGGCGCCCGTCGCCGCAGGCCGTGCGCTCGGCCATCACCGACACCGCCGTGGTCACCGGCCGCAACCTGCGTCACTTCATCCGCCAGCCGGACCTTCTGGTCTTCTCCACCATCCAGCCGGTCCTGTTCGTGCTGCTGTTTGTTTACGTGTTCGGCGGCGCGATCGGCCGCTCGCTGCCGCACGGGATCTCCTACGTCGACTTCCTGCTGCCCGGGATCTTCGTCCAGTCGGTGACTTTCGGTGCCTCGCAGACCGCGGTCGGCCTGAAGGAAGACCTGCAACGGGGGGTGGTTGACCGCTTCCGGTCCATGCCGGTGGCCCGCTCCGCGGTGCTGGCCGGGCGCACCGTGGCCGACCTGGTCCGCAACATCGCGATCATCGGCCTGATGATCGCCGTCGGGTACCTGGTCGGGTTCCGCTTCCACGGAGGAGTAGCCGGAGCGATCGGATGCATTGCCGTCGTCGCCGCCTTCGGCTTGGCCCTCAGCTGGATCTTCGCTTTCGTGGCTCTGACCGTCCGGGGCGCCGAGACGGCGCAGACGGCCGGATTCGTCGTAATCTTCCCGCTCGTGTTCGCCAGCTCAGTGTTCGTGCCCGTCTCCACCTTTCCGGACTGGCTGCAGGCGTTCGCGAAAATCAACCCCGTTACCGTCACCGCCGACGCCGCCCGCTCGTTCGCGATCTACGGCACCCCGGCATCGCTGGCCGCGGCCGCGGCCTGGATCGGCGGCCTGCTGGCCGTCTTCATCCCGCTGTCCGTATGGCGCTACCGGCGGATCAGCTAAGCCGCGTTCCGCCGCCTGAAGATCCTCATCACGTGCTCGTGGAGAGTCCCGCTACAGACGGGCAAGCCGGCCGCACCAGAACCGGGCGATCTGCACGCGGCCAGGCGTCTAACCGACGCTGTTGCCGATCGTGCTGAATCGGCAGGGAGATCTGATTTCCTACCAGAACGGCAGAAAATGTTGCGCCTGATCGCCGACAAGGTTGAGTGAGCCGTGAGTGAGTATGCTAAGCGGCTCATAGATATGCGTGCAGGTAACGCCCTCATTTCGCATGAGTGCGCGTCGAGCGGCGGTCATAGGACGCCGGGATCGGCCCCGTCTGCGCGCCCTCTGTGGTGAGGACTGTTGATCCGGCAGCCGGGTGTCATGGGTGGTTGATGTCGATGTGGCGGCTGACGGCCGCGGCGATGGCGGCTAGGTCGCCTTCGTCGGAGCTGATGATGAGGTCGCCGCGGCGGAGGGCGCCTTCCACGACGCCGGCGTCGACGATGTCGGTGGTGCGGGCGCGGCCGACGAGGGTTCCGGTGGCCCTGGCGCCGGTGTCATCGAGAGCTTCGACGTGGCATCCGGTCAGGAGCCGGGCGAGCTGCGCCTGGCGCGGTGTGCCCCGCCAGCACTGGGCCACGACGGGGGCGGGGACTGTCGGTATGACGCGCCGGAGCAGCAGGGCGCGGTGGCGGGCCCACATCAGCCGCTCACCGCGTTCGGCGGCGATCAGCGCCCCGGAGTCGTAGGTGACCCCGCTCACGCGGTTCGCCGGGTGCCGGATGGCTGGGTGGCCCTGGCGGCCCATTCATCAGCCCTGGCGATCTCGTCCGGCGTGAACGGGCCGTGCTCGGCCTCGTACTGGCTCACCGCTTCCAGGCCCGCCCGGATGATGAATTCCTTCCGCGCGGTCTGGGCGAGCCAGGCGCTGTAGCTCACCCCGGCGGCCTGGGCGGCGGCGGCGATCTCGGCGTCGAGGTCGGGCGGGATGGAGATGGAGCGCTTCTTGCGGACGGCCATGACACGACGGTAGCACAGCAGTACGACAGTCGGGGTTTCCGCCGGCCGCCGGGAGGGTGCTCGCCGCTTCGCTGACAGGGCCGCGCCCCGGGGGCGTAGCCGGCATTGATGCGATCGTCGTCCCTGGCTCGCTGTGGCATAGGAAGGGCGGTCACCGGCTCGGCCTTGCGCTCGAAGCGCTGGAAGTTAGCGCCGCTAAGGAATCTTATGGGAGCCAAGTTGGGAGCCAATGTCGTCCGGCACCCGGCAGCACCAGGCCACATCCAGCCACAGTTTCGAATCCCTAAGCTCCACGTTGGGTTATCGACAGAACTGCCGGTGTCATACCGACAGAACTGCTTCGGTGACCGTTTCTGATTATGCCGTCGGGGTCTGACATTGGCTCTGGCCATCGTGTGGGACCTGTTACCGGGCTCCGGCAGCCAGATTGCGGTGTTCTGGCGGGTCTGTGGCGTGGCTGCCGCCTGGCTGGATGGGTGCTGGTCAGTGGCGGTGGGTGCTGCGGGCGGTCAGCCGTCTGGGTGGTAGTCGCGCAGGCTGGTGCGGCGTCGCCGTGCCCGGCGGGTGGTGCCGGCCTGGTCGCTGGCGGTGAGGGCCCGCCAGGTGCGGATCTTGCGGATGTTGGCGGCGGTCAGCAGCAGCGCGGTGAACAGGGAGCAGGCGGCGATGCCGCGGACGCGGCGATGGAAGACAAGGAGATGGAACTGGAGTAGAGCGCCAGGTCAATCCATACCAGACCACCGCAGACGGCGCGCCTACCTGGTGTCACCAATACGGCGGACACGTGAGTCGCGAGAAACGACAGATCGCCGAATATATTCGCAGTCACCTGGTACCTGAACTCTGCCTTGCGCACGGCGCAGATCAACCATTCTTGCGCAGCGTGACAGCCTTGCCCGCAAGCTGCCCAAGGGGTCTATGGCTGCCCGGCAGCGGGGAGTAGCTGCCAGGATGGCCCGTGCCGAATGAGTAGCGATCTGGTGAGCAGGCGAGTCGTGGATTGCTGCCATACCGCGTCCGCGCACCGGGTGAGGGCGGCGATGCCGCCGGGGACCTGTGAGCCGGTCACGGCGAGCATGTCGCGCGATGGCACTGCGGCGATCAGTTCGCCGGGCAGCTGAGGGCCGATCTGCTCCCACAGGTGGTCCACCAGCAGGAGGCTGGATTCCAGGTTGCCGTCCAGCACGAACATGGCGGCAGCGGGCGCCTGCTTGATCTGCGGCCGGGCACGGCGGCGGGTGAGGTTGCGGACGGCGAGGGGACGCAGGTCGCCGGCATCTAGCTGCATCCGCGCGCAGTCACGGCGGGACACCAGGCGGAACGCGCCGGGCAGGTCGAAGCCGTAGAAGACATAGAGCTCGCCGGCAAGCTCCTCGGCGATGGGGGTGTCCCCTTCCGGCCAGGACAGCGGAGATGAGCCGCCTGCCCCTTCCGGTTCCGCGCGCTTGATCAGCGGCACGATCAGCGAGGAATCCAGATCGTCTCCTGCCATGCTGCCCCTTTCTAGCGAACGCGATGCGGCTGCCCGAGATCACGATGTCTCAGGCGATGAGCGATCAGGATGAACGGGTCGTACGAGATTGCATCCCAGTCCGCCCGGACCAGGCACCAGCCGCACCAGGCGCGATATTGCGACGCGCCGGTCAGCGTCCGCGGACGTGCCCCGCGGCCATCCGCCCGGGTCCGGATGCCGCGGTGCCGGCTGTCACGACCGGGTCCTGCGCGGCGAAGTCGCGCAGGACCTGATCGTCATCGGTCTCGACAACCGCGAGGCCGTACGAGTCGTCGTCAGTCAGGATCGGCCCGAACACGACCATGTCGCCACGTTCGAGGTACGGGCGCCAGCGGGCAGCATGGCGACTCATGATCTCCCGCTCCGCGCCGGTCATAGCCTGAGCGAAGTTCGGGCGCGGAGCAATGAGCCGCAGGACGAAGGTGGGCACGCAGCGGACTCTACAGCCGCGCATTCGCCAGAAGGTTAAGCAACGCGACAGAAGATACCGTTCTGTGCGCCTCGAACGGACCGGGCTAAAGGGACTATTCCAGCACCGAACGGCGGCTACGCGCGCGAGTGGGTACTGTGCCTCGGCCACGCTCCGTGACAAGATGGTGGCCTCCGGGCAGACCCTGATGGCCGTCACTGCGCAGCTCCCATGGGGCCGCCCACACCCTGTAGACCGGCCATCCCACGGGCACGATCGGGCGGCCGGGTCCCGCGCCGCGACCGCATACGGATCGCAGCTGGCCGCCTCGCTCGCCGGGCGGGGCTGGAGCGTCATTTCGGCCCTCCACCCAGGTCGTCTACGAGGAGAAGGCGATCAGCCAGGCGGCCGGATTCCTCGACGATCCCGAGGGCCTTTGTGAGGTGCTCGATGCCGTGGACCGGCTAGCCGAGGATCCCCGTCCAGCCGGGTCGTTCCCATACGGATCGCCAGACCTGCGGCGGCTGCGGGCCGGCCGCTGATCTCCCCGCCGACACCGATCCCTGGCATCAGTGCAGGGCAGGGATATCCGACCAAAGTTTCCCCAGGACTACAGGGACCCCTCGACGGGCGCACGCAGCTGGACCTGGCCGCCGCGCTCGATCAGCTCGCCGCGGTGTACTGGCGGGCCGGGTTCCGGCACGGAGGTGACCCTGGTGGACCATCCGGCCATCACCGAGACCGAGCTATTCTCGGCTCCACCAGGAGTCGTCCTCGTCGAAGTCGTCCTCATCTTCGTCGCGGACGCCGGGGTCGCGGAGCTGCCGGGTAGCGCTGGCGCCTTTGCCGGGATCTGCGGGGACTACAGCAGTGAAGGAGTATTTCCCGTGGACGTTGATGTGGCTTCGCATGAAAGGGCTGAGGCGTGCGATATCTTCGTCTCGCACGGGGTATCCCTGGGCGCACAGCTGGTTTAGGGCGGCGTCGATATAGACGGTGTTCCAGAGAACGACGCAGTTCAAGACGATACCCAGCGCGCCAAGCTGGTCCTCCATTCCTTCCCGGTACCGCTGGAACAGTTTCACGGCGGCGGCCGTGGAATATCTTCTCGGCGAGCGCGTGCCGTCCTTCCTGGAGGTTGCGCATTCCTTTGATGCCGCGCCGGTACGGCGGGCTGTCGATGACCGACAGGATGTGGAGGGTCTTGAAGATGCGGCCGTAGATGGCGATCGCCTCGGCCAGGGCGGTGGGGTGCCCGTCGCGTTGCAGGGCCCTGACCAAGTCGGACGCGCTGACCTTGCTGGAGTAGATCGTGGCGATCAGCCGCAGGATCTCACCCCAGTGACGCCGCACCTTGCCCAGGTCGAGTTTCCCCCGGGCGAAGGTGTTCAGGCTCCCGTAATCGGCGCCGTTCTCGGCCCGCCATCCTTTCTGGTCGGGCAGGTCGGCCAGCGCGGGCCGGTAGTCGACGCCCAGCAGGCTCGCGATCCCGAATATCAGGTCGGAATAAGAACCGGTGTCAGTGATGAGCACCTCGGGCAGGTTCGCCGCTCCGGGGCTGAAAAACAGGTCTATCGCGTGGAGGCAGTCCCGGTCGGTTCCCGCCACGATTTTATGCCCGGTCCCGAACGCCTGATCGTTGATCATGTTCAGGAACGTCATCCCGCGCTTGGGGCCGAAATACTTCCGGTTGGGTTTGGCCATCAGGGACGGGACGGGGACGACGAACCGCATGCCGTCGATCGCGGCGACCATCCCGCCGCCCAGGGCCCGGGCGAAGCCGATGCCGGCCTGCTGGGCGATCAGGTGCGGGTTGGCGGCGGTGTAGCCGGCGGCGCGCAGGTAGGTGCGGCCCGCGTGGCCGATGCGGCGGCGTTCCAGCGCGGGCACCCCCGGCGAGGAGACCGGCCCGTACCCGATGTTGAGGGCCTGGCCGGTCAGGCAGGCCGCCACGGTGACGTTCAGGTCCGCCATCCGGGCAGCCCCGCCCGACAGGGCGGTCAGCGACTCCAGGAACTGCGGCACCCACCCCATCACCTCCAGGATCTGCTCGCCGATGTCGACGCGGGGCAGCATGGCCGCCACCCGCCTGCGCAGATCGACCATCGACGGCGGCTCCGTGATCGCCTTGTCGCTGGTCACGTGGATCCGGCCGGCCTCATCCACCCGCACGTCGGCGTTGGCGGCCAGCCGCCCGCCGACATACCTCAGCGCCTCATCCAGCGCGGTGACGTGGGAGGCCAGCAGCGCACCGGGGTCCTCGGGCAGGCCCAGCGTGGTCAGCACGTCATCCTTGACCGCCTCCCACTCCTGACCGTCCAGCAGCCGCGCCTGCGGGTTGCGGTACCGCGTCGAGGTCTCGGCGTAGATCTCCCGGTGTTTCAGGTGACGGCAGAACTGCTCCAGCACGCAGAAGATGTAGGCGCCGCGGCTCACCGTCCCGTCGTCCCGGGCGGGATGCCCGAACACCAGGTGCTTCCACGGCCCGGTCACCACCTGCGGGTGGATACGCGGGTTCCCGGCGGTCCACCTGGCGTCGGTGGCCAGCTGCCCGCCCAGCGCGCTCATCGTCGCCAGCACCGGGGCGCCCTGGGCATTGGCGCCGAAGGTGATAGTGGCGGTGAGCATCTTGCACAGCCCTGCCACCGCATGAGTCTTCTTGGCCAGCTCCGCCCGCCAGTCCGGCTCGGGCAGGGCCTCGGGTGGCGGCAGCATCCCGGTCACGGTGTCCACCGCGGCCCGCACCTCGGCGCGGGGAATCCGCGCCTCGATCGCCTCCCACACCTGGCAGACCCGCACCTCCCCATCGCTGCCCCAATCGCGGGCTTCCAGCAGCACCTGCGCTACCACCGCCAGCGTCGCCGAGGCCCTGGCCAGCCTGGGATGCCGTTTGACCGTCTCCTTATTGGCCTCCTGGCGGGCCCGGCCGGCCAGTTCGGTCGCCATGAGCAGCTCCAGCAGCTCCAGCGCGTCGTCGGTCGCGGTGGCCTCCAGCTGCGCCACGGTCGCCACCAGCGTCGCCATCCGCCGCTGATCACCGTGCCGCTTCAGCTGGGCCGCGTCCGCGCCCATCCCGTAGCGGGCCAGCTCGGCCAGCCGCCGCGGCGTCACGCCCGCGCCCAGCTCCACCCGCGACAGCCCCGACCCGATGATCTCCGAGACCCGGTTCAGCGCCTTGACCATCTGCAGACCTGACGCCCGCGCCGGCCCGGTCCGCCACCGCTCCGGCTCCGACACCCGCGCACCCGGCGGCACCGCCAGCAACGCATCCAGCGCGGCCCGCTGCCTTGCGGTCAGCGCCGCATACAGCGAGTCCCACAACCGCTGCGTCGCGGCGTCCCGTTCCCGCGCCACCAGCCTGGCCAGCCGCGACACCCCCGGCAGCAGCACATCCCGTTCCCGCAGCCACCCCACCGCGTCAGCGAAGATCGCCTTCGGGCCATCCCCGGTCACCCACGCCCGCCTGCCGGCGAACACCGCCAGCTCGCTCTCCACCTCGGCGAAGTCCTTCAGCGCGAGCGCCTTCTGAATCTTTCCCGCATGCTCACGATGCGTGGGATCCCGCACGGAGTACCGCTTCAGGCACGACGGATCAGCGATCTGCAGCCGCCCGGCCAGGAAGTCGATGACCTCGGCTGGCACCCCGTCCAGCGGATCCGCCAGAAACCTGCCGATATAGCGCACCGTGGCGAGCTGGACGCTGAACCCCAGCCGGTTGTGATCTTCCCGCTGCCCGGCCACTAGCTTGCGATCGGCATCGTCCAGGTAGAAGAACCGCTCCAGGTCCGCCAGCGGCACCGAGCCGCCATAGCGGCCGTAGGCCGCCGCTTCCTGGTCACTGAGAAACTCCACCGGCACGGACTGCACCGTAGGACCGGACCACCGCAACCCGGCCAGTAAATGACCGGACCGTTACATAGCGTTCACTCTCCCAGGCCGTGACCCAAGTTGATCTTGTCCGTTACTGAGGACTTCCGGACATGAAGATCACTGTCACCCAACGCCACTCCAGCAGGCGATCCAGCCTCCGCATCAAGATCACACCCGGGCTGCACCGGAACCGGAACGTACGCTAACGACCCCCGCAGGCACCCGTCCTGACCTCGCCGAAACCGCCTTAACGTACGAAACGGTTCCGTTGCAGGTCCTACCCCGACGCCGTCATCGGCGGCGACACGCACCTGGCAGGTGTGTCCTGGCCAGCCGGCCCGCACCGCCATCGTCAGTGTCGGCGCGCCCGGTGCTCTGGACCGAGGTCGCCGCCGATGCCAGAATCGTAACGTCCCGAGCCCGAGCTGGCTCCACCTTCTACGCACCCAGGGGGGAAGCGTGAGACGACACCTTGGTACCGCCCTAGCCGTCCTACTCGCCATAGCCGGCCTGGCCGTCGTCGGGCCGACGTCAGCGGCGTCCGCCCTGACGTCCGGACCGGAGAGCTTCACCGGGTTCCTCATCGTTACCGGCGTGTCAGGCGAGCGCGTCGAGCTCGCCAGCAACATCCGGGCCCGCGGCGTCTTCGATGGCGCGGGCAAGATCATCGAGCTGCCACCGCAGCCCGGAGACCCGGAGAACATGGACCGCGACGACCTGGTCTTCCGGCAGGGCACCCTGCACCTGTTCAGCTTCGTGCAGGACTTCCAGATCGTCAGCTTCGACCCGAACTCGTGCCGCCTGGCCGTGACCATCACCCAAACGACGCAGTTCGCCGGCGGCACCGGCATCTTCGCCGGGGCGAGCGGCACCGGCACCGGCCGGGTCGATGGCACCGGCATGGCGCAGCGCAACCCGGACGGCAGCTGCTCCCTCGACCTGCTGCCCGCGCACGAACGCGACGCGGTCTCCGGCTCGGGCACCCTCACGTTCTGACGCGCCTGTCACCGCCGACCTCATAGCGCACGGTGTCACGCCACGACGGACCGGTCCGGCTCACAAATCGCTGCCTCAGCTGGCACCTGACGCGGCGCCAGCCTCCAGTGCCCAACTTCAGGTAGGACCCTGGGAACCCCGCTCCGCCTGGTTGCGCCCTGGGTTATGCGGGGTCTGTGGCATTCGTGCTGACCGGCGTAGGTTTGTAGTCGGGATCGCAGCAATTTATGGCGAGGGGGGCGGATCGATGAACGCCAGGAAATCGGTGCTGGGCGCGGCGGTGATGCTGGGAGCGCTGGTGGCCTTTGCTGGCCTGCCAGCGGGCGTGGCGCGGGCCGGGACGGGCATCACGGTGCCCTGTTCGGGCCCGGGGGGAGGCGCGGCCGGGCTGGCCGCCGCGATCACTGCGGCTAACGCTGCGGGGGGCGGGGCGATCGCGTTGGCGCCGGGGTGCACCTACACGCTGACCGCCGCCGGGAGCAGCGGGCCGCTGGGCGCCAACGGCCTGCCGGTAGTCACGACGCGGATCACCATCGCCGGGGCCCATGCCACCATCGCCCGGTCCAGCAGCCAGCAGTTCCGCATCCTGGAGGTGCACGGGCCGGGCGGGAACCTCAGCCTGACCGGGCTGACCATCACGGGCGGGGACGCCAACGAGCCAGGCGGCGGGGTGTTCAACAACGCCGGCACGCTCACCCTGAACTCCAGCGTGGTGACCGGCAACACCACGTCGGAGGATGCCGGCGGCATCTTGAACAAGGCCGGCACGGCCGTCCTTAACGCCAGCCGGGTCGATCACAACACCTCCGGCAGCGGCGGCGGGATCGCCAGCGGGCCGGGCGGCGAGAACGCACCGGTCACCGGCAGCAGCCTGATCCTGAACGGCAGCCGGGTCGATCACAACACAGCGGCCGAAGGCGGAGGCGAGGCTTCGGGCGGCGGCATCGCCAACGGCGGCACCGCCGTCCTCAGGGGCAGCTCGGTGGACCACAACTCCGCCCCGGGCGGCGCCGGCGCGGGCATCTTCAACCACGGCACGATGACCATCACCGGCAGCCAGATCACCGGCAACACCGCACCGGCCGACCGCGCTGGCAACGATGGGAACGTCGGCGGCATCGCCAACATCAATTTCGGTATCCCGCCCAGCGGGGGCAGCGGGGTGCTGACCATGACGGGCAGCACGGTCAGCGGCAACTCCGCCTCGGGGTTCGGCGGCGGGCTGGGCAACGCCCCCGACTCCACGGCCACCATCACCGGCAGCTCGGTGTCCGGCAATTCCGCCGGCGGGTTCGGCGGCGGCGTCGTCAACTTTGGCGGGCTGGCCATGACCGGCAGCCGGGTGCTGGACAACACCGCCGCGGCTGGCGGCGGCATCGCCAACCAGGGCGGCACGGTCACGCTCACGGGCACCCGGGTGGCTGGCAACGTGCCGGACAACTGCGAGCCGCCGGGAACCATCGCCGGCTGCACAGGCTAGCGGCCGGCCAGTCGCCCTTAGCCCAGGCCGATGCCGGCACTCCCTTAAGGCGATCCCGGGGAGCAAGAAGGCCGACCCGGCCGCTGATGCCGGGCATCTGCCTGGGCACGACTGCTGGATGAGCCAGGTCAGGTGCCCGGTCCGGCCCAGCGGCCGGTAGATCTGCCCGGTGGCCGGGGCCTCTGGATCGAGGTCGCTGCGACTGCGGTGCCGGTAAGGAGCGTGTCACCAGGGGGCGAAGTAGCGAGGGTTCCTGACCGGGTTCGGGGAGGATCCGCGCCCCGTTGTCGCTAGCGATGATCTTGGCGGAGCTCGTCTGGGGTCCTCCCGGCCCGCAAGCCCGGCAGCCTCATCGCCACCAGCCTGGTGTAGGGGAAACGACCGTTATCCCAACACATAGAGCATGGCCCCCGCAACATCCCAGATCGCACCGCCTGGCCGAGGGGGAGAATCGCGCACCCAGCCACGCGCTAGCCGGAACCCGCCTATGCGCAGCCGTGGTCCCCATGTCCAGCCGAACCTCCCCGTAGGGGCGCACATGCTGCCAGGACAGCGGGGGTCGGGTCGCGGCGGCCGGCCTGGCCGAGCAGCCCGGACCAGTCATCGCCCGGAGGCGGAACGGAGCCCGGGGGAGACGGGATCAATGAGATCGCGTAAGAGGATAGCTCGCGCTCAGCCGCCGGTACCCCTGATGGTGACCTCGCCGGTGCAGACGTCCATGCTGTCCACCTGGCCGGCGAACGCGTGGCCGTCACGGCTGGTGACCACTGCGAAGTCGCCAGGGAACCAGCGGTCGGGACAGACCACCGAGACGCTGACCGTGTCCTCGGCAGCCGCGATCTGGCCGGCGGTCAGCGGGCTCGCGATATGGTGAGTCACCGTGTCGGTGATGCCGTCGACGTAAGCCTGTGAAAGCATGGCTCGTCCCCCCCTTTTGCATGGTTTGAGTGAGTGCAGCTGGCTGGCTGTGATAACGGAAATTCCCGGCGACGCCATTTCGGTCTTTCCCGTGCCCCGTTGCGCCGGGAAGTCTCTTAGACTACCCACGGGACGGCAGAAGGCAAGGCCGGGGCCGCCCAGGGCCGGCCGGGGCCTCCTGATGCTGCTCAGATCGAGTTCTCTGGCCTGCGGGGATGCGACTCGGAGTTATTTATTCTTGTCGTTATCTACCCGGCCGGGCGTGCAGGCAAGGCACCCGCCGGGTACGGTGCTGTAGCCTGGGACTGATGTTTTCCCCGATCCAGGCCGATGAACGCGGCGGGATTGTGCCACCCGGGACAGGCGGTGATGTCCCGGCGACCATAATCCTGCCCGCCGATGTAGCGGTCGTGCCTGCAGGCAGTGTCCTGACCAGCCACCTCGGAGTGGCCCAGCCGGTCGCATGGCGAACCGGACTTCGGCGCAGCGGGCGGCGGCGGTCGGCCGATCGTGACCGCGGGTCCTTGCGGTAGCTTGCCCAAAATCCGCATCGGGCGAGTGAAAGACCAGGTCAGCGGGCAGCTTGGCGGTCCGAGACGCGGTTTGTCCCGGTTAGCACCGCATCCTGCGAACTGTGGAAACTTCTGCCAACCAACAGTGAAATTCAGTGACGCTTCGTAAGCTGCTGGCCGAACTGGGGGTTATGGCGAATCGTAAACAATCTATAACTTAGAGTTATTAATAATTCAGGTAACAATTCGCTCTTCGCTGTGCTTAAGTGCCTTAAGTGGTTGGTGGGATCATGACCAGGCTTGCAATTTTTACCGATTCCTGGCTATGGTCGAAATCTCAGTCTGAGACAATCCTGGCTGAGCCGGTCGGAAATCTTGCGGGTCCGCCTGCCTGACCTGGAGATAGGCAACTCGGGGGTATGCACTTGAGCGGAGTAACCGGCAACCGACCGCGAGATGCTGTGGTCGAGGCAGTCGGCCGCGCCAAGATCTTGTGGACACTCCGGCTAACTGCATAGCCCAGAGGCAACTATCACCAGGCCCGTCACCAGGAGAAGGAAGATCGGCAATGACCGGGATAATTGCCGGGGGCGGCCGGATAAGCGGGTCCGGTTCGGGGGGCAAACGGGCGCCCCGTGCAAGAGATGCCCGGCGCTGACTTAACAAGCCGTTCACCAAAATCGGGGGGAGTAACAGTGAGCACACAGGCTATTAACCGCGCGAAGAGCAGGCCGGAGCCGAAGAATGGGGACAGCCCCGGGAAAAAGAAATTCGGGCTCGTCCTGCAGGGTGCCGCCGCGCTTGGCGCCTACGAGGTCGGCGCGATCGAATATCTCTATGAAAGCGGCATGGAGTGCGCGATCGTCTCGGGAGCTTCCTCGGGCGCCATGAACGCGGCGGCGCTCGCCGGGGCGAAGGGCTACCCGCCGCAGGTCCTGCGTGAGCTGTGGGGAATGCTCGCGGTCAATCCGCCGATTCCGCTCCTGCCGCCCGTGATAAGGCAATCCTGGTCGATGTTCGGGGTCCCCCACATGTACACGCCGCGGCTGGACTGGTGGAACATGCCGAGCTGGACCTATCTGTCGGACAATACGCCGTTCAGGAAGACGCTCGAGGATCTCCTGGACTGGGATCAGATCCGCGATCCAGGGCACATGCGGCTGACCGTCTCGGCCAGCGGTGTCGAAGACGGCGGGACCACGTACTTCAGCAACCTTGACCCGGCCGTGCCCCTGGGGCCAGAGCACGTGATGGCCAGCGGGAGCTTCCCGGGAGGATTCCCCTGGACGCGGATCAAGGACCGGGACTACTGGGACGGCGGCCTGACCGACAACACCCCGCTCAAGCCGGTCATCGACAACCTGCAGGGGAACGAGCCCGAAACGATGCCGATCATCATGATCGATGTCTTCTCCAGCTCCGCGCCGCAGCCGGCCAACATGAACGAAGTGGTGCTGCGGATGTTCGAGCTGTTCTTGCAGAACAAGCTGAAAGCCGACAGCGACACCGCTCAGAGCTACACCCGTTTCATCAGCGTGCTGAAGCAGGTAGACGACCAGCTCCCGGCCGACGCCCCGGTCCGGAAAGAACCGGGCTGGGATGAGGTCATGAACTACGCCCATGTCCGGCAGATACGCATGATCGACATGAAGAAACCGGCCGGAGAAAGCGGTTCAGATTGGTCACCCGAGGCGATCTCGCGCCGGCTCAGCGCCGGATATGACCAGACGAGGTCTGCCCTGGAGGAAGTGCCCCTCATGGTCTGAGAGGCGCGTCCGGACATCGGACGGCCCGGGCCTTGGGCCTGGAGCGCTGCAGACTTAGGTCGGGTAGCCCGGAGGAACCTCCCCAATAAAATAACCCCAGGGTTTCCGTGAGTCTCAGTGGTGTTTATAGTCCCAGGACCTGGGGTTGGCCCATCGTACTGGCGGAGCCGCCGCCGACAGCGGTGGCCAGCAGCGGCCCGGCCAGCTGCCGCCAGCCGGCCGCTCCGGCCCGCTGCGCCGGGGTCCGGGGACTATCGGGCCGGAGATTAGCTCCAACGGCGACGCCGAAGACCCGGGTCCCTGTTCTCGGAAGCGCTGAGCTGGCCGTATGGGACGTCCGGGCCCGCGTTCCCCGAAGTCCTGGCCGCCAGGACTTCCCCGAACCAGTTGTTCTCGGAAGTCATTGACCTGCGGCTCCAGTCCGTAGAGCTATTCCTCGGCCGGATAGTCCCCGGGCCCGGCCCCGGTCAGCCGTCCTCATCCTCGCCTGGCCCTTCGGGCACCATGGGTGACAGCCGTACAGCCGGGGACTCACGGCGTGTCCTCAACGACAGAAAGGACCAGACAATGGCCCGGACCCTGCCGATCCCGGCCGGGCAGCCGCTGGAGGCAACCCGGAAGGCAGCCGGGCAGGTCGTCACGCTGGCCGGCGCCGAGGCGGTGGCCGTGCAGGCGGCAGCCTCCCTCACGCTGGCCGCACTGCTGTGGCCGCTGATCCCCGCAGCCCACGCAGTGGCCGGCCTGGCCAGCGCGCTGGACCCATGGCTACCGCTACGCCCGCTCCCGGAACAGCAGGTCGTGGTAATGCCCGGGTCGGGCGGTGCAGGACGGGCCGCGACGGTGCCCGGCGGCCCGCCGGGGGCGGTGCGCGCAGCCGGCGCGATCACGCTGGGGGTAGAGGAGGAGTTCGTGCTCCTGGACCCGTCCACCGGCGCCACCGTGCTGGCCGCCCCGGACCTGGTGCGGATGCTCGGCGGGGAGCCCGGGGTGCAGCAGGAGCTGATGCGGTTCCAGGTAGAGACCGCAACCGGGGTGTGCACCAGCCTGGACGAGGCCGGCCGCGAGCTGATCCGGCTCCGGCGGCTGGCCGCGGCCGCCGCGGCGTCCCTGGGCTGCCGCCTGGTGGCCTCCGGGGTCGCGCCATACGGCACGCCCGGGCTGGCCGCCATCACCGGCCAGCCCCGTTACCAGGAGCTGGCCCGCCGGTACGGTCCCGTGGTGGCCGAGGCCGGCACCTGCGCCTGCCACGTGCACGTCGGGGTCCCCTCCCGCGACCTCGGCGTCCAGGTCCTGGCCCGGCTGCGGCCCTGGCTCGCGCCGCTGCTCGCCGTCACCGCCAACTCCCCGATCGCCGGCGGGCACGATACCGGATGGGCCAGCTGGCGGTATGTGATCCAGTCCCGCTGGCCGACCGCGACCCCGCCCGCGGCGTGGCCGGACGCCGCCGCCTACGACGCGGCAGTCCGCCGCCTCATCGGGCAAGGGGCGGCGCTGGACGAGCCGAGCGTCTACTTCCTGGCCCGGCTGTCCCCGCGCTACCCCACCGTCGAGGTCCGGGTCGCCGACGTCTGCCTCGACGCCGGCACCGCGGTGCTCGCGGCGGGGCTGACCCGCGCCCTGGTCGCCACCGCCCTGGCCGAGGCCCGCCGCGGGACGCCGGCGGCAGCCGCGCCGGCCCGGCAGGTCGCCGCGGCGCTGGCCGCCGCGGCGCGGCACGGGCTCGCCGGGGCCGGAGCCGACCCGGTCACCGGGCAGGCCGCCGGTGCGGCGGCGCTCCGCGCCCGCCTGCTCGATCATGTCTACCCCGCGCTGAGCGACCACGGCGACACCGAGACGATCACCAGGCTGCTGCGCCGGCTCGATGACCGGGGGACCGGAGCCGACCGCCAGCGGGCCCTGTTCACCAGCGGTGTATCCACGCCCGCGTTCATCACCGCACTCGCCCGCGCGACGCTGTCCGGCTACGAGCCGGGCCGCTGGCGCCGGCCCGATGCCCGGGTCCCGGCACCGGCAGGCGCGCAGTAGTTCCGTATCCGCAGTGGCCGCAGTATGCTCCCATGCGCAAGCCGTCATGGCCCAGTGCGAGGGAGCACCCGATGACTGACATGGAGGCCGCAGCCGTGATCAGCATCGCGTTCATCAAACGACAAGCCGTGAATAGGCACGGCGACCTCGGGGGATGGCTCGCCCGGGCTTTCCATGAGGCCGGGCAGCCGGTCCTGCTGGCCGACGCCGACCCGGACAGGTCCGCGCTGGACCGGGCCGGCCGGGCAGGAGGCTTCCCATTCCGGATCGTGCACCTGCCCAGGCGGGACCTAGATAAGCGAATCGCCGGCTATACACGGCCGGATGACCTGGTGATCACCGGCTGCGGCCAGCTGGAGGACCATGCCGGTATCGCCAGGGCCGTGCCCGGCTCGCGGGGATCCGGGCTGTCAGCGGAGCGGGACGCGCCGCCGTGGTACTGCGTGCTGCTTAACCGGACGGCCGCGAACGCCCAGCTCAACGGCCGCGCCCTGGCCACGGAGGCAGTGCGATGACGGCACGCAAGAGCGCGGCGCAGCGGCCGGACCCGGCCTGCGAGCCGGGCCGGACGGCGATCCGGACCAAGCCGGTGCGGGTGACCGTCGACCTGGACCCGGCCACGTACACGGAGCTGAACCGGTGGGTGGGCGGTGCCGCGATCGCGGTCAACCCGGACTTCCCGCGGCTGCCGCTGGCCAAGGCGATCCGCGCGATGATCCACGCCACGACGGCCAGCGAGGCAGTGGCCAGCGCAGTCATCGAGCAGCTGCGCCAGGGCCAGGACTTAGCAGGCCATGACGCATGCCGGCGGCGAGAGCGCCACGTCAGGGTTCCGCGAGCAGATGACCTGGCAGCTGCGGGCCACCCGCGTTCTCACCGACCTGCTGGAGCGCGGCGCCCGCGAGGGCCTGCCCGTGCTGCAGTGGACGATCAGCCATACCGGCGCCCAGGTCACAGGCCGGTCCTACGCCCAGCCGGGCGCTGCCCGCCGGGCCGCGCTCGCCGCGTGGGCCGCGGCGCTCGGCATCAGGCTGGGCGACGAATATCACCAGGACAGCAGGATGACCACGATCACAGGCGCGGCTAAGCGGGAACGCACCCGGCACGGGTTCGCGACGATCACGCTCGCCAGCGACATCTGGGAGGACTGACCTGGCCCGCCCGAGGGACCACGGGTTCGGGGAAGATCCGTACAGCCGTTGGCGCTAGCGATGATCCTGGCCGGGCCGCCGGTCATCCCGGTGTAGGGGAAACGGCCGTTACCCCGACACAGCCGCGCGGCGCGGCGCCGCACGGCGCCGGGGGTGGACCTACATCGGAACCGGATCGCACGTTAAGGCGGTTCGGGTAGGGGTGTGATACTGGCAAGTAGTACAGTCGCGGTTTCACGCTGAGCGGCGGTGTTTGTGCATTGTGCGACTGCCTGCCGCGCTGGCGGCGCGGGTCTGCCCGCAGCGGATGTGACGGTGAGTGACGGCTTTCCGGGTGCGTCCTGCTGCCAATGAACGGTGAACAGGGAACGACACCCGGCGTAACTTTGAGCGGCCGTGGCGCGTTGCCTGGCTTGTGAGACTCGACAATGACGACACGGCCGCAGCGGCCAGGATAGAGGATGTCGCGGCGTGCGCCGCGCGGGCAGATGGCCAGGTCAGGGTGGTGCTGGGCCGGGTGCTGGCGCAGCGCCGCAGCGTGGAGGTGGCGTTCAGGTACGTGGCGGCGCTGTCGCCGGGGACGCGGGCGAACTGCTGGGCGCTGGCGGAGGCTGCCGGACCGCGAGGGCGACCTGATCGGGCCGGGCCTGGCGATCGACGAGACCGCGGACCTGAAGGACGGCGATGCCACCGCGTGCGTGGCGCCGCAGCATGCCGGGTGCACCGGGAAGGTGGAAAACTGCGTGACCACGGTGTTCTCCGCCTACGTCACCGCGGCCGGACAGGCCTGGGCGGACTTCGACGTGTACATGCCCAGGCGCTGGGCCGAGGGCCTGCCGCGGCGGCGCGCGGCCGGGATCCCCGGTGACCTGGAGTTCGCCACGAAGCCGGACCTGGCCGCCGGGCAGCTGCAGCGGCTGATCGCGGCCGGGCTGCCGGTCAAGTGGGTCGCGGCCCGGAGGTGTATCCGGCGCGGGCCAGCGGTTGTTTTCACGTGTCCTGCGTCAGAGCTGGTCCGGGATGTTCCGGCGAGGTGGTGTATCAGGCGCGAGTGCCAGGCGCTCTGTGTAGGTGCCTGGTTCGGGGATTGGGTCGGGGGGATTCCTGACGTGCGTTCGCCTTGCTGGCCGGGCGGTGTGCGGCCTGGCTCCCAGTGCCCGGCCGTGCGGGCTTGCTCTGGGAGGGGTTTAGCATGGCAATTCCGTGGGGTGATTGGGCGTCGCTGGGCGGGCCGCCGGGCGGCGCCGTGACCGGGCCGGTGGTGCAGAGCAACCGGGATGGCAGGCTGGAGGTGTTCGTCTGCGCCCCGGGCGGGGTGTTCAGCATCTGGCAGGTCGCGGTGAACGGGGCCTGGCACCAGGGGTGGGCCGAGCACGGCGCTCCCGCATCCGGCAGCGGCATTGCCGGCCATGTCGTCGGGCGGAACGCCGACGGCCGCCAGGAGATCTTCGCGGTCACCGGCGACGGCGCGCTGTGGCACCGGTGGCAGACCGCGCCTGACAACGGCTGGAGCGGGTGGGCCTCGCTGAACGCGCCCGAGACGGCCCCGTTGACCTCGCGGTTCACGGTGGGCCAGAACCAGGACGGCCGGCAGGAGGCATTCTGTCTCGGCGGTGACGGCCAGGTGTGGCAGATCTGGCAGACCTCGCCCAACGGCGGCTGGAGCCCGTGGCGGCAGCTGGGCAGCCCGCCGGCCGGGATCCGGGCCTCGGACCGCCTGGCCGTGGCGAGGAATGAGGACGGCCGCCAGGAGCTGTTCGCCATGGGGACGGACGGGGCGCTGTGGCACGTCTGGCAGCAGGCCCCGAACGCCGGGTGGAGCCAGTGGCAGAGCCTCGGGCGGGCCCGGGACTCCTTTGACGGTACCGAACCGCCTAAAGACCGTGACCTGTCCGATCCGCTGGTGCGCCGCAACGCCGACGGCCATCTGGAGGCGTTCTGCCCGGGCAACGGGGCGTTCTGCAACCGGTGGCAGGAGCGCTGGCGGGACGGGCCCGATCATGTCGTGTGGCGGCATCAGGGCTGGAACGCCAAGCCCCGGCCGCGGCCCGAGGTGGGGCTGACGTGGCTGGAAGGGGCCTTGAACCGCAACAGCCGGCTGGAGGTCATCGGGCTTGCCGACGACGGCGCGCTGTGGCATGCCTGGCAGGTCGACACGCCCCCGTTCTGGAGCAGCTGGGAAAGCCTGGGAACGCCGCCCGGCGGACTTCGCCCGGCCGGCCACACCACGGTGGGGACGTCTCGGGACGGGCGGCTCGAGGCGTTCGTCGCCGGCCAGGACGGCGCGGTCTGGCACATCGGTCAGCTGGCATGACCCGGGCCCGCGGGCGGGCCTTCCGCCTTTTCAGACTCCGGCGGCTGTGAACGACCGCCGCCGGGATGCGCTCTCCCGCGCGGGAGGGCGGAACGGAGGACTCAATGACGATGGGACAGTTGCACGACCAGCCGCCCGGCCACGGCCAGGCCCGTGGCATCCACGGCATGCTTGTCTTCGGCGGGCAACACACCGATAGCCAGTTCCGCTCGCCTGTGTACGTCAGCCACCTGCCCATGTTCATGCACCCCCACGAATTCCAGGTCATCGCCCGGGTCTCGGGGACCGCCGCCGGCATCTACGGCGACTTCGCCGCCCATTTCGGGACGTCGACCATCTACACCTTCAAACCGGAGCCGTTCAGCATCGACGAGCTCGACCCCTCCGGCGGCGGCCCGGCCCGCACATCGATCACCGGGACGCTGTTCCGCGGGCACTTCGAACGCGGAGGCGAGCCGATCGGCACCGACGTCTCGGCCGATATCGAGCAGATCGTGCACTTCCGGCGATTCAGCCCGGACGCCGGAAACGCCCGGGATCACTTGCGCTACATCTGCTTCGGCGGCCGCGATCTGGCGTTCCTGGCCCACGTGATCACAGCGCCGCCGGACTTCGACCAGATCCTCGCCGTCCAGGCCGGCACGCTGAACGGCGTCTCGGATGACAACCTGCGCGCCGGGCTGATCGTGCGCGTCCCGGACCGGCCGGACGACGTGACCACCCGCCTGCAGGAAACCCAGACGATCACTGCACAAGTCCAGGATCAAGGTGCCGACACCGGCGGATCCATCGGACTGACGGCCGGACGAGAGATCTATCTCGAAACCGGCGACCTTGCCGCTGCCATGTGACGAGCCTGGCTCCCGCCGGATCCACTGGCCGCCTGACACCAGAACGGAAACAGAACATGCCTGACATCCCTGACATCCCGCCAGAACTGAGCGTCACCTGCGAGAAGATCGCCTATCGAGGCGAAGGCGTGCAGATCTATCAATGCACCCCCGATGGCCGGTGGGCATTCCAGTCACCCAGAGCCAGCCTGTACGACGACAACGGCGACCTCGCCGCGGAGCACTTCGCCGGACCCACCTGGCAGGCAGCTGACGGCAGCACCGTCGTGGGGCGGAAGATCGCCGAAGCCACGCCCGACGACACCGCCATCCCGTGGCTCCTGCTGGAGGCGGCATCCAACACCGGGGATGGCATCTTTAGCACGGTCAAGTACATCCAGCGGCTGGCCACCACCGGCGGAAAGGCACCAACCGAACCCTGCCACGGGCCAGCCCTGATCGAGGTGCCGTACACGGCGGTCTACGTGTTCTACGCCCTCCGCAAGAACAGCTGAGCGGGGCCGCAAGGCCGCCTCACGTCCGAACGTCTGAAGAGCTACTCATGGCAACGCTCGCGGATCATCAGCAGTCGGCGCCCTCGGCGCCCTCGGCGCCCGGGGCTGCACCGTTGATGGTATCGACCTGCACCGGCAAGTTACCAGGGATAATGGCCCATTACCTCTGGTAACCCGGATGGCAGGCATCGTCGATGTCCTTTGGGTGCAGCTCGTTTGGAGTGAGCTGACCGGTCAGGCGCCGAGCGTGTATTGTCCCTGGTCGGTGCCGGGATAGAGCCGTTGGTGCTCGCAAGCGAGGTGGAATCGCCAGTACTCCTCGAAGTCGTCGTTGCTGATCA
>WNGG01000855.1_pt1 | contig 37983 bp, 33 predicted proteins | sample 5400661 | NCBI WGS metagenome assembly WNGG01 (sample SAMN13153372, study PRJNA577476) | soil metagenome | isolation source: 100 cm soil or saprolite under Garry oak tree replicate 1 | place: USA:California | collected 2016-06-15
GCAGACGATCAACCTGACGTGGACCGACAACTCCGGCGTCGAGGACGGTTACGAAGTGTGGATCAGCTATAGCACCTACTGCTACTACTACTGCTACTGGTACTCGTACAGCATCGCCAGCCTCCCGGCGAACTCGACGGCCTACACCGTGACCGGGGCGGATTACACGGGTGTGTACTTTGTGGTGGCCACGAAGGACGGCGGCTATTCCGACTTTTCGGATGGCGTAACTCCGAGCCCGCCGCCAGGCGCAGCCAGCGCATCCGCGAGCGCCGCGTCGAGGACTGCCCCGCGCCCGGTACCTCGTCACCGCGTCCCACCGACACGGCGGCCATGAGGCTCTGATGCGCGGGCGCGGAATCGCGAGCGCGGTCGCACTCATCGCCGCGTGCTCGAACGAGCCAGTGGGTGTCGGTCCCCCACCAGCCATCGACGCCGCGGCGGTGGCCGCGAATCCGAGCAACGTTCTCAGTGCCGTGGTGGCCGTGGGGGTCCGCTCCGCCGACAGCGTCCGTGTGCGCTACGGTCTCGAGGGTAGCCCGCTCGACAGCACCACCGCGGCCGTCGTCCCCCAGGCCGACGCCGCAGCCGTCCCCGTGCTCGGTCTCCTTCCCGACACCCGCTACGCCCTGCGGGTCATCGCCTACGGCAACGAGCAAGAGGTCGCCGGCGAGGCACTCAGCTTCGTCACCGGTACGCTCCCGGCCGACCTGCCGCAGTATGTCGCGAGCGGCTCGAGCCCGTCACCCGGCTACGTGGTCTTCGCCGCGGCTCTGTACGGCCTCGTCATCGACAACACCGGTCGGGTCGTCTGGTACCATCTCTTCCCGAACGGCCCGGGACTCAACTTCCAGGCCTTGGCCACCGGCCGGTACGCTGCCCGCCCATCTACCCCGGACCCGACCGATCTCGATCTCTGGGTCGAGATCGATCCCCTCGGCAACGTGGTGCGCACCTTCGGCTGTGCCAACGGCCTGCAGGCGCGGTTCCACGACCTGCTCGCCGCGTCGGACGGCTCGTACTGGATCATGTGCGACGACACCCGGACCATGGACCTCTCGGGGGTGGGCGGCGTCGCGAACGCCAAAGTGACGGGCACCGTGGTGCAGCACGTCAGCGGAGACGGCACCCTGCTCTTTCAGTGGAACCCCTTCGACCATTTCTCCATCGAGGACCTGCCGTTAGCCGACCGCACCGGGCCCACCGTCAACTGGACGCACGGTAACGCCCTGGACTTGGATACCGACGGCAACCTCGTGGTCTCGTTCCGCAGCCTCAACGAGATCACGAAGATCGACACGCGCACCGGCGCGGTCCTGTGGCGGATGGGCGGCCTCAAGAACGAGTTCACCTTCCTGGACACGCCGCTGCCGGCGTTCGCCCACCAGCACGGGTTACGGCTGACCGGCCCGGAAAGCCTTGTCTTACTCGACAACTTGGGCGATCCCGCTGCCTCCCGCGCCGAGCGGTACGCCTTCGATCCGGACGCGCATTCCGCACGCCTCGTCGAATCCTACGGATCAGTCCCCGCCGTATCGGCGACGCTTGGCGGCAGCGCGCAGGATCTTCCCCGCGGCCGCACGCTGGTCGCGTTCGGCAACGGGGGACGCGTGGAGGAGTACGATGCCTCGGGCGCCGTGGTGTGGCACATCGAGGGCAACCCCGGCTACATCTTCCGCGCGCAGCGGATCCGGTCACTGTATCGGCCGGGCATCGGCTCACCGCGCTAACCCCGCACCAGGGCTTGCGAAAACCCGGCTTGACAGCCTAACGGCGTGCTGCATCTTGAAACGTTACTCAGATGCCATGAACCCCGAGGCGCGATGTGTGCGGCTCGCCCATGCCTCGAGGGGAGCAAATCGCGAAACCGGCTGAGTGGGGGGACCCGCTCGGCCGGTTTTTCGTTGCTGCGGCAGGAGGGCTTGCAGGCTCCGGAGCCCGACCGAGCCGACACCCACTACCACCGACTCGCGGTTTGAAGGGGAGGTCGTATGCGACGGATCCCGGCCGGCGCCGTTGGGACGGCTCGCGACGCTCAGACTCGGCTCGGCATGGCCCGCCGGTCTCGCAGGAACCCCTGGAAGCGCGCCCTCGCACTCTGCGCCTGCGCTGCCTCCTTGCTGTTGGTGGCCGCATGTGACGAGACCAACGCCCCGACCGTCGGCACGGTGCGGGTATCGGTGACGACGACCGGAGGCGACGTCGACCTGGACGGATACACCGTCATGGTGGATGGTGCCTCCCCGCAGACCGTCCCCGTAAACGAGACGGTGGTGATCTCGAGCGTGCCAAGCGGCGCCCACGCCGTCGCGCTCAGCGATGTGGCGGCCAACTGCACGGTGGCCGGGCAGAACCCCCGACCGGTCACCGTCACTGGCGGCGAGACGGTGGAAGTCGGCTTCGTGGTGAGCTGCGTCGCGACCGGAGTACAGGTCACGACCGCGACGACCGGGGTCGATATCGATGCGGACGGCTACGCAGTGTCGCTGGACGGTGCCCCACCGCTTGCGATCCCCGTCAACGGGACTGTAAGCATCACCCGGCTGAGCGCGGGAAGCCACACGGTGACCTTGAGCGGCATGGTCGGCAACTGCGTCGCAGCCGGGGGCAACTCCCGGGCCGTGGACGTCGGCGCGGGCGACGTGGTGTCGGTCGGGTTCCCCGTGACCTGCGGCGCGGTGAGCGGCGTCATCGAGGTCACGGCGACGACTTCCGGGATCGATCGCGATGCCGACGGCTACACGGTTCAGGTGGGGGACGGGACACCACAGCCGCTGCCCGCGAACGGGATCGTCCGCTTCAGTGGCGTCGGGGGGGGAGAGCACCAAGTCAGCCTCGCCGGCGCGGCGACGAACTGCACGGCCGCCGGCGACAATCCCCGTACGGTGAGTGTCACCACGGGCGGCCTCACGAGGGACACGGCGCGGACGACGTTCCAGGTGACGTGCGTCGCAACGACGGGAGTGATCAAGGTGACAGCCGCGACCTCAGGGGTCGACTTCGATCCGGACGGCTACACCGTCCAAGTGGACGCCGGGCAACCGCGGTCGCTGCCCGTGAATGGGAGCGCGATCTTTGAGGGCCTCGGCGCGGGGAACCACAGCGTGACGCTCGCCGGCGCGGCGACGAACTGTACGGCCGCTGGCGACAACCCCCGTACGGTGAGCGTCACCACGGGCGGCCTCACGAGGGACACTTCGCGGACCACATTCGAGGTAACCTGCCTCTCGACGGTGGGCAGCATCCGGGTCGCCACCGCGACCTCGGGGGCCGACCTCGATCCGAACGGCTACACTGTGCTCGTGGACGAGCAGTGCTACTACGGCTACTACTGCGATTACTCGTGGACCGGCACCGTGGGTGTGAATGGCAGCGTGACGAGCACAAGCCTGCCGACCGGTGAGCACACGGTGCAGCTGGCCGACGTGGCTCAGAACTGCACCGTGGCTGGGGCGAATCCCCGCACAGTGACCGTGCCGCCCGGCGACGTCGTGCAGGTCGCGTTCGCAGTCAGCTGCGTTGCGCTGGGCAGCATGCAGGTAGCGGTCACGACGACCGGCGGCGATCTCGACCCGAACGGCTACAGCGCCCTGGTGCACGGGGTGAACTTCAGCACGAGCCGCGCCGTGCCCACCAACGGAGCGATCACCATCGCCCAGCTTGTCCCCGGTGACTACACGGTGCAGCTGGCCGACGTGGCTCAGAACTGCGACGTCACCAGTCCGAACCCGCTCGGCGTTACCGTGTTGAGCGGGGGCACGACCCCCGTTGCATTCAACGTGGGCTGTACGCCGGTCAAGCAGCTCGCGGTCGTGGCCAGTGCCGACGGCAACGACGAGATCTTCATCGTCAACTCCAACGGTACCGGCCTGACGCGCCTCACCACGAACTCGGTATCGGACGGAGACCCCGCCTGGTCACCCGACGGGTCCAAGATCGCCTTCCGCAGCGCGCGTGACGGGAACCACGAGATCTACGTCATGAACGCAGACGGCTCTAACCCGGCTCGACTCACGAGCAACTCGGCGGCGGACTATCAACCGACGTGGTCGCCCGACGGGAGTAGGATCGCATTCGTCAGCGAGCGTGACGGCAACGCCGAGATCTACGTGATGAACGCCGCCGACGGCTCGAACCCAGTACGGCTCACGACCGACGTTGGAACGCCAGCCTTCGACGGCGACCCCGCCTGGTCGCCGGACGGCTCGAAGATCGCGTTCTGGAGCAGGCGCGACGGCAATGGCGAGATCTACGTGATGAACCCGGACGGCTTGAACGTGACCCGGCTCACGACCAACGCCGTAGACGACCTCCAGCCCGCGTGGTCACCCGATGGCAGCCGGCTCGTGTTCTCGCGGTTCACGGGGTGCGACTCCTACAGCGGCTTCTGCGACTACGACCTCTTCGTCATGAACGCCGATGGATCGGGTGCCGTGCAGCGCACGTCCGGCTCGAGCGACAACGACCCGGCCTGGTCGCCCGACGGCGGTTCGATCGCCTTCGGGGCCAGCTTCTGCGACTACTACTACTACGGCTGCTATTTCAGCTACCGCGCCGTTCACCTCGTGCGGGCGGACGGAACCGGTGTCGTTGAGCTCATGAGGGACGCGTTCCAACCGGCCTGGCGGCCGTGAGCCACGGCCAGATGATCGGGAAAGGCACAAGGGCCGGGGCGGCTGTGCAAATTGCGGCCCTGCTTCTCACCGCCGGGTGTGGAACGGACGAGGGCGTGACGCCTGAGCCTCTTGCTCCCGAGATCCTGGCGAGCGCCGCGGCAGAAAATGCCAACAACGTGCTGAGTGCCGTGGTGACGGCCCGAGTCCGATTCGCCGACAGCGTCGCGGTGCGCTATGGCCTCGAGGGCACTGCGCTCGACAGCAGCACCCCCGTCGTGACGCCCGCAGGCGAATCCGCCGTTGCGCCCGTGCTCGGTCTCCTGGCGGACAGCCGCTACACGCTGCAGGTCGTCGCCTACGGTGGCGGCCGGGACGTCGCAGGCGACGCCCTCAGCTTCGTCACCGGTACGCTGCCGGCCGACCTGCCGCAGTATGTCGCGAGCGGCTCGAGCCCGTCACCCGGCTACGTCCTCTTCGCCGCCGGCCAGTTCGGCCTCGTCATCGATAACAGCGGGCGAGTCGTCTGGTATCACCGTTTCCCGCCGAACGGTCCGGGGCTCAACTTCCAGGCCCAGCCGAACGGACGTTACGTCGCCCACCCCCGGACGCCAGACCCGACGGACCTCGAGCCGTGGGTGGAAATCGATCCGCTCGGCAACGCCACGCGCGCGTTCGGCTGCGTGGGAGGCCTGCCGTCACGCTTCCACGACGTGATCGCCGAGCCGGTCGGCTCGTATTGGGTCATGTGCGATGAGACGCGGACGATGGATCTCTCCGGCATCGGTGGCGTTGCCGACGCGCAAGTCATGGGTACCGTTGTGCAGCACGTGAGCGCCGCGGGCGTCCTGCTGTTTCAGTGGAGCCCCTTCGATCACTTCGAGATCACGGACCTCGACGCGGCCGACCGCGCCGGGCCGACCGTCAACTGGACGCACGGCAACGCGCTGGACTTCGACATCGACGGGAACCTCGTCGTGTCGTTCCGGAGCCTCAATGAGATCACGAAGATTGACACGAGCACCGGCGCGGTCGTATGGCGGATGGGTGGCCTGCGCAACGAGTTCGCATTCCTGGACGCGCCAACGCCTGGCTTCGCCCGACAGCACGGGGTGCGGGTAACGGGCCCGAGGCACCTGCTGTTGCTCGACAACCTCGGCGATCCGGCCGGGAGCAGGGCCGAGCGCTACCTCTACGACGCGGAGCTGCGCGCCGCGCGGCTGGTGGGGTCCTACGGGCCCAATCCTGCGGTGACGGCCCAGATCGGTGGGAGCACGCAGGACCTGGAGGGCGGTCGCACCTTGGTGTCGTTCGGACCGGCGGGACGGGTGCAGGAGTACGACGCCGGGGGCAAGGTCGTCTGGCAGATCGAAGGAAACCCCGGCTACGTCTTCCGCGCGCAGCGGATCCGTTCGCTGTATCGGCCGGGTGTCGGCTCGCCGCGGTAACTCGACTCCGTGGGCGTCACCTAGCCCCCCACCGTCGCCAGACATTCGATCTCGACCTTCGCCCCGAGCGCGAGCCCGCTCGCCGCGATGGTGGAGCGCGCCGGCGGATCCTTCGGGAAATACGTCGTGTAGACCGCGTTCATCGCCGCGAAGTCCTTGATGTCCACGAGGAACACGGTGCACTTCACCACGCGCTCGAGCGAGCTGCCGGCGTACGCGAGCGTCGCTTTGATGTTCTCGAGCGCCTGACGCACCTGCCCCGTGATCCCCGTGTCCGCGAGCTGGCGCGTGCCGGGAACGGTCCCGATCTGGCCCGAGAGATACAGCATGTTGCCGACCCGCACCGCGGCCGAGAAGGGGAGGCCCGCCCCGGTGCCCGGAGGCTGGATCACCTGACGGTCCTGGGCTGCGGCCGAGGCCACCGCTGCGAGACATAGTGCAGCCAGTATGGGGACTCTCACATGGACTCCTTTCGGTCGCGAGTGAACTCGCGGCTCGGCCCCGGCCAGTAAACTGGCGGGTGCGGGGCCCTGCTTTAGCAGACGATGCCGAGCCGCGGCTTCAGCCGCGCCCCCTCAGGAACCCCGGCGCGCGATCACCAACCCCGCCAGCGCCAGAACACCGCCCGCGGCGGCGCTCGCGACGAACGCCGCCGCTCCACCGTACGCCTGGAACACTCCTCCCAGTACCAGCCCGCCCGCGAGCGCGGCGAAGCCCGTCAGTGCGTGATACGCCCCGAACCCGCTCCCCTGGCGCGCACCCGCCGTCCGCGCGACGAGCGCGCGCTCCGGACTCTCCGTCAGCCCCGCCACCACGCCGAGCGCGAGGAACAGGCTCCAGGCCTGCAGCGCCGTGTGCGCGTACGCCATCCCGGCGGCGAGCAGCGCGTAGCACACCCACCCGATCCACATCGTCCGCTCGGCGCCCAGGCGGTCGGTCCACGCCCCGCCGAGGAAGCTCGAGGTCGATCTCACGACGTGCAAGGCGGCCCACAGGAGCGTCACCACCGCGACCGACACGCCGAGTTGCTGGGAGCGGAGGATGACGAGCGTGTCGGGCATGCGGAGGAGATAGAACAGCGAGATCGCGATCAGGGCGAGCGGCGGACGGCGGCGGACGAAGGCGGACTGAGTCGGACTGCGTGGGGCGACCCCGTCCGTCTCCGTCCGCCCCTGTCCGCCCCGTACCGCCCAGCTCGCGAGGATCAGAACGAGCACCCCTGGCACGATGCTCAGTGCGATCACCCTTCGCACGTTCGCGGTTCCCGAGGCGAGGAGCCACCAGGCCACGAGCGGGCCGAGCACGGCCCCGGCGTGATCGAGTCCGCGCTGCACGCCGAAGGCCCGACCCCTGAGCGGCGGGGGCGTCACGTCCGCGATCAGCGCGTCGCGCGGCGGTGTGCGCAGCCCCTTGCCGAGGCGGTCCACGACCCGGAGGCCGACCACCTGCCACGCCGCCGCGGCGAACGCGATCACCGGCCGCACCAGCACGGCGACCGCGTACCCGAGCACGACGAGCCGGCCCCGGCGCGCCGGCCGGTCGGCGAGGCGTCCGGCGCCGAGCTTCACGAACGCGGCGGCGAAATCCGCCGCCCCGTCGAGCGCCCCCAGCGCCTGCGGCCCCGCGCCGAGCACCCCCGTGACGAGGGCCGGCAGCAGCGGGTAGATCATCTCGCTCGCGAAGTCGTTCAGCAGGCTGACCGCACCGAACAGCTTCACCTGGCGCGGCAGCCGGGCCACGGCCGCCGGCGCGACCGGCGCGCCGGCCGCGCTAGCGCCCATTGAAGCCCAAGCCCCAGCGGATCAGCGTCACGGGAAGGCCGCCGTAGCGCAGCACCGCGTCGTGGAACTGGCGCAGCGTGAAGGCGGCGCCGCGCGCCGCGCGATAGTCCTCCCGCAGCTTCAGCAGCTCGCGCCGCCCCACCGCGTAGCACAGCGCGTACGCGGGCTCGGCGCAGTAGCGCCGCACCTCGGCCTCCGCGTTCGTCCGGTCCATGCCGAGCGCCGTGAGCCGTTCCACGCTTTCGTCGAAGCTCATCCCCCGGGTGTGCAGCCCGACGTCGAGGAGAACGCGCACCGCGCGCCACAGGAGATGCAGCCGCTGGAACAGCTGCTCTTCCTCCGTCCGGTAAAACCCCTCCTCACCCATCATGTCCTCGCAGTAGAGCGCCCACCCCTCGACGGTGACGGGCGTCCAGATGTTCTTGCGCACGTCCGAGGCTTGCGCCTGCGCGTGGACGAACTGGAGATGGTGCCCGGGATAGCCCTCGTGCAGCGCGGTCGCGGCCAGCTCCCAGCGGCAGTGGTCGCGCAGGATCCGCTCCTGCTTCGCGGGCGGCAGCGCCGGATCGGGCACGGTCACGTAGAACCAGCCGGTGCGGTCGCGCGAGTACGGCCCGGGGCTGTGGTAGGCCGCGAACGGGATGAGGGGCCGCATGAACGCCGGCGTGGGAACCACGTCGAGCCGCCCGTCTGGAATGGGGGCGAGCCCGCGCTGCTCCACGAAGGTGCGCGCCCGCTCCATCTCGCGCGCGTACGCCCCGACGAGCGCCGCCCCGTCCAGATGGTCGGCGCGCAGCCGCTCCACCACGTCGCGCCAGTGCTTCCCGTTACCCAGCCGCGCCGCGCGCTGCGCCAGGTCCGCCTCCACCTCCTCGCGGAGGTGCAGGCCGTAGCGCCACAGCTCCGGCGCCGTGTCGCGCAACGCGTGCTCGTAGTGCAGCCGGAAGTTGAACGGCTCCTCGCCCAGCGCGAACCGGTCGGAGGCCGACTCGAGCCACCGCTCGAGATCGTGCTCGAAGTCGGCCAGCGCGGCGCTGGCCCGCTCCGCCGCAACCCGCAGCCGCTCCGCCTCCCCCGGCCCCGGCACCGGCAGCGTCGTCGCGATCTCCTTGACGAGCAGCAGGCCGCCCGCCGTCATGCTGAGCGCCGTCTCGACGAAGAGCCGCACCGGCTCGGAGAGCGCCGCCCGCGCGTCGTCCAGCAACTGGGGCACGTCCTCCAGCCGCCCCGTCAGCGCGCGCACCCGCTCCGCGGGGGTGCGGTCGTTCCGCAGCAGCAGGAAGTGCAGGCCGCCCAGCAGGTGCGAGAGCCAGAATGCCGGGTCCTTGGCCTGCGGGCGCTCGCGCTCGAAGCGGGCGAGCGTCACCCGACCGTCGTTCAGCAACGCCGTGCGGTCGATCTCGTCGTCCAGGCTCTCGGCGGAGGCTTCTTCCAGGGCGGAGCCGATCGACTTGAGGGCGGCGAGGTGGGGGCGGAGGGCGTCGGGGCTGAATCGCCCGAAGCGGTCGTCGTAGTCCGTCAGCCCCGCCTGGGTGGCCGCCACCGGATCGAGATGCCACCGTAGATCGAAGTACGAGCGCGCGATCTCCCGGAGCGCGCTTACCGCCATGCGACTTGCTTCAGCAGCCGGTGGCACTCCTCGTCGGAGAGCACCCGGTCCGTGCGCTTCGCCGCCTCGAACAGGATGCGGCACGCGGCCTCCTCGTCCGCGTCGTAGCCGTGCGTCTCCAGCCAGTACTTCACGTTCGAGAGCCCCGAGACCGGCGAGATCTCGATCTTCTGCGCCAGCCCGAACTCCTCGGCGGGGACCGAGCTGTACACCCGGTTCGCGAGCCAGTCGTGGCCCTTCTTCTTCGCCTTGATGATCGCCGCGGCGTGCACCCCCGTTCCCGTGCGGAACGCGTCCGTCCCGAGCACCGGGTAGTTCGCCGGGATCGGCATCCCCACCGCCTCGGCCACGACGCGGCAGTACTCGGGCAGGTGCGACAGGTCGCGGGTGTGCGCGCCCAGCAGGCTGAGGTTCACGATCAACAGGTCCATCTCCGCGTTGCCGACCCGCTCCCCCACGCCCAGCGCCGTGGCGTGCACGCGGTCCACCCCGGCCTCGATCGCCGCGAGACAGTTGACGAGTCCCATCCCGCGATCGCGGTGACCGTGCCAGTCGATCCTTACGTCGTTGTCCCTTACGATTTCACCCTTTACGAATTGCACTAAGGCCTTAACGCCGTCCGGTGTCGCATGCCCAACCGTATCGGCCAGACAGATCCGCGTCGCGCCGCAGTCGATCGCCGCGCGATACAGCGCCTTCAGGGTCTCGGGCCGCGCCCGCGTCGTGTCTTCGGTGACGTACATGACCGGCAGGCCGTGCTTGACGGCGTACGTCACGGCTTCCTCGGTCGCTTTGAGGATCCGGTCGAGGGTCCAATCCTCGGCGTACTGGCGGATGGGGGAGGAGCCGATGAACGTCGCGGCTTCGATCGGGATGCCCACCTCTTCGGCGACCCGCACCACGGGCTCGATGTCCGCGATCACGGTCCGCGCGGCGCAGTTCGGGAAGATCGGCAGCTTGTGGTCGCGGATCTCCCGGGCGAGCACGCGCACCTGCTCCACCACGCGGGGGCCCGCCCCGGGGAGCCCGATGTCGGCCGCCACGATGCCGAGGTCGGCCATCAGGTGCAGCAGCCGCTTCTTGACCTCGAGCGACGGGTCCCGCACGGAGGGGGACTGCAGCCCGTCGCGCAGCGTCTCGTCGTTCAGGTCCACTCGGGCCCGGGACCAGTCGAAGGCGGGGCCGGCCCGGTTCCAGTCGTAGATCAGCTCGCGCTCATCCATGGCCCTAGTGTCGCGTGGCGGCTGGGCTAGGTCAAGCGAAAGCCATAAGCCACAAGCTGTAAGCCGTAAGGGCGTTACTTACGGCTTACGCCTTGCGACTTATGGCTTAGGCCCTCCACCCTTATAGCCATGCACGAAGTGATCTCCAGCCTGCTCAGCCACGACCGCGTCAAGGCAGCGCGCCAGCACATCGAGCGCACTGATGAAGCCACGCTGGCCCGTCAGGCCGCGCTCTCGGCGATCCCCGCCCCCACGGGAGCGGAGGCGGAGCGCGCCGCCAGGGTCGCCGAGCTGTTCCGGGAGGCCGGGCTGCGGGAGGTCAGGATCGATGAGGCCGGCAATGTCTCCGGGTGGTTCAGCGGGAACGGGGGAACCCTAAAGGACGCCGCCGCCCCCGCCCCGGTGGTGCTCTCCGCACACTTGGACACCGTGTTCGGGCCCGACGTGGACGTCTCGGTCGAGCGCCGGGGCCGGCGGCTCGAGGGGCCGGGGATCTCGGACAACGCCCGCGGCATCGCGGCGCTCGTCGCCGTGGCCGAGGCCGTCGTCACGGCGCGGGTGCGGACCGCGCGGCCGATTCTCTTCGCGGCCACGGTGGGGGAGGAGGGGTCGGGGGACCTCCGGGGAGTGAAGTACCTGCTAAATGGGGGAAGGGGGAAAGGGGAAGGGGGAGGGGACCACGCCGCCCCTGCCGCGTTCATCGCGCTGGACGGCGCGGGGATGGAGCGGATCGTGCACCGGGCGCTGGGCTCGCGGCGCTACCACGTCACGTTCCGCGGCCCCGGGGGTCACTCCTGGGCCGCGTTCGGCGTCGCCAACCCGGCGAACGCGGTAGGGCGCGCCACGGCGCTGCTCGCGGACGTGCCGACGCCCCACGCCCCCCGCACGACCTGCGCCGTCGTGCGCCTGGGCGGTGGGACAGGTCTCAACTCGATCCCTCAGGAGGCCTGGCTCGATCTGGACCTGCGCAGTGAGGATCCGAAGGCGCTGGCGCAGCTCGACGTCACGGTGCGCGCCGCTCTGGCGCGCGCGACGGACGACGAGAACCGCCGCCGCGCCTCCGCCACCCCGCCGCTCGGCATCGAGATCCAGCTCCTGGGCGATCGCCCGTCGGGCGTGACGCCGCGCACCCACCCGCTGGTGCAGGCGGCGATCGCCGCGAACCGGATCCTGGGCAAGGACGCCGAGCTCGCGAGCGCGTCGACCGACGCCAACGTCCCGATCGCCCTGGGCGTGCCGGCGATCGCCCTCGGCGCGGGCGGCAAGGCCGGCGACGCACATCTCACAAGCGAGTGGTACGAAAACACGGAAGGAGCGCTCGGGATCGTCCGGGCGCTCCTCGTGACGGCGGCGGTGGCGGAAGTGGAGATGTAGCGGCGCAGCATGCTGCGCCGCTACTACCCCCGCACCCGCTCGTTCAGCAGCCGCACGACCCGCGTCACCATCGAGCGCGGCGAGAACCGCGCCGTCATCGGCGTCAGCTTGTTGACCAGTCCGGGGATCACCATCCGCTTCCCCTTGAGCAGGCCGTCGTAACCCGCCCGCGCCACGCTCGCGCCGTCCATCACGAACGGCAGCTTGAAGATCCGCACGTTGTCCATGTGCGCCGCCGCCTGGAAGCCCGTGTGCGTGGGCCCCGGGCAGAGGCACGTGACCGTCACGCCCGTCCCCCGCAGCTCCTCGGCGAGCGCGTCGGAGAACGAGATCACGTACGCCTTGGTCGCGTAGTAGACCGCCATGAACGGGCCCGGCTGGAACCCGGCCGTGGAGGCGACATTGAGGATGCGGCCCGCGCCCCGCCCCAGCATCGCGGGGAGAAACAGCTTGGTCAGATGGGTGAGCGCGGTGACGTTGACCTGGATCATCCGCAGCTCGGCGGCGGCGTCCGTCGCCAGGAACGGACCGGTCACCCCGAACCCGGCATTGTTGACCAGCACGTCCAGCTCGACGTCCGCTGCCCGCAGCGTGCGAAAGATCTCTCCAGGCGCCGCCGGATCGGCGAGGTCGGCAGCGATGACCGTGGCGCGGATGTTGTGCGCCGTGCCGAGCTCGGCCGCCAGCTCCTTCAGTTTGTCTGCGCTGCGCGCGACGAGCACCACGTCGTGCCCGTCCCGCGCGAACAGCTTCGCCAGCTCGAGCCCGATGCCGCTCGACGCCCCCGTGATCAGCGCTTGCATTAGTGGGCCCCTCCCCCTCCCCCTCCGCCCGGCATGCTCTTCGCTTTGTGCATGAGGAGGAGCAGTGGTAGCGACAGCACGAAACACGCCCCGAACAACAGGAACAGCTGCTCGAACGAGAGCATCAGTGCCTGCCGCGTCACCTGGCCGTTCAGCACCATCAGCGCCTTCGAGTCCGCGAGCGGTGCGGGGGTGCCCGTCGCGATGAGCCGCGCCGTGATGCCGGCGAGCCGCTCGCGGGTGACCTCGCTGAACGCCGTCACGTTGGCGATCAAATCGGCGCGGTGGATCGCCGTGAAGCGCTGCACCAGCGTCGCCGACACGGCGATGCCCACGCTCCCGCCCAGCTGCCGCATCAGGTTGAACAGCCCGGTGCCGTTCGGGATCTTGCTCATCGGCAGGTCGGCGAGCGCCAGGTTCGTGAGTGGTACGAAGATGAGGCCGAGCCCCACGCCCCGGAAGATCAGCGGCCAGAAGAAGTCCGCCATCCCGCTGTCGGTCGTGAAGTGGGCGTGCTTCCACATCGACAGGGCGAAGATCGCCACCCCGGCGAGAATCGACAGCCGCCCGTCGAACTTGCCGGTGGTGCGCCCCATCGTGGCCATCGTAAACGCGCTCGCGAGCGCGCCCGGCAGGATCACGAACCCCGTCTGCTCCGCGGTGAAGTTCTGGAGGTTCTGGAGGTACACCGGGAGCACGAACACGGTGGCGTACAGGCACACGCCCAGCACCAGGCCGAACACCACGCCGACGGCGAGCTGCCGGCTCTTCAGGATCCGGAGATCGACCACGGGGTGGTCCGTCGTCAGCTCGTGCCAGACGAACGCGACGAGCGAGACCGCACTGATCACCGCGTAGGTGACGACCTCGCGCGAGGTGAACCAGTCGAGCCGCTCCCCGCGCTCGAGCATGGTCTGCAGCGTGCCGATCCCGGCCGCGAGCAGCACCAGCCCGACGTAGTCGATCTTGTCCGCCTTCACCTGGAACCGCGAGTTCTGGATGAAGCTGAGCGACAGCGCCAGCGCCAGCATGCCGATCGGAATGTTGATGTAGAAGATCCACGGCCACCCGAAGGCATCGGTGATGTAGCCGCCCAGCGTCGGGCCCAGCGTCGGGCCGACCATCACGCCCACGCCGAAGATCGCCATGGCGGTGCCGTACTCCTCGCGCGGGAACTCCTCGTACAGGATCGCCTGTGACGTGGACAGCAGCGCGCCCCCGCCCAGCCCCTGGATGATGCGCCAGAACACCAACGCGGCGAGCGAGTGCGCGTTGCCGCAGAAGAACGACGAGACGACGAAGATCGCGATCGAGCCCGCGAAGTAGCGCCGCCGCCCGAAGAAGGCGGAGAGCCACCCCGTGATCGGGAGGATGATCACGTTGGCGACGATGTAGCCCGTCGACACCCAGGCGATCTGGTCGAGCGTCGCCCCCAGGTTCCCCATCATGTGGGGGATGGCGACGTTCACGATGCTCGTGTCGAGCAGCTCGAGCACCGACGCGAGCGACACCGTCACCGCGATGATGTAGCGGTTCTTGTAGCGGTCGACGCCCGCGAGCGCCGGCAGCGGGAGCGTAGCGGTGGCCATGCGCCCGCTACTTCGTGGTGATCGTCACCACCACGCTCATCCCCGGCCTGAGCGGGTGGGCGGGGTCGCGCTGCTCGGGCCGGATGCGCACCGGCAGCCGCTGCACGACCTTGGTGAAGTTGCCCGTCGCGTTGTCGGGCGGCAGCAGCGAGAACCGCGCCCCCGTCGCGGGCGACAGGCTCTCCACGCGGCCCGTGAAGCGCGCGCCGGGGTAGGCGTCCACCGTGAAGTCCACGTGGTCGCCCGGCTTCACATCCTGGACCTCGGTTTCCTTGAGGTTCGCCGTGATCCAGACGTCCTCGAGCGGGACGACGCTCATGAGCGGCTGGCCCGGCTGCACCAGCTGACCGACCTCGACGCTCTTCTTGCTGACGACGCCCGCGCTGGGCGCGGTGATTCGGGTGTAGGACAGGTTCAGCGCGCCCTGATCCCGCACCGCGCGCGCGGCCGCGACGCGGGCATCCGCGCCCGCGAGCGCCGCCTGCGCCGCGGCGAGCGCGCCGTCCGCAGCGGCCGCGGCCGCCTGGGCCGCGTCGAGCTGCTGCTTCGACACGATGTCCTGCTGCGCCAGCGGCAGCAGCCGGTCGAGGTCCGCGTGCGCCTTCTTGGCGTTCGCCTCGGCCTGGGCCACCTGCGCCTCCGCCTGGCCGACGCGGGCCTTATTGGAGACGCCCGCGAGCGCCACCGCCAGATCGGCCTCCGCCTGCGCCAGCCGGGCGCGGTAGTCCCGGTCATCCAGCACGACCAGCGTGTCGCCCGCCTGGACCTGCCGGTTCTCGTCCGTCCGCACCAGGGTGACGAACCCGCCGACTTTCGGAAGGATGGGGATGATGTGCCCGTCCACCTGGGCGTTGTCGGTCGAGACGTGGCTCAGGTTGAACCACCAGCGCCGCGCCCCGAGGCCGACCAGCCCGAGGAGCACGACGCCCATGATGAGGAACACGGTGCGACGCCTGCCGCCGGGGCTCGCGGCCGGGGCGGCCCCCCCCCCAGCCGGCGTGGGCCGAGCGGCGCCGGCCTGTTCCTGAGTCTCGGGTTCCATGATGGTCGCCATAGGTCTTCTATCCGTTCGGATGCTGGGTTAGTGAAGTGTGCTGGCCACGCCGACCGCCCGCGCCAGGGCCACGCGGGCGCTGGCGGCGGCGAAGCGCGCGTCGATGTCCGTGTCGCGCGCACGGATCAGGTTGGACTGCGCGTCGATCACCTCGATGTTGCCCGCCACGCCCGCCTTGAAGCGCTCGCGCGCCTGCGCCAGCTCGTCCGTGGCGAGGCGCAGCCGCTCGGCCGCGACAATCTGTTGCGCTTCGGACGAGCGTAGGTCGAGCAGCGCCGCGTCCACGTCGGCGGCGATCTGCTGCCGCAGGTCGCGCTCCCGGACGCGCGACTCGCTCACCGTCGCGTTCTGCTCGGCGATCCGCGCCTCGCGGTGGAAGCCGTCGAGGATCGGCACCGTCACCTGCAACGCGACCTGCCGCGTGGAGATGGCGCTCGGCATCGTGAGCCCGTTCACGCCGTAGTCCGCCTCCAGATCGAGCCGCGGGAGCCGTTCCGCCCGGATCGCGCTGCCCGTCTGCCGCGCCGCCGCGCCGCGCGCGACTTCGGCTTGCAGGTCTGGACGCCCTGCCAGCGCCGCCGCCACGGCCACCTCACGGTCGCCGGGCACGGCGGCGTTGCCGAGCCCCGCAGCCAACGTGTCGGCGAGCTCGAGCGGAGTCGCCGGATCGATGGCGAGGGCGCGGGCGAGGGCGATCCGGCCCCGGTCGCGCTCGTTCTGGGCGATGATCAGGAGACCCTGCGCCGTCACGAGCTGGGTGCGCGCGCGGGTCACATCGATCGCGGCGCTCACGCCCGCCCGCTTCTGCGCTTCGGCGAGCGTCACCAGCTCGGCCGCGATGCTGGAATCGGCCCGCCGCGCCGCCACCACGGCAGCGGCCCGGGCGGCGCGCAGGTAGGCGGCGGCGGCCGTCTGCGCCGCGCTTTCGACCGTGGCGCCGCGCTCCGCGCGGGTCCCGTCCGCCTGAGCGCCCGCGGCGCGCACGCGTTTGACGCTGGACCAATCGAACACAGTCTGCGTGGCGCGGACGCGCCCGTCGTAATTGTCGAACGGCCCGATGAGCTCGGGCAGCCCCGGCTGTCCCGGTGGGGTCGGAAACGAGATGCCCAGCGACTTCGAGTTGAAGGTGCGGTTCACCCACGCCCCCGAAATCGCGAGCGACGGCAGGAGCGCCGACCGGGCCTGGCGCACCCGGGCATCCGCCTCGGTCGCGCGCAGCGTGGCGAGCTCCACCGGGGTAGCCTGGCCCGACGCCACCCGCACCGCGTCGGCGAAGGAGAGGCGTAGCGGCGTCGGGGTCGCAGGCTGCTGCGCCCCGAGGAAAGAGGGCGCGGCGACGAGCCATGCGAGAACGGCACCCAGCCGACGACTATTGCTGAGCGATGCCATGGAGGTACAAGTCGATGTGGGTGTCGAGGTATTGCTGCACGTTGAAGGCCTCCGGCATGCACGACGCGAACGCGCGGCGCGCCACGGTGGCGTGGATCAGCGGCGACATCGCGAGCTTCGCGGCGACCATCACGTCCACCGGGCGAAATTCGCCGTTCTTGATGCCGCGCTCGATCACGCCGGCCATCAGGCGGTGCCCGCGGGTCACGACTTCGTCGTAGTAGAAGCGCGTCAGCTCCGGGAAGGTGGCGGCTTCGGCCATCATCAGCTTCGGGATGCCGGCGAGCGCCGTTTCCCCGACCAACCGCCAGTATTCCCGCACCAGCCGTTCGACGAGCTCGCGGGCGCTGCCGGTGAACGCGCGCGCCAGGGCCTCGCCCTGAGCGATGACGGGCACGATCGTTTCTCTGACCACGGCCTTGAACAGCGCTTCCTTGCTGTCGAAGTAGAGGTAGACCGTGCCCTTGGTCACGCCGGCGCGGCGCGCCACGTCCGCGAGCTTGGTCGCGGCGAAGCCCTTCTCGACGAACACCTCGAGCGCCGCCGCGAGCAGCTCGGCGGGCCGCTCGTCCTTGCGGCGCTGCCAGCGAGGCTTCGCGCGACGCTTGCGTTGGGTGACGGCCTGGGCCACAACAACCTCCAAAATTAATTACTGAACGGTCAGTAATTAATCGTAGTTCCCGCGCCCGTCAAGGTTCGTGGAACACATTGCAAAATCAGAAGTTAGCTATCTAGCGCCCGGTGTCGCGCTCCCGACAGAACAGGATCAGTCCCGTGCTGGGCGGCTTCACGCCGAGCTGGCGCATCAGCGTGACGACCTGGCCGCGGTGATACGAGGAATGATCCACGGCGTGGCGGAACATGTCCCCGAACGTGTGGCGGTACTCCCCGCCCGTCGTCGGCTTGATGGCGATCGAGTCCGCGAGCTTCGCCTCGGTGAGATCCCGCAGGAATCGCCCCCGCTCCGCTTCCACTTCGTCCCACCGCGCCCGCACGTCCACGAGCGCAGCCAGGTCCTTCCCCTGCGGCACCGCGGGAGCCTGCTTGCCGAGCCAGCGGTGCAGCCACAGCTGCTCGGCCCACACGATGTGACACAGCGTGCCGTGGATCCCGCCGTGGCTGCTCTTCAGGTCACGCAGGTAGTCGGCCGGCGCGAGCTGCGCCACGCCATCGAAGATCCGCCGGCTCGCCCAGGCGTTGAACGCGAACAGCTCCCGCACTTCAGCGGGCGTCATGCTCCCTCACGCCGCGCAGCATGTCTTGGTGCTGTCACCCGTCATCGCCTTCACCACGAACACTTCCCAGCGGTACCCGTTGGGATCGGTGACCCAGATCTTGTCCTGCAACGCGTAGCAGCAGTCCGTATTCCGCTCCTCCCAGGTGGCGAGCCCCGCGGCCTCGAGGCGCCGCTTCGCCTCCTCGACGGCCTCCGTGGACGCGACCTGGATACCGAGGTGATTGAGCGCGCCCAGGCACGTGGTGGTCGAGGCGTTGAGGGTGAGGTTGAGCGGCGGCTCGGCGACGTCGAACTTCGCGTACCCGGGCTTCAGCTTCACCGGCTCGAGGCCAAGGAAGGCGCGATAAAATCGTACCGACTCCTCGAAGTGCGGCGTGTTCAGGGCGACGTGGGCCTTCAGTACCTGGCTCATCGGTCATGCTCCTATGGTCGCGGATGTGCGCTTGAGGGCGGAGAGGGAAACGAGCCCGCTGCGCGTGCAGCATTCGGCGTACAGGAACCCCAGCAGCTCGCGCAGCCCGTCGGCCGCCGCGCTGTAGCGCAGGAACCTGCCCTCCCGCCGCTGCGCGATCAGGCCGGCCGTCTCGAGGGCGTCGAGGTGGTGCGACAGCGTGGAGGCGGGGATGCCGACCTCCTGCTGGATCTCCCCGGCGACGAGCCCGTCGGGATGGGCCGCGAGCAGGAGGCGCACGATGCGCACGCGGGCCTCGTGCCCCAGGGCGGCGAACATGGCGGCGTAGCGGGGGGCGTGTTCCATAGTTCTAGAATACTCGAACTATTGACGCCTGTCAACCCCCGCAACAAAGAGGGCGGCGTGAGCGCCGCCCTCCGCGGACTCCCGAGCCGAGCCCGCGGCCTAGCGCAACCGGCTCGAGTTCCCGGCCGCCACGCCCGATGGGAGATGGAACGGCACGCCTCGCCGCACGCTCCCCGGCCCCGTGATGATGTTGGGGTCCCCCACTCCGTCCCCGTTGCAATCAAAACTGCCACCGTCGTCGATTACCACGTTCTGGTTGCCGACCAGAACGTTCGCCCCCGTAGTCTCGTCGAAGATCGCGCCCACGTTGCCGGCGTTCCCCTGCAAGTTGTTGCCGACAAACTGGTTCGCGCACGCGAGCTGGGCCAATATCCCGGCGCTGCCGGCTGCGGTGATGCGGTTGTTGCGAAACACATTGTTCGTCATTAGAGCCGGCACAGCCGTGCCGTAGGTGGACAGATGAATACCATAGCCCACGGCGCCCCGGAGCTGATTCCGCTCGAAACGGCTCTCGGTCAGCTCGGTGGCGGCCACGGAATTGCTCCAGGGCCCGAGTACCGTGTCGTCCGCGACGAGCACGTTGCTGCCGCTCCGCAGCCGGATCGCGCCGAACACCGGACCGCCCGATGGCGCCGTGGCCACGATCATGTTGCGCTCGATCTGATCGCCACTCGAGCCGTTCTGCAGATGCACGCCGGTGGCAGACCCGGCCGCTTCGAAGTGATTGTCGGCGATATGTGCGCGGGGCGACCCATCAGCCAAGAGGCAGGCACTGCCCCCGCATCCCACCGTGTTGTGCAGAAACTGAACGTCTTCGCTTCCGAACAGGTCCACGGCGTCGTCCAAAGCACCCTCGAGGCGGTTGCGCTCGACCCGGGCCGCAAACGCGCCGTCGAAGCTGAGCGCGGCCTCGGTCCACGGCCCCGTCACCACGTTATCGGTCACCACGAGATTCGCGCCGCCCGTGGCGGCGATCCCACTCGCCAAAATCCCCTCCCCAGCCGCCGCGGTCGAGACGACAGTGTTCCGCTCCACCCGCGCGCCGTCCATGTTCATCAGCTGCACCCCTGCATTGGAGCCCGCGGACTCAAACCGATTATCCGCGATCGTCGTTCGCGTGTCACCACCCGCGCCCTGAAGGAGGGCGCAGGACTCGGCTCCGCAGGACACGGTGTTGTTGGCAATCTGGACGTCCTGCACCGCGACCATGCGGACCGCGTTCCCCAGTGCGCCGCCGACGTCGTTGCGCTCCAAGGCGCCGGCGAGGTTCGCCGTGGCGATCGAGTTTCTCCACGGTCCCCGCACGACGTTGTCCGCGACGACCACGTTGCTGCCGTCGCGCACTCGGATACCGGCGCCCAAGAATTGATCAGGGGGCGGCGCGGTCGTCACGATCGTGTTGCGCTCAACGCGCGTGCCGTCGATCCCGCTCTGCATGTGAACGCCGGTGGCGGAGCCTGCCGATTCAAAGCGGTTGTCGGCCACCACCGCGTGCTTGGTGCCCACGAAGAACGCGCACTCGCCGCTTGGGCTCCCGCACGTCACACGGTTGTTTGTGAGCTGCGCGCCATCGGCGACAAACAAGCCGTCACCCGCGTCCGCCCCCGCGACATAGGGGCCCTCAACAGCGCCGCCGTCCAGGACGAGGCGATCAACCGTGACCCCGGTTGCGTGCACTTGCAGCAGCCACGCCCCACTGAAGCCCGGCTGCGGGAATATCCCCGACCCAGGTGTAGCGCACGTAAGCGTCACATCTGGAGTCCCGATGATGACATCCGCCGTTACGCTGAAGAACCCGTCCAGCCCGATTACCTCGCCCGGAGTCGCGGCACTCAAAGCCGCGCGCAGGTCTGCCTCGTTCGTGACGGTAACGTTCGAGGGAGTGGGACAGGTGGCGGCCGCACCAGCGGAGAACAGCGGTCGGGCGGGCTCAGCGGTTGGCTCGTGACAGGCAGCGAATAAACCCATGGCGGCGAGGGCCGCTGGGGGAGAGATGATACGCATGGCACACCTCCGTTACAGGGAGCAACGTTTCAAAAGGAAGCATGCCACAGTGGGCGTCAAGAGAAGGTCAAGCGGGGCTACTGCGCGGGCGCCACCTCCCCCGCAGCGAGGACGCTGCGCTCCAGTGCCTTCCCTTCTATCGCCTGATCGTCCCCCACGAGCGAGTCCCGTACCGTGCCGCGGACCACCCGCACGTTCCGGCCCAGGATGCTGTTCGCGATCGTGCTCTCGGTGACGTAGCTCCCCGCCTCGATCGCGACGTTCGGCCCGATCGTCACGTCGTGCAGCGTGACGCCTTCTTCCACGTAGACCGGGGGCACGATGGTGCAGCGGGGACAGGGGCCCCCGGGCAGGCGCGCCCGGCCCCGCTCGAGCAGGTGGCGGTTCGTCTCGAGCAACGTGTCCACCTTGCCGCAGTCGTACCACCCCGTGGCCTCCCCCACGCGCAGCCGCCTGCCACGGTCCACCATGTATTGAAACGCGTCCGTCAGGTAGAACTCGCCGCCCTTGCCGGGTGGTTGCTTCAGCACGTGCGCGATGCCCTCGAACAGCGTCTTCCAATCCTTGATGTACTGCAGCCCGATGTTCGCCAGCCGGGACACGGGGGTGTCCGGCTTCTCGACGATCCGCCTCATGTAGCCTCGGCCGTCCGTCACGATCACCCCGAAGCGGCGGTAGTCCTCGACCTCCTTGGTCCAGATGATCCCATGTGCGTCCGCCGTCTTGATGAGCGAGAGGTCGGCGTCGAACAGGGTGTCCACGAAGATGATCAGGACCGGACCCTTCACGTAGGGCCGCGCGAGATTGATCGCTCCCGCCGTGCCGTCCAACGTCTTCTGTTCGACGAATCGCGCCTTGACGTCGTAATGCTCGACGATGTAGCGCTCGACGACGTCCTTCAGGTGTCCGGTGATGACGATCAGCTCTTCGAGATCCAAGCCCGCGATCGCGTCCATCACGTAGTCCATCACGGGCCGGCCCGCCACGCGGATGAGCGGCTTGGGCACGCGCTTCGTGAGCGGCAGCAGGCGGGTCCCCTTGCCGGCCAGCGGCACGATGACCTTCACCTACACCCTCCCGTAGCGGTCCTTGAGCCGCACCACGTCGTCGATCTCCGGGGTCGAGGCCTCGAGCAGGTCGCTCGACAGCACGGCCTCGAATTGGTGGATGACCTTGGGTTGGATGTGGAACGATTCTCCTTCACGGAGCGGGCGCTCGATCAGCGTGTCGCCCTGCTGGATCCGCAGCACGATCTCGCCCTTCAGCACGTGGATCGACTCGTCCTTCTTGTTGTGGTACTGCAGGCTGAGGACGTGGCCGGGCTCGATGTGGAGGATCTTGCCGACGTAGCGGTCGGTCTTCGCCCAGATGAGCTCGTAGCCCCAGGGCTTCTCGACGCGATAGGGAAGGTCGCTCACGGGAACCTCGGATTGCGGATTGCGGAGTGCGGAGTGCGGAGTTTGAACGGGAAATCGCCTGCCCCTGGATTCCGCCCTTGAAACTCCGCACTCCGCATTCCGCATTCCGCACTCTCTATCATTGGAGTCTCAATGTGAGCGACGACGGGCTCGTGACGCACGCCGTGACGCACACCCCGCAGCCGACGCATCCCTCGACCCGGATCACGGGATGCCCGCCCGCGTCCATCGCGAGGGCTCGCTCCCCCACCGGGCAGGCCCGGGCGCACACGCCGCAGGGCACGCCCTGGAACGTGATGCAGCGCTGCGCATCCAGCTCGAGCACCCCGATGTGCACCGACGCCCAGCCGTCCGACGGCACCTCGAGCGCGCCGGTCTCGCAGGCGTGCGCGCACGGCATGTCGGCGCACACGACGCACGCCTGGAGCGTGGGATCGATCATCGGCGTGCCAGCGGCGAGTCCCGCGCTCGCCGGTGCCGGGGCGATGGCGTGCACCGGGCAGACGTCGATGCAGTCGCCGCAGCGCGTGCAGGACGCGAGGAACGCGATCTCCGGCGCGGCGCCCGGTGGCCGGAACCAGCGGCGGGGCGCCACGCGCTCCTCCGTCAGCGCGGCCGCCCCGCGCAGCAGCCTGCCCATCGTCTCCCGCAGGAACCCGCGGCGATCCGCGACGCTCAAAAGCTCGGCTCCAGGCTGAACTGCCACCGCAGCGCCAGCTCCCCCTCCCCCGGCCGGAAATCCGCCGCCCGGTCCCAACGGTTCACGACGAGCGGCGCCTCCAGGCGCATGGTCCAGCCGAGGTCCCGCACCCGGGGCCGCACCAGGAGACCCACCCCACCGTCGTACAGCGTCGTGTACCACCTCCCTGGAGGCGACGCCGGGACCGCCAGGGGGTCCACCACGCCGCCGTCCGCAAAAACCTCCACCGCCACCTCCCGCAAGATACCCGCTTCGCGGCGGAACACCGAGCGCGTCAGCTCGACGTTGAGGGCCACGGCCCAGCGTCCGGCGAGGTCGCTCCGGAAGCCGCGCAGGTTCGCGTTCCCCGGGGCGTGGTACTGGACGTCGGGGCGGACGAACAGGGCGCCGCGGCTGCGTAGGAAGGGGTTCGTGAAGGTCTCGTAGGGATCCGCGCCGGCGATGGGGATGCGCCGCTGGCGCACGGGGATCGAGCGTCCGGCGTAGCCGCCGCCGAACAGCCGCACGCCGAGCGTCGTGCCGAGCCAGAAGGGGGCCCGCACGCTCGCTTCGCCCGTGAAGCGGCCGAACCCCTCTACGTCGTAGCGGGTGGACGTGACCACGCCGATCCCCGGGTTCGAGTACACCACTCCCCCGCGCGCCCCCAGCCGCAACCGCAGCACCGCGGCGCCGCGCGCGAGCGTCGTCGCCACCCAGGGACCCGCTTCGACCGTCCCGGCGTCGTCCCACAGGCGGCGGTCGAGGTACGTGAGGTTGGTCGTCGCCATCCACAGCGCGTCGAACCCGACGTGGGGGTCGGCCCTGGAGGCGAGATGGCGCCGCAGCGAGCGATCGATCGAGAGCGCCGCGCCCGCCCGTCCCTCGATCGCCCAGGCCGCGACGCTGGTTTGGGTGCGCGGCGTGAGGTGGCCGATCGGGTCCGCAAAGCGCAGGTAGCCGCCGAACCGCGCGGTCGCGGCCGGCCGCGTGGCGACCGTGCCGAAGAGCAGCCCGCGGTCGTAGGCGCCGAGGTAGTTGGAGCGCTCGCGCAGCCCGAGCGCCACCCCCCCGGCGTCGTTGTACCACGCGACGGGCATCCACGCGCGGACCAGCCGGTCCCGCCTGGCGGTCTCGCGCGTGGGATCATCGATGCGGAATTCCCACGCCCCACGCCCCACGCCCCAACGCTCTTCCCGGTTGTTCAGCATGTCGTAGTCGTGGGCGCGCACCCGCGGATCGAGCATCAGGCGCCCCGGCTCCCGCGCGCTCGTGAACTCGACCCGCTCGACCTCGGGCTGGCCCGTGGCGCGGGCGTAGATGCTGTCGCGATCGCCGATCTCGACCGGCATCCAGCCGTCGCCCCGGCGCTCGATCGTGACGGCCGTCAGCCATTGGCCATCGGCCAACCGCCGCCGTTCGACCCGCTTGAGGCGATAATCGATCAGCGGCGTGCCGTGCAGCCACTGGCCGAACAGCCACCCCAGGTCCTGCTTGGACACCTCCTCGCACACCGCGCGGAACGCGCTCTCGTCCACGTGCTTGAGCTTCCAGCGCGCGTAGTAGGTCCGCAGGATGCGCCGCATCGCCGCGTCACCCACCACGTAGCGCAGCTGCTCGTAGAAAAGCTGCGCCTTGGCGTAGACCATCTGCCCGTAGGTCTCAAAGTCGCGGTAGCGCTCGCTCACCATCGAGACCGGCTCGCTCCAGCGCTCGAGGTCGAGGAACAGCACCCGCGCCTCGAGCTCCGGATACGGGGACCCCCGGCCGTGCGCCTCGGCGAACCAGCCGGTCTGGAAATCCGTGAAGCCCTCGTCCAGGAACGCTTCGCGCCACTCGTTGTTCGCGAGCATCCCCATCGTGTAGTTGTGCCCTACCTCGTGCAGGATCAGGCCCTGCCCCGCGCTCGCGTCCATGACCACCATGGGGAATTCCGTGCTCCCCCGGTCGATGCGGTGCAGGTTCGTCAGCTGCGGCCAGGCGAACGTGCCGTACAGCGAGTCGAGCCACGCCAGGGCGGTGATCGTCCGGCCCAGGGCGAGCCCGCGGCCCCAGGTGGCGCTGTCGCCGGGCAGATACAGCACCCGTACGACCACGTCGCCGTAGCGGCCTTGCTCGTACACGTACTGCGGGTTGAGCGAGAACGCGAAGTGATGCACCTGCTCGGCGTAGAAGCGGACGCACTTGCGCCCCGCCGCCCCCTGTACCGCCCCGCACCCCACGCCCAACGCCCCACGCCCCGGGGCGTCGGACGTGGGGCGTGGGGCGTAGTACCCCCGCTGATAATCCACGCGCAGGCTGGTGTCGGCTCTGGCCCGCTCCCACCCCGGGTCCCCTTCCACCGGCACGCCGGTCGCGCCGATCACCTGGTCCGCCGCCAGATCGAGCGTGACGTCGTAGCTCGCGAATTCGCCGTAGAACTCGCCCGCGGGATAGAGGGGGTGGTCCTCCCAGCCGTGCCGGTCGTACACCACGACCTTGGGATACCACTGCGCGAAGTCGAAGCGGCGCCCCGCGCGTCCCTGGCGGCGCGGCACGGTGGAAAGCCGCGCCCGCCACTCGATCTCGACCGTCATGCTGTCACCGGGGGCGAGCGGCCGGGGCAGCGTCCAGTGCGCGACGGTCGAGTCCGGGGCGTAGGGGTAGTCGGGTGCAATCGCCTGTCCCATCACGGTCGCGCGCGTGATGCGCTCGAACGCGTAGTCGGGCTCCACGAGATGCTGGAACCGCACCCGCCCTTCCGCCGAGTCGGCCGCCGCCCAGCGCGAGCCGGGACGGAACGCGTTGAGGTACTGGTGCACGAAAAAGTCGCGCAACGTGTCGGGTGAACGATTGACGTAGGCGATCCGCACCTGCCCCGTCAGCACCCCCGACGGCTCGTCCAGCGCGGCGGAGATGACGTAGGCGACCTGCTGCTGCCAGTAGCCAGCGAGCGTGTCGCCTCCGGTCGCAAGCGCGAGCAGGGCCGCGAGCATGGGGTGGGGAAGCTACAACCGCCCGGCTCTCGCGGGGAGGCGCGGCGTTCGGATGGTGGCCGCGTGAAACGGGCGACGAATCACGGCAGGAGGTGCTTCAGGTTGACCGGCCGGCGCAGGCAGCGCATCGCGCCGGCGCACCAACCAGGAGGCACCATGTATCGCACAGCCCTTTGCCTGGTGACGCTCGCGTCACTGGGAGCAGTCATAGCCTGCGACGACAATCCGGTCACCGCGCCCGAGCGGCCGTCCCCTCCGGCCGCACCCATCGCGCCGGCCGTGGCGCCGCCCGAGAAGCTCGCCCGGGCCGTCGCCCTGGCGCTCGCGGACCCCGACTTTCGCGCCTATGTGAAGTCGCAGCTCGACGCGTCGCCTTTCCGAGAGCACAAGCTCCCCTTCCAGCGCTTCCTCGCGGCGAACGGCGGCCGCGCCGCGGCGGCGCTCGCGCAGAGCGCGGGCGCTACGCGGGCCGCGATGCTGCGCGCGGCGGACGCCGCGATCCCGCTCGAGCTCTACTTCCCGGTCCCGGCGCACCGCGCTGCGTGGGCAGGGGACGAGAACCTGCTCGTGGCCACGGCGCTCCGCGACCACGACGCGCCGGTGGCGTTCGACCCGCGGGGCGAGCGCCGGGTCCTGAGCCCGGACGAGCCCCCGGCGACCCCCGTGCTCGCCCTCGTGCCGGTGGAGACCGACTTCCGCGCCCCCCTGTCCCGCATCTGGTGCTTCGGCTGCGGCAGCGACGGCGGGGGCGAGCTGACGACCACATCGCCCCCGGGGCTCTACCTGACGCAGGCCCACTTCACCAAGACGTTTGAGGGCTGGTTGAAGGGCGCCCCCGAGTTTGAGGTACACATCCTCGGGCAGAGCGGGCAGACGGACTCGCTCCAGGACTACCAGTGCGCCGGCGAGCGGCAGTCGTGGCCGTACTACTTCGATCAGAACAACCTCGACTGGACGGGCAGTGTGCTGCTGTTCAGCAGGACGCAGCTCGACAATTACCACGCCGCGCACCCCGGCCAGGACTTGCGCGTCTTCGCCGTGGAAGACGACGACACCGCGTGCCAGATCAAGACGGACAACGACGTGTTCAAACGGCTCGAGGAGGCGGTCGACGGCGCCAACCGGGCGCTGACGGCGGGGAAAGACACGACCTCATCCACGGCCGGCAAGATCTGGAAGTTCGCACAGGCGCTGCAGAAGCTGTTCACGGCCCTTGCGTCGCTGATCAACACCAACGACGAGCTCGTGGGCAACGCGGTGCAGGATAGCATCGTCGGGGAGTATCACGCGGGGTTCAACTGGATCGTGAAGGGAGAGCAGAACGCCACCACCGGGTGGATCACCCTGGAGATGAAGTGACCGCGCGCCATCCCGGCCTGCTGCTGATCGGCCTCGTGCTCGCCTCCCAGCCGCGGCTCGCCGGGCAGTGGAGCCTCGCGGTCGAGGCCACGGCGTCCTACTACGACGGCGTCTCGCGCGATAGGGGGGCCGATCCCACCGCCTTCCGACCGCACCACCCGACGAGCGTCGGGCTCAGGGTGGACCGGCGGTTCGGGCGACTGGGCTTCGGAGTGGGCGCGGCCCTGGCGGGCGCCGATCTGATCGCCGAGAACAGCAGCGTCGGCGCCATTCTCAAGGACGCACTCGATTTGTTCGAGGTCGCGCCCGAGGTCGCGCTGCTGCTGGGCCGCACGGGCCCCGGCCCCGCCGTGCGCGTCCACGCCGGCCCCCTGATCGACGTCTGGTCACGGGCAGGCGACGACACGCGAACGCGCGCGGGCGGCCAGGTGGGCGTGTCGCTCGAGTCGCAGGTGAGCCGGCGGTTCGCCGGCTCACTGCGCGTGGCCGCGGCAGTCACGAGCTCTCTGTTCAGGGAGGGCGAGCTGCCGCCCGGGTTCGAGCGGCGCGCCATGTGGCGCCGCTCGGTCTCCCTGGGCCTGCGCTACCGGCTTTGAAACGCGAACGGCCCGGGGCTCCCCGGGCCGTCTCGTTCCGACCGCGCCGCGTCAGTCACCCGCGAGCATCCTGCGCCGCAGCACGGTGAGCTTGCGCTTCAGCGACCCGTCGAACACGCGGTCGCCGACGCGCACGATCACCCCGCCAAGGATGCCCGGGTCGGCGCGGAAATGGGCCCGCACCTCCTTGCCCAGCACCGACGCCAGCCGCTCGGCGATCTGCCGCTCGAGGCCGCCGTCCGGCTCCGCCGCGAGGACGACGCCCGCGTGCACGCGGTTCAGCTCCAGGTCGAGGAGCGCCTGATACCCCTGGGCGATCTCTCCGATCAGCCCCTGCCGGCCGCGCCGCACCACCGCCTGGAGGAAGCGGATGAACGGCGCCGGGGCGGCGCCGCGCAGCGCCTGCTCGAGCAGGCGCGCCTTGGCGGCCTTCGCGACGCGCGGCGACTCCAAGACGACGGCGATGCGCTGGTCCGCCTGGATCGCGCCGGCCACGGCGTCGAGCAGCCGGCCGTAGCCCTCCACCTGGGCCTCCCCTTCCGCCTCGGCGGCGAGGAGCAGCGCTTGCGCGTAGTTGCGCGCGATCGTGACGCTCTTCACGGCCGCTGCTCCAGGCTCGCCAGGTATTCCAGCGCCAGGCGCCGGTTGGCCTCGGAATCGAGGTTCTGCGCGAGCAGCCGGGACGCGGCCGCGATCGACAGGTCCACCGCCTCGCGCCGCAGCGCGAGGATCGCCTTCGCCTTCTCTTCCTCGATGTCCTTCTTGGCCCGGGCGAGCAGCAGCTCGTACTCCTCGCGCGCCCTGGCAAGCAGCGCGGCCCGCTCCTTCTCCGCCACCACCTTCGCCTTGGTCACAATCTCCTGCGCCTCGGCCCGGGCACGCTCCAGCGCCTGTTTCTGCTGCTCCAGCAGGCGCGCCGCCTCCTCCCGCGCCTGGGCGGCGTCGGCGAGCTGGCGCTCCAGCCGCTGCTCCCGCTCCCGCACCGCCTGCAGCAGCACCGGCCACGCGCTGCGCTTCAGGATGAAGAGCAGCAGCCCGAAGACGACCAGCGTCCAGATGACGAGGCCGCCCTCGACCGTGAGGAGGCCTCCGCCGCCCGCCTCTTCCACCATACCCACCTCGGCTTAGAAGGTCACCTTTCCCTGCATCACGAACGCGACCACCGCCGCGAACAGGGCCACCCCTTCCACCAGCGCCGCGGCGATGATCATCGCCGTCTGGATGCGCGCGCTGTTTTCCGGCTGGCGCGCCATCCCCTCCACCGCCTGACCACCGACGCGGCCGATCCCGATGCCGGCGCCGAGCACGGCGAGGCCCGCCGCGAGACCCGCGCCGATGAGCGCGTAGCCCTTGCCGGTGGCGCTGGCGGATTCCTGCAGCACAGCGAGCAAGTTGAGCAGCATGTCACACTCCCAGCGTGTGCGGGAGATGGTCTGTCGGTGGCGCCGATTCTCCCCCGACCGGCGCCGCCCTGGAAACGACCCTAGTGCTCGGCGCGCATCAGGCCGATGAACACGCTCGTGAGCAGCGTGAACACGAACGCCTGCAGAAACGCGACGAACAGCTCCAGCAGCATGATCCCCGTGGCCATGAGCGAGGCGGCCACGCCCACCAGGTAGCTCTGGAAGAAGAACGTCAGCCCGATCAGGGCCAGCACCACCACGTGCCCCGCCGTCATGTTGGCAAAGAGCCGGACCGCGAGCGCGAACGGCTTGGCGAGCTTCCCGATGATCTCGATCGGCGTCATGATCACGAGCATCGCCGGCTTGAGCGCCGCCGGCAGCCCGTGCGGCAGGTAGAAGATCGTGCCGAGATATCCCTTCACGCCGAGCGCGCGCATGCCCGAGATCTCGATCACGGCGAGCGACACGAACGCCATCGCCCCCGTGACCGCGATGTTCGCGGTGGGCGTCGCGCTCCAGGGCAGGAGCCCGAGCAGATTGCACGTGAGGATGAAGAAGAAGACGGTGAGCAGGTAGTTGACGTACCCCTCGCCGTGCGGCCCCACGTTGGGCAGGATCACCTCCTGCCGGATGTAGAGCGCCATCGCCTCCATCGCCGCCGGGAAGCCGCGCGGCGGCCGGCCCTGGGCGTGCGCCCGCGCCACGGCGCGCGACGTATAAAGGAAGACGAGCCCAACCAGCACCGCCGCGAGCACGAGGAACACCACGTGGCGGGTGGGCGAAAGATCGATCTCGACGCGTCCCACCCGGAACGGTGCGAACTGCGGCAGCGCGATCTCTTTGTAGTACGGCGGGCGGAACGATGGAATCTCGAGCGTGTGCGAGTTGGCGAGGTGGTGCACGATGTCGATCTCGTTCCTGCCCGGCGCCACCGGCTGCTGCGCGGCGACGAGCGTCACCATCCCGAGCATCGGAACGAGTCCAGTCATCGCACCTCAGGTCCAGATCGTCCGGGTAGCACCGCCACCGCCTCGACGCCGAGCAGCGCCACGAGCAGGCCCACGAGCGAGAACAGCGTGGCCTCGGGCGGGAGGCCCAGCGCCCGCACCAGCACCAGAGCGGTCAGTCCCACGAGTCCCACCCGCGCGGCGATACCGACCGCCCATCTCCGCAGGAAGCGCTCGGTCCCGATCGCCCACAGCAGCCACCATCCGAGCGGTCCCTGCACCACGAGCGCGAGGCCGAGCGCGGCCCACAGGCCGCGGCGGTCCGCCGGCGGCAGGACGAAGCTAAGGGCCGCGGCGGCCGCGGCAACCGCTGCCAGCCCCGCGACGTAGCGCCCCCGCGCCGTCACCGCTCGTTCTCGTCCTTGTCCTTGGAAAGCGTGCGAATCAGGGAGTACAGGGTGCCGCCGAACCCGACGAACGCTCCGACGATCGTGAACACGCCGTCGGTCCCGGCCTTCTTGTCCAGCCACTGCCCGACGAGCACGAAAACGACGAGCGTGGCCGCGAGCTGGAGGCCGAGCCCTGCGTAGCGCAGCGGTCGCGGGTCCGGCACGGCGCAAAGCTACGCGCTTGTGAAAAATTTCGCAAGCAAACCGGCCAGGACGCAACCATATGTGGCGCTTGGGAGTATGATGTGGTTACCTTGGCACCCAGATGACGCCCAACCCTTCCCCCTTCCCCCTTCCCCCTTCCCCCGTTCACGGGGACATCGAGCTGTTGGAGCGGCTCGCCCGGGCGCGCGCCGATCTGCTCGCCCAGGTGGGGCGGCGCATCGTGGGGCAGCGCGAGGTGTTGGACGGGATCCTCACGGCGGTCTTCTCGGGCGGCCACGCGCTCTTGCTGGGGGTGCCGGGGCTCGCGAAGACCCTGATCGTGCAGACGGTGGCCGAGGCGCTCGACCTCCGGTTTTCGCGAATCCAGTTCACGCCCGACCTGATGCCGTCCGACATCACGGGGACGGAGATCATCGAGCAGGAGGTGACGACCGGGAAGCGCGGGTTCCGGTTCGTGCCCGGGCCCGTGTTCGCGAACATCGTGCTGGCGGATGAGGTCAACCGCACGCCGCCGAAGACGCAGGCGGCGCTGCTGCAGGCGATGCAGGAGCATCAGGTCACGGCGGCGGGGCAGACGCATCCGTTGCCCGCGCCCTTTTTCGTGCTGGCGACGCAGAACCCGATCGAGCAGGAGGGGACGTATCCATTGCCCGAGGCGCAGCTCGACCGCTTCATGTTCGAGCTCAGGGTGCCGTATCCGTCGAAGCAGGAGGAGCAGGCGATCGTCGAGGCGACGACGGGGGACGTGGCGGCGACGGTGTCGGTGGTGCTGACGGCGGAGGACGTGCTGGCGTTGCAGCATCTGGTGCGGCGCATCCCGGTGAGCCAGGCGCTGGTGCAGGCGGCGGTGACGCTGGTGCGGATGACGCGGCCGGCGGACGCCGAGGCGCCGGCGTTCATCCGGGAGTACATCTCCTGGGGGGCGGGGCCGCGGGCGTCGCAGTATGTGGTGCTGGGGGCGAAGGCGCGGGCGGCGCTGGACGGGCGGCCGATGCCGGACTATGAGGATCTCGAGGCGGTGGCGCCGACGGTGCTGACGCATCGCCTCGTGATCAACTTTGCGGCGGAGGCAGCGGGCCGGGCGGCGCCCGACATCGTGCAGGAGCTGCTCGCGAAGGGGAGATGGCGGGCGAGGTAGCAGCAGGGGGGGAGCCGATGAGGTCGCGTCATATGAGAGTCGGGATATCGCTGAGCCTGGCGCTGGGCGCGCTCGTCGCGTGCAAGGCATCGGCACCTGAGCCGTTCCAGCCGGCCCTCGCCGGCACCCAACCTGCCGGCCGGGTGATCACGGGCACGTGGGGCGGTGACAACGCCGGCCTCATGGCCGACGACACGAGCGCCCACGTGCACCTTGGCTGCACCTTCGGCGACGTGTACCAGGGGATCGTGCTCGACGCCGCGGGGCGATTCGACGTGCCGGGGCAATACGTCCTGCGTGCCTACCCGGTGTACGTCGGCCCCTCACTTCCCGCACGCTTCCACGGTTCGGTGGCGGGCCGGGTGATGACACTCAGCGTGACGGTGAGCGACACCACCGCCGACACGACCGCCCACCTCGGTCCGGTGCAGCTGATCCTGGGTCAGGAGCCCCAGATGAGGGCATGCCCGATCTGCCGGCGAAAGAGCCTGTTGACGCCCTCCCGAACTGACCCGCCAAACGGGATGTAATCGCCTCCGGAGCAACGTGTTGACACCACGTTGATTCGCGCGCCTAATAGTACCATCCGGCAACGTTTTCGACTGGCCTTTCTGACGCATTGCCACCTGCAGTTGGTCACGCTGGGGGCGCCCCTGCTGCTCACCGAGACGGGTGAGCAGGTCCGTTTCCGCACGCGCAAGCACTTCGCCCTGTTGATCCGACTCGCGGTCGAGGCGGGGAGGAAGTTCACGCGCGATTACCTGGTGGACTTGCTGTGGTCCGACGCTCCGCCGCGGCGCGCCAGCCACTCGCTCGCGCAAGCGATCTCGGTCCTGAAGGCGAAGGTGGGCCGCGAGCACGTGTTCGTGCAGAAGTCCACGGTGGCGCTCGCCGACGGCGTGGTAGATGCGGACGTGCGGCGGCTGGACGGCCGCAACGTGGAGATCCGGGGCCCGTTCCTGGACGGCTTCGAGGTTCCGGGCGCCGCCTCGTTCGAGCAATGGAAGGACGAGCGGCGGGCGCGGCTGATGGCGCAGCTGCGGGACTGCCTCGTGACGCAGATGGACGCGGGCCGGCGCGTCGGCGACTTCGGGACGGTGGAGCGGCACGCGCTGGTGCTTCACGATCTCGACCCGCTCTCCGAGGATGCCGTGCGCGGGCTGATGGAGGCCCGCGCCTGGGTCGGGGATCGGAGCAACGCCCTCAAGGTGTTCGGCCGCTTCGAGGCGCGGCTCGCCGAGGAGCTGGGCGCGAAGCCGAGCCCCGACCTGGTGCGCATCGCCGACCTGTTACGTGAGGGGCGGCGTGCGGCGCCGCGGCGCCATGGCGAGGAGGCGGCCCCCGAGCCTCGGGAACGGCGCTTCGAGGCCGAGACCCTGATCGGTCGCGAGCGCGAATTCAGCGCGCTGTACGACGCCTGGCTCGAAGCGCGGCGCCGCACGCCGCGGATCATCGTGCTCACAGGCGATCCGGGGGTCGGCAAGACGACCCTTACGAATGCGTTTCTCTCGACCTGTCAGATGGAAGGCGCGGTCGTGGCTCGCGCGCAGGCGTACGACGCCGAGCGGGAGCTGCCGTTCGCGGTCCTGGCCGAGCTGGCTTTGCGGACGCATTTCTCAAGATGGTCGAAGCCGCGGCCGAGGAGAGTCCACTCGTCCTAGTGGTGGATGACATCCATGCGGCGGACAACGCCAGCGCCGCGATCCTGCACATGGTCGCGCGCAAGCTGCCGCGCACGCGGCTGCTGCTGATCCTGACAGGCCGGCCCAGCGAGCTCCGCATGGCCGCGGCCCCGGCGGCGCTCGTGACCGACTCGACGGTTGAGGCGCTGCGGCCGCTGGAGCTCGAGCCGCTCGGGCCGGAGGCGGCGGCTCGGCTCGTGGCAACACTCGCGCTGGGTGCGGATGGGAGCCGGGGACAGGTCCCGATGGAGCGGATCCTCCAGGCGAGCAGCGGCAATCCCCTGGCGATCGAGCTGCTGACGCGGGAATGGGTGGCGCACGGGACGAGCTCGTTGCTGGCGGACCTCGAGGCGATGAATACGCTGCCAGCGCCTATGATCGGTATCCCGCGCGCGATTCAGGGTGTATTCGAGCGCCAGACCCGACGTCTGGACCCGCGAACCCGCGCGGTGCTCGACCTCGCGGCCGTGCTTGGCAGGCGGCTCACCGACCTGTCGCTGTATCAGGCCGTGGATTGTTCGCCAAGCGAGGCCGCCGAGGTACTGTCACGGCTCAAGGACGAAGGTTTCTTACGGGAGATCCATGCCAGCCTGGAGTTCCGAAACGAGCTCATCCGGGCGCAAGCGTACTACGCCGTGGCCGGCCGGACACGGCAGCATTTGCATCGGTGCGTGGCAGAGCGGTTGGTTGGACGTCGAGAGGAGGACGCCAAGGCGGCGGCCTTGGAGATTACGTGGCACTACCTGCGGGGAGGAGATGCGACGAATGCCCTCCCATACGCTCTTCAGGGCGCCGAAGCCGCGCTGAAGGTTGGGGCACCGTATGAGGCTGAACAGGTGATGAGTGCGAGTCTGCGTGAATGCCCGAACGCCTCATGCCTCCGCCAAATGCGCTTCCTATTGGCAAGGGCCCTGCTGGCGCAGTCCAAGTCCGAGGCCGCCCTGGCAGTACTGGAGACTCTAATGGCGGATTGCCTGTCGACCGTAGAGTATGCCGAGGCTAGCCGAATGCAGGCGATCGCAGAACATTGGCTCAGCCGCGAGATTGGTCTCCGAGCCTACAAGGCAGCGGAACGCGCGCTGACCGCAGCTAACTGTACAAGCAACGTGGAGTTGATAACGAGAGCGCTTTTTGAGTATGCCCGGTCGGGATGCGAGGTGGGAGACGAGGAACGGGTCAAGGACGCGGAAAAGAGAGTTAGAGAGCTTCTCGTGTTACAGAAAGCCCAGGAGTTGCCGTCAGTACACTACGTTCTCGCTTACTGCCACTACTTCTCGTGCGACGTTCTTCAGGCCGCCAAGTGTCTTGAGCGGACCATCAGCCTCCTCTCCGGCCAGCAAGGCGCTATCGACCTATTTCAAGCATACCTGGCCTATGGTGCATGCCTTCACTATTCGTGTGAGCCTAGACGCGCCGTAGACGCTTACATGACCGCAATATCACTTGCGCGAAGAATGGGCGACGACGCTCGTGCTTCCGACGTCGCTGCGAATCTCTGCCTGAATTACATGGCGATGGGTGACTACGCCGAGGCAGTCCGCATCGGCAAACAAGGTGTCGAATGGGGAGCGAGGTCCGCGGACCGGCCGCCTAGGATCGGGAGCTTGATGAATCTTGCCGAGGCTTTGTTGATGCTCGGGGACGAACAGCAGGCTTTCCAGTATCTCGACCAAGCGAGAGAGTGGATGAAACACGCGCGGACTTGGAGGTCCGAAGTCGCGTATCTCTGTGAGAGCGCATGTGTTGCGCTCATGATGAAGAACTTTCCAGCGGCGCTCGATCTCATCGCTCGAGCTGAGCAGAAGGCGTGGGGTCGTGAGAGAGCAGTCCCGGATGCAGGTGGCTTTTATACCTACAGAGTGTTCCGCACCGCGCACACATCGGGACTGCAAACAGCACTCACGATTGCCGCAGAATGTAAGAACCGATTCAGAACTCGCCATCCGCTCTTCTTCTTGTATGGAGTAGCAAGCACTGCGTGGGTGGAGAAACAGCTATTTGGACGCCACACACCAGACACTGAAGCAGAGCTAGAAACGTTCAGCTCTCTTGGATTGGAAGGGAAGCAGGCGACACTTCGAGCACAGGGCTTCCTAGACTAAAACATGCAACGAGGAACGAAGGCATAAGAGGAGGGCAGCACGAGGTAGCCGGATCTTAGCGCACACTCCGTTGTGCCCAGGCTGGACGAGTGCTCATTGCAAGCGGCATCGCGGGCGCCGGGGAAGAGACTCCCCTTTCTGGCGCCAACAGCCGCCGTATCCCCGGCGATTGGGAAACCAGTCGTACGAGCGCTGGGTCGAACTGAGTTCCGGAGTACCTCTCAAGCTCCTCAATAGCTTTACTCAAAGTCAAAGCCGTCCTGTACGGACGGTCTGTCGTCATAGCATCGATCGTATCGGCGATCATGATTATGCGAGCGCCGACAGGGATGTCATCGCGAGCCAAGCCCTCTGGATAACCCGATCCGTCGTAATTCTCGTGGTGGTGCCTGATGGCAGCCTCAACGGTGCCCTGCAGACTGGCGATTGTCCTCACCAACTCCGCGCTGCGAACGGGATGCGTCTGCATGATCATCCGCTCCTCTGGAGTAAGTCTCCCCTCCTTACGGAGAAGTAGCGCAAAGTCGTCATAGATCTTGCCGACATCATGCAGGAGCGCCGCCGTTGCGATGTGATCGATCTCCTTAGGTGAAAGACCTAGTTCACGTGCAACTGTACGCGCGTACTCGGCCACGCGGACCGAGTGTCCAGACGTGTATCGGTCTCGTGCCTCGATGGCTTTGACCATCAGCTCCAGCAGTTCTCGATTCGCCTGCTCCACCTGGAGATTCATCTGGTACATGTGACGAACGAAGAAGAGGCCAACTGCCAGAATTCCGAGACCAAGAAACTCCAACCGGACGTATAGGAAGGTCAGCAGAACCGCCAATGATGTCGAAACGAAGTCATACAACAGCGATCCGCCAAGGATCTTCGCCAGCGACTCCCGAACGGACACACCCGTCGTGACCGAAACGGCAAGCGAGACGCTGAGCTGATTCACGACGAAGAATGTCAACACCAAGCCGACGAACGGCGCTAGGCTGAACGAGAACGTGTCGACTCCAACCACTCCGCCTAGGGCTCGATACACTACTGCACCCAGCCCCACTGCCAGCATGTACTGAGCTACGTTGAACCAGACGCGAAGTAGCGGCTTGCGAAGCACGAAGCCATGGACGGCGACAGCTGTAACGCCGCTAATGATCGTTGGCCACGGGTGGCCGAAGAGAGTCACGCTCGCCAGGAAAGGGATGAACGCGACTGAGCTGCTCAGCTTGGCAAAGGAAACTCGTGCTATCGGTAGGAACGATGAGTCACACGCTATTGCGAGAAGGGCGAAGGCGACCAGCCCATTCCAGTACCTCGAGCTTACTACAGTAGGAATCTGCCATTCGGGTATGACAAGCACCGCCAGCGCACCGGTCGAAATACCAGCGAGCAGAATCAGGAACCGTGGGCGATTCAGCTGTACGCTAGTGTCGCTCAAGACCGAATGCCCTCGTTCCACTATGAAGAAACCGGGAGGGACCCCAGGGCACGGCTAAAAATGCACCAGTCCGTCCGCGAAAAACAACTTCGCGGCTGCCGTAAAAAGCGCAGCGAGCAGATGCAGCATTGAGCGTCACCCCTTTCATTCGACCTACGAGTTTGCACTCGATAGACCTGGAGTGGTACGCCTCTCTACGGCGTACCCGACGCTCCGCTCCTCAACCGTTCGCTCGGCTCCGCTCAGGTAGCGGTGACCAGGGGCCCCTTATTCAAGATGTCCGTGTCGCGCGCCCTCACTCGGGCGCAGAAAACATCCTATCGCTTCAGGCGGCCTCGCGACGCTGCAACGCCTGCCGCAACGCCTCGACCACCGCCGCGATGCCGTCCGCCTTGTTCACGATCGTCTTCACACCCAGCTTCCGTAGACTCGCCGCCTCGTCATCCCGCACCCCACCCGTCACCACGATCACCTCGGCGTCGAGCTTCCGGCCCGGCTCGAGCAGCCGCTCGAGTACCTGCCGCGCGTTGAGATCCGGCAAGCTGTAGTCGAGCAGGATCACCGTCGGCCGCACCCGCCCGATCTCTAGCAGCGCGTCCACCCCGTTCGTCGTCTCCACCACCTCGATGTCGAGGTCCGCGCGCTCCAGCGTCCGCAACAACGCCTCGAGATAGCCGACGTCGTCCTCCACCACCACCACCATCATGGTCCCGTTCTCGCTCCGCAGGTCGGACGGCACCGCCATCTCGTGCACCTTCAGGAA
>WNGG01005612.1_pt1 | contig 37890 bp, 34 predicted proteins | sample 5400661 | NCBI WGS metagenome assembly WNGG01 (sample SAMN13153372, study PRJNA577476) | soil metagenome | isolation source: 100 cm soil or saprolite under Garry oak tree replicate 1 | place: USA:California | collected 2016-06-15
AACAGAACTACGTTGGCGGCATGAATAAGTAAACTGCTCAGATGATATCCTATTGGGTTCATTCCCCAGAAAACATAATCCAAACCATACGTCATCGAGGTCAGCGGCATGCACGTACTCAGATAGCAAGTGGTAAACATCCAGTGAATTTGCCGCCATCCCAGACCGCGGTAATGGAGATTTTCGAGCAGATATGTCTCGTCATCCCAATTGACAAAGCCATTTCGCAAGGTGGGGAGAAAAACCACGATTGTCACGAGAGCGATCACCGCCGGTGTGACTCCGAAAAGAAGCCGCGACTGGACCCCAGTGCTCTCGGCAACGACCCGCGCAGCTCCCTCTTTTCTGCCACCTCCCAACTTTTTCTTTTGCTTGGACTTTGCGGGCATCGCTAAATTCTCCTATCGCCGTTTCACAAAAATTTCCGGCATCCTCTGCGCTTCACCTAAGCCGGCACGACAACAGAAAGATAAAGTGCTAAATGGGCTACCGCTTGGCTCAGATCTAGGAGTTCTTTTAAGGGCAGAGCTATAATTGCATGAAGGTAGTTGGTCAAGCATCATTTGCCCGCTGACTCCCGAGCCGAGTTGACATAGCAGCACTCACCGGATACTCTCGCCCAAAAATGGTGATCCGAGTTGACTAGATCCCTTCTGGCGTGGCCTCCAGGACTCTGAAAGGGCGGGCTGGCAGGCGATCGTGGGAAAATCCGCTGCGTTGAACTTCAGGTCGCCAAAACAACTATGCATATTACTCTGATTGACCCACCGAGATATACCTTTCCGCTGAATCATGCATCTAATGTTGTTATTCCTCCCTTGGGAGTGGCCTATATCGCGGCGAGCATAGAGTCGCAAGGGCATCATGTCCAGGTAATCGATGCTGTCGGTTCGGCATTGACTACTTACACGGAGTTTGGGCCGGTTTATCTCCGTGGACTTAGTTTTGATGAGATTGTCCGCCGAATCGATCGAGAAACAGATATAATCGCGCTGAGCAACATGTTTTCTTGCCAGTGGCCGGCGACGAGACGTCTTATTATAAAGATCAAACAGATTTATGCTGATAAGCCGATGATTCTTGGAGGAGAACATCCTACTGGGATGCCTGACCTTGTGTTGAATCAAGCCCCAGTCGATGTGATCGTTCTGGGAGAAGGCGAAGAGACTATTATCGAAGTGCTGCATCACTATGAAAAGGGCATGCCAAAAGACTTATCGATGATTGCCGGTGTGGCGTTACGCAAGGACGGTAAAGTCATACAAACCTGTAGGAGAGAACGCCTGCGCAATATTGACGACATCCCTCTACCTGCCTGGCATCATTTCCATATTGAGAGTTATTTGGGCTTCAATCAGCCTCACGGTGCCGCGTTAGGACGCTACATGCCGATGTTGGCGACTCGGGGTTGTCCTTACAGGTGCACCTTCTGCACCAGCCCCCAGATGTGGACGCAAAGATGGATCATGAGAAATCCCAAGTTAATTGTGGATGAGATGGAAAAATATATGGCCGAATATGGGGCCACGGATTTTCATTTTGAGGATCTGACAGCTATTGTGAAAAAAGAAAAGATCTTGCAACTAGCCCAGGAGATCCTTGACAGGAGGCTCAAAATTACCTTTCAGCTTCCGTCAGGTACGAGAAGTGAGGCCGTTGACAGGGAAACCGCCAGAGTTATTAAGGCCGCGGGCTGTTCGGAGTTTCAATTTGCACCGGAATCGGGAGACGAAAGGATTTTGAGGGCGATAGAAAAGAAAGTCAATTTGCCGAAGATGTTCGAGGCCGCGAAGTATGCAATTCACGAAGGGATCAGCGTTTCGTGCAACTTCATTTTTGGTTTCCCGGAAGATGACTGGAAAAGCATAATGAATAACTACAAGGCTATCATCAAGTGTGCCCGTTTGGGATTTACGGGAGTTAACCTGAACGCTTACTCTCCCCAGCCAAACACGACCTCCTTCAGGCAGTTGGTTGATGCGGGAAAAATTAAGCAATTCGATGACAACTATTTCATGAGCCTTTTCACATTTCAAAGCTTCTTCGTGAAGAAAACGTCATACAATGACCGTGTTTCTTCCAGGCAATTAACCTGGCTGATATTTTTCGGGTTTCTGCTATTCTATGTTTCCTATTTTGTTTTGAAGCCCACCCGAATATATTCCAGTTTCAAGAGCTTTTTCACCACCAACGCGGCCAATAAATCCGCAACCTACGCCAGGAGCATGTTAAAAGAAATAATGCGGATTTTGCGTTTTAAGAAATCGTTGCGTCGAACGCTGTTGGCCTCCCGATAGGCCTACCTATCATCCTGGTGACTTTTGCCGTTGGGCTTCTGCTTGGAGTTAGATTAAAAATTGGCCTCGCCCCGTGACGGCAAGCTCGATGACGGCTATCTGTTTCGCCGAGCGCTACTGCCTGCAGACTTGCAAGTGCTCCTCGCGATCGATAACCGAACCCGCCGGCTGGTTTACACTTCGTTGATATCTACTAACCACAGCCGCAACAAGCGCATCTTCAACGTCAACGTCATCGAGTTGCCGGTGTTTCAAGATCTTGATATTTTCGCCTGCAAATGACGCAAAATTGGGATGCGGAAGAGGCGAGTAAACCTGCGGAACCTCGCTCGGAGACCGTTCCTTTGGTCGTGGACCTGGATGGAACACTGCTTCGTACCGATCTCTCGTTCGAGTCCGCCTTACGTCTTATCAAACAGACTCCGTGGCTCGCCTTACTGATACCCCTTTGGCTGCTCAGGGGGCGAGCTTATCTGAAGCGCAAACTCTTCCATAGGGTGAAAATGGACGTGTCACTACTACCCCTGCGTGAGGACCTGCTGGCCTGGCTGCGAGATGAGAAAGTGCGCGGCAGACGTCTCGTTCTCGCCACCGCATCCGACTGTGAACAAGCGCGCTCGGTGGTGGAACCGCTCGGGCTTTTTGACATCGTCCTAGGCAGCGACGGACAACGAAATCTAAAGGGGAAGCACAAGCTTAAGACCATTGTAGAACAGTGCGGAGAAGAATTTGATTATGTCGGTAATTCGAGTTCGGATCTGCAAATCTGGAGGGGCTGTCGGCACAGCGTCCTTGTGAATGCTTCCAGGCGGGTGGAGCGTTCGGCTCGCCGCGCCGGCAATGTGGTGCGGGTGTTTCCGTCGCTCGCCGGCTTCCGCGACGTCGTGCGTTCAATGCGCTGCTACCAATGGGTTAAGAATCTGCTGGTGTTTGTCCCTGCGATCACGTCCCACACTATTTTTGAAGGGGCTATCGCGGGCAGGGCGGCGCTGGCGTTTTTCGCATTCGGCTTTTGCGCTTCCGCCGCGTATATTGTAAATGATCTCCTCGATCTAGAGGACGACCGTCGTCACAAGACCAAGAAGCACCGCCCTTTCGCCTCAGGCCGGATGCCGATGGGTGCCGGCATCTTGCTCGCGGTTGCATGTCTCACGGCCAGCGCAGTGATAGCGCGGCTCCTTCCTGACGCTTTTGTAATCGCGCTGATTACCTACTTAGCATTAACTTCTTTGTACTCGCTCTATTTGAAGCGTCTACTGCTCGTTGATGTGCTGACTCTGGCCCTGCTTTATACGCTGCGCGTGGTTGCCGGACATTTGGCGACAGGGATTGCTTTTTCTCTGTGGTTGTCTCCGTTTGCGTTTTTTCTTTTCCTTAGCCTCGCCTTCAGCAAGCGCGCCGCTGATTTGATTCAGCATCAGCAGGATAACCGAAAACTCATGCCGGGACGCGGGTATCTCACAATGGACCTGGAAGCCGTCTGCAGTGCCGGCATGTGCAGCGGATTCCTGTCATCCCTGGTCCTGGCGTTTTATATCAACAGCGACAGCGTGCAATTGCTCTATCACCGTCCGGCCCTCCTTTGGGGCTTACAACCGATCCTGTTGTACTATGTCACCCGTCTATGGATCATCTGCAGGAGAGGTGAATTGACGGAAGACCCGATCCAGTACACCGCCAAGGAGCCGTCTACATACGCAGCGGCATTGCTGGCTGTTATGGTGCTGCTGGCTGCGACCTTTGACTTCAGAGTTTTCGTACCGTGAAATCATGCTGCCTTATCTGTCGAAGACGATTTCTGCGCTCTGCGACGCTATTGCCGTCACGCAGGACCATCGCGCTGCGGGCGCTCCGGCCACATCTTATGACGATGTTGCCGAGTTCGTCCTGGAACAATTGCGCAAGATGCCCCTCTTTCTCAGCTGGCCCGTTCTGCTGGCCACATCCGCCTTCGGGATGAGCCGTCTGTTGCTCGAAGGTTCGCTTTTCTACAAAAGACCGTGGCAACGGCGGTACGTGCAGGTGGAGATCTGGCGCCACTCGCGATTCGGGCCGTGTCGCGGCCTCATAAGATTCTACAGTAGCCTTGCCGTGCTCGCTTTGTACTCGCGCCGCGGGACCGGAGGCGCAGCAGCGAGTCGGTGATGGCTGAGTTTGTCCGGTGCCAGGTAGCTGTGGTCGGATCGGGCCCGGGCGGGGCCATAACCGCTGCGACCTTGTCGGCACGGGGCTTCGATGTCGTGATGATCGAAGAAGGGCCCTACCTGAAGCTTGACTCGTGCCCGCCCTTCAGCATCGAAGAAATGCGCCAGAAATACCGTTGCGGCGGGCTTAACCCGGCATTGGGCGCGCCCAACGTGCCGTTGGTGGAGGCCCGTTGCGTCGGTGGCGGCAGCGAGATCAACGCGGGTCTATACCATCGCACTCCTGCAGATATCCTGCAGCTTTGGCGTGATCCGTTTAAGGTGCAGCATCTGGAAGAGACGGATCTACTCCCGCATTTCGAAGCGTGTGAATCGGCGTTAAGCGTGCAGTTGAATCCGGGCGGCCCAACTGCCCCTTCGCTCAAAATGAAGATCGGGGCCGAGCGACTCGGCTGGAAGACGATGGAGGTGCCGCGCTGGTACAAATACGCTCAAATCGAGGCCCCGGGCACCCGAATGACAAGCAGACGTCAATCGATGACAAAGACATTTATCCCATCTGCTCAATCGGCAGATTGCCAGCTGGTGCCGGGCGTGCGAGCGGAAAAACTGACACGCGCTCGCGCTCACTGGCGAGTCCATGCCGTACGGCAGGCAGAACCGTTCACCATCGATGCGGACGCTGTTTTTGTTTGTTGCGGCGCCATAGAAACTCCGGCTTTGCTGCGCCGCAGCGGGATCAAGAAAAACGTTGGCAATGCGCTTGCCCTTTCTCCCATGATCAAAGTTGCGGCGGTCTTCGAAGACGATGTCAACGGCGAGTACCCCGACATCGGCGCGCAGCAAGTCAAGGAGTTTTCGCCGCCCATCAGCATGGGCTGTTCGATCTCGTCCCTACCGTATCTCGCGCTTGCGACGATGGACCACCTGGATGGCGGGATAGACTTGAAACGTCTATGGCGGCGAATGAGTATCTATTACGCGGCGATTGCGGGACCCAATGCCGGCGTGGTGCGCAATGTCCCGCTTTCACGGGCGCCGCTGATCCGATATTCTTTACGCGCCGAGGACATGCGAGACCTCGCCACTGCCGTGATTTATTTGTGTCGGCTGCTTTTCGCAGCCGGAGCGAAGGAACTGTACCCCGGCATCGCCGGAACGGCGGTTTTACGAAGCGAAGCGGATCTAACCAGAATACCTTCGGAACTTCCAAGAGATCGGACCAACCTGACGACCGTTCATCTCTTCTCATCCTGTCCAATGGGACAGGCGCTGGATCTTACCGCCGTGGATTCATTTGGCCAGGTGCACGGCTATAAAAACCTGTTCGTTAATGACGCCAGCTTGCTCTGTACAGCGCCGGGGGTAAATCCCCAAGGAAGCATCCTGGCACTCGCGCGTCGGAATGCGCTGCACTTCACCAAAGACCTTTAACCGTGGCTTGTCAGGTGGAAACAATTCTCATCACTGGCGCCTGTGGCTGGCTGGGTAAAAACCTCACCCGGGCTATCGCCGAACGGAGCCTCGACATGAATTTTCTGCACGAGCGACCCAGTGGGCTTCGCATCCGATGCCTGATTCTCCCGTGCGACAATCCGAATAGCTTACGAGCTATCAGCAGTCAGATCGACACGGTGCAAGGTGATGTCCAGAGCCCTGCCGACTGTGCGAGATTCTGTGAAGGTGCAAATGGGGCCGTGCTTTTCCACACGGCCGGGATCATTCATCCGCGGCGCGTGAAGGATCTCTACCAAGTGAACGTAGGCGGCACCAGGAACCTGCTATCGGCAGCCATTGCGGCGGGGGTCCGGCGCGCGGTGGTGGTGTCGTCGAATTCTCCCTTCGGCTTCAACCCACATGCGCAGCACCTGTTTGACGAATCTTCGCCGTATAATCCATACATGAACTACGGCCGCTCCAAGCTGCAGATGGAACTGCTGGTCAAAGAGGTCGAAGCAGCAGGAAAGATCGAGACGGTGATTGTGCGGCCACCTTGGTTTTACGGTCCTAATCCGCCTCGGCGACAGGTTCTCTTTTTCTCGATGATTCGTACCGGAAAAGTGCCGATTGTCGGGTCGGGCGACAATCTTCGCTCCATGGTTTACACCGATAATCTGTGCGAAGGACTGTTGCTCGCGGGGTTGGTCGAAAAGGCGCGCGGAGAGATCTACTGGATCGCCGACCGCCGACCGTATTCGATGCATGAGATTGTGGACACGGTCGAGAGGCTCCTGGAGCGAGAGTTCAATTTTACCGTCTCCCATAGGCGGGTCCGGCTGCCGGAGGTCGCAAGTGAGCTGGCGATGCTGGCGGATGCTACACTACAATCGTTGGGTTTTTACAACCAGAAAATCCACGTTCTGTCGGAGCTGAATAAGACGATCGCCTGTTCGGCCGCAAAGGCTGAGAAGGAACTGGGTTATCGGCCGAAGGTCGCCCTGGAAGAAGGCATGCGCCGATCGCTGGCCTGGTGTATCGAGCAAGGAATCCAAATCTGAGCGGCAAAATGACGAAAGCTTTAGTTGCTGGCGGAGCGGGCTATTTCGGCGAGCTGCTTACCAGAAGGCTCCTAGAGCGCGGCTATTCGGTCCGCATCTTTGACGTCAATCTGCCCACGAATACATATCCCGGCACGGAGTTGATGCAAGCCGACATCCGCGACGCCGATGCGCTCTTAACCGCCTGTGAGGCGATCGATGTTGTCTTTCACAACGTAGCGCAAGTGCCGCTGGCAAAAGACAAAAACTTGTTCTGGAGCGTCAATCGCGACGGCACGAAGAACCTGCTTGACGCGTGTGCGCGCCGCGCAGTGAAGAAGGTGATCTACACTTCGTCGAGTGCGATTTATGGAGTACCCAAGACGAATCCCGTGACGGAGGAGACCGTCCCGTCTCCCGTGGAGGAGTATGGCAGAGCCAAGCTCGCCGGAGAGACCCTGTGCTGGGAATACGCGCGGAAAGGTCTGGATGTCTCGATCGTCCGCCCCCGCACCATCGCCGGTCACGGTCGGCTGGGAATCTTCCAGATCCTTTTTGAGTGGATTTACCAGGGCAAGAAAATCCCAGTGCTCAACGACGGTAAAAACATCTATCAGTTCGTTCATGCGGACGATCTCGCGGAAGCCTGTATTCGGGCGAGCATGTTGAAGGGTGCCAATGACTTCAATTGCGGCACGGACCGGTTCGGAACCATGCGGGAAGTGCTGGAGCACCTCTGCCACCATGCGGGTACCGGCTCCGAGGTGAAGTCTCTGCCGATGCGGCCCATCGTAGCAGCGATGAAACTTTCCTGTGCTCTGGGAATCTCGCCGTTAGGTTCCTATCACGCGTCGATGTACGGCCGATCTATCTACTTCGACATCTCCAAGGCACGCACTAAGCTGGGGTGGATTCCGCGCTATTCGAACGAAGAAATGTTTGTAGAGAGCTACGACTGGTATGTCGCCAATCGCCACGCCGTATTGGCTGCCGCTGACGCCACCAGCCCCCATCGCTCCGCGGTTGAGCAGGGTGCGCTAAAACTGTTGCATTGGTTCCTGTAACCAACACGCGGGTTTGGCTTGGACGGATGGTTGAGATCAAAGTGAATTACTATCCACGGGACTGTTTTTTAGAAGGTGATCGAAAATGATAAGATGACCTCGATGAGCAAACATACGATCGAGACAACCTGGGGCCGCTCGTCAGGGTTCCGATGACATCGCCGGATATTTATCTCTCGGTCATCGTGCCCGTCTATAATGAAGCCGAGAGACTGCCTCAGACGTTGCGAAGACTTCACGAATATTTCGCCACTGGTTCCTTCAGCTATGAGATCCTTGTGATTCTCGATGGGCCGACCGACAACACGCGCGGCGTCTTGAACGCGATGGCCGGAGAGATCGCCCATCTCAAGGTCTTCGACCGTCAGGTAAATCGTGGCAAAGGTTTTACGGTCAAAGAGGGAATGCTTAAAGCCGCGGGTCGCCTGCGTCTCTTCACTGACGCTGACAACTCCACGGATATCGCGCATTTCGACAAGATGCAGCCGTTGTTTGATAAAGGTTACGATCTCGTGATCGCGTCGCGCGATTCCAAAGATGCCCCCGAGGCGCAACAGGCGGTTCCCCAGGCCTGGTACAAGCGGTTGATTGGGCGCGCGGGGAATCTCATCGTTCAGCTGGTTGCGGTTCGCAGCGTGTGGGACACGCAATGCGGCTTTAAGGCCTGTCGCGGCGAAGTTGCGGAGCGAATCTTCTCCCAAACGGTAATCGAAGGTTGGGGATTCGACATCGAGGTTTTGGCCCTGGCGCAAGCCTTAAACTACCGGATCGGCATTATTCCCGCCCACTGGGTGAACGACGACAGAAGTCATGTCGGCCCGTTCGATTACTTACGAGTTCTTGCGGATACCGTCAGGGTTCGAATCAACCTGACGGCCGGCGAATACAAGTTGTAGTGAGACTATAGCCGTGGGCGCTGGACGCTTCGTCATAAGAGGCATGCTGAAATTCGTCTTGGATGTCGATTGCCTGCGGGGTATAGAATTAATCGAGAGAAGAATCACGTCGGAAAGAAGGAGTCCTATGATGACTAGCACAAACATCTTGTTGGCAGTCGGGTTGGTTTTTGTGCTCGCCTCGAACGCGAGCGCGCAAGGCCAATCCCGGGCGTATGCAGAGCTCAAGGACAAGGATGGCAAGAGCGTCGGCACGGCTAATCTGCGTGAAGAAGCGGGAGGAGTGGTGATCCAATTGCAGGTCAAGGGGCTGAGCCCTGGTTTACACGCGATTCACGTTCATGCGGTGGGAAAGTGCGAGGGGCCGGCCTTCAATAGCGCCGGAGGCCATTTCAACCCAGGGCAAAAAAAGCACGGCTTAAAGAATCCTGACGGCCCCCATGCCGGGGATCTTCCTGACGTTTATGTTGCCAAGAGCGGTTCCGGGCGTTACGAAGTTTTGACGGACGGCATTACTCTCAAACCCGGGACAATTTCAGTATTTGACGCGGACGGCAGTGCCCTCGTTATCCATGCTAGCGCGGACGACAATATGAGCGATCCTGCCGGCAATTCGGGTGATCGACTCGCCTGCGGCGTCATCACGGCCGGCCAACCCAAGAAGTAAGATAGAATGAAGTACTGGAGTAATGGAGTAGTGGAGTGATGGGTTGCAGGATCATTGCCCATCCTATTCGGCAATACTCCATTACTCCACTCCAGTTCGCATCTCCTGCATTTTAGCTGCGTGGTTCAGCTACAGATAGTGCAGCTTAGCCCTCCCACGGGCCATACGCTCTTCCGCTTTTCTGATTCGATCCGCGGTTCCAAGATCCTGCCAGAATCCTTCAAAGCGAAAGCCATAGAGCGGTTCTTCTTCGACCAGCATTCTCGGATAGATGTCCTTAGTGGTGCTGAATTTCTGCGCGCCTTCGTCGGTTGGCATATAGTCGAAGACTCGAGGATTGAGAATTTGCACGCCGGTAAACATGAGCTTGGTGCCCGCGATTGCAGACGCACTCGGTCTCTTGGCGTGCAAGAATCTGTCGATGCGTTCATCCGAATCGATTTCCATGGAACCGAACTGATCGGCGAGTTCATCGGCCCGCAGAACCAAGGTCGCTGTCGATTTTTTCTCTTCGTGAAACGCGATGACCTCAGCCAGCGGCAAATCGATCAACACGTCCGTATTAATGACGATGAACGGCCCTTCTGAAAGAAACGGTTTGGCTTTCAGAAGACCGCCGCCGGTGTCGAGCAGCTCTCGCTCTTTCGAATAGCCGATCTTAAGCCCGAATTTAGCGCCATCCCCCAGGTAAGCTTCAATCTGATCGCCCAGGTGGTGCAGATTGATAATAATCTCGCGGACCTCGTAGCGGCGCAGGAGCAGGAGCGGGTAGTCGATCATTGGACGACCGGCCACAGGCACAAGGGCCTTCGGGATCGTCTCCGTCAGCGGCTGCAGCCGATGGCCCAGGCCTGCGGCAAAGACCATCGCCTTCATCGCATCTCCTCGAAATGGTCGGCGAGCATCGGCAGGAGTTTTTCGGTTTGCGGCAATCGCGCGAGGTTTCGTTTCAAGCGCCGGACTGTCGACGGGATAAATCTTTTGTAGCCGGGCTTGGCCTTGACGATATCCAGATAATAGAAGCGCCCGACGACCTTCAAGTCTCTTTGAATCGCCGAGAGCAAGTAGGTGTCAAAAAATTCATCCCGGTTGAACGGCTGCTTTGCGCCCTCATTGTACTTGTCGAGATAATAGCGGAGCAGCTGAGCCTCAAGATGAGGCCGGATGATGCTATCCGTCACACGGTCATTCAACAGCGAAGCTAGATCGTATTGCGGCGGTGCCAGCAGCGCGTCCTGGAAATCAATAACGGCGACCGCATCATTGTGAACCATCAGATTCCAGCTATGGTAGTCCCGGTGGTTTAAGCAAGGAGGTTGGCTTTCGAGCCGATGGGCGATATCGGCGAAAATCTTGCGCAATTCCTCGGTCGCGCTCATGGACACTTGCACGCCCGGACGCTCGATCAGACCGTATTCGATAAAATGATCGAACTCCCACATGTAAAGACGAAAATCGAAGCGCTGCTGAAACGCAATACAGGAATCGTCGCGCGCGAGGGTGCCAGCTAGTTGGAGCACCAAGAGTTCGTCAATCGCCTTACGGTACCATCCGAGGATTTCAGATTCCGGCAATCCTTGCACTCGGTCCCATAGAGCGATGTCGCCCAAATCTTCCAATAGCAGGATGCCTTCTTGCTCCCACTGGCCGTAAAGTTGCGGCACCCTCACGCCAATCGTGATTAGAAAACGGTGCAGATTCAGAAAGGGCAGCTCTTTGGGAGGTTCCTTGAAGACCGCCAATTCTTCCGAGGAGAGAGGTAACGAGCTTCCGTCAGGGAGTTCCATGACGATAACCGACGGCGGAGTACCCGGCCCCGCGAGAACAGCGCGATAATAACGCCGGCTCGAAGCGTCGCCGGCGAGAGCGGTAAGGGACGCGATGCTCGTCTTTTCACCGAAAGCAGCGCGGGCTTTCTCAACGATCAGCTTTTCAAGTGAACTGTTCATCGCATCGTCTCATCGTGTTCGCTTCGCAGCGGAAGCTTATATTATCAGAGTTGCTCACGAACCCAAAGGCGTGGAGGAAGAGGCGCAGGCTATGAGAAAGAAATTTGCTGTTGGCCTGTGTGTGATGTCCGTAGATGGAAGCCGACGCCGTCGGCCGTTTCAAACCTCTCAGCTGCCGCGGAAACCGATCGTGACTTTACCTTCTTCCACAATCACCGGTACCTGGCGGCGACCGTTGGAATACTTGAGCATGCGCTGAAGAGCCTCATCGTCTTCCAAAACGTTGACATACTCGAAGGGAATCTTGCGCCGGGAGAAGTCCTCACGGGCTCCCGAAGTGTAGGGTCACAGATCCTTGCCGAAAATGAGAACCGTTTTTGTGGTCATAGGTTTGATTCCTTAGAGACGGCCTGCTGGTGATTTCAGCAATAACGGACAATTCCGCTTTATGAATAGGCTCCCGTAGGTGAAATTGCAAGTGAGTCGTTCCCCGTGTTAGCTTTGTGAAAATTTCTGCGTTTGTTCCCGGAGTCAAATCTTTGCCGATTCGCATCACCATGGCTCAGCTCGACTCCAGGCTTGGATCGCTTGTTTTGATGGTTCAATGACTCACAACTAAAACTCACAAAGAACTCCACGGAGGCGAGATTTGGTTGGGACGCTGTACGTTGTCGCCACTCCCATCGGCAATCTCGAGGATATCACCTTACGCGCGCTTCGCGTGCTCAAAGAAGTCGATGTCATCGCTGCCGAAGACACGCGTCACACTCAGATTCTCTTGAACCATTATGGCATTCGCACGCCGCTGACCAGCTACCACGAGCACAACGAGAAGACCAAAGCGCGTCAGCTGATGAGCCGCTTGGAACGGGGCGAACAAATTGCGCTGGTGTCAGATGCTGGAACGCCGGCCATTTCGGACCCAGGCTATCGGCTGGCGGTTGAAGCTATCCGAGGCAGAATTCCAGTGATTCCTATTCCAGGGGCTTCCGCATTGACGGCGGTTCTCAGTGCCGGCGGGCTTCCCACGGATCGCTTTGTCTTCGACGGTTTTCTGCCCGCTAAGAAGCAGGAGCGGCGCGCGCGACTGCGCGCGCTGAGCTCAGAAACAGGGACCCTGGTCATCTATGAGGCGCCTCATCGGCTGACGGAGACGCTGAACGATCTAGCCGAGATTCTGGGGGATCGTGAGATCGTGTTGGCGCGAGAAGTAAGCAAGGTTCATGAAGAGTTCCTGCGTGGCCGGTTGACTGAAGTGGCTAAACAAGTTGCCGGCCGGGAGATCAAAGGGGAGTTAACGCTCTTGATCGGCGGGTCGCGAGGGCAAAGCGAAGTTTCGCAGGAGCAGATCGAGGAAGAAATCCGTAAACTCAAGGACGATGGGCTCCGCGTGAAGGAAATTGCCGAAATTTTAGGGGAAAAGTACGGGTACTCCAAGAAAGAAATTTATCGTTTAGCTCTGGCCCAGAGCGGCAGAACTACGATTTGACCTTGTATTCTTCCAGCTTGCGATAGAGGGTGGTTCGGTCCACGCCGAGGATCTTGGCCGCCTCAGTTTTGTTCCCGCCGGTATTTTCCAAGACTCGCATGATGTACTCTCTTTCCAGATCCTTTAGCGTGTAGGCCTTCGATGCCGCTTCCGCAACAGGCGATCTACCGTCGGGAGGCGCCGCTAATTGGGAAGAAAGATCTTTCAATCCGATCCTACTTTCTGTGCCGAGCAGCACCGCCCGTTCGATGGTATGCTCCAATTCCCGGACGTTACCCGGCCAGCGGTGGTTCATAAGCGCGGCGAGAGCGTCTTGCTCGATGCCATCCAACTTGCGCTTGGTTTGGCTGGCAAATTTTTGCATGAAGTGCTCAACCAGGCTGGGAATATCCTCCGATCTCTCCCGCAAGGGCGGCAGATCGATGCGAACGACGTTTAACCGGTAATAAAGATCCTGACGAAACTTCCCTTGTTGTACCAAACTTTCCAAGTCGCCGTTACAGGCCGAGACCACGCGGGTATCGACTCTCTCGGCTTGGTTGGCTCCCAAGGGTCTCACCTCCTTATCTTCGAGAACGCGCAGCAGCTTAGCCTGCAGATTCAGCGGAATCTCGCTGATCTCATCGAGAAAGAGTATGCCGCCGTTAGCTTCTTGAAACAGCCCCAGCCGGTCCTTTCGGGCGTCGGTGAAAGCACCACGGAGATAACCGAAGAGCTCGCTTTCGAGCAGAGTCTCGGGCACAGCGGCGCAGTTGAGAGGAACGAAAGGCCCGTTGGCACGCGCGCTGTTGAAATGAATAGCGCGGGCGATCATTTCTTTTCCCGTGCCACTTTCGCCCGTGATTAGCACATTGGCGGAAAGATCGCAGATATGGGCGACGAGCTCATAGACTTTTTGCATGGTTGCGCTTTTGCCGATGATGTTTTCAAAATGATAGCGACCCTGGACTTCGTTCCGCAGTCGCTCCACTTCCTTTTTGAGGCGCCGCGCTCTCAATGGTGCCGAACGCCGTGATGAGCAGGATCGTCGCGTGGGGGTCGGTTTCTCTGAGATGACTGACGAGCTCCGTTCCTTTCATGCGCGGCATCATGAGATCCGTAATCGTGAGATCGAAATTGTTTCGTTTGTAACGATCGAGCGCCGCCGGCCCGTCATGCGCGATTTCAACTTGGTAACCTTCCTCTGTGAGTAGCTCGGCGAGAAAACGGCACATTTCCCTATCGTCCTCGACGATGAGGACCCGGCCCTGAGCCACGCTTGGGTAATGGTTTTCCTCGCTCATAACCCTTTGCTGTCTCGTTCGATCGCGGACGGTTCCGTCGGCAGGGAGATGACGAAACGGGTAAACTTGCCGGGCTCACTCTCGATCTGGATCTCGCCGCCGTGGTCCTTGATAATGCCGTAGCTCACGGACAAGCCCAACCCGGTGCCCTCGCCGATGTCTTTGGTCGTAAAGAACGGATCAAACACCCGATGAATGTTTTCCGATGAAATTCCCGCACCGTTGTCCTCGAACGTGATGCACAAGCTGTTTCTTCCGTTGGCCGGTGTATTCAATGATGTGCCGGGCTTTCTCACCTCGGCGCTGATCCTGATGGTTCCCCCGGGCTGCAACGCGTCGAGAGAATTTAAAAAGAGATTGATAAAGACCGACTGCAGAAGATCCGCATCCGCTTGAATAGTCGGAAGCCCGTTGGCGGGTTGAATCTCGACCTTGATTCCTCTCTCGTGGATTTTGTGGTCCAGAAAATTCCTTACGTTGCTCAACAGCAGAGCGAGGTCGACGGGACGAAAGACCGGTTCCTGTCGTCGCGAAAACTCCAAGAGTTGGCGCACAATGCCGGCGATTCGGTCGATCTGCGAACGAATGATCTGCAAGTTTTCATTGAGCTCGGCCTGGCTGCGCGGACGTCTCAATAGATGCTCCGCGCGTCCACCGATAATGTTCAGTGGCGTTCCGATCTCATGCGCCAGGCCAGCGGCTAATTCGCCCACGGAGGCCAACCGTTCGGTGTGACGCAATTCTTGTTCGAGCTTAAGTTTCTTTTCCTGTTCAAGGACCAGACGGGAGTAACTTCCCTCAAGTTCTTCGGACATGATATTGAATTCGTTGGCCAACGAAGCCACTTCATCGTGACCCCGAGTTTCGATCCGTTGCTGCCAATGGCCCTGACCCATCTCGCGAATTCGCGAGATCAGGTGGTCGATCGGGCGCGTGATATTCCGCCGTACGATGATTAGGATCAAGAAGGACAAGATCACCGCCAAAATGAAAGTGGTAGCGATGATTCGATTACGCCGTTCTTGAATACTCGCCATTAGTCTCGATCCCTGGCGCGCGAAAACAAACGCGCCGGCGGTCTGACCTCGGGTACTAAAAATCGGTTCGATGCGATAATAAATCAGAACGCTTTGGTTGCGAATGTATCCTTCTGTCCCTTTGGCTGTTCGGAGCACCGGACCCGGGTCCAGCTTGAGGATGGGGGCAGGGTCCAGCTCGGAAAACTCTGTGTCGGAACGCAACGAGGCAGAGACAATGACTCGTTGCGCTTCGGGGTTGTATACAATCAGGCCATGGATATTTCCCTGAGGCCCTACGGCATCGACAAAGTTCTGCGTGGCTTTCAAATCGTGAAGATCACCGTAGAAATTTCTCAAGCCAACTTGGATGGCCCTCGTCAAGCCACGCATACCCACCCGAATCTCCCGGCCAATATTCTCTTGGTCTTGCCGAACGCTAAAGTAGCCGTGAATCATCATGGTGACGACTATGGTCGTCACCAAACAAATGATCAGTTTAGTTCCTAACTTCACGGTACCACGCGGCCGCCTTCAGTAACTCGTGTGATGGTAGCAGCGATGCGAAGTGCTCCGATGGCGCTCGACCAGAGCGGGAAAGCCGTTTGCACGATTTTCGGCTTGGCCCGTGGCAAAATACATCGCCGTGTATACCTTTGCAACAATCAGCTAGAAATCAAAAAATAACAATGGCTTGCATCATCGCGATAGGTCAAAAACAGATAGGTGTTTAATTTTGCAACATCTTAGCATCCGTACAGCGATCCCTAAGTCATTGTTTTACCAATCTCACGGCTTCTAATATCAATGGCATCGCAATTGCGGCACCACCAGCAGCGGACGTTTCCATGACGACGTTCGATAAATTTTTTTCACGGAGGAAACCGATGAAAACTTTTAAGCTAATCTGGAGCGGGATTTTACTCGCATCTCTTTTGACTCTTGCGGGATGTCCCGAAGTGGCTCAGCAGCCAGGGGGTGGGGCCGGACAACAGAGCGGATCTGGCGGCAGCATGCCGGATTGATTAGCTGAGATCATTCGAGCGAGGTGACTGAAAGATAAGCCATCGCGTTCGCACTCGTTTTCGCGGTCATAGGACGCGGACAAACCGAAGAAACCGGATTCGGATTGAGCGCACATTTGATCACGGCGCGGTTTTTTATGATGAAAGAGGGGATGAACGTCCCCTCTTTTTGTAAAATTCTCAGAGGGATGGGTTTGCCACGCTCCGTTCATCGTCTGATCCGGAATTCCTGAAATTCGTTGCTGGCCTTTTCCCATTTAGCGTGAACTTGCTTCACCACAGCACCCGGTGGACCCTGGTGACACCAGCGCACTAGTTCTTCCAGTTTAGCTCGTATGCCTTCGGCGACTGCTTCAACCGAGCCGTCATAGCAGTTCATTACCCATCCCGTTAACCCTAAACGTCGAGCTTGGTTGACAGCCGCGGCGCGGAAGTAGACTCCTTGGACTCGGCCTTGGATTTTGAGATGAACTCGGCTCTGCTGACTAGATAATGATTCCATGTCCGCTACAGTTCTTAATTACCGCACGGGTGGAACGGCCGCAATCCGCTTTTCCGCGAGCGCAACGAGCGATCCGCGAGATTTGACAAGCGCCCGCTGACTTAGGTAGTCTGGCCGCGGTTCAGAAGGGTCATTTTACCGAAGAGCGCGCCGAGAGAGTGGTTGCCATTTTCCGAGACCGTTTAAGGCCCTGCCCTTTGGAGAAGTCGATCCCGAGACAACTACAGTTGTTGATCCAATAAGGAGGGCCGCGATGGGAGCTAAGTTGTACGTAGGGAATCTTTCCTACTCTGTTACGGAAGAAAGGCTCCAGCAACATTTTGCGCAGCACGGATCGGTGGTCAGCGCGAGAATCATCACCGACAAGTTTAGCGGGCGATCCAAAGGCTTCGGCTTTGTCGAGATGAGTTCCGACGACGAGGCGCAGCGGGCGATCACGGCCTTCAACGGCACAGATTTCGAGGGCCGGAACATCGTGGTTAGCGAGGCGCGGCCTCAACAACCCCGGGGACCGCGCGAAGGCGGAGGTGGCGGCCGGCCTCCACGCCGAGACCGGTACTAGTCAAGCCTCGAGAAGCTGCAATAGCTGTTGTTCGTCCAGGATCCGGACGCCCAGCTCTTTTGCCTTCTTCAGTTTGGATCCCGGATCCGCACCGGCAACGACGAAGGTCGTGTGGCGGCTCACATTGGAGCTTACGCGGCCACCCAAAGCCTCTATCCGTTTGTGCGCTTCCACCCGAGACATGCTCTCCAAACCGCCGGTGATAACGAACGTCGAGCCGGTGAGCGTTCCTTCTCTCTTGGGTTCACTGCGAAAGCGGACACCGGCCCTCAACAGTTTTTCGATCACTCTGCGGTTTTCCTTCTGCGCAAAGAACTGAGCGATGCTTTTAGCTACCTGCGGGCCGATCTCGCGGATTTCCATCAATTGTTCTTCGGTGGCCTGCATGATGGACGGCAAGTCGCCGAAGTGCTCCGCCAGGAGCTTCGCCGTGGCCTCGCCCACATGGCGAATGCCCAGAGCGGTTAAAACGCGAGGCAACGTCGCGTCTTTGCTCCGCCCCAAAGCGTTGAGAAGATTCTCCGCGGATTTCTCCGCCATACGTTCCAGCTCGGCTAATTCTTCTTTCTTTAAGCTGTAGAGATCGGCTATGTCCTTTACCAAGCTGAGTTCCACGAGCTGGTCGATGAGCTTGTCACCCAGTCCCTCGATGTCCATGGCCCCACGCGAGCCGAAAAACTTAAGACTCTCTTTGAGCTGCGCGGGACATGAAATCCCGATGCAGCGGTAAGCGGCCTCACCCTCTTCGCGGAAGACGGCGGCGCCGCAAACCGGACAGCGGTCGGGCATGACAAAATGGCGCTCGTTCCCCGTTCGGTTCCCGGTCAACACCTGCACGACATAGGGAATGACGTCGCCGGCCCGTTCAACCACGACGGTGTCGCCGATACGAATGTTCTTACGCGCGATTTCATCCATGTTGTGCAGCGAGGCGCTCTTTACGACAACCCCGCCGATGGGGACGGGCTGCAGGCTCGCAACCGGGGTCAAAGTGCCGGTGCGACCCACTTGGGGCTGTATGTCGAGAATGCGGGTGGTAGCTTGGCGGGGCTTGAACTTGTAAGCGATGGCCCACCGCGGCGAGCGCGCAATCGTGCCCAATCTACGTTGGAGCTCGGTGCTGTTGATTTTTACAACCAGGCCATCGATTTCGTACGGCAGATCGTCGCGCCGAGCCTCCATCTCCTCGCGCTGCCGAAGGACTTCTTCCATGCCTTGGCAGACGCGAGCAAAGGGTACCGGCTTTAAGCCCCAGTCTTTCATCGCTTGGAGGAATTCCAGGTGACTGGCGAAGCTCACTCCGGTGACCGCTCCTGCTCCATGACAGAAAATATCGAGCGACCGTTTCGCCGTGATCGTCGAATCCAACTGTTTCAAGGATCCGGCCGCGGCGTTGCGCGGATTGGCAAAGACCGGTTGCCCTTCTTCCTCTCGCTCGCGATTCATCTGCTGAAATGCCTTGCGGGAAAGAAAAACCTCGCCGCGAACTTCCAGTCGTTCGGGCGGCCTTCGTTTCTCCGAGCGGAGCGTTAGAGGGATGGAGCGAATGGTTCTCAAATTGACGGTTATATCTTCCCCATGAATCCCATCCCCGCGGGTCGATCCGACGGCGAAGCGCCCCTCCTCGTAGACTAGTTCCACGGCGACTCCGTCGATCTTTGGCTCCGCGGCGTACTCGATCGGGCCGGTGCTCTTCAGAAATCGTCGAATTCTCTCTTCGAACTCTGCCATTTCTTCCCGATCGCTGGCGTTGTTGAGCGACAACATGGGCAACGTATGCTGAACGGTTCCGAATTTTTCCAGCGGTGGGGCGCCGACCTTCTGGGTTGGGGAATCCGGCGAAGCGAACTCCGGATATTGCCTTTCCAGTTCGACCAGGCGGCGAAAAAGGCGATCGTAATCCGCGTCGCTAACCAGCGGATCGTCTATGACGTGGTATTGGTAATTGTGTTTTTCGATCTCCCGGCGGAGCTCGAGAATTTCTTTTTCTATCTTGTCGTGTGACTCGAGCGTCATAGGAATCGACTCGTGAACCCGTGCGTTGTTGCGAAGAGAACTACCACAATTATGACGACGAATGAAGATCGGGCGACGCTACATTGACCCTCCCTAGCTAGTGTGTTAACCCTTTTAGGTGATGACTACAGGCTTTGTCCGGAGCGTCGTTTTCCTCGTAATTTTTTCCGGTTGCGCCTCGGCAGTCCCCGAACTCAAGTCACCCCCTGAAGGACTCGACTGGTCTCCCGAAGCCCCTTTCCGACACGACAAGAAAACCGAGATTCCTGCGGAAGCAAACGGGCTTAGCCATTTCCTCGAGGGACAACTCCTACTCGGTGAGGGCAATTTCGAGGAGGCTCTTAAGGAATTCGAAGCGGCAGTTCAGGCTAACCCCTCGGATGGCTTCCTGCGGTTTCGCCTGGCCACGCTTTACTTGAGAAAAGGGGATTTGAAGAAAGCCCTCGTGGAAGCAGAGACGGCCACGAGCTTGGAACCGAAAAGCGTCGAAAATCACCTGCTACTCGCCGGCCTTTACTCCTCGCTGGGTGAAAATCAAAAGGGGTTAAAAGAATACAACGAGATCCTCAAGCTCGACCCGAAAAATCAGGAAGCGCTGCTTTACCTCGGGGCGCTCTACCTCCAGCTCGAGGATTACGCCAGAGCCACGCAGAGTCTGGAAGAGATCCTAAAGCTCGACCCCAATTCCTTGCTTGGCCACTACTATTTGGGGCGCGTCCGGGCCAAGAGTAAGCTCTATCTCGCTGCCGAACAGAGCTATCGCAAAGCGCTGGAGCTCAATCCCAAATCCGAAGCCGTGTTGATGGATTTGGCTCTGGTTTACGAGTTGGAAGGCAAAACCGAGGACGCCATACAGACCTACCAACGACTGCTTCAGGTCAACGCGCAAAGCGTCTGGGCCCGCAAACGTCTGGGCGAACTTTACGTCGGCCAAAACAAGTTGGACGAAGCGCTTAGCCAGTTCGAGAAGCTGGAAGGCACTGAAACGGACCCGCGCGAGACGCGGATCAAGATTGGCCTTATCTTTTATGAGAAAGGCGATTTCGATCGGGCGGCGATGGAGTTCAACTTGGTGCTGGCGGGTGATCCCGAGAATGATCGAGCGCGCTACTATCTGGGGGCCACCTATGCTGAGCTAAAGTCGGACGATAAAGCGTTGGAACAGTTCGGGCGCATTTCCGAGAAAAGCGAGCTGTTCGTCGATGCGCGCGTTCAGCTCGCCTACCTCTACGATCGCCGGGAGCAAACCCAGCAGGCCATTGAGGTTTTGCAGCCAGCATTGCAGCAGAAAAATGACAGTAAGGAGATTTATGCGTTTCTGGCTTCTCTGTATCGGAAGATCAAGGATTATCCCAAAGCGATCCAGTCCATGGAGCGAGTGATCGCACTGGATCCCAAAAACGACCAGGCCATTTTTCAGCTGGGCGCGCTTTACGATGAAGACAAGAACAAGGAAAGATCTGTCGCCCACATGAAGAAGGCCATTGAGCTGAATCCGCAGAACGCTCCAGCGTTGAATTATCTGGCATACACGTGGGCCGAAATGGGAGTGCAGCTGGACGAGTCCGAAAATCTAGTGATGCGAGCACTGAAGATCGAGCCCAATGACGGCTTCTACATCGATACTCTGGGATGGGTCTACTATCAGAAGGGAGACTATCCGAAAGCCGTAGAGCAGTTGGAACGGGCCGTAGAAATTACCGGGGACGATCCCACGATCATCGAACACCTCGGCGACGCTTACGAGAAAGCGGGTAAACCGGACCGAGCCGTAGCCCGTTATCGCGACGCGCTTAAGAATGCGAAGGAAAACGATCAGATCAAGCGAATCCGCGAAAAGATCCAGCGTCTGGAGAAGAAAATTTGAGCCTGCGGTCGGCGAGATGGGCCGTCCCGGTCTATGCAAGAGAGCTCTTCCTGGCGGTGAGTTTGGCAGCAGCCGGAGGGTGCTCGATTGCCCCTCAACTGGCGCCGCCCGCCCCGTCTATTCTAAAACAACCTCCTATCGAAGGCTGGACGGCGGAGAAGCTGGTCCAGATCCTCTCCCAAAGAGATAAACAGTTTCACTCTCTGCGCACGCTCGCCACCGTTAACTATCGAGGCCCCGAAGGAAGGCAAGGTTTCCAAGAGGCCGTCCTCATCCAACGGCCTGATCGATTACGACTGGAAACGCTTTCGGGTCTGGGCGCGATCCTGGTCGTGACGGCCAATGCGAATCAGATCGCCGGGTTTCATCCGAGAGAAGGACTCTTTCTTCACGGCAAGACTTCGAAAGAGAATCTCTTCCGTTACACCCGAATCCCGCTGGAGCTTAAGGAGATCACGAGTCTGTTGGTAGGGTTGCCGCCGGTAACGAGTGCTTCCGATTGGCAGATCGGCGGCAATTCGCTTTACCGTGAAATCGAAGGAAAGGGAAAGGAGATCATTAGCTTTGATCCCTCTCGCGAGGTCCCGGTTCGGTGGTATCGTCTGGGTCCAGATGGAAACCCAGAGTTGAGCGCTGCCTTTGAGAATTTCGCCTCTACCCCGGCCGGGCTTTTTCCTCTAAAAATCTCCTTGGAAGCAGCGGGCCAAAAAAGGGTGTTGGAGATTACCTACCAGGAGCCGGAGCTAAATGCTTCTATTCCGCCCGAGCTGTTTTCTCAACAGAAGCCAGCCAACGCAAAGGAGCTACCCATCGAAGCGATCGGCAGCTGAATCGCATGCTGAAAGGAAGTTGGAGACTGCTCCTATCTCTGTTCCTTCTGATGGGATGCAGAGGCGGAGAAACGGCTGACACCGAGAACCGCAGCGCCCCCCCAATTGTTGCCAAGCAAGAAGCCACAACGCCGGTCACGGGAGATTGGCTGGTGACGCACGCTCTCAGCGATCCCGAACAGCTCAATCCGCTTACGAGCAATGATGCCACAGCCAGCGAGATACTTAGCTTCATCTTTCAAAGTTTGCTGACGCGCGATCCGCGTACGCTAGAATTGAAGCCGCTCATTGCTCAGTCGCGCCCCATCGTTTCGGAGGACAAGCGAGCCTATACTTTTAAGATTCGCCGTGACGTTCACTTTCAAGACGGACGTCCCTTAACCGGTGAGGACGTTCTTTTCAGCGTTAAGGCGATTAAGTGTCCGTTAGTGAATGCACCCTTTCTGCAGGTGTATTTCAACTCTATCATCGATGCGGAGATGATCGACGAGTACTCGATCCGCTTTGTCACCAAAGAGCCTTACTTTCTGAATGAGAGCGTCCTGGGTGAGAATGTTCTTATCCTTCCACGTCATTACTACGATCCAGAAAATTTACTCAAAGACGTAACTTTACGGGACCTGCTTCGAGATCCTTCCAAGCTCCCCGACAAAGTCAAGAAATTTGCCGACAACTTCAATAAAAACTACAGCCGGAACCCCGTGGGAAGCGGGCCGTACAAATTCGAAGATTGGAAAACCGGGCGGGAGGTCGACATACTCCGCGATCCAAACTACTGGGGAAACAGCAAGCCTGGGATCGATCAGGTTTTCCTGGATCGCATCAAGTATAGGATCATCAACAACATGGATGCGGCTTTGGTGACTCTTAAGAGTGGCAGTCTGGACACAATGGATCTAACACCGATACAGCATACCCGGGGTACCAACAGCGAGCGGTTCAAACGCGAATTCCAGAAATTGGAGTACTTCGCGCCGAGTTACTCGTATATCGGTTGGAACAATGAAAATCCGATCTTTATGGATAAGCGGGTGCGTCAGGCGATGACTTACTTGACCAATCGAAGGCAGATGGTCAAGACGCTCTTGTTCGGCCTTGGGGAGGTAGTTAATGGTCCGATTTTTTTCTTTCGCCCTGAGTATGACAAAACTCTTCACGACTACCCTTACAACCCAGACAAAGCGCTGACCATTCTCAGAGAGGCCGGTTGGAAAGATTCGGACGGAGACGGAATTCTGGATAAAATCATTAATGGAAAGAGGACTCCTTTTCGTTTTGAGTTTAAGGTTCCTTCGGGAAGCTCCACGGGCAAAAGTATAATCCTTGTCTTGCAAGAGGAGCTCAAAAAACATGGTATCCTAGCCACCGTGCGTGAGCTCGACTGGACAATCTTCCTGGACGACGTGAAGAATCATAAATTCGATGCGGTAATAATGGCATGGGCAATGCAGGCCAGCGAGCCGGACGAATACCAGGTGTGGCATTCATCACAGGCGGCCAATAAGGGATCCGATCATATCAGCTATAAGAATGCGCGCGTGGATCGGATTCTCGAAGACTATCGGCGTGAATTTGATCCGAAGAAACGAGTTAAGCTTTACCGTGAGTTTCAGGAGATTCTTAACGACGAACAGCCTTATACCTTTCTATTTGCGCGCAAATCGGTCAGCGCGGTGCAACGCCGATTTCATGGAGTGGAGGTTTATCCCGCAGGCTTGAGGCCACAGGAATGGTGGGTCCCTCGATCAGCGCAAAAGTATGCACGGGAGACGATGCTTCAGTAGATGGGACGCTACATCGTTCAGCGCCTTTTTCTTCTCATCCCGACTTTTGTTGGGGTTACATTAGTTGGCTTTCTGGTGATGCACTTGGCCCCCGGAGATCCAGCCGAGCTGCGGGCGGCTGGAGGTCTCGGTGGCGCGAGAGAAGGAGCTATATCAAGGAATAAACAAGGTGGCGTGGATGAGGCATTATCCCAATGGCGTAAGCAATATGGTCTTGATCGTCCCCTCCCTATCCAATATGCGGTCTGGTTGAAGAATCTTGTTACGCTGAATTTCGGTGAATCGTTCAAAGACAATCAGTCGGTATGGAACAAGATCATCGAGAGAGTTCCGGTTACGGTTAAACTCAATGTGCTTTCTCTTCTGCTTGTGTATCTCATTGCCATTCCTCTGGGGATTTACTCGGCGACTCACTCAAATTCACTGGGCGATCAAATAACGACACTCGTGGCCTTTGTGCTTTTTGCGGTCCCGTTGATATGGGCGGCGACTATGGCGATCGTGTTTATCTGCGGCGGGGATTTTTTGTATTTGTTTCCGCCTGCAGGATTGGAGTCGCTTGATTATTCCTCGCATTGGTCGCTGTGGAGAAAATTAAAAGACCAAGCTTGGCACATCTTCTTGCCGGTCGTCTTGCTGTCGTATGACGGCTTTGCCGGATTGTCCCGCTACATGCGGGCGAGCATGTTGGAAGTGATGGGGCAAGACTTCGTTCAAATGGCGAGAGCCAAAGGGCTGCAGGAGAGAGTTGTGATCTTCAAGCATGTACTGCGCAATTCTTTGATTCCTCAGGTGACCATATTGGCTTCGATCCTCCCTGGTCTGATAGGCGGGAGTGTCATTATTGAAACAATCTTCTCGATTCCCGGGTTGGGGCAGCTGGGTTATGAATCCGTGCTGGCGCGGGATTATCCAACCGTGCTGGCGTTGTTTACGGTTAGCGCGATTTTGACGTTGGTTGGGATTCTCATCTCCGATCTTCTTCTCGCAGTCGTAGATCCGAGAATCGCGTTCGGTCGAAGGCAATAATGAGTTCTATGCAATCCAACACGGCATCTGTCGAAGCGATGCGTCCCGAAACTTCATTGACTCATGCGGCCGCAGGCGAGGGCCTCTGGTCTAATGTTTGGAAACAGTTTCGGCGCGATCCGATTGCCCTGGCAGGACTTTACGTCGTGTGCATCCTTGTTACCATGGCTTTGTTCGCTGATTTTCTGGCGAATGATAAACCCTATTATTCCTTTTATAAGGGGAAGATCTACTTTCCAATTTTTCGGAGTTATCTCGTCGGTGTGGGGTTAGCCCACTGGCCAGCCGAACTGCAGAACGTGGACTTCAAGAAGCTCGAGGGTGCCACGCAAGTTTTTCCCCCCGTTCCGTATCGTCCAGGCAATATTGATCTCTTGGTGCCCTATGAGACTCCTTCGAAAAAACACTGGTTCGGCACGGACAAACTTGGGCGTGACATCATGGCCGGGATGATTCACGGCTCGCGGATTTCACTTTCGATCGGGTTTGTAGCGGTGGGGATCGCGGTAATCATCGGGGTGATACTCGGTGCTCTGGCCGGATATTTCGGATCTTGGGTAGACTTGGTGATTTCGCGTTTGTTTGAGATCATGCTATCGATTCCAACCTTCTTCCTTTTGATTACCGTAGCAGCGCTACTACCCCCTAGCATCTTTCTAACCATGACAATCATCGGCCTGACGAGTTGGGTGGGAATCGCCCGGTTTGCCCGGAACGAATTTCTTAGGATCAGAAATCTGGATTATGTGACCGCTGCGATCGCTCTGGGAGTTTCGAATCGCAAAATAATGTTCAAGCACATCTTGCCCAATGCTCTTGCGCCCGTGATCGTTTCCGTGGTCCTCGGCGTTGCAGGGGCGATTCTCATCGAATCCAGCTTGAGCTTTCTGGGCATCGGCGTACCCGCCGAGCTTGTCACATGGGGCTCAATATTACACGAGGCCAGCAGCGCTACTTTTGCGTGGTGGTTGGCGGTTTTTCCCGGGGCAGCGATTTTCGTCACCGTGCTCGCTTACTATCTCGTCGGCGAAGGACTCCGCGAAGTCCTCGATCCCCGTCTTCGGGGCTTGCGCTGAGAATGCGCTTTCTGCTAATCCGATTCGCAGGTCGATCAGTACCTATTTGAAGTTTGCACAGCGAGCGGACAGCCGTCGGTTCCAAGCGATCCCCCCTCACCCTCGGTTGGAGGCTGAGTCGTAATAGCGAGAAACCATGTATGTCATTCTGAACGAAGTGAAGAATCTCATCGAATCAGCAGCCCACAAAACCGAGATTCTTCGGCTGCGCCTCAGAATGACATTACGACACAGTCTCTTGCAGGGCGAAAGGATAAAAGAGGGGGCTGCCGGCAAATTTATGGAGAACACGCTATGAGGAGACGTGTATTTGCTGTCCTTCTGTTAACACTCTTATTAGTTCCTATTCCACTCCACGCCCAATACACCAAGCCCGTCTACATTTCACTTCCGGGTCCCGGCAATATCCAGCACCTCGCCTACGTGGTCGGCAAGGAGAAGAAATTCTACGACGAGATGGGAATTCCCAATGCACAAATCGTTGTCTTACGCGGCAACGCCATTAACGTTCAGGCGCTGGTCTCGGGAACGGTTCATTTTTCCTCAGCGTTTGGCCCGGCCATGCAGACGATGTTTCGCGGCGAACAGCTGCGCATTCTCGTCCAGATCTTTAATCAGGTTCCTTTTGGGCTTATAACGCGCCCTGAAATAGCGGGAAATTGCCGCGTCTCTCTATGACCTCATGCGCGATGCTTTCATTCCGGCATTGGATCCCGAGGGAGTGATGAAGCGCGCTGAAATTGAAATCGTCCTCCTGAAAGAGCGGCCGAACTTCAAGCCGGAGCAATTCATCGAGGATCGCTTCTACAAAGCGGCCTTGAAGGCTCTCGCGCGAGAGCCGGGGGCAAAACGGTAAGAGGAGACGAACACCATGGCAGAAAAAAGCCTCGACGAAATCAAAGCTGACATCCTCAATCGCGCCGGGCGCGTCAATCCTTTCGAAAGGGTCAAGCGGGAGGATGTCGAGCAGGTGCTGCAACGACTGGATAGCCTCGATCCCGATCTGTGGGGCAGAGAATGGGAAAAGTTCGGGGCGAAATACGAGGCGCTCGGGGAGGAGCAAGAAAAAAAAGGAAAAAAGGAAGAAGCCGGTGAGACTTTCTATCTGGCGTATGAGTACTACCGTATCGGCCGTTATCCCGTCCCAAGCAGCCCGGAAAAGATGAACTGTTACAAAGGAGCACTCAGGACATTTCTCAAGGCTGCACCCACGATGGACCCACCGCTGGAAAGAATTGAAATCCCTTTTGAAGGGAAGAAAGTCGTGGGATATCTGCAGATTCCCAAGGGGACTAACCGTCCGCCGGTGGTGATCCATTGGGGCGGAGTCGATGGCTGGAAGGAAGATCGCAGAAGCAATAGTGAGCTGCTTCACAAAGAAGGCTTGGCGACGTTCACGATCGATATGCCCGGGGCGGGGGAAAACCCGTGCCTCGGCCAAGAACCGCGCGCAGAACGCACTTTTTCCGCGGCCATCGATTATCTGGAGACACGGAAGGATGTCGATGGCAAGCGGATTGCCGTTATGGGCGGCAGTTTCGGCGGCTACTGGGCGGCAAAGGTCGCCCACACGGAAGCTAAACGACTGCGCGGCGCGGTCAATTGGGGCGCGGGGGTGCATCGGACTTTTCAAGAAGAGTGGTTGCGGCCAGCGCTGACCGTTACGGCTTCGCAATATCTCATGGGTCCCGCGAGCTTGTTGGACGCGCGTTCCTACATTTTCGGCGTGAAGACACTTGAGGAAGTTTTAAAAATCGCTCCGAGCCTATCCTTAGTAACGCAGGGATTAATCGACCAGCCCTGCGCGCCGCTGCTTTGTATCAATGGCAAGGAGGACGATCAACATCCGATCAGTGATATCTATTTGCTCCTGGAGCATGGGAGCCCAAAGGACGTCCGGATCCATTCCTGGTGCAGGCCATATGGGGCGCAAGAGGGGTCAGTCCAACGATGAGGTTCAACAGATCGTGACCGCCTGGCTCAAGCAGAAGCTCTCGTAAACGAAAAAGGGGGAAGAGATGGCAAGAATCGCCACCATTGACAAGAAGGAAGAGTTGGCGCCGGAGTTTCACAATATCTACGATGCGATCGCGCAGAGCCGGGGTGTCGTGGGCGGCCCCTTCTTAGCGTTGCTTCATAGTCCGGAGCTCGCGTGGCGCACGGCGCACCTGGGCAGTTACGTGCGATTCGAATCGAGCCTAGATCATAAATTGATCGAGTTAACCGCGCTGGCGGCGGCGCGGGAGCTCGATTGCAAGCACGAATGGGCGGCGCACGTAAATCACGCGCAAAAGGCCGGCATTCCACTCGAAACTATTCAGGCGATTCACCAGCGCAAGGGACCTGAGCATTTCTCCTCTGACGATGCGCAGATCATCAGTTACGTTCGGGAACTGTTGCGTTCGCGTCGGGCGAGCGAAACCACTTTTCAAGCGCTCTACGGCCGGTTGGGCGAACGAGGACTGGTCGAACTCACCGCCACGATCGGTTACTATGCGATGCTTGCCTGTACGCTGAATGCCTTCGACGTGTTTACTGCCCCAGCTCCCGATGATTTAAAAATCTAGCGCAATGGTTTCCTAACCGTGATCGGAGAAAGGGACAGAAGGAATGAAGCTTAAAGATCAAGTCGCTGTAATCACCGGAGCTGGAAGAAATATCGGCAAGTCGATGGCAATACTCTTCGCTTCGGAGGGAGCAAAAATCGCGGTCATCGAGATGCATGAGGGGCGGGGTCAGTCGGTCGTTGACGAAATCAACAAAACGGGGAGCGAGGCGACGTTAGTGCTTTGTGACGTCTCGAAGTCGGGCGATGTCCACGAAATGGTGAAAAAGGTCGTTGATCGATTCGGCGCCATCGATATTCTCGTCAACAACGCCGCGCTCACCGACCATGCGAATATTTTCGACAGCACGGAAGAGGAATTCGATAAAGTGATCGCGGTAAGCTTGAAAGGGCCGTATCTCGTGACCAAATACGTCGCCACGCAAATGGTCAAGCAAGGGCGTGGCGGGAAGATCGTCAATTTTGGATCCACCTCGGGTATGATCGGTCGCGCCGATGGCATTGCCTATGCTGCGGCCAAAGCCGGCGTGATCAATATGACCAGAGCGATGGCCGTGCAACTCGCTCCTTATAAGATTCGGGTCAATTGCGTGGTACCCAACCGGTCGGGTTCTCCGGTGGGATTCGACGATGACGTAACCGGAAGCCGGACTTTCGAGAATCTGGCGGGTCGTTTGGGAACCGCGCAGGATCAGGCGAAAGCCGCGCTCTTTCTCGTCAGCGATGATTCCGACTTTATCTATGGCCATCCGCTGGTGGTCGATGGCGGTGTCATGGCAACGGCGAACTTTCCTAAGAATCAATTCATTAACAAATAGCGGGAAGACTGCCTAATCGCGCCGGGTTTGGGTAACTCGAGACCTAACGGTAAAGCGTTAGCGCAGCAATGCGGCGTTCTATCTCAGCCATCATGTGCTTGTATGGTGGCGCATCGATCCCGCCGAAGCGGCGCTTGAATTCCGCTTCCGCCATGAACTCCGGCAAATCTTCCGTCGGCGGCATGAGGTCTCGCTCATTCACGCCAGTCCCGAGTCGCTTCTGTAGACTTCGCGCGGATGCCGCACTTTGGGTGGCCCACTCACCGAAGCGCGTCCCGGCGCGGTCGGCAGCGATGTCGTTGAACGAGAAGCCGCTCCCGCTGCGTGAATCTTCAATTTCCTTGTAAAGGCCGACGGCGTCCGACAGCGGCGTCCCGGCATTGGCGGCCAGGGCGGCCGAGACGATGAAGTGTTGGCTGAAATCATGACGGCCATTGAGCGTTGCCTGATATTGCATCGGGTGTGGCCAGTCCTTGGCGCTGGGAATGACCGCCGCAAGGTTCTTATCGTTGACGTAAAAGGTGAGAACGAAAATTGCGGCGCGGTTCTCCGCGACGGGATCACCTTTTTGTGAGCGTTGTTGAGCGGTTTCGAATAGCGGATGAATCAAATCGATCAGCGAAACATTTGGGCTTTTCAGCGACCGGGTTACCCCAGTCAAACGCGCTTGATAAACGCGCAGCCTCTCCCGCTCATCCGGAGGAAGAAGAACGGCGCGGAAATGGTCCGGCAAGTTGGACTGCCATTGGTAAGTGACGGCGATGCTACCGTCATGGATTCTCACTTGCCGGATCGCGTTACGGGCGGAGTTGTAAGCCTCCTCCCCCAGGTAGGTAATGAGAAAGCGGTCAAGCAGCCAATCCGCAAGCCACGCCGGCAACGGCACGCTCCCGACGCGCAAACGCTCAAAACGCGGCAGCGGGCTCGACGGGCTCAGCACCGCTTCGGTGTTCATGAATCGCGCAACGGGATTTCGTGGCAATGAGACGCTCGCGCTCATATGGATAACGTCGCCCGACAACGCGACGTGTGCGCTGCCGCCAGCGTACTGTTGAGCGATGTAGTTGGCCGCGAGGTCGAGATCGGTCTCGCTTACGGAGATCGTACGAACGGCGCCGGGTTTCAAATTCCGGGGATCGTTCTTGTCGAGAATTCGCTTTGCACGCCCGATATTGTCCGGGGTAATCTCAGCGGCCCGGTTGATTTTTGGATGATCGTCGATGGCTAAAAAAACCACGCCGGTCAGAGCGAGCGGTACCGCAAAGACGAAAAAAAGCATGAACTTCAAAAAAAATCGCATGACGTGGCGCTATTCAGAATACAGGATGTCGAAACTGAATCCCACCGCAAGCCAACCGACGGAACAAAATAGAATTCAGCTCAATTCACTTTTCAGCCACCGAATGATCGTCGGCAAAGTCTCCGGCGTTTGGCCCATGTGGCCACCGGGGAAGACCCGGGCGGATTTGGGACTGCCGTATTCCAGCAGAATGTAGAGATCCTCGATAGGCGTTTGCAGATCGTCTTTGCCGTTGACGATCAGCATGGGACAGGAGGGCTTTTCCAACCAGCCTTGAGTTTTGAGCGACATCGACGGGAAAACTTCGGCAAGCTCGTCGAGAGTCTTGACGCCGAAAACCATACAGCGAGCGATATCATGATCCATGAGATAGCTTTCCGCGTTGGTCGACTCCCGGAGCCAATCTTCCTGAAAGAAATAGTGCACGCCGCCACCCCAAACCACGGAGGCGCGGAGCCGCTGCGCCTCGACGAAAGCCATCTTCGCCGCCCAATAACCACCGAAACTCCGCCCGACCATGCCGATGCGTTTGGCGTCGACTTCCGGTCGCTGCTCCAGGTAGCCAATCACGGCACTGAAAAGGGAATCTGCGGTGGTCGACGCCTTGATCGGGCTTTCTCCAACCCCGGGCATGTCGATGGCACAGGTGGTGAGCCCTGCGCGGTGCATGGCTTCTTCGTATTCGAAGGCTTCCGCTTTGAAACCGTCGATGCCGCCAAAATTGATCACCACCGGATGCTTCGCGCCATCGCGGCCAAGCCGTAAATAGGTCGGAATAACCTTATCGCGATAGGGGATCTCGATCCTTTCGAGCGGCGGCTCGAAGTAGCGGCCGGCTCTTTCGTAGAGCTCAAGGCTCTTGCGTAGACATTGCATTTTTCCCGGCGTGTGCGGCACCGGATATCGGCCCGTGGCGTAGTAGGTATAGGCCAGGATGTAGGCGGCCCGGGCTTCCTCCAACCGACCGGCCTGTTCGTGCTGGCGTCCCGCCTCCTCGTAGGGCTTGGCGACGCGCGACCACTCCGCGGCCCAAAGCTCGGGATCTTTGCTGGTAAGATTGGCTAGAACGGACTCCACATCCTCGATCTTTGCGCGGCGGAAGATTTTACTCGTGCCCGTCAGCTTGCGAACTTCCGCTTTGATTTCGTCGAGACTCTTTATTCGACCCATGATAATTTTCTGCGTCGCGTGACCGGATTTTTTTTCAGCTGGGTGCGGGTCCCGGCTAACGGTTGTAGCGAACACCGTTCGTCTATCTTACCTTGACATTAACTTCAACCTGCAAGTAATATTCCCTACTCATTCAACCATCGGTCAATTTTTCGGTATGGTTGTGAATGTTGTCATGTCTGATATGTTAATTTGGTTCCAATGTATTCCCGCCGTAAAAAAACCAGACAAACTGGATCGAGGTAGCGTCGGTTTCTTCCATGGCTGATCTGATCCAGGTCAAAAATCTACGGACGTCGTTTTTCACCCCGGAGGGCGAGGTGCGCGCCATCGACGGCGTGAGCTTCGAGATCGGTGAAAGCAAGACGCTCGGCCTCGTGGGAGAGTCGGGCTGCGGCAAGAGCGTGACTTCGCTTTCCATCATGCGCCTCATACCCTCGCCGCCCGGACGCATCGTCGGTGGCGAAATTCTCTATCGGGGGCGCGATCTCCTCAAACTCAACAACGAGGAGATGCGTAAGATTCGCGGCAACGAGATCTCCATGATCTTTCAGGAGCCGATGACCTCTCTGAATCCGGTTTTCACGGTTGGCAATCAGATCGGCGAGGCGATCCGGTTGCATCAAGGACTCGGCAAAAAAGAGACGAGAGCAAAAACCATCGAGATGCTCAGGTTAGTGAAGATCGCCGACCCTGACTCGCGCGTCGACTCCTATCCGCATCAGTTGAGCGGCGGCATGCGTCAACGGGTGATGATCGCCATGGCGTTGTCGTGCAACCCGAGCCTCTTGATCGCCGATGAGCCGACCACGGCTTTGGACGTGACGATCCAGGCGCAGATTCTCGAGCTGATGAAAGAGCTGCAACAGAAGATCGGCGGCATGGCTCTCCTCTTGATCACCCACGACCTTGGGGTGGTGGCGGAGCGGGCCGATGAAGTCGCGATCATGTATGCCGGGAAAATCGTCGAGCGCGCCAGCGCGCCGGCTATCTTCGCGCGACCGTTTCACCCCTATACGGTGGGCTTGCTGAATTCGCTTCCGGGTACCGGAGCAAAAAAGAAAAAACGCTTGAACGCCATTCCCGGCGTCGTGCCGAGCCCGCTTCATTTGCCGAGCGGTTGCCGTTTTCGTGATCGCTGCCCTAAAGCGGCGGGGATTTGCGCCGAGGCCGAGCCGCAGCTGGTAGAGATGGAACCCGCTCACTGGGCGGCTTGCTATTTTCCCGAAAGCGGCCAGCGACCGACAGCGCAGACCAACCCTGAGTCCGCTTCGGTGTAAATGCCATGAGCCTTTTGGAGATTCGTAATCTGAAGAAACACTTCCCCGTGGGCGAAGGTCTTTTTTCCCGCAACAAGGGCGCGGTAAAAGCGGTGGACGGCGTGAGCCTCACGGTGGAGGAGGGCGAGACCCTCGGGATCGTCGGCGAGTCCGGCTGCGGCAAGTCCACCTTGGGGCGAACGATCCTCAGGCTCGTCGAGCCCACCAGCGGCGAAATTTATTTTCAAGAGAAGAATTTGCTGGCCATGTCACAGCGCGAGCTGCGCGACACGCGGCGGCAGATGCAGATCATCTTTCAAGATCCCTACGCCTCGCTCAACCCGCGCATGCGCGTGGGCGACATCGTGGGTGAGGGACTCGAGATTCATAAGCTCGCCAAAGGCAAGGCCAAGCGCGATCGAGTCATAGAATTGCTCAATCAAGTCGGTTTGAGAGAAGATCACTACAACCGTTATCCCCACGAGTTCAGCGGCGGACAACGCCAGCGAATCGGTATCGCGCGGGCCTTGGCGGTGAGCCCCAAGTTCATCGTGGCGGACGAGCCGGTTTCGTCCCTCGACGTTTCCATTCAAGCTCAGATCATCAACCTCTTGCAGGAGCTACAGGAGAAAATGCATCTGACGTACTTTTTCATCTCCCATGATCTGAGAGTCGTCGAGCATATCAGCCATCGAGTGGCGATCATGTACCTCGGAAAGATCGTCGAGATCGCCAAGAGTGAAACCATCTATCAGGACGCCAAGCATCCCTATACTCGGGCGCTGCTCTCCGCCGTGCCCATGCCCGACACCAGCCGGAAAAAAGAGCGAACCATTCTGCAAGGCGATGTCCCCAGTCCCGTCCATCCACCCTCGGGTTGTACGTTTCATCCCCGTTGCGCCTATCGCGAAGCGATCTGTGATCAGATCGAGCCGCCTCTGGACTTTGCCGGAAATGGTCATGGCGTTTCTTGCCATGTGTTCGGGCCCGTAAAGCGGGCGTAAAGAAAAAAATGGGTCTTTTTCTTGGCTCTAAAATATTGCGCCATCGGCCGTAGCCTGATCTGTCTTACCTGTGGCTCAGGACACCATTTAGGTTGTTAATCGCGATCGCGCCTCAAGTTAATGTTGATCGAATCCGGAGTTGATTTATCGGCGCGGGATGGTAGAATTAGTTCGGTTCTAACAACTAGGCGAAGGAAAAAAGATTTTCTGAAGGCCTCTCGGGAGCGATTCCGAGGGGTTTTTATTTTATTTAGGAGTCGCAGATATGTCAGCTGATGCGCGCGTGCCGATGACCAGTAGAGGTTACCAATTCTTGATGGAGGAGTTGAAACGCTTAAAGAGCGTCGAGCGGCCGAAGAACGTTCGCGAGATCGAAGAAGCGCGGGGCCACGGCGATCTTTCTGAGAACGCCGAATTTCATGCCGCGAAAGAACGTCAGTCGTTGCTCGACGTCCAGATCCGCGACATCGAAGACAAGCTTGCCCGCGCCCAGGTCATCGAAGTTTCCAAATTGTCCGGCGATAGAGTTGTCTTCGGCGCCACGGTTTCATTGGCCGATGGTGATACCGGGGAGAAGGTGGTATATCAAATCGTGGGTGATCATGAGGCGGAGCCAAAGAACGGAAAAATTTCTATCAGTTCTCCCGTTGCCCGCGCCTTGATCGGCAGGAGCGAAGGAGACGAGGTTCAGGCCCACACCCCCACCGGTGTTCGTTCGTTTGAGATCCTGAGCGTAGAGTACATCGACTAGATCACCCCCGGTTGGCGGCGCGGGCCTTCTTGGAAAGGGATCATGTCCTTTTCAGTCAGAAGGAGTGCTCGCAATCTTGGTTTCTTCCTACTGCTGGGTCTGCTAGCGCCCCCCCTTAGCCCGGCGGAAATTCTGATCGAACCCCGCGTCGGCTTTCACGGTGTATTCCAGCTCGGCCGTCCTTTCCCCCTTGAAATCGAGCTTAGCAATTCGGGCCGGCCTACCGGAGGCAATTTAGAAGTACGAGTATGGAAGGGTGGGGCTTCCAAAGCGGGCGCGCCTTATCCGCTCTATTATCGCAGAGAAATCTTCCTTTCCTCCCAATCTACAAAGAGCGTCCAGTTCACTGTCGATCCGGACTTTATCAGCCGACCGCTCACAATCGGGTTTACCAGTCCCACCGGCAGTACGTTCCGTGAGCTGGACCTGCGACGTTACTTTTCGCCAGCATCGGTGATGCTGCTCGTCAGTGAAGGCAACACCGCCCCGGTGATTTCTCTCGGATCGTCGTCGCAAAACCATTTGGTCTCGCTTGCGCTGGCTGAGCTGCCGTCGGACTCCAGGGCGCTGCTCGGCGTCTCACATCTAATCTTCTATGATCTATCTTTGCGCGAGCTCTCCCGCTCGCAAATTCTCGCTCTGGACGACTGGATCAACTCCGGTGGCCGGATGATTATTCTGGGCAGCATCAACTATGCGCTTTATCAGGAGCCCAAGCTCAGCCGATTTCTCCCGGTTCGCGTCACGGGTTTGAGAAAAATTTCCTCGCTCGCCACTCTGGCCGGCGCTGAAGGGGTATCTCCTATAACCGACGCCTGGGCGCAGACGTCGACCCTCGTGGACGGTAAAATGCTGGCGGAGGATCACGGCACGCCGCTTATCGTCGAAACCAGCCGCGGCAAGGGCAAGATTACTTACGTAGCATTGGACGTTGGGCGGCCGCCGCTGACGCGCTGGGAAGGTCTGCCAAAGCTCTTCCGAAATCTTCTGGCGCCGGGCTTCGATAGCGATGCGCCACCGCGGCCGCAATGGGACGATACGGTTTTTTCTCAGCTGATCCAGAGCCCGTCTTTCATTTCCACCTACGTGCCCGCCGGCTCGCTCTTCCTGGCGATTCTCTTTTACCTTGTCGCCGTCGGATACTTCTCCTGGCTTTGGCAGCGAAAACAGTTGCCACCACGAATTTTGCTGATCTGTCTCACTATCCTCATTGGCTTTTCCACGACAGGGGGATACTTGTTCTTTAGCCGCGGCGGGAATATTCCAGACGGCGTGCTGCTCACCTCTACGGTATTAGAGAGCGTCGCCGACGGCTTTGTGGAAGCCCAAGCCAACGTGGCCTTGTTTTCGACGCAAATTCGCCAATATAACCTTCAAGTGGAGCGCGGCTGGATTGACTTGACTCCGGTCTACTCGCGCTCACGGGGACAGCGAGAAGAATCTATCATTGTACTTCAGGACGGCAGCGGTGCGAGCCGGTTTCAGCTGCCTATGCGAGAATGGGATTACCGGCTCTTTAAGGCGCGTTTCGTCGAACGATTTCCCTTGCGCGTCGAATTTGAACCCCAGGGTGACAAGCTGCTTGTGAAGGTTAACAATCAGAGTTCGAAAGACCTGACAGACTGTTGGTTGTTCGTACCTGGCCGACGCTTTGCCTTGGGAGATGTTCCGCGGGGCACGCGTTGGACCAAGGGGTTTCCCCTCGCCCCCGCCAACAGACCGGAAGACAGCCCCGGCCGTTCCGACACGATCAGTTTTCGCGATCTTTCGTTCAAAGACAGGACACAGGACGTCCTGTTTCACTCGTCTTTTTTTTCCCGTGATGGAGGGTCGGAGCGTTGGGGCGGTAGCGCGGTGGTCTTTTTCGGCTGGATGAAGAATCCAGACCCGCGGCTCTGGGTCGATGACCCACGAATACGCGCGAGCGATTACACGCTCTTTCGCGCCATCATGCCGTTGGCCGGCCCGGAGGACGACACATGAGAGACAATCCGGTTTTGAGCGAGAGCTTAGAGGTCTTTTTCGGCGAGGGACATGGATTCGCGGTGTACTTTTATCTGCTGATCATTCTTGCGCCGGTGGAGTTCCTGTCGCTCTATCTGCCATCGCTGGATGCGCAGATGTGGAGCGGCTCCGCGAGTCTATTCAAGGTCTGCTCGGTAACGGCACTGTTGCTGATTGCTTATTTTGCGTTGCGCGTGGCGAATCAAGAATTCGCGCCCTGGAGGTTCTTGACGACCCGACGCTGGGTCCGGGAGAAGGGTCTTACGGCCGCTACGATCGGCAAAGGTCAACTGACTTTTCTCACCGTTCACGTCGTGTTTTCTGTTCTTCTCTGCGTGCCCTTCTTGATCTGGGCGGCGGCCATTGCACGGACCTCACCGGGGCGGGTGACCGGAGCGCTCCTGCTGCTCTTTTTCTATGCGTTGAGCTACAGCGTGTGGGGGCTGGTAACTCTGGTTCTATGGGAGCGCCGCTTTGAAACCCGGCAGGTCTTCATCCGCTGCTTTTTCTTCAGCCTGGTTCTGCTTTCCGCGCTGGTCTATCTGCCGCTCAACCCCGTGGCCTTTCTGTTGGCGTATCTCGGACGGCAGGAGTTGGAGCCGCTCACCTTGGCAGGTCTGAGATGGTCCGCGACGGCCATCCACTTTGCTTTTCATCTGTGTCTTGGCGGGCTCGGGCTGACGGCATATCTTTGGGCGCTTAAGAGAGAGGTGGCGCTTTGATCTCCCATCCGGAACCCCTCAGGCAAAAATTTTCCGAGCTACTGACTTGGGAGAAGGTCAAGCAACGGGAGCAGATTCTCCTTTCCCTCTCTTTCTTTGCGCTAGCCGCAGCGCTGTTGACGTGGCCGTTTAGCTCGCAGCTTTCGACCATGATGAATCGCTTGTGATGGCCTTTGCTGTTTTTTCTCGACCTTGCTCCCTTCATGTTTTTCAAGAGGCGCTGACGCCCTCGAGATTCTACGCGCGCGGTCGCCGCGGTAGACAAGAGCCTGCGACTCGAGGAGCGCGCGATCACGGCCTGGGAGATTCTGGCGCGCGGGGAG
>WNGG01000681.1_pt1 | contig 37856 bp, 44 predicted proteins | sample 5400661 | NCBI WGS metagenome assembly WNGG01 (sample SAMN13153372, study PRJNA577476) | soil metagenome | isolation source: 100 cm soil or saprolite under Garry oak tree replicate 1 | place: USA:California | collected 2016-06-15
CGATCGCCAGCGCGGCCACAGCGAGGTGCGAGGGAGTCCAGGCGATCCCCGCCGCGCGGCCGGCCCACGCCAGCAGGCCGGCGCCGGCCACGAACCGTCCCAGCAGGCGGATCTCGACGTAGCCGGTGAGCACGAACCCCAGCGGCGAGATCGGCCTGGTCAGCACCTGGTCGAAGGTGCCTCTGCGGATCATCAGCGACACGTCGTCGGGCCGTAGCCGGTTGCCGACCGCCTGCGCGAGGCCCTGCCCGGTGAAGACCAGCCCGGCGAGCACGATGATCTCCGGGGTTCGCCAGCCCGCGATGGAACCGAAGCGGTCGACCAGCAGCACCACGCCGACCGCCTCGCACAGCGCCACCAGCGCGCTGCCGATCCCGCGGACGACCAGCGTCGCCGGCCGCTGCACGCTCGACCGCAGCGACGCCATCGTCAGCGCCCCATACGCTCGCGCCGCGGCGGCCACAGGCGCCACCATCGCCCGGGCGCCCACCGGCTCAGCTTGCACGGCCCGGGCGTCCGTTGGCTCAGCGTCCATGGCGCGGGCGTCCGCCGGCTCAGCCTCCATGGACCACCAGCCGGCGGCTCGCGAGCGCCAGCAGCGCGCGGCTGCCGGCGCCGAGCACCGCGAGCCAGATGACCTGGCCCGCCAGCGCGGCGGCGACCGACTGGCCGACGGCCACCCGGACCGGCGCCATCATCAACGCGAACAGGGGGCTGGCCTCCACCACCGCTCGCAGCGCCGCCGGGAAGTAGTCGGTCGGGATGACGAAGCCCGAGGCCAGGTACAGCACGGGCACGATCAGGCTGTGCCCGGCCTTGTAGTCGGGCGTCCAGAAGGCCGCCATCCCGAACAGCAGCCGGAGCTGGAAGGCGATCACCGAAGCCATGACCAGGCTGCCGGCCAGCGCGACGATCCCGCCGGGGCTGGTCGGCAGCCGCAGCGGGAGCAGCACCGCGGCAACCGCCAGCACCGGTACCAGTCGAGTGAGCAGCACGTTCAGCGAGCGCCCGAGGTCGAACGCGGCCATGCGGAGGTACGGGTCGCCGGGGCGCAGCAGCTCCACCGCGAAATCGCCGGAGCGCACGCTCTCGGCGAACTCCCAGATCCATGACGCCCAGATGACCCCGAACATGCCTTCCAGCAGCCAGGTGTAGGTGAGGATGTCGGCCCGCGCGAGCCCGGCGACCTCGGGCCGGTTGCGGTACAGCGCGGAGAACACGCTTGTCCTGATGATGCCGAAGAACGCGTTGGTGACCAGCCCGCTCACCAGCGCCAGCCGGTAGACGGCCTGGCGCCGGAAGCCGGCCCCGAGCAAAACCCAGTAGATACACACAAACACGGCAGCATCCCATGCCGGCTCTCACCTGGCCAGCGAATTTCCAGCCGGTACCGTTGTTGGGCGCCGGCAGTCCGGCGTGGCGGCCCGATGGGAGGCTTGCCGGGCGGCGTGGCGGCAGCGCGGGCGCGGAGGTGGCCCGGGCGACGGCAGCGCGGGCGCGGAGGTGGCCCGGGCGGCGGGGTGGCGCGGGCGGCGGTGGCGGCGCGAGGGCGCGTCCCGGTTGGCGGCGGGGAGGAGGCGCGGGTGATCCGAGTGGTGGCGAGCGATCTCGACGGGACTCTGCTGCGTGGCGACCTCACGGTCTCCGAGCGAACCAGGGCGGCGATCCACGAAGCGCGCCGGGCGGGCGTGACCTTCGTCGCGGTCACCGGCCGGCCGCCGCGCAGCGTGCGCTCACTCAACGAGCGGCTCGGTCTGGAGGGGATCGCGATCTGCGCCAACGGTGCACTGGTCTACGACCTCGACAGCGATACCGTGCAGGACCAGACGCCGCTGGCGGCCGAGGTGGCGCTGCGGATCGTCCGCGGCCTCCGCGAGGCGGCCCCCGGGGTCGCCTTCGCCTGGGAGGACACCGACGGGTTCAGTTGCGAGCCCACCTGGGGCCGCGACCCGCTGACGCCGGAGCGAGCCGGGTTCGGCGACCCCCTGGCGCTCATCCACACGCCGCTGCTGAAGGTGCTCGCGCGCCACCCTGACCTCGACTTCGACGAGCTGGCAGAGGGCGCCCGGCAGGTCGCCGGCGACGAGGCGGTGGTGACCTGGTCGACGCGCCAGGTGGTGGAGGTGTCCGCCGCCGGGGTGACCAAGGCGTTCGCGCTCGAGCGCGTCTGCGCCCGGCTCGGCGTGGCGCCCGCCGAGGTGGTCGCCATCGGCGACATGCCCAACGACCTGACCATGCTGGCGTGGGCGGGCCGCAGCATCGCGGTCGCCAACGCCGACCGGGAGGTGCTGGCGGCTGTCGACGAGGTGACCGCCAGCAACGAGGACGACGGCGTCGCCATGGTCCTGGAGCGGCTGCTCGCATCCCGGGACGGGAGTCGCGCGGCCGGCGCCGCTCGGCACATTCAAGGAGGCTGATCCCGTGACGAGCCTCGATCGACAGCTCGCCCCCGCCATCGAGATCGCCGAGCGCTTCCAGCAGCGCTGGGGGCCGTTCGAGCGGCACCAGGCGCTGGAGGTCGACGCCGAGCGGCTGGCGGCCGCCTGGCACGAGTACGCCAAGCGCCTCGACGACAACTATCCCTTCTTCCATCCTCGCTACGCGGGGCAGATGCTCAAGCCGCCGCACCCGGTCGCGGTCGCCGCGTACCTGGCCGCCATGACCATCAATCCCAACAACCACGCGCTCGACGGCGGGCCGGCCACCGGCGCGATGGAGAAGGAGCTGGTCAGGGACCTGGCATCGATGTTCCGCCTGCCGCGCGACACACTCGGGCACCTGACCTCCAGCGGCACCATCGCCAACCTGGAGGCGCTGTGGGTCGCCCGCCAGCTCCACCCGGGCAAGGCGATCGCCTTCAGCGAGGAGGCGCACTACACCCACGAGCGCATGTGCGGAGTGCTGGGCGTGGAGACCGTCCCGATCCCGGCCGACGACGCCGGCCGCATCGACCTCGACGCGCTGGAGCGCGAGCTGCGCGGCGGGCGCGTCGGCACCGTGGTGCTGACCGCCGGCACCACCGGCCTCGGCGCGCTCGACCCGATCGACCGGGCGCTGGAGCTGCGCGAGCGCTACGGTTGCCGGCTGCACGTGGACGCCGCCTACGGCGGCTTCTTCGCGCTGCTCGCGTGGACGGACGACCCACTGGTCGCGCCGGAGCCGCTGCGCGCGATCGCCGCCTGCGACTCGGTGGTGGTCGACCCGCACAAGCACGGCCTCCAGCCATATGGCTGCGGCGCGGTGTTGTTCCGCGACCCGGCGGTCGGGCGGCTCTACCGGCACGACTCGCCCTACACGTATTTCACCTCCGACGAGTTGCACCTCGGCGAGATCAGCCTGGAGTGCTCGCGGGCCGGAGCGGCCGCCGGCGCGCTGTGGCTCACGCTGCGCGTGCTGCCGCTGGAGGCGGAGCGCGGGCTCGGGCCGGTCCTGGCCGCCGGGGTCCGCGCCGCGCGCGCCTGGGCCGACCTGCTGGACGGCGCCGGCGATCTCGGCCTGTACCTGCGGCCGGAGCTGGACATCGTCACCTACTTCCCGCGCCCGGCCGAGCGCTCGCTGGCCGCCGTGGACGCCGCCTCGGAGCGCCTGCTCCACGAGGCGATGGCCGACGCCGACCCGGTGTTCCTCAGCACCCTGCGGGTCGCCGGCGAGCGCCTGCGCCGCCGCGACCCGAGCCTGCGGGGCAAGCTCGACCAGGTCCGCATCCTGCGCAGCGTGCTGATGAAGCCCGAGCACGAGCACTACGTCCCAACCCTCCACCAGCAGGTGACCCGCTTGGCCGCCCACGCCATGGGCCGGTAGCGGAAGGCACGCGCCGGGCCCGCGGGGTGCCTGGGCCGAGCCGGCGAGGGAGGCGGTGGGCCCGGCCGGAAGGGCCTCGCCGGGGGCGGGCGCGGGTGACGGGCCGGGGTTAGCCGCCCTTCGGCAGGTGCCAGCGGGATTCGTAGTGGCGGGCGCTCGGCGGGCGGCCGGGGAGCGTGGTGGTGCCTGGCGCTCGCAGGCCGTCGAGCGCGATCGCCAGCAGGCGCTGGTGGATGCGATCGTCCTCGGCTCCGGGGCGAGCCGGGCCGCGCTGGCCGAACAGCTCGATCAGCCAGGCGACATCCAGCGCGGTGACGTCGGGGCGCAGCGCGCCCTCCCGCCGCGCGCTGGTCACGAGCTCGTCGAGCAGCCGGGGGCCGAGCTTGCTGATCTCCCACATCCGCGGCGTGGTTGGGATGGTCCCGGCCAGCGGGGCGAGCGCCCCAGACCCGAAGGACACGCAGTCGCGCACGTAGCCCTCCAGGCCGGTCCAGGCGTCGTCGCAGGCGAGCGCGGCCCGGGCGGCCCCGATCGTCTGCTCCATGGCGAGGATGCACAGGTACTGGAGCAGCTCGGTCTTGCTGCCGTAGCGTCGATAGAGGCTGCCCATGCCGACGCCGGCGCGCTCGGCCACCGCGGACAGCGGGGCGCTGCCGCCCTGGGTGGCGAACACCTCCCGGGCGGCCTCCAGCACCAGCCGATCGTTGCGCTCGGCTTCGGCCTGGCGGCCCCGGAGCCGGCGGTTGCCCTGCTCGGTCACCCGTCGATTCTATCGGCCTATCGGAGCGGAGCGCTCCGATATACTTTCTTTCGGAACGAGCCGCTCCGAAAGAAACCCGGAGGTGAACGCTGGTGCGAGCGGTCGTGCTGTGCGAGTTCGGCCCACCGGAGGCGCTGGTCGCGGCCGAGGTGCCCGATCCGGTGCCCGGCCATGGCCAGGCATTGATCGAGGTCGAGATCGCCAACATCACCTTCGTGGAGACCCAGTTGCGAGCCGGCCGGGCGCCGAACCCGACGATGGCGCCGCGGCTCCCGGCGATCCTCGGCAACGGCGTCGGCGGCGTGGTGGCCTCGGTTGGTCCCGGCGTCGACCCCGCGCTGGTCTCCAGCCGCGTGATCACCAGCACGGGCGGCTCCGGCGGCTATGCCGAGCGGGTCGCGGTCGATGTCGCCGGGCTGATCGCCGTGCCGGACGAGCTGGAGATGGCCGAGGCGGTGGCCCTGCTGGCGGACGGGCGGACCGCGCTGTCCCTGGTGCGGGCGGCGGCGCCGCGTCCCGGCGAGACCGTCCTGGTGGAGGCCGCGGCCGGGGGAGTGGGCAGCCTGCTGGTGCAGCTCGCCCGCGCGGCCGGGGCGAGCGTGGCGGCGGCCGCCGGCGGCGAGCGCAAGCTGCGGGTCGCCGCGGACCTCGGCGCCAGCGCCACTGTGGACTACACCGAGCCGGGCTGGGCGGAGCGCCTGCGCGAGCAGCTCGGCGGCGTGGACGTCGCATTCGACGGGGTCGGCGGCGAGGCCGGGCGAGCGGCCTTCGAGCTGGTGCGGGCCGGAGGGCGGTTCTGCCCGTTCGGGATGGCCAGCGGCGCGTTCGCTCGGATCCCCGAGGGCGAGGCGGAGCGCCGGAACGTCACCGTGGTCCGCGGCGGGCCGATGCCCCCGGAGGAGGCCCGGGCGCTCGCGCGGGCCTGCCTGGCCGAGGCGGTCGCCCGCCGGCTGCGCCCGGTGATCGGCCAGCGCTTTCCGCTGGACCGCGCGGCGGACGCGCACGCCGCCATCGAGGCGCGGGCCACGATCGGCAAGACCCTGCTCGTCGTGGACGGCCAGCGGTGAGCCGGAGGCAACCCGGGGAGCTGGCCGTCGAGCGTGGGCGCTCGACCCCGGGCATCGCCGTCGGCGGGAGCATCCCGCCCGAGCCGGCGCCGATCACCTCGTGCTCGGGATCATCGGGGACGACTGGCTACGCCCCTGCGAGCTGATCGCCGAAGCCAGGGCCCTGCTGGACTGACCGGTCAGCCGCCGGTGCGTCCCGGCGGCGGCGCCGAGTGCCGCTTCAACGATTCCCCGACCCTGGAGAGCACCGCGACGGCGCCACGCCGCACGGACATCGCCTGCGCGCTCGCGTGCTTGGCCGCCTCCAGCGTGGCCGAAGCCTGGGCGCACGCGGCCGCGAGCTGTTCCTCGAGGTCGATGGACGATCGTCGTCTGCGTTGATCGCGGGAGAGAGCCACGTTGCGGAGCCTGGGGTGGGGATGACCCTAACAAGCGCGCAGCGATTCTTCCCATTCCTGCCGACCTGAAACGCTGCTCCGGGGGACGCGATCGGGTCGGCGGCCTTACCGCCTCGGGCGCACATGTCAACAGGGGTTACGGTACGCTGTCCTTATGAGCGAGGCCGCCCCAACCGTGCATCTCACTGCGGTCGTCACCCGGGAGGGCGACTGGTACGTCGCCCGCTGCCTTGAGATCGAGGCTGTGAGCCAGGGTGAGACCGTGGAGCAGGCCCTCGCGAACCTCCGCGACGTGGTCGAGGCGTACCTCGAGGAGGAGGGCGCCCCGCCCAGCTCAGGGCAGGCGTCGTCGCTGGTCACCTCGTTCGACGTACCGATCCCCGCGTGACCGGCGCGCTCCCGCGCGGCGTCTCCGGCCGCCAAGCCGTCGCCGCGCTCCAACGAGCGGGCTGGCAGCCGACCAGCGCTGCTCCGGCGCTCCGGCCTCAAGATGTGCGAGCGGGGGGACTCGAACCCCCACGTCCTTGCGGACACCGGGACCTAAACCCGGCGCGTCTGCCGATTCCGCCACGCTCGCGGGCTGGGCGGCTTACGGTAACACTCGTGTTGACCCTCGACAGCGAGTTCCTCACCTCGGCAGGGGCGCGGTCAGGTAGCGCTGGACGGTGGAGCCGAAGCGGGCGATCAGGGTGTCGGCGTCGAGCTCGGTGATGGAGGGCAGGCGCAGGTCGATGTCGGCGGCGGCGGCGAAGAGCTGCTGCTTGCTGCCGAAGTAGCGCATGACCATGGACGGGTCGATGCGGGCGTCGGCGGCGATCGCTCGGATGGTCGCGCGCTCGTAGCCGTCCTGTGAGAAGCGGCGGCGGGCGGCGCCGAGGATGGCTGCCCGCGTCAGGTCGGAGCGGCGCCGCCGGGTCTGACCTCCCTCGACTGTCGATCCCGCCTCCGCGATGAGATTTCCGGTCATGACGCCTCTCCCGATCGTGTTCCGGCGATGCCAACAAGGGTAGGCCAACAAGCGTTGTCGAGCGGATGGTCGCCAGGGCGGTGGCGCAGGAGCGGTCCGGCAGCCCGCCCGAGGTGGTCGGGCAGGCAGTGCTCCGGGCGCTGACCGCGCGGCGACCGCGGACCAGGTACCTGGTCGGAGCGACCGCCCGGCCGCTGGCGACGATGGCGAGCCTGCTGCCCGACCGAGCGCTGGACGACCTGCGTCTGCGCATCTTCGGCCTCCCCCGGGCCCAGGCGACCCTGGCCCGCCCCTCGTGACCCTGGCCCGGCCCACCCGACCCCGGTCGGCCCACCCGACCTCGGCCCGACCCTCGTGACCCCGGCCCATCGCCTCCGGGCCGAGTTCCACTAATTCCCGAAAGGCCCGTACCGGTCGAGCCCCCCGAGCGCCCGTAGTAGCGAAGGGCGAACGACCAGTACCAGCCGCGAGTCACTCCGAGTGGTCGCGGTTCGCCATCGACGAGCACTGGGGGGCCAGAGCGTGGAGCAGACGCACCCGGGTTTGGCGCTGATGATGCGCCGCGGGCCAAGGCGTCTGCTCCTCCCGTTGCTCGGGGCCTCAGCCCTGGTGCTGCTCTCGCCGGAGCGTGCCCACGCTGCGGTACGGCCCGCACCCGACGCAGCGGCGGTGCCAAGGGGCACCGCCATGCCGGCGGACACCGCGGATACCCCGGCCGCGAGACTGCTCGCGGCGGTGCGCTCACTCCCACTGGCGAGAGCGCTGCTGATGGCGAAACCGCACCAGGACGAGGGCACGGCCGTGCACTCTACCTTGTCCCACCACGGCACCCGCACGGCCGTGCTCTCCTCCACCCGCCCCGGCGCCTCGGGCTGCGACCTCGGCCTGATCGTCGCCGGTCTCGTGCTGGTCGTCTCGACCCGATTCGGCAGGGCGCCCCCAGCGTGCTCCAGCTCCCGTACGAGGTCCTACGAGCCGCTGGCGTCGCCGGGATAGCCGGCGCCGAAAACGTCCCCGAACCGCAGTGCCGTCCAACGTCAAGACCCGAAGGAGAAGCAACAGCGTGAAGATCTGGAGCAAGCGCGCCGCCGGCGTGGGCGCGATCATCGGTGGCCTGCTGGTGGCCGGCAGCGTTGCCGCCAACGCAGCCGACCTCCCGCTGGCGAGCAGCCTGCCGCTGGTCGGCAACGGGCAGCAGCAGCAGGCTGCCCCCGCCGTCCCGGCGAAGATGGCCATCCCGCAGGTCGGGAACTCGAAGGCTGCCGGCCCCAAGCACGCGGTGACCAACCAGAAGGCCGAGGTGTCGAAGGCGCGTCCCGGCTACGGCGACGACCGGCACGGTGACGACTCGAGCGTCGTGGTGGGCAACGGCTCCGGCAACAAGACCATCGTCGGCACGGGCAACACCAGCGTCAACGCGCCGGTGAACGCTTGCGGCAACGCGATCAACTCGCCGCTCGGCATCGCCGCCGCCGCGCAGTGCGACAACGAGCAGAACAGCGTGAGCGCCGGCAGCGCCGACACTGGCGGCAGCGACGGCCCCAGCGTCGTGGTCGGCGACGGCTCGGGTCTGGACACCGAGACGCTGCTGGGCAACACCGACACCAACACGCCGGTGAACACCTGCGGGAATTCGGAGACCGGTGGCGGGCTCCTGGCCGGGGCCCAGTGCCAGAACCGCCAGAACCACCTGGCGGCCGGGCACGCCGGCTGAGACAGCAGGGTAATCGTCCCGCCGGCGGCAGCGGCAATGGCGCCGCGCCGCCGGCAGGCGCATGAGCAGGGCAGGGAGTTGGCGGTCGGGGTGCCCGCTCGGGAACCGAGCGGGCACCCCGAACCGAGGAGGGGGGCGATCCCATTGCCCGGTGCCGTCCATTGCGTGGATGGCGGCAGGACGAACCGCAGGACCATGGGGCCCGAGAGGGGCCTCGAATGAAGCAGGGCCGCCGGTTGCTGGTGGTCATGGATCCCAATGGAACCGCCGAGGTGGCCTGGGACCAGGCGATGGTCTCGCGGCTGCCGGGCCTGGCCGCCGTCTACGACGTCGACGGCGGGGGTGAGGCGGGGATCGTGCGGCCGGTCGGCTTCGACACCGAGCTTCCCGAGCCCGCAGGTCCCACCACGGTCCAGGGAGCACCGCCGAGGTTCGCGGTCGCGCTCGCGCCAGCTTCGGAGTCGTGGCGGCCGGGGCCGGTGCTGCACCGGGTCACCTACACCTGGGCGGGCACGCTGCCGTATGACACCTACGAATGGCCGGACAACGTCCCCTGCACGCTCGGGGACGCGCTCGGCCGCTGCCGCGTTCGGCTGGAGCGCGGACGCCAGCACGCCGCCATCCGCCTGGCCGACCCCGCCAGGCGCCGGCGGGCAGAGGCCTGGGGCGAGTCGGTGCTGCTCCGCGCGCTCGAGCCCTCGCAGGGCGCGCGCTTCAAGGCCGAGCGGTGCTTCGTGGTCCAAGCGCCGAGCGGCCGCCGCTACCTGATCACCGCGGCACGGCACCGCAACGTCTACGCGCTGGACAGCGCCGGCCGGCCGCGCGCGGCCTACTCGCTGCTGCCCGCCGTGCAGGGAAGCCTGGCCGAGCAGCTCTGGCAGCAGACCTGGCTGCTGCAGCACGACGAGCGGCGGTTCCTGCGCTTCGCGCTCGCCACCCAGTCCGAGGAGGGAGGCGAGCGGGTGCGATGAGCACCGTGGTGTCTGCGGGGGCGGCCGCCACGCCGGAGCCGGCGCTGGACTTCGAGCTGCCGGCGGCCCTGCTGGCCGGCGAGCCGCCCGAGGCGCGGGGCCTGTCACGGGGTGGCGTGCGCCTGATGGTGTCACGAGGCGGGGCCTGGCCGGTGCCCGCCGAGTTCCGCGAGCTGCCGGGGCATCTGCGGCCTGGGGACCTGGTGGTGGTGAACACCTCGTCCACGCTGCCGGCGGTGCTCCCCGCGCGGCGCCCGGACGGCCGTGCGGCGGTGGTGCGTCTGGCCACGCCGCTCGCCATGGACGGGCCCTGGGTGGTCGAGCTGCCGGTCGCTCCGGACCGGGACGACCACCCGTGGCCGAGCGAGGCGTGGGTGCTGCCCGGGCAGGGCCACCTGCACCTGCTCGGACCCTATCGAGGCTCGTGGCGGCTGTGGCTGGTGGACGTGCGGGTGCCCCCGCCGCTGCCGACCTACCTTGCCGAGCACGGGCGGCCCCTGCGGCCCGAGGGGGTCGCGACCGACTGGCCGCTGGAGGTCTACCAGTCGTGCTTCGCGTGCGAGCCCGGGTCGACCGCCATGGCCAGCGCGGGACGGGCGTTCACGCCCGAGCTGCTCGCCGCGCTGGTGTCGAGCGGCATCGTGGTGGCCCCGCTGCTGCTGCACACCTGCGGCCTGACCGGGGAGGACGGCGGCCCGCTGCCGGAGCGCTACCACGTGCCCCCGGTGACCGCGCGGCTGGTCAACCACACCAGGGCCAGCGGCGGCCGAGTGATCGCCGTGGGCACCACGGCGGTGCGGGCGCTGGAGTCGGTGGCCGCGGTCAACGGGGTGGTGCGGCCGGCGCGCGGCTGGACCGAGCAGGTGGTCACCCCGGAGCGCGGCGTCAGGGTCGTGGACGGGCTGCTCACCGGCTGGCACGAGCCGGGCGGCTCGCACCTGCGCCTGCTGGAGGCCGTCGCAGGGCTGGAGCCGCTCGGGCTGGCCTACCGCGCGGCGCTGGAGCATGGCTTCGCCTGGGGGACCTTCGGCGACCTGCACCTCATCCTCCCGGGGTCGCGCCGTCGCGCGCGCCGGTAGCGGCGCCGCAGCGAAGAGAGGACGTGCCATGCGCCAACGTGAGCTGGGGACGACCGGGCTGGAGCTGTCGGTGGCCGGCTTCGGCGCCTGGGCGATCGGCGGCCCGTGGGCGTGGGGATGGGGGCGCCAGGACGACGGCGAGTCCATCGACGCACTGCACCGGGCGCTCGACGCCGGGGTCAACTGGATCGACACGGCGCCCGCCTACGGGCTCGGCCACTCCGAGCGCATCGTCGGGCGCGCCCTGCGGGAGCGCCGCGACGTGCATCGCATCCGCGTGGCCACCAAGTGCGGCCTCTGGGCCGACGGCCAGCGCGACGTCTACGACCTGCGGCCGAGCTCGATCCGGCGGGAGATCGACGAGAGCCGGCGGCGGCTCGGGATCGACGTGATCGACCTCTACCAGATCCACTGGCCCGACCGGCAGACCGGTACGCCGGTCGAGGAGTCATGGACGGCCATGGCCGAGCTGGTCACCAAGGGCAAGGTCCGCCACCTCGGGGTCTCAAATTTCACCGTCGAGCTGCTGGAGCGCTGCGAGCGGATCCGCCACGTCGACAGCCTCCAGCCGCCGCTGAGCCTGATCGACCGCTCCGCGCTGGCCGAGCTGCTGCCCTGGTGCGTGGCGCACGGCACCGGGGTGCTCTGCTACAGCCCGATGCAGTCCGGGCTGCTCACCGGGTCGTTCAGCCGCCAGCGCGCCGCCAGCCTGCCGAGCGACGACTGGCGCTGGCGCGACCCGGAGTTCCAGGAGCCGAGGCTGTCGGCCAACCTGGCGCTCGCCGAGCGGCTCCGGCCGGTGGCGGCGCGCCACGGGACGACCGTGGCGGCGGTCGCGGTCTCCTGGGTGCTCGCGCAGGCGGGCGTGACCGCGGCGATCGCCGGCGCGCGCCGCCCCGCCCAGGTCGACGGCTGGATCGCCGCCGGTGACCTGGGCCTCACGCTGCAGGACCTCGACGAGCTGGAGGGCGCCGAGCCCCCGGCCGCTCCGGCGCCCCCTGCCGGCGAGGCGCCCCCGCCCAGCCAGGCACCTCTTGCCGGCGAGGCGCCCCCGCCCAGCCAGGCACCTCCTGCCGGCGAGGCGCCCCCGCCCGGCGGCCCGAGCGCCTGATGGCGAACTACCTGCAGGTCACCACGGCGACTCCGTCGCGGGCGGAGGCGGAGCGGCTGGCGCGGCTGGCGGTGGAGTCGCGCCTGGCGGCGGCGGTCCACGTGATCGGGCCGATCCACAGCACCTACCGCTGGCGGGGCGCGGTCCACGAAGAGCAGGAGTGGCTCTGCGTCGCCAGGACCGTCGAGGCCCGCCTCCAGCGGCTCGCCGAGCTGATCGCCGCCGAGCACCCCTACGAGGTGCCGGAGATCTCCGCCGTCCCCATCATCCACGGCAGCCCCGCCTACCTCGACTGGATCGGTCAGGAGACGGCGCCCGCCGAACCGGGTCAGTCCTCGCCGGCGGGCTCGTCCAGCAGTGAGAGAGTGCGGTAGGGCACCAGCTCGGAGAGGGAGATCACGCTGTTGGAGCGCACCACGCTGGAGGAGCGGTTGAGCTGGATGAGGATGTCCTGGAGCTGCTCATGGGTGCGTGCCACCACCCGGCAGTGGACGTCGCCCGCGCCGGTGATCCCGTGCGCCTCCAGCACCTGCGGGACCGCGCGGAGCACCCCGGCGACCTCGTCCAGGCGCCCTTGGGCGATGCCCAGCGTCACGAACGCCTGCACGTCGTAACCGAGCGCTCTGGGGTCGAGGTCGGGCCCGAAGCCGGTGATCACGCCTCGTTGGCCGAGCTTGGCGAGCCGCGCGTGCACGGTCGCCCGGGTCACGCCGATCCGGCGGGCCAGCTCCAGGTGGGAGGCGCGCGGATGGGCGGCCAGCTCCCGGATCAGGCGGATGTCGAGCTCATCGATCTGGCCGGTGCGCACGTTGCCTCCTCCAACGCCAGGGACCCATCGAGTGGCTGAGCAGACTGCACAACATTCTCGCATGTGATTGCCCGGATCAGCGATGCTGATCTTCAATCGATGCACAGACTGCGCCAGCCGCCAGACATGGAGGGATCCGGGTGAACACTTCGCCGAAGACGGGCCGCATCCGGGACGATCGGTTCCCCATCGATGGCATCGACGCCATCGTATTCCGCGTCGGCAACGCGCGGCAGGCGGCGCACTGGTACTCGACCGGGTTCGGGATGCGCTGCACCGCCTATGCCGGCCCGGAGACGGGCCTGCGCGACCGCGCCTCGTACGTGCTGGAGTCGGGTTCCGCCCGGTTCGTGGTAGAAGGCGCGGTCCGCGCCGACTCGCCGGTGGCGGCGTCGGTGGCGCGCCACGGCGACGGGGTGGTGGACGTCGCCCTGCGCGTCCCGGACGCCGAGCGCGCCTACCAGCTCGCGGTCGAGCGCGGTGCGCGGGGGGCCGCCGAGCCGCGGACCCTGGACGACGAGCGCGGCAAGGTGGTGATGGCCGCGATCGCCACCTACGGCGACACCATCCACTCGCTGGTCGAGCGCTCCGCCTACAGCGGCGCCTACCTGCCCGGCTACGTCGACCGGAACCCGCTGGTCAGCCCACCGCCGCGGCGCTGGTTCCAGGCGATCGACCACGTCGTCGGCAACGTCGAGCTGGGCCGCATGGACGAATGGGTCGAGTTCTACCATCGCGTGCTCGGTTTCACGAACATGAAGGAGTTCGTCGGCGACGACATCGCCACCGAGTACTCGGCACTGATGAGCAAGGTGGTCGCCGACGGCAGCCGCCGGGTGAAGTTCCCGCTCAACGAGCCCGCGGTGGGCAAGCGAAAGAGCCAGATCGACGAGTACCTGGAGTTCTACGGCGGCCCTGGGGTCCAGCACGTGGCCCTGGCCACGGGCGACATCGTCGACTCGGTGGCCGGCATGGGCGTCTCAGGGGTGGAGTTCCTGCCCACCCCCGACACCTACTACGACCAGCTCGGCGAGTGGGTCGGCGAGACGCGGGTGCCGATCGAGACCCTGCACGACCTGTCGATCCTGGCCGACCGCGACGAAGACGGCTACCTGCTGCAGATCTTCACCAAGCCGGTCCAGGACCGCCCGACGGTGTTCTTCGAGCTGATCGAGCGGCACGGGTCGATGGGCTTCGGCAAGGGCAACTTCAAGGCCCTTTTCGAGGCCATCGAGCGCGAGCAGGCCCGGCGCGGGAACCTCTGAGCCGGTCCCGGAACCGCTGAGCTGGTCCGGGCCGGGGGGGTCAGCCGTTGCTGCCGGCCTCCCTGGCCTGCTGACCGCGCGCCCAGGTCCAGGCGTACTCCGGGTCCTCGCTCTGGCGCGCGGCCGGCCCCAGGTGCAGCGGCCGGAAGGTGTCCACCATCACGGCCATCTCGTCGGTGCGCGACTGGCCGAGCGACGCCTCCACCGAACCCGGCTGGGGTCCGTGGGTGAACCCGCTCGGGTGCAGCGAGATGGAGCCGAGCCCGATCCCGGACCCCTTGCGCGCGGAGTAGTCCCCGCCCACGTAGAACAGCATCTCGTCGGAGTCGACGTTGTGGTGGTTGTAGGGGATCGGCACGGCCTCGGGGTCGAAGTCGAGCGGGCGCGGGCAGAACGAGCAGACCACGAAGTTGGGGCCCTCGAAGGTCTGGTGGGTCGGCGGCGGCATGTGGACGCGCTTCACGATCGGCTCGAAGTCGTGGATGTTGAACGCGTACGGGTACAGGCAACCGTCCCATCCGACCACGTCGAACGGGTGGTTGAGGTAGGTGTAGCGGGTGAGGCCCGCGCGGTGGCGGACCAGCACCGGCGTCTCGCCCTCGTCCACGGCCAGCGTCTCGGTCGGGCCGCGCAGGTCCCGCTCGCAGTAGGGCGCATGCTCGAGGAACTGCCCGTGCTGCGACAGGTAGCGCTTGGGCGGCCGGACGTGGCCGCGCGCCTCGATCACCATCGCGCGCAGCGGCGCATCACCGTCCAGCACCCAGCGGTGGGTGGTGGCCATGGGGATGACCACGTAATCGCCCTCGCCGGCCTCGAGCGCGCCGTAGACCGACTCGAAGCGCGCCCGGCCGGCCTGCACGTAGACGACCTCGTCGCCGGTGGCGTTGCGGTACAGCTCGCTGGACCGGTCGGCGGCCACGAAGTGCAGCCGCACGTCGTCGTTGGCCATGAGGAGCTGCCGGCTGCCGACCGGATCGCCACCCGGCGGCAGCGTCTGGGTCCGGAAATGGCGCGGCAGCAGGGGATGGTTGGGGACGAGCTGGTCGGCAGCCGCCGGGATCTCGACCGCCTCGGCCTTGACGATCGCGGTCGGAAGATGGTGGTGGTACAGCAGCGACATGTCCGAGGAGAAGCCCTCCTGGCCCATCAGCTCCTCGGCGTACAGGCCGCCGTCAGGTCTGCGGAACTGGATGTGGCGCTTGCGTGGGACATCGCCGACCGAGCGGTAGAACGGCATCGGACCTCCCCCTCCTCTGCGGTCGATCCTGGTCCGATGCGAGCTTACCCGGTTGCCCCGGCGGCGCCGTAGGGGTCCGCCTTACCGCACTTTTCGGTCCCCCTTGGTGACAATGGAGGCTGTTGTGGCGGTACTGTGGGCCGCCGTCGGAGGACCGCATGAATTTCCTTGACCCTGAACGGCTGTGGCTCGGCATCGCCATGCTCGCGGTGGTGGTCGCGTACGTGGTGCTCCAGGTGCGCCGTGGCCGCTTCGCCGCGCGGTACGCGTCCCCCGGGATGCTCGCGAAGCTGGCGCCGCGGCGGCCCGGCTGGCGGCGCCATCTCTCGGCGATCGCGTTCGCGGCGGTGCTGGCGCTGCTGATCACCGCGTTCGCGCGGCCGGGGTCGGACGCGAGGGTGCCAAGGGAGCGGGCCACGATCATCATCGCCATGGACAGCTCCGGGTCGATGGTGGCCAACGACATCAAGCCCAACCGCATCACGGTCGCCAGGAAGGCCGCGCTCGAATTCGTGAACCGGCTGCCCGCCCGCTTCAACGTCGGGCTGGTCGAGTTCAGCAACGGCGCCTCGGTGGTGGTCCCGCCGACCACCGACCATCAGGCGGTCGTCGCGGGCCTCGGCCGTCTCCACCTCCGCCCCCATACGGCCATCGGCGAGGGGGTCTTCACCTCGCTGGCCGCCATCGCCAACCTGGACCCGCAGGCCGCCGACGACCCGCCGCCGGCGCACATCGTGCTGCTCTCCGACGGCGGCAACACCATCGGCCGGCCGGTGGAGCAGGCCGCGCAGGCCGCCCTGGCCGCGCACGTCCCGGTCTCGACGATCGCCTACGGGACCGCCAACGGGCGCCTCGGCAACACGCCCGTGCCCGTGGACACCAACCTGCTGCGCCAGCTCGCAGAGACCACCAAGGGCAAGTTCTACCAGGCCGCCAGCGGCGACGAGCTCCAGAAGGTCTACTCCGACGTCGGCAGCTCGATCGGCTTCCGCACCGAGCGCAAGGACATGTCGGTGTGGTTCGTCGGCCTGGCCCTGATCGCCGCCCTGGCCGTCGCGGTTCCATCCCTGCTCTGGTTCGCCCGTCTGGCCTGAGGTCGCCGCGGATGTGGTCGAGTGCGGACGGGAAGCTCACCATACGGGCCTTCGGCGCCGATGACCTGGAGTTCCTGGACCGGCTGTCCTCCGACCCGGAGGCGCTTGGCCCCTTCGAGTTCGCCGGCATCGGCGATCCGCGGGCCCGCCGGCGCCGCTGGGAGCGGGACGGGTTCATCAGCGAGGAATCCACCGCTGTGGCGGTGGTCCTGGCCGACGGCACGCTGGCCGGGATCGCGAGCTGGAAGGCGAGGGACCGAGGCTCGCCGGGGATCTGCCTGGAGATCGGCATGGCGCTGCTCCCGGAGCACCGCGGCCACGGGCTCGGGACGCTGGCGCACCGGCTGGTGGTCGACTACCTGTCCCGCTTCACGACCGTCCACCGGCTGGAGGCTCTCACCGAGACGGAGAACCTCGCGGAGCAGAAGGCGTTGGAGCGCGCCGGCTTCGTGCGCGAGGGCGTGCTGCGCGAGGTCTTCTTCCGCGACGGCGCGTGACGGGACTCGGTGGTCTACGCCCTGCTGCGCGACTCCCGCTGAGCCGCCCGGTGGTGCGGGGGCGGCTCAGCGGGTGAACTGGAAGTTCGCGCGGTGGACGCTGCCGTCGTCCAGCTTGACGATGAGCTGGCGGCAGGTGTTCGCCCAGGAGCGGTCGGTCTTCCAGACGTAGACGTAGGTGTCGGTGCGCGCGGCAGCTGCCTGACCCCGCACATTCGCCCGTCGCCATCCGCCGTTTTCGTGGGCGCTCGCCACGCCCCGTGGGCCGCTAGCATGGCCCGAGCGGTTCGCAACGATCGGGACACCAGACGAACGGGGGAGCGGATGCGGATCGGCATCATCGGCAGCGGCAACATCGGCTCCACCACCACCAGGCTGTTCGTGGACGCGGGGCACGAGGTGGCGATTGCCAACTCCCGCGGCCCGCAGACGCTCACCGGGCTGGTCGACTCGCTGGGCGGGCGGGCCCGGGCGGCCACCGCCGCGCAGGCCGCCGAGTTCGGCGAGGTGGTCGTGGTCGCGATCCCGTTCGGGCGCTACCGCAACCTGCCCGCAGAGGAGCTGGAGGGCAAGATCGTCGCCGACGCCACCAACTACTACCCGGCGCGCGACGGCAACATCCCGGCGCTGGACTCCGACCAGATGAGCTCGAGCCAGCTCCTGGCCAGCCGCCTGGACGGCGCCAGCGTGGTCAAGGTGTTCAACACCATGTACTTCGGCACGCTGGCCTCCGCCGGCCGCCCGGACGCTCCGATGGCCGAGCGGCTGGCGATCTATGTCGCCGCCGACGATCCCGACGCGAAGCGCGTCGTCAGCGGCCTGGTCGAGCAGATCGGCTTCGCGCCGGTGGACGCGGGGTCGCTGGCCGACAGCCGCCGCCAGCAGCCGGGAGGTCCCGTCTCCGGCGCCGACCTGAAGCAGCCGGAGGCCGAAGCCGCCCTCCGGAGCTGAGCCTCAGGCGGCCCGCCGGGCGCCCTGGGCCTCACCCGGCTCGGCGGGGTCGCCGCGGGCTCACCCGCGGCCGCGGGGCCGCCAGCGGATCGGCAGGTGCTTGAGGCCGTTCTGGAAGTTCGACCGCAGCCGGGCGGGCTCGCCGGCCAGCTCCAGGTCGTCCATGCGCTCGAGCACCTCCGCGAACAGCGCGCGCATCTGCTCGCGCGCCAGGTGCGCGCCGAGGCAGAAATGCGGGCCGTGCCCGAAGGTCAGGTGCTCGCCGGGCCGCCGCCGCACGTCGAAGCGATCCGGCGCGTCGAAGACCCGCTCGTCCCGGTTGGCCGACGAGAACCACACCACCACCTTCTCGCCCGCGTGGATCGGCACGCCGGCCAGTTCGAGGTCGCGGGTGGCCGTGCGGCGGAAGTGCATCACCGGCGTCCACCAGCGCAGCATCTCCTCGACCGCGGTCCCCAGCAGGCCCGTGTCGTCCCGCAGCCGCCGGTACTGGTCGGGGTGCTGGAGCAGCGCGAGCATCCCACCGGGCAGGCCATTGCGCAGCGTCTCGTTGCCGGCCACCGAGAACAGCCAGAAGAGGTTCTCGAACTCCTCGACGCTCACGCGCCCGCCGTCCCAGTCGACCTGCTGCATGAGGATCGACATCACGTCGTCGCCCGGGTTGCGGCGCTTGTACTCGCCGAGCTCGTGCGCGTAGGCGTAGAGGTCGGGCATGCCGGCGCGGGTGCGGGGGTCCGGCATCCGCCCGTCCGGCCCGAGCTGCGGCCGCAGCGCCGTGGCGCGGCGGCCCATCTCGGTCGCGCCGGCCGCGTCGAACGACGCGCTGACCGCGTACTCGGGGTCCTGGTAGCCGATCACCCGGTTGCTCCAGTCGAACATCAGCCAGCGGTCCGGCTCGGGGATGCCGAAGACGTCCGCCAGCGTCAGCAGCGGCAGGTCCGCGGCGATCTCCTTGGCGAAGTCGGCCTCGCCCCGCTCGACCACGGCGTCGACCAGGCCGCGGGCGCGCAGCCGGATGCGGTCGACCAGCCTGGCGACGGCTCGCGGCGTGAACGCCTTGGCCAGCAGCGCCCGCAGCCGCGAATGCTCCGGCGGGTCCATGTTGAGCATCATCCGGCGCACGTAGGCGAGGTCGGCCGGGGTGGCGGGGTCACGGATCTGGGTGGCGCCGAGGTGGGACGAGAACAGCCCCGGGGACCGCAGCACCTGCCGGACGTCGGCATGGCGCAGCACGGACCAGAAGCCCGGGCCGCCGGGCCACGGGTCGATCGGCGGCTCCGGCACCCAGACGACCGGCGAGTCGCGGCGCAGCCGCGCCAGGGCGTCGTGTGGCACGCCCCGGACATAGGTGTCGGGGCTGTAGATGACCTCGGTGTCCTCGGTTGCCACGATCAAACATTCTCCCACGCGGTGGGCTAGGCTCAGCCGGTGCCAGCAGAGCAGCCGGATCTGTGGCAGGAGCGGCGGGGGAGCGGCGCGCCGGTGCTGCTGTTCCTGCATGGGCTCGGGGCCACCGGGGAGGTCTGGCGCGGCGCGTTCGAGCTGGCGGCCGGCTGGCCCGGCACGCGCGTGCTGGTCGACCTGCCGGGCCACGGCCGCTCCGGCCAGCTCGACGACTACACCTACGAGGCGCACGCGCTGGCGCTGCGCGCGGCGCTCGGCGAGGGCGCCGGTCCGGTCATGGTCGCCGGCCACTCCATGGGCGGCCTCATCGGCATCCTGCTGAGCGCGGAGCGCTTCGGCCTGGACGTCGCCGCCGTCCTCGGCCTCGGGATCAAGGTCCGCTGGAGCGACGAGGACGTCGAGGGCATGCGTCGCCGTGCCGGCCAACCCGTCCGCTGGTTGGACACGCGCGAGGAGGCTGCCGCGCGCTACCTGCGCTCGGTCGGACTCGACGGCGTCGCCGACCCGGCCGCCCCACTGGTCGCCTCGGGCATCGCCGAGGTCGACGGGCGCTGGCGGCTCGCCTTCGACCCTGCCGCCAACGGGGTCGGCCAGCCGGACATGGCGCGCTCCCTGGCGGACGCCCGAGCCGCCGTAACCCTCGCGAGGGGGTCGGGCGACCAGATGGTCAGCGCCGCCGACCTCCAGTCGCTGCCCTGCGAGGTCCGCGAGCTGCCCGGCCTCGGCCACAACGCCCACGTCGAAGACCCGGCAGTGGTGTGGGCGTTGACCTCCGAGCTCGCGCGCCGGGCCGGTCTGCCCTGATCCTAGGGGATGAGGATGCCGCGGCCTTGGAGGCGGCCGGCGTCCAGGTCGTCCATGGCCTGGTTGACCTCCTCCAGCGGGTAGGTGCGGGTGTGCAGGGCGACCTTGCCCTGGGCGGCCAGCACCATCAGCTCCGCCAGATCGTTGTAGGTGCCGACCAGGTTGCCGACGATGTTGCGTTCGGTGGAGATCAGGTCGATCGTCTCCACCTCCACCCGCCCGCCATACCCGACCACAAAGTGCGACCCCGCCCGCCGGGTCATCGCCCACGCGTCGGCCTGCGCGCCCCGCTCCCCCACAAAGTCGATCACCACCTCCGCGCCGGCCCCGCCGGTCAACTCCAGGACCTGCTGGGCCTGGGTGCCGTCGGCGCGGACCAGCTGGTGGGCGCCAAGCGATCCGGCCAGCGCCAACGCCGCCGGATTGGGATCCACCACCACAATCGTGGCCGGCGTCAGCGCCGCCAGCGACTGGATCCCGATATGCCCCAGCCCCCCAGCCCCAACCACCACCGCGGTGGTGCCCGGGTACAGCAGCGGGCTGGCCTTCTTGACCGCGTGATAGGCCGTCAGCCCGGCATCCGCCAACGCGGCCACCTCCGCTGGCGCCAGGCTGGGGGCCAGCTTGATGCACGCCCGCGCGCTGGTCAGCAACCACCCTGCCATGCCACCGTCGGAGTCGATCCCCGGGAACCGACCCCGTGCGCAGTGCATGTCATCCCCAGCCCGACAGGCCCGGCACAGCCCACAGGTCACCAGCGGATGCAGGATCACCCCATCCCCCGGCGCCACATTGCTGACCGCCTGGCCGACCTGCTGGACCCAGCCGGCGTTCTCATGCCCCAGCGTGTACGGCAACCCCACCCCCGACCGGTCGGCCCACTGGCCCTCCACGATGTGCAGGTCGGTGCGGCACAGCCCCGCCCCACCGATCCGCACGACCACCTCCAACGGATCGGTGATCCGCGGCTCGGGGACCTCCTCGACCAGGGGGCGCTGCTGGTACTTGTGCAACCGGACGGCCTTCACTGCGCGGCACCTCCATCAGCGTCAACCTCAGGACCGGACCGGGCGACAAACCGGGACCCGGGAAGCCCCCACGAACGGAAAAACTCCCCAGTCGTCCGGCACAACTCCACATTCACACGACTCCCCACCCGGATGACCGCGTTGGCCCGCCGCCGCGCGCGAGCCACCGTCGCGCGGCTGGCGGGCCGGCCGTCGGGACCGCTGACCAGCGGCGCGTCCGGACCGGTCTGAAGGCCGGCGCGGCGGCGCCGTTCCAGATGATCGAGCACCGCCTGCCTGGCCGGGAACGACAGGAAGGTGATCCGCTCGGTGACCCCTCCACCCAGGCGCTGCTGGTAGCGGACGGCCAGCGGCTCGGCCTCCGGGTCCGGGACCAGCCCACCACCCTCGTCCAGCGACCCCAGATCGCCGACCCGCAGCCGCAGCAGCTCGCTGAGGTGCAGCCCGCTGCCGACCGGGGCGAGCAGCACCACCCGTTCGCCGGCATCCGGGATCGCCTCCTCCGGTAGCCGCCTGGCCGAAGCGGACGCGGGCAGGACCCGCCAGGGCACCGTCACCCCACCGAACCGGAACCACACCTTCGGGCCCATCGCCAGACCCGCCACCGCCGCGTCGGTGCGGCCATCCAGGACACGCGCGAACGCTCCCAGGGCAGCCTCGGCGACTCCCGGGCCCTCCGCGCGAGCCTCCGCCAGCAGCTCCTCCAGGTTCGAGGTGCTGGTGAGCACCCGGAAGCGGTCCAGCGCCGGCACCAGGGTGCGCACCCAGGACGGCTCGCGGCAGCGCGCGGCCAGCACCTCGGCCATGCGGCGGACACTCGGGACCTCCAGCAGCGCCAGCTCGCGCCGCCCGGCCAGCGCCCTGGCCGGGTCGACCGCGATCATCGCCCCGACCCGCCCGCGTTGATCAGCCGGTGCAGCTCCTCAGCGGCGAAATGATCCTGCAACACCACCTCCACCGAGGTCACCCCCGGCAGCCGCGCCACCCGACTGCGGATCTCCCGGCCGATGTGGCCGGCGAACCGGTGCGGGCACAACGGCGAGGTCAGATGGAACCGCACGGTCACGTGCCCCCCATCGACCTCGACCTCGTCCAGCAGCCCGAGGTCCTCGATCGAGGTCCGCACCTCCGGGTCCTTGACCCCACCAGCCACTCGGCGGACGCGGTCCAGATCCGGGCCCGCGACCGCCTCCGGCGCGGTCATCGGGACTCGGTGCCGGCCACGCCCGTCTCGGTCGCCGGCGGCTCGGTCCCTGGCGCCCCGGTGGGCTGGACGGCGGCCTCCCCGTTCAGGTAGGCACCCCGGCGCTGGGCCAGCTCGTCGTCCTTGATGGCGTCCAGCTTGGCCTCCACGTCGATGCCGTACAGCCGCGCGATGTTGCCGCCGATGATCTGCTGCTTGGTCTCCGGGGTCAGGTCGACGCCGTACTCCTGCTTGAGGTCCTCTGGAAGCTCGAAGGCCATGAAATCGTCGAGCTGCCAGTGCGGGTACCAGATCGGGAAGTCGGTCCCGTACACGATCCGGTCCGGCCCCAGCCAGAACAGCAGGTTGGCCATCACCTCCGCGAACCAGCGCGGCCGGTTGTGGATGAACGCCAGCACCACCGCCAGCCCCGCGTACACGTTGGGACAGCGCGCGGCGATCCAGCAGAAGTCGTCCACTCTCGGCGCGCCGCAATGGTCGATGATCAGGTTCATCTCCGGGTACAGCCAGGCGGGCTCGTCGATGTCGCGGACGTCGAACTTCTCCAGGGAGAGCGGCTCCACGGCCGGTCCCTTGTGGAAGAAGTGGTTGGTGACGCCCAGCTCCAGGGCTTTCTCGTAGCAGGGATAGACCATCGGGTCGTTGGCCTTCCAGCCGCGCGAGTCGCCCCGCCATTCGGCGGTGTACCACTTGAACCCCTTCATCCCCAGCTCGGTGATCTGCCGTTCGACTTCGTCCACGGCGTTCGGCATGCGCGGGTCGACCCCGCCGAGCGGGATGATCCGGTCGGGGAAGCGGCTGGCGAGCTGGGCGTTCCGCTCCGGGTTGACGAAGCCCGTGTGGTAGAAGTCCATCAGGACCTGCGTCGACAGGATGGACATGTCCGCATTGCCCTTGACGAACATCTCCTCCAGGTACCACTCGGGATCGACCTTGCGGAACTGGCGCTCGTAATCCATCGTCCATTTCGGATCGGGTGGGTTGAACCCGGTGTGGAACGCGTAGAAGGTCTCGATGAAGGCGTCGCCGAACCGGTTCTTACAGTTTTCGGCGCTCGCGTCCCAATACCCGCTGTGTGCATCGAAGACGAATTTTCCGTCCTTCATCCACCTCAGCTCCTTCGCCGCCCCGGCCCCCCGACTGGCGCCTCATCGTCAGCCACCCGCCAAGGCTAACTCCGGCGGGGTGTTAGGGGAACCCGCGGGTCCAGCGGACGTCGCCGCCGGCGTCGACCAGCAGCGCCTCGTAGCCGTCCATCGTCTCCAGCCATTCGAGCGCGGGCGTGCCCATCGCGACCGCGGCGGTGGCGTAGGCATCGGCCAGGGTGAGGCTCGGCCCGATCACGGTCACGCTGGCCAGCTCGACGGCGGGGGCGCCGCGGTGGGGGTCCAGCACGTGGGCACCGCGCTCGGCGGTCCCGGAGGTGGCCACGGCGAGGTCGCTGGAGTGGATCGTGGCCAGCAGCTCGCCGGGCCGGTGCGGGTCGGCGATGCCCACGCGCCATAGCCGGTCGCCGTGCGGCTGGCCACGCAGGCACACGTCGCCGCCGGCGCTGACGTAGTGGGTCGGCACGCCGACCTCGACCAGGATGTCGGAGGCGCGCTGCGCGGCCCAACCCTTCACCAACCCGCAGGGGTCGAGCTGGTCGGGGCCGGCGGCGTAGGCGTCGAAGTACCCGCGGGTCAGGTGCCGGAGCTGCTCGCAGAGCGCCAGCACCTCACGCACGTCGGGATCGCAGCGCTCCAGCGAGGTCGCGCCCTCCCGGAGCAGGCTGACCTGGCTGGACGGCTTGAACGGCGAGAACAGCTCGTCGGCGCGGCGCAGCTCCGCGAGGGCCGCCTCCAGGCCTCTGGCCGTCCGAAGGGCCTGGTCGGGACGCTCCTCGGTCCAGGTGGCGATGCTGATCGCGGTGCCCATGATGTGCTCGACCCACGAGCGCATGCCGCCGTCCGCCGGCCGGCGCGGCGGCTGGGGCTGGGCCCGGGCGGCGGGCCGTCTACCGAGCAGTGGTCGCAGCATGGGCCATGTCGAGTGCGGCCTGGAGCGAGTGGAGGTAGGCGTTGCTGGTGTAGGTGGCGCCGGTGACCACGTCGACCCCGGCGTCCTGGCCGGACAGCACCTCGCCGCGCAGCCGCGACACCGCCGCGCGGCTGCGGTCGCGCGAGATCGGGTTGGTGGTGGCCATGTCCACCACGGCCACGTCGAGGATGCGCCGGTCCTTCAGGGTGACCTCCACCTGGACGTGCCCGTAGGACCAGCCGACCGGCGGCCCGACCACCTCCAGCGCGCCGCTGTCGGACATCGACCAGCCGGTCTTCCGCGGCCTGCCGGCCGCGGCCCGGTCGACCGGTGTGGCCGACCTCTTCGGCGGATTGGAGGCCACCGCCCGATCGACCGGGGCGGCCAGGGGGATGTCCGGCACCCGGTAGGCCAGCAGCAGCGTGAGCGCGAAGGCCGTGGCAACCAGGCAGATGAGCGCGCGGGTCACGGTCGCCTCCGTCAGTAGTCGAACCGCTCGATGTGGATGCGCCGGCGCGGCACCCCGGCGTCGCGGAGCGCCTCGCGGGTGGCCTCCAGCACCCCGGGGGGACCGCAGAGGTACACGTCGCGCCGCGCCACGTCGGGGACCAGGGTCCGCAGCCGCTTGGCGGACAGCGCGTCGTGCCGCGAGCAGCAGGTGACGCGGGGACCGAGGATCAGGTGCACGATCGCCCGACGCCTGGAGGCCAGCTCCTCCAGCTCACGCTTGAAGACCACGCCCTCCGAGGAGGCGCCGCGGAAGAGCAGGGCGATGTCGCCGGGCCCGCCGGGCATGGCCTCCAGCAGGGCGCGCATCGGCGTGATGCCGATGCCCGCGCCGATCAGCAGCACGCGGCGGCGGGTCCGCTGCACGCCGGTGAGCGCGCCGTAGGGGCCCTCGGCGATCACCCGCACCCCCGGCTGCAGGTTCTGGAGCGCGCGGGTGTGGTCGCCGACCGCCTTGACCGTCATGCGCAGCATGCGCGGAGTGGGCGCGGCCGACAGCGAGAAGGGGTGCGCCTGCATCCACACGTGCCGGGTGAGGAAGCGCCAGCGGAAGAACTGCCCTGCCTCGGCTCGGAGGAGGTCGAGCCGGCGGCCGGTCACGTAGATCGACACGATGTCGTCGCTCTCGCGGACCACCCGGTACACGCGCAGCCGGTGGCGCATGGTCAGCTTGAGCGGCCGCCACAGCCTGAACCAGATCACGCACGCCGCCACCAGCACGTGCGCGCCGCTCCAGGCGATCCGGGCGCTGCGGTACTGGAGGTCGGTGCCGATCACGATCTGGTGGGCGAACGCCAGCGCCACTGCCAGGTAGGCGTACAGGTGCGCGAAATGCCAGGTCTCGTACTCGAGCCGCTTGCGCAGGGCGCGGCCAGAGAGGGTCCCGACGAGGATCAGCAGGGCCAGGGCGACGGTGGCCATCAGCACGTCGGGGTAGGTGAGCACCAGCGTGGACGCCTCCATGCCGACGGGCACGCGGTCCAGCAGGGTGAGCCCGCCGATCAGCAGCCCGGCGTGGGCGATCAGCGTGGTGATCAGGTAGGTGCCAAGCCAGCGGTGCGCCCTGACCAGCCAGTCGGAGCCGATGCGCCGCTCCAGCCAGGGGATGCGCGCCATCAGGGTGACCTCGACCAGCAGCAGGTAGGCACCGAGCAGCCCGGTGATGCGGCCGCCGATGATCAGCCCGTCGGCCACCCCCCGGATCCCGAGCCCCCGGGCGCCGAGCCACCACAGCCACAGCACGGCGATGGCGCCGGCCACCGCCGGAGCCGCCAGCAGCACCGCCAGCACGTAGCGCGGCTGCCGCAGCAGCGGGCGCCGCCAGTGCGGGGCCCGCGTGGCGGCGCGCCCTGGCGGGGAAGGCTCCGGCTCGGGAGCCGGCGCGTGAACGGGGATCGGCCCGCGGGTCCGGGCGTTTGGAGACTGCGGGGAGATGATCGCGTGACCGACCGGGGCTTGACCAGACACACTGCTCCAAACGGCGGGGAACGGTTGCCTTCAACCGGCGCGTTCCGGGCGGGCGCGTGCGCGCCCGGACGCGTGGCATCAGCGAGAGGGATGGCGCTGCGCAGCGACCTGCGGTGGGAGGGCGTCACTGGGGGATGACTCGCACACCGTAGGAGATGGGGCAACCGTCGTCAAATCGTGATCGCTTCGAGATAGAGCGTCACGGCGTGGCCGCGGGTGCCCTGTTACGGCCCGCTCGGAGCACGGCGTTCGTGCACCAGGCGGCCAACCGAAATCGGCGCTCGGGGCGGTGGGGATGCGCCGGCGCGCCTGCGCGGCGGGGTGGCTGGGGAGCGCCCGGGCGCGACCTGGCCCGGTCGTCAGGAGCGGCGCTGGGCAGGGCGGCGCTCGGCGGCGCGGCGGTCCTCGAAGGCGAGCAGGGCGACGACGAGCCAGCCGATGCCGACCAGGCCGATCAGGGTGAGGGCGCGGTAGACCAGCACGGCGGCGCCGGCGTGGGCGCCGGGCAGGCCGTAGGCGACGAAGGTGGCCACCAGCCCGCCCTCGACGATGCCCAGGCCGCCGGGGGTGATGCCGATGCTGGTCACGACCTTGGAGCCCGCGAATGCCAGCAGCACCGCGCCCCAGGGGATGCGGCTGCCGACCGCCTCGAACGCCAGCGCCAGGCAGATGACGTCCAGGAACCAGTTGAGCGCCGACAGCCCCCAGACGGACGTCCACAGGGCCATCGAGGGGCGCAGGTGCTTGAGCGAGCGGGCCGTCTGGCAGAACCCCCTCGACAGCCTGTCCACCACGCTGCCGACTGGCCCGAGATGCGTCTGCATCCAGTTCAGCCCCCGGACCAGGAAGAGGGGGTACCGGAACAGGAGAGCCGCGCCGGCCGAACCCGCGAACACCACCGACAGGAGCGGCAGCAGGATGGGCTCGGCTCCGCCCCCGGCGATCACCGCGCCGACCAGCGCCAGGGCCGCCAGCGCGCAGAAGGCGATCGCCCCGGCGGCCAGCTCGCTCCAGGCGGCGACCGCGGTGTCGGCGCCGAGGCGCCGGTACCTGGTGAACGAGTAGCCCTCGGCGACCGCCACGCCGGCTGGCACCGACAGCGAGATCGCGTTGCTGGCCAGCGTGACCAGGTTTATCTGGAACCGGTCGGTCTCGACGCCGCCGGCGCGCAACAGCATGCGCTGAGCCTCGGCCAGCGGGGGCACCGACGCGAGCTCGGCGGCGAAGGCCAGCAACACCCAGTACCAGTTCAGGCTCGACAGGGTCGCGCCGAAGCCGACGAACAGCGAGCGCTCGCGGATGAAGAAGTACGCGACCACGCCGACGGCCGCGACCTGAAGCGCGATGCGAAGCGCCGTGGTGCGGCCCCCCACCCGGCGCCCGGTCGTCGTCTCCGACGCTGCCCGACGATCGGTGTCCATGCCCCAAGAGTAGAAGGTCGGGGCCACCCGCCGCAGTCGGTGGTCGGATCGGTTCCTCAGCGCTTGCGCCCGACCCCCCCGTAGATCCCGCCCGAAACCGCGGCAACCGGGCCATCCGGCCGCCAATCCTGGACCTGCTGGAGGCCGGGCTCCACCAGCTCGAAATCGCCGAAGAAAGCCGCGATCTCGTCCCGCGAGCGCAGCCTGACCGGAGCGGAGCTGCGCTGGTAGGCGCGCACGACCTTGTCGGCGATCTCGGGCCGTGCGTGCTGCACGTCGGTGGTGCCGTGCGAGACCACCAGGTAGCTGCCAGGCGCCATGGCGTCGCGGAGCCGCGCCGTGATCGCGCCCGGATCGTCCCCGTCCTGGATGAAGTGCAGGACCGCGACCAGCAGGATCGCCATCGGGCGGTCGAAGTCGATCAGCTTGCTGACCTCGGGTTCCTGGAGGATGGCCCCGGGCTCGCGCAGGTCCCCGAGGATGACCGCGGTGTTCGGGGCGGCCAGCAGCGCACGGCTGTGCGCGAGCACGATCGGGTCGTTGTCCACGTAGACGACCCGCGCCTCCGGGTTGATCGACTGGGCGACCTCGTGGACGTTGCCCTGCGTCGGCAGGCCGGTGCCGATGTCAAGGAACTGACCGATGCCAGCCTCGCGGGCCAGGAACTCGACCGAGCGCCGCAGGAAGGCGCGGTTCTCCCTGGCCATCTCGCGAACCGACGGCGTGGCGGCCAGCGCCATCTCCGCGGTCTCCCGGTCCGCCCGGAAGTTGTCCTTACCGCCGAGGTAGTAGTCGTAGATCCGCGCAGGGTGGGCCACCCAGGTGTTGATCTCCTCGGTCCAGCCGTGGTCGATCACGGTGTCCTCCGTTTCGCCGGACTGGTCGGTCGGGTCACCGCAACAGGTTGTTGAAGTCGCCGTCCTTGGCGCTCAGCACGAACGCCTCGAATTCACCATAGGTGAACACTAGCGCCGGTCCGTCGGGATGGCGAGAGTTGCGCATCGCCACCTCGCCGCAGGGCAGGCTGGCCACCTCCACGCAGTTTCCCTGGGCGCTGCTCCGTGCGCTCTTGCGCCACTGCACGTCCCGCAGCTCACTTGAGGACATGCCGTTGTAGACCTGGCACATTCAGACCTCTCTCACTATCTCGTCGAGGATCTCCGCGGTCCTGCTGGGGGGTTGGCCGCGGACGCTGACGGCTTCCATGACATGGAGGTACTGCTCGACGTCCTCGCGCCTGTCGAGGTAGAGCGCGTTGGTCAGGTGCTCGACATAGACGACGTCGGGCAGGTCCGCGTCGGCGAATCGGAGGATGCTGAAGGATCCCACCATGGCGGGGTGCGCGCCGTCCCGCATGCGGATGACCTGGAGCGTGACGTTGGGCATCTCGGTGGCCTTGATGAGACGCTCGAGCTGCGCGCGCATCACCTTGGGACCACCGACCGGGCGGCGCAGCGCGGCCTCGTCCAGCACCACCCACAGGCGCGGAGCGTCGGGCCGCTCGAGCAGGGTCTGCCTGGCCATCCTGAGCGCCACCCTGTGCTCGATCTCTTCGCGGGTGTCCTCCATGGCGCCGCGGATCACCGAGCGCACGTAGTCCTCGGTCTGCAGCAGACCGGGCACGAGCTGCCCTTCGTAGGCGCGGATCAGGGTAGCCGCGCTCTCCAGGTCGACGTAGGCGCGGAACCACGAGGCCAGGACGTCGCCGTAGTGCTGCCACCAACCGGGCTGGTTGGCTTCGCGTGCAAGCGTGATCAGGCTCGCCACCTCGACGGGATCGGTCACCCCGTAGAGGTCGAGCAGGTCCACCAGGTCGCGCTCCTTGAATCCGACCTGGCCGTTCTCCAGCCGGTGGATCTTCCACTCCGACGCGCGGATCGCCTCGCCCGCCTGCTCCCGCGTGAGCCCGCGCTGCGTGCGCAGCCGTCGGAGCTGCGAGCCGACCAGCATGCGACGGACAGTTGGTCCGCCTCCTGGCTGAGCCTCGGTCACGTCCCTGCCTCCGGGTGTGCGTGGATCCGTCCATCGGTGTGGCGGACCACGTCCAGAGCCTGCACGTAGCGTCAGCACTTGCAGATTGCGATTGCATCTGCACTTGGCGGAATGCATCATAGCGCACGGCACCGGGTGGGATGCAGCAAGTCCCAGGGGGGCGGTCGAGGGCCCGGCGTGGCGTCGCTCCCGTCGGTTCCACGCCGGGCGCCTTGCCGCCCCTGCGGTGCTTGAGAGCGGTCTCACATCCTGATCGGCATGGATTCGGCCCCCCGACCCCTCCTGACCCACGAGGGTCTCAAGCGAGCAGGTGAACCACGGATCCCCTCTGGCTCCGGGGGGGTGCCACCCGGCCGGCCCCGGTGTGCATCCGGACTGTACAGTTACCGCACCACCCCGCACCGGCTGAGCAACCGTCAGCCGGCGCCGGCGTTCGCGATCTGGCTGGTCCCCGGCCGTCACAGCCGCTGAGCGACGGCAGGAGTCTCTCCAGGCTCACGATCAGCGCTGCTTGACGGTTCGACGCGAGGCTTAATAAGTTGTGCTGAACAGCCGGAGAAACGAGGGGTCCCATGGGCATCCGCACGTACGGGCCGAACGCGGTTGACTGGGAGGAACGCGTCGACTTCGACCGGCTGCGGCGCGAGCGGCTGGCGCGGCTCGAGGAGGCGCTGGAGCGCTCCGAGCTGGGAGCGCTGCTCACCTTCGATTTCCACAACATCCGCTACATGACCTCGACCCACATCGGCACCTGGGCGATGGACAAGCTGATCCGCTTCGCCCTGCTGCCGCGCGGCGGCAAGCCGATCCTCTGGGACTTCGGCTCGGCAGCCCGCCACCACCAGATCTACAACCCCTGGCTGGAGGGCAGGACCGACGATCCGGAGCGGGGCCGCGCCCGCGCCGGCATCTCCACCCTGCGCGGGGCCTTCAACCCGGCAGCGGGCATCGCCGAGGAGGTCGCCCGCAAGATCCGCCGCGAGCTGGAGGAGCGCGGCCTGGACGGTGAGCCGCTCGGCGTCGACGTCGTCGAGATGCCGGTGCTGGCCGCCCTCCAGTCAGCAGGCCTGCGGGTCGTCGACGGCCAGCAGGTCTTCCTGGAGGCGCGGCGGATCAAGACCGCCGACGAGATCGGCCTGCTGGCGACCGCCTGCACCCTGGTGGACGCCGCCTACGAGGAGCTGTACGACTTCCTGCGGCCGGGCGTGCGCGAGAACGAGTGCGTCGGCCTGGTCAGCAAGGTCCTCTACGACCTGGGCTCCGAGCACGTCGAGGGGGTCAACGCCATCTCCGGCGAGCGCTGCTCGCCGCATCCGCACGTCTACTCCGACCGGATACTGCGGCCCGGCGACCCCGCCTTCTTCGACATCCTGCACAGCTTCAACGGCTACCGGACCTGCTACTACCGGACCTTCGCCGTGGGCAGCGCCTCGCACGCGATGCGCGACGCCTACCGCCGCTGCCGCGACTACATGGACGAGGCGATCTCGCTGGTCAAGCCGGGGGCGACCAGCGCCGACATCGTGGCGGTCTGGCCGCGCGCGACCGAGTTCGGCTTCGCCAACGAGGAGGCCGCCTTCGCCCTGCAGTACGGCCACGGCGTCGGCCTGTCCATCTGGGAGAAGCCCATCTTCAGCCGCCTGGTGTCGCTGGACCATCCAGAGACCCTGGAGACCGGCATGGTCTTCGCGCTGGAGACCTACTGGCCGGCGGCGGACGGCTGGTCGGCGGCGCGGATCGAAGAGGAGGTGGTCGTCACCGAGCACGGCTGCGAGATCATCACCAAGTTCCCGGCCGAGGAGCTGCTGATCGCCGGGCACCGCTACTGGGCGCTGGACGGGCCGCTGCCCACCCTGCGCGAGGCCGAATCGCACCGCAACCGTCCCGACGCTCCTGTGAGAGACTGACCTCAGCTGTTCAATCTCAACGCACGTGCGTATTCTCTGGCTTGACGTCACATTCCGGCTGTTCTCCGACGAAAGGGGCTGGCCATGGGCGACCGGCTGCTGCTTCGAGGTGGGCACGTACTGACCGTGGACCCAGAGCTCGGCGACCTACCGACCGGCGATGTGCTCATCGAGGGCGACACGATCGCGGGGGTGGCGCCCCACCTTGACGCCGACGCCGAGGTGATCGACGTCAGCGGGCAGATCGTGATCCCCGGGTTCGTCGACACGCACCGGCACACCTGGGAGGCGGCCATCCGCGGCTGCGCCCCCAACGCCACCCTCGACGACTACTTCGTCGAGGTCCTCGACACCTTCGCGCCGATGTACCGGCCCGACGACGTCTACGCCAGCAACCTCGCCGGCGCGCTCGAGTGCGTCAACGCCGGCATCACCACGCTGGTCGACTGGTCCCACATCAACAACACGCCCGAGCACCCCGACGCCGCCATCCGCGGGCTCCAGGAGGCGGGCATCCGGGCCCAGTACGCCTACGGCAGCGCCAACACCTCGCTGGCCGACTACTGGAACGAGAGCAAGATCGCGATCCCGGGCGACGACGTCCGGCGGGTGCGCGAGACCTATTTCTCGTCCGACGACGGGCTGCTGACCATGGCGCTGGCGACCCGAGGGACGGGGTTCTGCATCGACGACGTGTGCCGGGCCGAGTGGGGGACCGCCCGCGAGCTGGGCATCCCCATCACGGTCCACGTCGCCATGGGCCGCCTTGCCGGCCGCTTCGCCATGATCAAGGCCCTCCAGCGACTGGACCTGCTCGGCCCCGACACCACCTACATCCACTGCTGCTACTTCAGCGACGAGGAGTGGCAGTTGGTCGCCGACTCCGGCGGGACCATCTCGATCGCCCCGCAGGTCGAGGCGCAGATGGGCCACGGCTGGCCGCCGGTCATGAAGGCGGTGGAGTACGGGCTGCGGCCGAGCCTGTCCATCGACGTGGTCACCACCGTGCCCGGCGACATGTTCACGCAGATCCGCGCCGCCTTCGCCTGCGAGCGGGCCAGGGTCAACGAGGTCGCCTGGGCCGCCAACACCGAGGTCCCCGACACCATGCTGACCGCCCGCCAGATGCTAGAGATGGCCACCATCAACGGCGCCCACGTCGCCGGGCTCGAGGCCAGGACCGGCTCGCTCACGCCCGGCAAGAAGGCCGACGTCGTGGTGATCGACGGCGGAGCGCTCAACGTGGCGCCGGTCATCGACCCGGTGGCGGCCGTGACACTGTGCGCGGACGTCTCCAACGTCGACACCGTGATCATCAACGGCCAGGTCCGCAAGCGCGACGGCAAGCTGCTGGCCGACGTCGCCGGCGCGCGCCGCCTGGTCGAGGCCTCCCGCGACCACCTGATCGCGCGGGTCCAGGAGAAGCAGAGCCAGAGCGCATGACCTCCAGGTCCCTCGTCCGCCGGGCCGACCAGGCCGGCCCGGCGGTCCCCGAGGGCTGGGCCGACCAGAGCCAGGGCTACAGCCGCTGGTCGGTGGTGGACGAGTCGACCGCCGCGGTCCACACCGGCTTCGGGGTCTGCGCGCTGGCGCCGGGCGGCTCGGTGGCGGCGCACGTCCACTCCTTCGAGGAGAGCGTCCACGTGCTCGAAGGCGAGCTGGTCGTGACCACCAGCGAGGGATCCTTCCTGCTGCGCGCCGGGGACTACGGGCTGCTGCCGGTGGGCGTCCCGCACGCCTGGTCCAACCGGGGCGGCGTGGTCGCGCGCTGGGCCGACATGCTGGCGCCGCAGCCGCGGGAGCGGTTCGGCGGCGACACCTTCTTCGTGCCGCCGCTGCCGGCCGCCGGGTCGCAGCCACTGGCGGTGGACGTCCGCGACCCGAGGACCCGCTCGTTCGGCCATATCGAGGCAACCAACATGGAGCCGGCCAAGCAGAGCCAGGACCTGCTGGCGGTGTCGGCGAGCATGCGCACCGCGCTGCTGGTCTACAGCGGCATCTCGGTGAAGATGATGGTCGACGGCGACCTCGGGGCGACCCTCTCAACCATGTTCATGGTCCAGTACGAGCCCAGCGGCGTGGCCGGGACGCACGACCACCCCTTCGAGGAGACCTACATGATCCTGGCGGGCGAGGTCGACGCCAGCTTCGACGGCGAGCGGCACCGGCTGGTCGCCGGCGACGTCGCCTGGGCGGGCGCCGGCTGCGTCCACGGCTTCTCCAACCCGGCCGAGCGGCCGGTGCGCTGGCTGGAGACGCAGGCGCCGCAACCGCCGGCGCGGCACTCCTACCGGTTCACCAGGGACTGGGACTACCTGCACGAGGCGCTGGATCCCCAGCGCTCCGGCAGCGACGCGACGGGAGCATGACCGATGGCTGAGGGAGCCGTGGTCGTGATCGGCGGCACCTCGGGAATGGGCCGCGAGGTCGCCCGCCACTACAGCGGCCTTGGACGCGACGTGGTCATCTCCGGCCGCGACGCCCAGCGGGCGCGAGCCATTGCCACCGAGGTCGGCGGGCGGACCGTCGGCATCGGGCTGGAGCTGGCCGAGCCCGAGACGATCACCACCGGGCTGCGCAGCGTCGGTCCGGTCGAGCACCTGGTGATCGCGGCCATCGATCGAGACGAGAACACCGCGCGCGACTACGACGTCAAGCGGGCGATCCGGCTGACGACGCTCAAGCTGGTCGGCTACACCGAGGTCATCCACGCGCTGCTCGACCGGATGGGGGAGTCGAGTTCGATCGTGCTGTTCGGCGGGCTGGCCAAGGAGCGGCCCTACCCCGGCTCGACGACCGTCGCCACCGTCAACGGTGGCATCGCCACCATGATCAATGCGCTGGCCGTCGAGCTGGCCCCGATCCGCGTCAATGCGGTGCACCCCGCGATCGTCGGCGACAGCCCCTACTGGAGCGAGAAGCCGGAGGCGGTGCTGGAGGGCTTCCGCTCGCGCACCCCGCTCGGGCGGCTGGTGTCCATGCGCGATGTCGTGGGCGCCGTCGCCTTCCTGCTGGAGAACCCCTCGGTGACCGGCGTGAACCTGCCGGTCGACGGCGGCTGGCTCCTCACCTGAGGGCATGGCCGCCAGCCCGAATCAGTTCATGCCGAGAGCGCGTCGAAGTTCGATGCACGCTCCGGCGCCTCGGTAGCCGTTGTCGTCGTCCCACCGGGCACCCGTGGCAACCACCTGATCTCCTTGGCCTGGGTCCCCTTCGAGCGGGGGGCGGGCAGCCTGCGCTCGATCTCACGCTCGACGAGATCCCGGATCCATGAGCTGACGGTCTTGCCATCACGGGAAGCGAGGACCTTCACCCTGGAGATGACCTCGGGGCGAAAGCGGATCGGCACGTGCGTGCTTAGTGCTCGCCTGGATCGATGACGTCCGGGTCCCGCGGGCTCCTGATGTTCGTCGTCCTCGTAGTAGGCAGCGGCCTCCTCATCGTTCATGCGCATCACCGTTCCTTCATGTAGCGCCGCCTCAATTCTTGGCCGGCTCGATAGATTCCGATGGGTCTCGCCTTGGTCGGGCCACCGGACTTTGGTTTCGCCAGGGGGACCAGAAGAACCTCCCCTCCCGGGACCTCGGCAACCATCAGCCAGTCGGCCGCACCCTCGTCCTTGGCTGGGAAGAACAACGGGTCGCTGGACCACACGTCAAAGAGATCATCTTCGCTGAACGTGTCATGTGAAAACAGATGCGGTCGATTCGCCGAGTCCAGCTCAAAGGGATCCTTGTCGTCCAGCAGCTCGTAGTCTAGACGGTCATGCGGCGGCATGTGTTACACTGTAACACATGAACGTGACCGCAGCGATGCTTGCCGATGCGGCAGTAGTGCAAGGGGGCAAGCTCTACATTCACGGCGGGGGATGGGACTCCATCTGGGTCGAGACGCTTCCTGCAACGCATCCGACCATGGCGCTTGCCTGGATACTTCGGATCGAGTACTCGGAAGCGCTCGAAGAGATAGCCCTGGTCGTCGAGATGCTGGACGAGGACGACACCACGAGCGGCCCGAGGCTGGACGTTGGTCTGACGGCTGGCCATCCTCCTGGCTCGCGGCGTGGCGCACCTATCTTCGTCCCGCTCCAATGGACGCTGACACAGGTCGAGCTATCGCGGACCGGCGGCTACCGCTTCAGGATCTGCGAGGGAGACCGGGAACTGGCCTCGGTCCCGTTCCACGTTCTCCAGAAACGGCAAGCGGCAAGCTGATCCCGCCGCAGGGACCCTGCACGCCGCGGGATAAGATCTCACCGGGTCAACCGGGAGTTCACCGGACGGGGGACCGAGTCGGGAGGGTGACCATGCCTGCTCGCACCACACCGCCGTTTCGGGCAGATCACGTCGGCAGCCTGCTGCGCCCACCGGAGCTGCTGCGGGCCCGTGACGACTTCGCCGCCGGGCGCATCACCGCCGAGGAGCTGCGGGCGGTCGAGGACGGCGCCATCGCCTCGATCGTCCAGATGCAACGCGATGTCGGGCTCCAGTCGGCCACCGACGGCGAATTCCGGCGAACCACCTGGCACATGGACTTCATCTACCAGCTCGGGGGCATCGGCGGCGCCAAAGACGAGAACCTGAAGGTGCAGTTCTTCAACCAGGACGGGAAGCTGGAGTTCACCACCGCCGCCCTCAAGGTCCACGACAAGGTGCGGCTCGAGCGGCCCATCTTCGCGGATCACTTCCAGGCGTTGAAGGCGCTGACCGACGAGACGGGTGCGACCCCGAAGCTCACCATTCCCTCGCCGAGCATGGTGCACTACCGCGGCGGTCCCGCCTCGATCGACCCGAGCGTGTACCCCGACATGGAGGAGTTCTGGAGCGACCTCAGCGGCGCCTACGCCGAGCAGGTCCGGCGGATCGCCGAGCTGGGCTGTACCTACCTCCAGTTCGACGATTCGAGTTCTGAGTAAGCACGTCCAGCCACCCGGCTGCTCCAGCAAGCTTTACGAGCGGTGTGTGCACTGCGTACGGTTGGTGTGACGACGCCATCACTGCAGCTCGGCGGCCCGCTCGGCTATCCAGGACGGACCCACGGCGCCTTGAGAGGCGCGTTCCCACACCTCCTGGTAGCGCGCGACGTCGGCGGCCTCCCGGACCCACAGCTCGGCGCTGTAGGTCTCGACCGACACGATGGTCCCCTCCTCCAGCTCCCACATCACGAAGGGATGGAGGTACGGGATCTGGGCCTCGCCTTGAGGCGCCACGGCTAGCGTCACGTTCGGCAGGCTGGCAACGGAGATGAGGCGGTCAAGCTGAGGCCGCATATCGACTCCGCGGGGCCGCCAGCGTAGGGCGCTCTCGGTAATGAGGAAGTCAAAGCGCTTCGTCTGGTCGTACAGGACGGCTTGGCGCTCGAGCCGGCCGGCCACGGCCCGGCCGACGTCGCCCGGCTGATACGCGGTCTGGATGACCCGGCGGGCGTAGTCGGCGGTCTGCAAAAGGCCGGGCACCATCACCGGCCAAGCCCAAGCGGTGCAGGATGCGCCAGCTCGTGGCGCTGGTCGCCAGCTGCTCGAGCAAGGCCGCGAGCTCGCCGAGCTCCTCTCCTGAGGCGCCGGTGGCCTGGGCCCAGGCCCTAACTTCTTCGAGGTTGGGCAGGCTCCGGCCCGTCTCAATCCGCGAGACTTTGGGTTGAGACAGGCTGGTTTGGCCGGCCAGTTGTTCCCCGGTCAGGCCGGCGCGTTGGCGAAGCGCCCTCAGACTAGCGGCGAGCTGTTCGCGTGGTGTAGGCACTCAGCTCCATTGAGCAGGCTAGGGCCAGCTCCCGCAGCTTCTGGTAGCGGTCGAGGTCTGGTTCGATACGGCTGCCCTGGAATCCGCCGCGGTCGTCGTAGTCCAGGACCACCACGGCGATGTCATCGAACAACCAGAAGTCCTGCTTGCAGACGACGAGCTCGGGGTGGTCGTCGAGGCTGGCGACCCGGATGTCCTCGCCTGCCGCCACACTCCGGGGGTACAGCGACAGCTCAAAGCGCAGGTAGTCCGACAAGGGGTGTGTCACCACCCGCACCCGCTGCATCGTCTTGCCAGCGTGGGTGGCGTGGTGCACGAGCGCCGGCCAGGGGTGGTCGTCCGGCACCTTGACGTCTTCGCCGCGCTTGAAGGCCGCGAGCATCTCGGCTTCTTGAGGCATGAAGTAGGCCGGCAGCGTCTCTAGGCGGAAGGCGCTCCGCTGGAAGTTGGCGAGCCACCAGGCCAGATCAGCCATTGATCTGCTTCAGGAGGTCCGGCACAAGCTCGGGTGCGATCTCAACCAGCGCCTCACCCTCCGGTGGGGTGACGTCACTGGTCTCGACGATCCGGCCTTGGACTACGAGGGTGCCTGTCTCGCTGCGGTAGAGCGTCGGACAGGTGCCGTCGTAGCAGCCGTCGGTAAGC
>WNGG01000881.1_pt1 | contig 37846 bp, 34 predicted proteins | sample 5400661 | NCBI WGS metagenome assembly WNGG01 (sample SAMN13153372, study PRJNA577476) | soil metagenome | isolation source: 100 cm soil or saprolite under Garry oak tree replicate 1 | place: USA:California | collected 2016-06-15
AGCGCGCCGATCGGGACGAGGGTCCACAGACCCCAGCCGGCCGCCGCCTGCAGGTACGACTCGTGCGCATAGCGCGTCTCGTTCATCCCCGGCCGCATGTAGCGCGGATAGAGAGTCCCGAACGACCCCGGTCCGCCGCCGAACAGCGGCTGGTCCCGGATCATCCCTGCCGCCGCGCTCCAGTTGCCGAGGCGCAGCGTCAAGGGGTCGGTCCCCCGAGCCGCCGCGATCTCGAGCCGCCGCGCCCGCAGGAAGTATCCGCAGGCGAGCGCCGCCAGGAGAATGATCGCGGCGCCCGCGAGGAGGCGCCCCCGGGGACGGCGCCACGTGCCGGCGAGCAGGAGCCCGGCCGTCAGGGCCACCACGGCGCCTATCGAGCGGCTGAGACCGAGCGCGTAGATCTGCACCATCACCGCGGCGAGCGCCCCCGCCCTCCCGGCGCTCCATCGGCCCCGGCGCGCGGCCTCGGCGAGGGAGAGCGGCAGCGCCAGCGCCAGGAAGCCGCCCAGCGCCGCGGGCAGGGTGAACGGTCCGGAGGGACGCCCGGACTCGAGGACGTACAGGACGCCGTGCACGTCCCCCTCCGGAGCCGCCCGGATCTCCGCGGCGCGGCTCGGGTAGGTCAGGTGGCGCTGTAGCACCGCCTGCAGAGCGGCTCCGGTCGCCACCGCGACCAGGACGGTCGTCACGGCGCGGCGCGCCCCCGGCCGTGCCGCCACGCCACGTCCCAGCATCCCGGCCAGGATCAGCAGGACCGCGTCCGCAGACTCGTCGACCGCCCGCGACCGGCAGGCCGCACCGAGGACCGCAGCCACGGCGAACGGGACGAGACCGGCCCAGCGGAGGAGACCCTCCGGCCGGACGCCGCGCCAGGAGAGGAGCACCGCGGCCGCCGCCACCATCTGGCAGGCGGCCCGCGACCAGGGGTGCATCGTCTCGGGCGGGAGGGACACCGCCAGGACCAGCAGCAGCGAAGCCGCCAGCGTCGCGACGAGCGTCCCGGCCGGAGGGCGCGGCGCCTCAGGAAGCACGACGGCTCCTCCGCGCCCGGCGCGCCGGGGCAAAAAAAAGGGCGGTGCCCGAAGGCATAGGTCTGGGTTCCCTGCGGCCACTGGAAGAACTGGCCGCTGGCGAAGATGATGTCGCAGTTGAAGTCCGACGTCATGCCGCCAGTGGCTGCGCTGGCTGCTCCGTCCTTCGTGTAGCTGGTGATCGTGTAGTTCGAGCCAGTCGCGGAGGAGGTGAACACCCACGCGTTGTTCCAGCCGTCGGTTGCCGGCACCGTCTTGATGTAGATCGGCGAAACATAGGTCGGAAGCTGCGCGGCGGTCACGTTCTTCGGGTAGTAGTTGTTGTCGACCGCGTACGACTCGGTGGCTGTACCGATGGACCGCATGTCGGCCATCGATCTCTTCTGCTTGCCCCTGTCGATCGCGTTCAGCAGGTTCGGGATCGCGATTGCAGCGATGATCCCGATGATGGCCACGACGATCAGGAGCTCGATCAGGGTGAAGCCCTTCTGTTTCCTCATCTGGAGTACCTCCTTTCGGCACCCTGATAACAGCAAGGCCGATGCCAGCGGGAGACGGTCCAGGAACCGAGGATCGAAGTGATTGACACGGTGGACATTGCCGGCCCGATGCCACGTTCGTATCCCGCCTCATGCGCGTTCGCGCGGCCGGAAGTAACAACCTCTGTCAGCGGGCGCGACGCGGGCTGACATCCGGCGTCATCTCCCTCGCGCCGCCTCTCCGGCCGCCTCCGGACCGAGAGCCTCGGCCAGGTCGGAGAAGGTCCTCAGGAGGGTCCGGGCGCGCTCACACGCCGGATCCTCGCTTAGTTTGCGCCGGATCTCCTGGAGGACCGGACCGACCGGACGGTGCCGGGCGAGGACGCCTGCGTAGACGAAGCGCCAGTCGTCGGGGCGGATCGCGCGGTATTCCAGCCGTCCGATCACGTCCTTGTATTCTGCTGCGCGCCGCACGAAGACCAGCGCGTCATCGTCCCAGTAAACCAGCGCCCAGCTCTCCTCCGGGAAGCGGAGGGCGGAGAAGGCCCGCTCGACGACCGAAGGGGGGCGCCCCGGAGCTCCGGGCACGAGGACCTTCTCGAGACTCGGCGGATAGCGCAGGAGGGCGGCGTCGATGCGGTAGCGCTCGAGGAGCCTCTCCCAGGCCGGGCGATCGTCGAGGGCCGCGAAGATCTCGCGCAGCAGGCCGGTATAGACCTCGTTCCGGCCGTCGATGAAGACCCGCCGTGCGGGGTAGCGCCGCCAGATCAGGTAGCCGCCGAAGCGAACGTCGTTGAACAGCCTCTCCCCTACCCGCTCCGTCTCCAGGAACTCCGCGGCCCGGGCCGGCTCGTTGTCGGAAGCGACGCCCAGACCCCAGACGACGCGAGGGGGGAGCGAGGCGAGGCCGGGGATCCCGGCGAGCAGCAGGACCGCCGCCGCGACGAAACCGGGGCGCACCCGTCCCGCCCCCGCCACCCGATGGCGGCCCAGCCATGGCCGGAGGGCGTCGGCGGCGGCGCGCGCCGGCCGGGCGGCGCCGTACGGCAGCACGAGCGAGAAGATCCCGATGTTCCTGAGATGCGCCGCCGCCAGGGCGCCGACCAGGAGGGCCGCCGGAGTGGCCACCGGATCGAGGCCGCGGCGCCCGACGATCGCCAGCGCCAGCAGCGCCGCCAGCGCCAGGTAGAAGACCGGGAAGTCGTCCAGTCCGGGGCGCGCCCACTCGAGATTGGGCGACGGAAGCGAGGCGAGCAGGTCGGCCAGGCGGAACGGCACGGAGTAGATCCGGAGCCCGTACGGGTTGAGACCCGCCGCGAGGGCGGCCAGAAGCGCCGTTCCGAGGAGGCGCGGCGCGAAGGGCGGCGGGCCCGCGACGTTCTCGCTCCCGCCCGCCGGCGTCCGGAGACGGCGCTCGCAGACGAAGGTCGCGAGGGCTCCGGTGGCGAGCAGGGGCGGAACGATGATCACGCCGACGTGCAGGTTCGCCCCGAGGGCCACGAGAAGGGGGACCGGGATGAGCGGCCGGATCGAGCCTCGCGCGCGGGCCCGTAGCACCCGATCGAGGATCAACGGCACGAGGAGGAGGGTGCACAGCTCCGGGCGGACGTCGAGGCGGAACGAGGCCCCGAGGAGCGCCACGACCAGGATCAGAGATCCGGCCGCCGCTCCCGTCCTCTCCCGCTCGAGGTGCGCGGCGATCCGCAGGACGAGGAGGAGGACGGCGACGACCTTCAGGAGGACGAGCGCGCCCGGACCGAGCGCGCGGTGCCCCAGGAAGACGAGGACCTGGAAGAGCCATTCGTGGTCCACCCACGGCGTCCCGGCCGCCGTGAAGGAAAACGGATCGACCCGCGGCACCGCGCGCTGCTCGAGGATCCGGCGGCCCGCCGCAAGGTGCCACCAGTAGTCGTAGTTCCGGATCGGAGTGAGGGAGGCGGCGATGGCGAGCGCGGCCAGGAGGCCCAGGAGAAGTCCGCGATCGCCCCGCCGCGCGCCGTCCCCCGCGCCCCGGCGTTCCGGCGGATCGATCCTCGCGTCCGCGTCTGGCTCGCTCACGGCGTCCGTCTCCCGGCGAAGCCCCACCACGCGACCGCCGCCAGGCCGAGGCAGCTGATCGCCAGCCCGACACCGACGTGCGCCGGCCGGTAGGTCATCACCACCTCATGCGCTCCGGCGGTCACCGCGACGGCGCGGAAGAGACCGTTGGCCTTCTTGATCGGTTCCGACGCGCCGTCGACCGACGCACTCCAGCCGGGAGACCAGGCGTCGGAGAGAACCAGGTAGCCCGCCGCCGGGGCCTCGACCCTGAGGGTCACTCGCTCGGGCTCGTCCTCGAGGATGGTCGCCACGCCGGGAGGAGCGCCGGGCGCCGGCCCGGGGTCGCCCGGGGCCTCGTCCAGGAGGAACGAGCTCTCCGGGTCGAACCCTGGGTCGGAGAGGCTCAACGCCAGATCCTCCGGATGCGCTGGACGGACGGCCTGCGCCACGTAGCGGGCCCGGGGCAGCACCGAGCGCAGCCTGTAGACACGTGTCGGCGGACGACTGAACGGCTCGAGGACCGGGAGCGCCTCGAGGCGAGGGTCGTCGAGGCGCTCGTACGCGATCAGGAACCCGACCCCGCAGATCGAGAGGATCCGGATCCGGTCCTGGAGCGGGAGATGATCGAGGGCCCGCGCCAGCTCCCCTTGGGGCCTCAGGTCCATCCTGTCGGTCGCGGCGTCGAGGATCGTCGGCACGTGGTCGCGGTGGCCGCTCGCCAGGGCATAGGTGAACCTGTCGTAACGGTACCCCCAGGCCAGCTCGTCGGTGGTGGCCCAGACGCTGAGGCCCTCGGGCCGCGGCGCGTGTTGCAGGCGCGGGGCGCCGGCGCCGCGCCCCACCACGGAGGCGAGCGGCGAGGGAGCGGTGAGCCAGCCGGGGGCCGCCGTCGAGAGCGCCGGCGCGGCGGCGAGCGTCATCGACAGCCCCGAGATCACGACCACGCTCCATCCCGCGGCCGCCCGCACCCCCGGCGGGGCCCAGAGCGACGCGTGCAGGAGCGCGCCGCGAATGACCGCCCCGGCGTCGGACTGCAGCAGATCGCCCGGCAGGGAGCCGAGGCCTGCCAGGACGCGATCCACGACGCCCGGAAGAGACGCCACGACGGTGAGGCCGGCGAAGACGGCGGCCGCGGCCCCGAAGATCACGACGACGGCCCGGCGGCGCCAGGCGACCTCCGCGCGCAGCAGGAGGTCGAGCCCCATCCCGGCGAGGAGGGCGACGGCCAAGGAGGCGACGATCAGGAAGCGCTCCGGGTACCGAATCTGTCGCGCGGCGGGCAGGACGTCCATGATGCCGCGGTACAGGAGGCTGTGCCGGCCGAGGGCCAGGAGCACCGACACCCCGGCGATCGCCCCGAGGGTCCGCCGGCGCGCGGCGCCGAGCCCGCCGCGGGCGAGCGCCACGGCCGCCAGCAGGCAGGGGATGGCGCCGAGATAGATCGATAGCAGGAACGGGTAGCTTCCCTCGAAGAGCCACCGGCCCCACCAGGCCTGGGGCGAAAGCCGCGTCGGGTCGCCGAAGATTCGTGGCACGACCACCTCGAGAAGCCGGGCCGGCTCGAGCGACCACTTGAGCGCCTCCTCGGGCGCGAAACCCGGGCCGCGCGCCGAGAGCGGGAGCAGCGCGTGCGCCGGCAGGATCTGGGCCGCCGCGATCGCCAGCCCGGCGAGGAGCAGCGCGAGCAGGACCCGCAGCGACCGCGGACCGCCCGGCGCGATCTCCGCGCGGGCGCCGGTCCCCTCCGGCGCGCGCGGCGCCGCCAGCGCGAGGCCCGGGCCGAGGAGCAGGATCGCCAGCAGGCTGGCCGGCTCCCCCGTCGTCAGGACCACCCCGATGCAGAGTGCGGCAAGAGCCAGGAGCCGGCGGCGCGCCGGGTCGAGGACGGCGCGCAGATAGGCCCAGAGAGCGAGCGGCACCCAGGCGGCGGCCGACAGCACGTTCTGCAGGCTGGCGAGGGATGCCGCCGGCCCCGAAAGGGACAGGATGGCCGCAGTGAGCGTCGCCCCTTCCCGGCCGTCGCCGAGCTCGCGGGCCAGGAGATACCCGCCCCAGGCGAGCAGCGCGAACTGGAGCACGATCGAGGCCGTGAAGGCGGCGTCGAACGGCAGGATCAGGAAGAGAGCGGAGATCGGGTGCAGGACCAGCGAGTTCGGGTTGGCCAGGAGCGGCGTCCCGCCGCCATGGTAGGGGTCCCACAGCGGCAGCGCGAGCGCACGCAGGCGCTCCGTGACGAAGACGCGGATCGGGTAGTGGTTCTGCGAGACGTCACGCAGGTAGAACATCCGACCGGCGAGCGCCCCGCGGAATGCGACGACCAGGAGGATTCCGAGAAGCGCCGCGGGGAGGGATCGCTCGCGCAAGGCGTCGCCGCGTCCCGCCGCTCCCTGCACCGTCGTCCGACCTCCCACCGTGCGTCCCCGCAGGGGAGACGGCCGCAGGGTACCCGATCGCGCGGCGGCCGGAAAGGCCGCGATCGGCGGAACGGCCCCGCGTACGACCGGGGCCGTCTCCTAACCGACGTTGGCGCGGGGCTCCCGTCGGCCGTCCAGAAGATGGTATTTCTTCGCGAAATACCTGAAGGAGCGGAAGCTCATGCCCAGCAGCTCCGCCGCCTTGGTCTGCACGCCACGGGCACGCTGCAGCGCCTCTTCCATCAGGCGCTCCCGCAGCCGCTCGAGCTGTTTTTCGAGATCGATTCCCCCGTCGCTCAGGAGGATCGGGAGCTCCGGCGTCGCTCGGGAGCCGCTGCGCACCTCGCGCGACAGGCTCTCGGGCGTGATCGCGTCGCTCGTCTCCAGGGCCACCGCCCGCTCGATCACGTTCTCCAGCTCGCGCACGTTCCCCGGCCAATCGTGCTCCACCAGGCACCCGATCGCCTCCTCGCTGATGCGGGTGATCTTCTTCCCCATCGCGCGGGCGTACTTGACCAGGAAATGCAGCGCCAGGCTCGGGATGTCGTCGCGCTTCTCGCGCAGCGCCGGCATCTTGATCTGGATGACGTTGATCCTGTAGTAGAGGTCCTCGCGGAAGCGCTTCTCGCGCACGAGCCTGTCGAGGTCCTGGTTGCTGGCCGCGAGCACGCGCACGTTGACCTCGGACTCCTCCGTCCCTCCGACGCGCCGGATACGCCGCTCCTGCAGGACGCGCAGGAGCTTGACCTGCATGGCGGGGCTGGTGTCGCCGATCTCGTCCAGGAAGATCGTTCCCCCGTCGGCCACCTCGAACAGCCCCTTCTTGGAGGTCACCGCGCCGGTGAACGAGCCGCGCGCGTGTCCGAAGAGCTCGCTCTCCAGGAGGTCATCGGGCATGGCGCCGCAGTTGATCGAGACGAAGGGCCGATCCTTCCTCGGGCTTCCGGCGTGAATGGCGCGGGCCACGAGCTCCTTGCCGGTCCCCGACTCGCCCGAGATCATCACCGTGCTGTTGGTGGGGGCGATCTTGGCGATCATCCCGATCACCTCGCGCATGCGCGGGCTCTCGCCCACCAGCTCGTCGGGCCGGAACTTCTCCTTCAGCTCCCTCTTGAGGATGCGGTTCTCGGTCTCGAGACGGCGCTTCTCCAGCGCATTGCGCACGACGATCTTCAGCTCGTCGACGTCGAACGGCTTGATGATGTAGTCGTAGGCCCCGAGCTTGAGGGCCTCGACGGCGCTCTCCGTCGAGGCGTAGGCGGTGATCATGATGACCGGTGTGTCGGGGTTCGCCGCCTTGGCCTGCCGCAGCACCTCGAGGCCCGACTGCCCGGGCATGGCGATGTCGCTGATCACCAGATCGAGCTCACCGCGCGCGATGATATCGGCGGCGCGATCGGCCGACTCCGCCTGGGAGATCGCGTATCCCTCCTTCTTGAGCATGATGGCGAGGAAGTCGCGCATCCCCTTCTCGTCGTCGACGATCAGGACCCGGTCCATCGCCTCTCCTCGATCAGCGCGCCGGATGCCGCGCGGCGCGGCAGATGCAGCGCCACCTCGGTACCGGCGCCGGCCCGGCTCCTGATCTTGATCCGGCCCCCGTGCTCCTCGATGATGCGGTACACGATCGCGAGCCCGAGACCCGTGCCGCTCACGAAGGTGCCGTGGAACGGCTGGAAGTTGGTGGCGATGTCCTCCTCGGACATCCCGACCCCCGTGTCGGCGAACATGACCACGACGTTCTCCTTGCCGTCGTCCGACGCCCGCACCGTCAGCGTGCCCCCCTCGGGCATCGCCTTGAGCGCGTTCTTCGCGAGGTTCCAGAAGACCTGCTTCATGCGGTTGACGTCGACCACGATCGGGATCGCGGGGGGGCGGAACTGGGTCACGACGCGGTGCCGCGCCTGGCGCTCCTCGCTGTTCTCGAGCAGGCTGAGCGTTTCCCGGAGCAGGAGCACGAGGTCGGCCTCCTCGGGCTGGAATCGGCCGGGCTTGGCGAACAGCAGGAAGTCCCTGATGATCTGGTCCAAGCGCCTGGACTCCTTGATGACGATGTCCATGAGGTCGGCGGCCTCGCCCCGGGGCCGCAGGTCACGCTTCAGGACCTGCACCGAGCCGCTGATGGAGGCCATCGGGTTGCGGAGCTCGTGGGCCACGCCGGCCGCCATCTCCCCGAGCGCCGCCATCCGCTTCTTGAGCGCCACCTCCTCCTCCAGCGCACGGATCTCCGTGAGGTCCTGGAAGATGAAGATCATGCCGAGGGGCGCGCCGCCGCGCTCCCTGAGGACCGAGACGGTACATCCGAGGAAGAGATCCCGCCCCCGGGCTCCCGCGTAATCGAGCTCGAAGCGGTAGCGCCTCTCGCGCTCGAGCGCCGTGCGGATGCGCCACAGGAACGGACGCTCCTGGCCGAGGACCTCCAGGATGTTGCGACGCCCCAGATCCCCGACCGGGTAGCCCGTGATCTCGGCGGCCGCGCGGTTGGCGAAGGTGATCACCCCCTCCCAGTCGGTCGTCAGCAGCCCGGAGTTCATGCTGTCGATGATGTCGTCGTTGTAGGCCCGGAGCTGCGCCAGATCGTCCCGGCGCATCTCCAGCTCCTTCCCCGTGCGTCGCAGGCTCTCCGTGAGGTACGAGGCGAGGTAGGCAACGGCGAAGAAAGACACCATGTGCGCCACGAGCGAGTAGAGGACGCGCACCGTGGCGACCTCCCCGTGCTCGTACGCCCCCTCCGGGAAGCGCGGCAGAACGCCCCTGTGGATCAGCAGCACCATCCCCGCGTACATGATCCACGAGCAGCCCGCCATCGCGAACCCGCCGCGCCGCACGAGAAGGATGCTTCCCACGATGATCGACAGCAGATAGAGGAACGAGAACGGGCTGTCGGCGCCTCCTGTGAGGTAGACGAACCCCGTCACGATCGCCAGGTCGCCGATCAGCTGCGCGTAGACCTGCGGCGTGACCGAACGCAGGCTGCGCGACAGGACGGCGTGCCCGATGGTCATGAGGAACGTACATCCCAGGAGCAGGTAGAAGGGATTGAGCGGCAGGAGCGGCCGGTAGAGCAGCTCGATGGCGAAGGTACAGACCAGCAGGGTCACGCTGATCACGACCCGGAAGGTCATGAGCCAGTCGAGCTGCCGGCGGAGCTCCCGCTGCTGCGGATCCATTCATGCGCCTAGGCGATCTTGCCGATCAAGGAGAACATCGGCATGTACATGGAGATGACGATGCCTCCGATCATGATTCCGAGGAACAGGATCAGGATGGGCTCGAGGAGCGACATCAGGTTTTCGACCGCCTCGTCGACCTCGTCCTCGTAGAAGTCCGCGATCTTGGAGAGCATGGCGTCGAGCGCGCCGGTCTGCTCGCCGACGCCGATCATCTGGATCACCATGGACGGGAAGACCTTCGTCTCCTCGAGAGGCCCGGCGATCGTCTTCCCCTCCTCGATGCTCTTCCGCGTCGCCATGATGGCGTCCTCGACGATGGCATTGCCGGCGGTGCGGGCGGTGATCGCCAGACCCTCCAGGATCGGGACGCCCGACTGGATCAGCGTGCCGAGGGTGCGGCAGAAGCGCGCGACGGCGATCTTGCGCATCAGGTCGCCAAGCACCGGGACCTTGAGGACGAAGGCGTCGATCTGGTGCCGCCCCTTGGCCGTCTTGTAATAGCGGTTGAGGAAGTAGCCGGCGGCCCCGAGCGCCAGCACGATGAGGGGCATGAAACGGCCCAGGAAGTTGCTCACCGCGATGGTAATCCGGGTCGGCAGCGGCAGGGTCGCGCCGAGCCCCTGGAACAGCATGGCGAAGGTGGGGATGACCTTCCACAGGATGACCACGACGACCCCGATGGCGATGGTGATGACCGCCACGGGGTAGATCATCGCCGAGCGCACGGCGGCGCGCAGCTTGACCGATTTCTCGATGTAGCCGGAGAGGCGCTGCAGGATGGTGTCGAGAATCCCGCCCGACTCCCCCGCGGCGATCATGTTGCAGAAGAGATCGTTGAAGACCTTGGGATGCTTGCGGAGCGAGTCGGCCAGGTTTGACCCGGACTCGACGTCCTGCCGCACCTGGAAGAGGACCTTCTGGAAGACGCGGTTCTTCTGCTGCGAACCGAGGATCTCCAGGCACTGGACCAGGGGGAGGCCGGCGTCGATCATGACGGAGAACTGCCGCGTGAAGATGGCGATCTCCTTCTGGCTTACCCCCCCACCGAACTTCGGGAACGCGATCTCCTTGCCCTTCTCGGTGACCGCCGACACCATGATCTGCTGGCGGCGGAGCAGGGCGATGACCGCCTCCTTATTCTCCGCGGCGACGGTGCCCTCCTGCATCTTGCCCAGCTTGTTCTTGCCCTTCCAGCTGTAGGTCGGCATCGCGGCTCCCTTCCTCGGATCACTTCCTCACGGCGCGCGCGGCGTTGCTGCTCGCCGCCGTCGGCTGGCTGATCAGGCCGGCACCGCGGTTGATCATCTCCTGAAGCTCGTCGGGATTGCTGCTGTGCGACAGCGCCGTGGTCAGAGAGATCTGCTTCTTGAAGTACAGGCTGGCGAGGGATTGGTTGAAGGTCTGCATCCCGAATTGCGCCTGGCCCGTCTGCATCATCGAGTAGATCTGATGGATCTTGTCCTCGCGGATCAGGTTCCGGATCGCCGAGTTCGGCACCAGGATCTCCATCGCCAGGCTGCGGCCCTTGCCGGACGCCTTCGGAAGCAGGGACTGGCAGAGGATCCCCTCCAGGACGAACGAGAGCTGCGCCCGGATCTGCGACTGCTGGTGCGCCGGGAAGACGTCGATGATCCGGTTGATCGTCTGCGCCGCCGAGTTCGTGTGCAGGGTGGCGAAGGTCAGGTGGCCGGTCTCGGCGATGCGCAGGGCCGCCTCGATGGTTTCCAGGTCGCGCATCTCTCCGATGAGCACGGTGTCCGGGTCCTGCCGCAGCACCGACTTGAGCGCGTTGCTGAACGAATGGGTGTCGGCGAACAGCTCGCGCTGGTTGACGATGCAGTGCTTGTGACCGTGCAGGTACTCGACCGGGTCCTCGATCGTCACGATGTGGCCCCGATCCTCGTTGTTGATCTTGTCGATCATCGCCGCCAGGGTGGTCGACTTCCCGGACCCCGTCGGGCCGGTCACGAGGACGAGCCCGCGCGGCTTCTCGCAGAGGGAGGCCACGACGTCGGGCAGACCCAGGTCCTGGAAATTCTTGACCTCCCACGGAATGGTCCGGAACGCCGCCGCCACCGCGCCGCGCTGACTGAAGATGTTCGCGCGGAATCGGGCCAGGCCGCGCACGCCGAACGAGAAGTCCAGCTCCAGGTTCTCCTCGAAGCGGTGCTTCTGGTTGTCGGTCAGGACGCTGTAGGCCAGGGCCTTGGTTTCCGGCGCGGTAAGCGGCGGAAGCTGCAGCGGCACGAGATTGCCGTCCACGCGGATCTGGGGGGGCGAGTTCGTCGTGATGTGCAGGTCGGTCCCCCCCTGTTCGACCAGCGTCTTGAGCAGTTGGTGGAGCGTCACCGCCATGGAATCCTCCTCACCCGCGAACCCCGGACAGCCTCCTACAGCACCGTCTCGCGCACGACTTCCTCGACGGTCGTCAGGCCCGCCTTGATCTTGCGGAGGCCCGACCCGCGGAGGCTGATCATCCCTTCCTCCTGCGCCTTGTTCTTGATCTCGATCGAGGAGGCCCCCGTCAGGATCATCTCGCGCAGGGCGTCGCTGATCTCCATGACCTCGTAGAGTCCCACCCGGCCCTTGTAGCCGGTGTTGTTGCAGACGTTGCAGCCGCGACCCTTGTAGAGCTTGACCGACGACGTCTCATCCGGCGCGTAGCCGATGTCGATGAGCGCCTGCGGCGGCATCGCGACCTCCTCCTTGCACTCCTTGCACAGGCGTCGGACGAGGCGCTGGGCGCAGATCAGGTGCACGGAGGTGGCGACAAGGTAGGGCTCGATACCCATGTTCATGAGGCGGTTGACGGTGGACGGGGCGTCGTTGGTGTGCAGCGTGGAGAGGACCAGGTGACCCGTCAGCGCCGCCTTCACGGCGATCTCCGCCGTCTCGAAGTCGCGGATCTCGCCCACCAGGATGATGTTCGGATCCTGTCGCAGGAACGAGCGCAGGGCCGCCGCGAAGTTCAGGCCGATCTGCTCCTTCATCTGCACCTGGTTGATGCCGTGCAGGTTGAACTCTACCGGATCCTCCGCCGTCATGATATTGGTCTCGGGCGTGTTGACGCGGCTGATGGAGGAGTAGAGCGTGTTGGTCTTGCCCGACCCGGTCGGGCCGGTGACGAGCACCATCCCGTACGGCTTGAAGATCGCTTTCTCGAATTTGGTCAGGCTCTCCTGCTCGAATCCGAGACGGGTCATGTCCAGCATCAGATTTTCCTTGTCGAGCAGCCGGAGGACGATCTTCTCGCCGAACAGCGTCGGCAGGACCGAGACGCGGTAGTCCATCTCCCGGTTCTTCCCCTGCAGCTTCATCTTGATCTTGATGCGCCCGTCCTGCGGCAGCCGCTTCTCGGAGATGTCGAGCTTCGCCATGATCTTCAGGCGCGAGGTGATGGCGTCGCGCAGCTTCATGGGGGGCTGCATGATCTCGTAGAGCACGCCGTCGATGCGGAAGCGGACGCGAAAGTCCTTCTCGTAGGGCTCGATGTGGATGTCCGAGGCGCCCCGCTTGATCGAGTCCGTCAGGATCAGGTTGACCAGACGGACGACGGGGGCCTCCTCGGTGGAGGCCTCGAGCTTCTGGAGGTCGACCTCCTCCTCCTCTTCGAGGAGCTCCAGGTTCTGGTCGGCCTGCTCGTCCTGGGCCATCTCGTCCATGACCTTCTTGAGCTCGAGGGCATGGATCGAGCCGTAGTACCGATCGATCGCCTCCTTGATGGCCACCTCCGAGGCAACGACCGGCTCCACGTTGTACCCGGTCATGAACTTGATGTCGTCCATGGCGAACACGTTGGTGGGGTCCATCATGGCGATCGTCAGGGTGGCGCCCGTCCGGCTCACCGGCATGATCAAGTACTTCTGCGCCACCTCGCTCGGGATCAGCTTCACGACGGCGTCGTCGATCTCGATCTTGGCGAGGTTGATGGCGGGAACGCCGTACTGCTGGGAGAGGACGCGGGTGATCTCCTCCTCCTTGACGATCCCCAGCTTGACCAGGTTGAAGCCGAGCTTGCCGCCGTTGGTCTTCTGGTACTCGAGCGCTTCCTGGAGCTTCTGCGGCGAGAGGAGTCCCGCCTTGATCAGCATCTCGCCGAGCTTGACGGCCATCGAGTACCTCGCGGCGGAAGGCCGGGCGGGCCTCCCGGGACGGCGCGGGATGAGCGACTAGTCGAGCACCCGGGTCAAATTATGTACTGGAACAATTTCTGTCAAGGCGGGAGTCAAAAAACGTGTATCAAAAACTGTCAGATTGACAATATCGTATGGGGAATCTATCTTCACGTCCTAAACTATTGGCGCTCATCATGGATAGGATTCCGAAGGAGACCGCATCGGGATCGTTCGTAGCCGTGCCGGCGGGGAGCCGTGCCGGCCGCGGGCCGGCCGAGGGGGGACATCGGAGCGCCTCGGCGACGCTCCCCGCGGCCGCCCTCCTGGGGACGATCCTCCTGCTGTTCGGCGGCCGGATCCTGGCGCAGTACCGCCCCCTCACCTACCTCACGGGCGACTGCCCCTACTACGCCCTGACCGCCGTCTCCCTGCTCTATGATCACGACCTCGATCTCAGGAACCAGCTTCGCGGAGGGCTCGAGGTTCATGGCAAGCAGATCGCCCTGGGGCGCGATGGCGCCTGGTACCCGAAGCATCCGATCCTGATGCCGATCGTCGCCGTCCCCTTCATCCTGCTGTTCGGTCTGCCGGGCACGCTCATCCTCAACCTGCTCGTGCTCGGGGCCCTGGCGCTGGCGCTCATGCGCCTGGCGGGCCAAGTCGCCGCTCCGTGGCCCTCGGCTGTCGCCGCCTTCCTCCTGATCGCCGGGAGCTTCCTCCGGGCGCACGTCTATGCCTTCTCCGACGATCTGTTCGCCACCCTGATCCTGGTCCTGGGGCTCGTGGCGCTCGTGGAGGGACGGGACGGGGCTGGCGGCCTCCTCCTCGGGCTGGGCGTGGCCGCCCGGCTGGCGCATCTCCTCCTGCTGCCGTTCGGGGTGTTCTACGCCTTCAGGTGCCGGGGGTGGCCCCGCGGACTGCGCGCGATCGCCGGGGCCCTGGGACCGCTCCTGGCGGTCGCCGCCCTGAACCTGGCGATGTTCGGGTCACCGCTCGTGACCTCGTACGATCGCAACATCGTCCATCGGGGGGACGCCCTGGTCATGGTGAGCCATCGCGGTCTGTTCGGCGGGAGTCTCGTGCGGGGAGTGGCGGGCGAGCTGTTCGATCCCGTGCACGGCTTGCTGCCGACCTCGCCGGCAATCTTCCTCGCCCTCCCGGGTCTGCCGCTGTTCTGGCGGCGGCGCCCACGGGAGGCCCTCCTCTATCTTGCGCTCGGCGAGTTTCTGCTCCTGTTCTTCGCCACGTACCAGTACTGGTCGGCGAGCCCCTACGGTCCGCGCTTCCTGATGCCTCTCGTGGCCATCGCGGCGCCCCCCGCCGCGCTCACCCTCCAGTGGATCCAGGAGCGGGTGCGCGTCCGCACGCGCGGCGGGGCGGCGGCGGCAGACGCGTCCGCGTGAGCCCCGGGCCGGCTCCTCTCACTCGGGCTCGCAGCGCAGCTCCATGGAGGTCCGCGCTCCGAGGGCCCGGCGAAGCAGCGCCACGAGACCGGGATCGGCACCGCTCGACTCCAGGCTGGTGATCGCGCCCGCGTCGATGTTCCAGGTGTACTCGTCCAGGCTCTCCTCCACGAGCTGCTCGGTCAGGAGATCGAGCTGCTCGTCGGTGATCGCGCCGACCTCGGCGTCGCTGTCGGCATCGTACAGCTTGATCATCGCTCTCCTCCCTCGCCGCCGCTCCCGGACGGGTGGCGGCGGCCGATGAGCGTCCGGAAATAGATCAGGAGCGCGAGGGCCGCGAGGAACGACAGGGCACCGCGCGCTATCCCGCCGCTTCCGCCGGCGCTGCGCGCCAGCTCCCACGCGCCGTAGAAGGCGAAGAAGGCGACCGCGGTGCCGATCAGGATCCGGTGGGCCGTGAGGAGGGTCATCGGCGTCACACCCCGAAGCGCAGCCGCTCCCCGAGCGCCGGAGGCAGTCCGGCGGACAGGATCTTCGCGCGCGTCGTCTCGAGAGGGTAGGCGATCCGATGGATCGTGACGGTGGCGGCGGCCTCGTCATACAGCGCGAAGCTGCAGAGCGGACTGCGGTCGCGGGGCTGTCCCAGAGATCCGGGGTTGATCAGGTGGCGCCGCCCCGGCTCCAGGACGAGCTCGGTGCGTTCGCCCCGTGCCACCTGCAGGATGACGCGACCGTCCTGCATCGTGAAGCGGCACGGGTGATGGGTGTGGCCGAAGAAGCAGAGGTCGAACGGCACCTCCGCGAAGCAGCGCCGTGCCGCTCCCTCGTCCAGCAGGTACTGATCCTCGTCGAGCGGGCTCCCGTGGACCAGGAGGCGCCCCGGGGCGAACTCCAGCGGCCCCCGCGGCAGGTCCCTGAGGAACGCCCGGCTCTCCCCGCCGAGCGCGGAGCGGGTCCAGCGCGCCGCGGCCCGGGCCGCCTCGTTGAAGTCGTCGGGCTCGTCCAGGCCCGCGGCGACGCGGTCGTGGTTGCCGCGGATCGCCGTCACGTGCGGCTGGCGGCGCAGCGTCTCGATCACGGCGTTCGGGTCGGCCCCGTAGCCCACGATGTCGCCCAGGACCAGGATGCGGTCATACCCCAGCCCGCGGGCACGCTCCAGGACCGTCTCGAGGGCCTCGAGGTTGCTGTGCAGATCGGCCAGGACGAGATCGCGCATCAGAGGAGCGTCACGATGCGCTCGGCGACCTGCTCCGGCGTGAGACCCTCGGCATCGACGCGCAGCGGAGCCGAACGGTAGGCGGGAAGGCGCGTCCTGTACAGAGCCTCGGCCCGGGCGGCGTCCTTCAGGAGGGGACGCTCCGGCCCGTCGTCGCAGCGCGCCAGGGCCTGGGGCAGGGGCACCTGCAGCCAGACCGCCCGGCCGAGGGCGTCGATGAGCGCCCGTCCTTCGGCCTGGGCGTAGGTGCCGCCTCCGCAGGCCACGACCAGGCGCCGCCGCCCGCGCAGCGACGCGAGAATTCCCCTCTCGACGCGGCGGAAGTACGCCTCCCCGCGTTCCTTGAAGATCTCCGGGATGCTCATCGTCTCCGCGTCCATGATCAACTCGTCGAGATCCAGAAAATCCCAGCCGAGCAGACGGGCGAGCACCTTCCCCGTGGTCGTCTTGCCGGCCCCCATGAACCCGACCAGGAAGATGGGGCCGGACGTCTCCTTCATCGCCTGCTCTCCCGCCGGCCGCTCTCAGGAGGCCAGGGCGGTCTCCTCCTTGCGATCCAGGAGCCTCTCGAGGTACCCCGTGTGGAGGTGACCGCGGATGAACTCCGGGTCGCTCAGGATCCGGCGGTGCAGGGGGATGTTGGTGCGGATCCCCTCGATCACCATGACCTCGAGCGAGCGGCGCATGCGGGAGATCGCCTCCATGCGGTTGTTGCCGCGCGTGATCAGCTTCGCGATCATCGAGTCGTAATAGGGTGAGACGGTGCACTCGGAATGCGCCACGGTGTCGACCCGCACGCCGGGTCCCCCCGGCAAGTGGAAGGTCGTGATCTTGCCCGGAGAGGGGGCGAACGTCTCCGGATCCTCCGCGTTGATGCGGCACTCGATCGCGTGGCCGGTGTGCACGATGTCCTCCTGCCGGAACGCCAGGGACTCCCCGGCCGCGATCTTGATCTGCTCCTTGATCAGGTCGATGCCCGTCACCATCTCGGTGACCGGGTGCTCGACCTGGATCCGGGTGTTCATCTCCATGAAATAGAAGCGACCGTCCTCGTCCAGGAGCATCTCCACGGTGCCCGCGTTCTGGTAGCCCACCGAGCGCGCCACCTTCAGGGCCGCCTCGGTCATCCTGCGGCGCAACTTCGGCGTCAGGCCGGTCGAGGGTGACTCCTCGAGAATCTTCTGATGGCGCCTCTGCACCGAGCATTCGCGCTCGCCCAGGCTGACCACGTTGCCGAAGGAGTCGCCGAGAACCTGGAACTCGATGTGGCGCGGAGTCTTCAGGTACTTCTCGAGGTAGACGTCCGGAACGCCGAACGCCGCCTTGGCCTCGGTGCGCGCGGCGCTCAGGGCGGGAGCGATCTCCTCCGTGGCATGCACGACGCGCATCCCGCGCCCGCCACCGCCCGCGGCCGCCTTGACGATCAGGGGGTAGCCGATCTTGGCGGCGATCCGAATCGCCTCCGGCTCGTCGCCCACGACGCCCCGGCTCCCGGGGATGATCGGGACGCCGGCCGCCAGCATCGTCTCCCGGGCCCGCGCCTTGTCTCCCATGAGGCGGATGACGTTGGGGCTCGGCCCGATGAACCGGATCTTGCAGGCCTCGCAGACCTCCGCGAAATGTGCCGACTCGGCCAGGAACCCGTATCCGGGGTGGATGGCGTCGGCGTCCGTGATCTCGGCGGCCGCGATCACGGCGCCGACGTTCAGATACGAGTCGGCGCTCCGCGGGGGGCCGATGCAGACGTCTTCGTCGGCGAACTTGACGTGCAAGGAGTCGGCGTCGGCGGTCGAGTAGACGGCCACCGTCTGGATCCCCAACTCGCGGCAGGCCCAGATGATCCGCAAAGCGATCTCGCCCCGGTTGGCGATCAGGATCTTCTTGAACATGGGTTCGGGTTCCCTCCGCTCACGCGGGAGGGGACGTGCGGATCGTGAACAGCGGCTCCCCGTACTCGACCGGCTGCCCGTTGGCCACCAGGATCGCGATCACGTCGCCCTCGGAGTCGGATTCGATCTCGTTCATCAGCTTCATCGCCTCGACGATGCAGAGAATCTGCCCCTTCTTGACGCGATCGCCGACCTCGACGAACGGCTTCGAGCCGGGACCGCTCGCGCGGTAGAAGGTCCCGACGATGGGTGACTTCACGATATGGCTGCCGGGCGATTCGGTGGGGGTCGGACGGGGCGCGGCCGCCTCGGAGACCTGGGGGAGAGTGAGCGCGAGAGGGGTGGGCGGGGCCGCGCCAACCGGCGGCGGGCCGTTCGCGAGGACGGCGGAGCGCTTCACCAGCTTGATCTTGAACCCCTCCCGCTCCAGCTCGAACTCGACGAAGCTGCTGGCCTCGATGTACTCCATCAGTTCCTTGATCTCGTCGTCCAAGCGTCCTCCGCCCACGCCGATCTCCCGCGGCCGCCCGGGCCCGCTATGGTACCGCAAAAGCGCGCGACGGGGTGGGAGGGGGGGCGGGCCGCATCCGTCGCGACGGGAGGCTCGGCCCCGCCTCGCCCGGGCAGGCTCCTACCCGATCGCCTCCTGCAGCTCCAGGCCGGCCCTCCAGGCTTCGTAGCGGGCCCGCCCCGGGACGCCGTCCGCGCCGACGACCACGCACAGGAAGTAGTCCGATCCCAGCGAACGGAGGATCGTCAGGCGCGATCGGGAGGAGATCGTGATCTCCTCGAGAGGACCCGCCGGGGGGTCCCGGAACGAGGCGGCCGCCCGCTTCACGACGTTGATCCCTTCGGCCGACAGGAGATCGATGTTGACGTCCTTGCGCGCCGACACCTTCTCCACCGCGATCCCGTCCAGCCCCACCACCGCGGCGCCGAGGCAACCGGGGATTCGATCCACGATCTCCTGCAGGACGGACCTCATCTCGCCCCCGCCTCCCGGCCGCCCCTCTCGCCCGCGCGGATCGAGCGGAGCCAGCGCTCCAGCCGCGCGATCGCCTCGCGGGCGTCCCGGCGCGAGGCCGGCGCGACGGGCGCGCGCGCCGGCCCGGCCTGCGCCGGAGCGCGCTCCACCGGGACGGCCTGGGCCTCGGGCGGCCGCGGATCGCCCTCGCCCGGAGCGAGCTCGCTCAGCCGCCGGCGGGCCTTCTCGTTCCCCGGATCGACGCGGAGCATCGCACGGTAGACCTCGACCGCCTTCTCCACCAGCCCCTGCCGCAGGTACAGCTCCGCCAGGGTGTTCGTTTGCAGGGCGTCGCCCCCGGCCTGGACGCCGCGGCTTCCGTCCCACCCCGGGGACGGTGCCGCTTCGTTCGCCGGGCCGGCTGCGGCGCGCGCGACATCCTCCGGGCGGTAGTCGAGCGACGGATCGGCCGCGCGCGGTGCGGCGGCGGGCCCCGGTGCCGGCAGAGCCGGCGGCCGCCGCGTCGCGGACGGTGCCTCCGCGATCGGCCCCGGAGGGCGCGGCGAGGGTGCGGCGGCCGGCCCCGCGGCGGCCGTGGCCCCCTTCGGCGCCTGCAGATCGTGCAGCAGAGCCCCGATCTCCCGGTCGCCCGGATAGTGCCGCAGGATCGCCCGATAGGTCTCCGCGGCCCCGGGCAGATCGCCCATCCGTCTCTGCACCTCGGCCAGGAGCTTCCCGGCCAGGTGGTTCTCGGGCGCGAGCTCGAGGACTTCCGACAACGCCCGGCGGGCGCTCTCGAGATCGCCCGCCTCCAGGTAGGTCCGCCCGAGGGAGATGCGCGCGGTGTGGTAGGTCGGGTGCCGGGAGAGCCCCTCCATGCAGACGCGCGCCGCTTCGTCGTAGCGTCCCTCCTTGCGGTACTCCTCGGCCAGCTGGAGGAAGGCCCGGGAGAGAGGGTCGCGGCTCATCCTCTCCTTCAGGGACTCGATGGTTTCCTTGGACCTCATCCCGGGCTTCGCCATTCAGGATCGATCATCGGGTGAAGGGGAGGAAGCGCCCCGACGTGGGTCGCGACGCGCCGGATTATAGAGGATGCCCGAAATCACTGTCAAAACGAAAGGCCCCCGGGGCCGACCCGGGGGCCTCATGGCGGACCGGGGCCACGCTCAGGGGGTGAAGGTGATCGCCACCTGAGCGTCGAACGTCACGACGCGACCGTTGAGGTCGTGCCCCTCGACATGGACGTCGCCCAGCACGACCGTCCCGGCGGCCGGCTTGCTGCCGTTCGCGACCATGGTGAGGGTCAGCGAGGCGCCCGAGGTGCCGACCGACAGGTACCCGGTGCTGATGACCCCGGCGACGATGTCGGGCACGACGCCCGCGGGCTGATACGCCACGGAGTAGTTCGTGAGCGTGACGTCGTTGAAGAAATTCGGCTGGTCGTCGAGAGGCCGGTTCGTGTTCCGGTCCAGGACCGAGAGGGTCAGGATGGCCGTCGTGTCCACCGTGGAGGCGACGCTCGTATCCGCAGTGGTCACATTTGTCACCAGGATGACTGCCTCGGCATTCTGCGACTGATTGCCGACGTGGTTGCAGGCCGTCCCGGAGAGCGCCAGCGCCAGGGTTGCCAGGACGGCGAGCCGGTGGATCCCCAAGACTCTCCTCATTCCTTGTCCTCCTGTGGCTCAGCCTTCTTCGTGACCCGCGGCGTGATGAAGATCAGCAGCTCGGTGTTCTTGCGGTTGATCGTCTTGTTCTTGAACAACCAGCCCAGCCCCGGGATCTTCGACAGGCCCGGCACGCTGACCTGGGTGATCGAGTCGTTCAGCTTGAAGATGCCTCCGATCACCGCGGTGCCGCCGTCCGCGACCAGGATCTGGGTCTGCGCCCTCTCGGTGATGATCGGGGGCACGTCGCCGACGCGGTTGACGAAGTCGGGTGACGAGTTGTCCACCGCGACGTCCATGATCACGGTTCCGTCCTTCGTGATCTGCGGCGTGACCGAGAGCTTCAGCGACGCCGAGATGAACTCGACGTTGATCTGGGTCGCCGTGGTGCTGACGACGGGGATCTGCACGCCCTGCTCGATCGTCGCCTTCTGGTTGTTCTGGGTGGCGATGCGCGGGGACGAGAGCACCTTCACGTCGCCGTTCGTCTCGAAGGCCTCCAGCGTGACGTCCAGCGTTACCGAGTCGAGGACGTTTCCGAAGCTCAGCCCGAGGGTCCCGGACGCGGCCTTGGCGGGTAGGCTGACGTCGTAGTCGATCTGCCCGGTGTGCGGGAACTGCAGCTTCGTCTGGGTGCCGTGGGCGACGTCGGCCTTGCCGTGCACGCCCCAGATGATCCCCATGTCGCGCTCGAACTCGCGGTCCGTCTCCACGATGCGCGCCTCGATCACCACCTGCGGCGTCTGCTCGTCCAGGGCGTCGATGAGGCGGTTGATCGGGTCCTGGCGATCCCTGAGGTCGGTGATGATCAGGGTGTTGGTCCGGTCGTCCATGATGACGTCGCCCCGCTTCGACATGATCTTCTTGAGGATGGGGGTGACGTCCTTCGCCTTGGCGTAGGAGAGGCCGCGCGTGAAGGTGATCGGCTCCTCCTCCAGCTCCTGGGCTTCCAGGAGCGCCTTCCGGGCCGCCGCCTCCGAGGCCAGCTTCTGGGTGGTGGCGATCCGGATGACGTTGTTCTCGAAAACCTTGTCGAGGCCGTTGTTCTTCAGGATGATGTCGAGCGCCTGATCCTCCGGGACGTTCTCGAGGACGATCGTGAGGTTCCCCGCCACCCCCGGGTCGAGGACGATGTTGTATCCCGTGATTTCGTGGAACAGGCGGAAGACGTCCTTGAGATCGGCGTCCTTGAAGTTGAGCGAGATCCGCTTGCCGGTGTAGCGCGGCCCGGTGTCGCTGATGGCGCGCGTGCCGAAGCGGCTCCCCCCCTGCGAGATAAGGATCTCGCGGCCGCCATCGGAGCCGGCGGGCCGGAAGGCCACGTCGCGCGGGCGCGCTTCCACCTTGGCCTCTCCGCTCGCCAGGAGCGGGCTCGAAGGAGCGGCGTGGGTCGGCGCCGCCTCGACCGATCCCTCGGCGACCGGCGTCTCGGCCGCGGGGGCCGCCGCCTCGGGCGCAGCCGTCTCGGGCGCCGCGGCCTCGGGGGCCGGGGCCGAGGGGGGCGTCGCGGCGGCGGGGGCGGTCTCCGCGGCGAGCGGCGCCTGGGCCGGCGCCGCCGGGGCGCTCTCCTGGGCGTGGCGGACCGCCTCCTCGGTGAAGTCGACGACGAGCCCGTCGTCGGTCGGCACGAGGGCGTACGGCTTCGGCGCGCTCATGTCGAGAACCACGCGTGCCACGGGACGAGGCTTGGTGGCGAACTGGGCCACGCGCACGCGCGACAGGACTCCGGAGGCAACAGCGATCGATTTGGGCGACGTGCGATCGACGACGCCCAGGAGGTCGATCACCAGGCGCGGAGGGTTCTTCAGCTCGAAATGCTCCTGGGCAAGCGCCCCGTCCGCCTTCAGGACGACCACGGGCTCCTGGTCGGATGTGCGGGCCTCGACCGCCAGCAGCGTGCGGGCCGGCGTGCCGGCCGGGACCGGACCACGCATGACCTTGACCGCCTCGGTGGCAGGCCTCGCGGTCGAGTGGGGGGTCGCGGAGGTCGGACGCGACGTGCTCCCGGTCGCGGGGGCCGCGGACGGCACGGCCTGGAGATCGGGCGCGGTCGTCTGCTGCGGCGGGACGGGCGCCGTGCCCGAAGACGGCAGCGGCTCCAGGGGCGCGTTCTCGGCGGATCCCGGGGCGGCGCCCGCCGTGCTCCCCTCGGCCGTGGCCGGCGGCTCCTCGCCCGCCACGACTTCCTGGGCCACGAGCGGCGGCTCGGGCGCGGAGCCGGCCTCGCCGAGGGTCGGGAAGTCGATGACCAGGTCGTTGCCGTCGAGACGGATGGCATGCTGCGAGGCCAGGACGTTCCTGAACTCGAACTTCGCGATCGTGCCTCCGTCGACGCTTTCGACGGACGAGACGTGGACGCCCTCCACCTGAGGCGTGCCGATCGCGACGTCCTCCGAGAGGCCCTGCAGATGGACGTCCAGCAGCTCGAGGACGAGGGTCTTGGGGTCGGGTTGGTACGAGGTGTAGCTGAACGGGTAGTTGCCGTGCAGCACGACCTCGGTGCCCGAGGGCGTCGCCGTGTGGTCGATGCCGTGGATGACCACCGCGGACGGCGCGGTGAGCGGCGCCTGACCCGGCTCGCTGACGGGCGGATTGCCCGAGCAACGCAGGGCGGCCGCGGCGAGTGTGATCAGGATCGCGACCTTCCCGAACTTCATAATTTGCCCTCCTCATCCGCTGTCGTCAGCCTCTTCGTCACGTCCCGGTACGGCTTGATGCTCCGCGGATCGTTGATGTCCTGGCGGAACACCACGCTCCCCGTCTTGTGGTCGATCTTCGTGATCTTTCCGTCGTAGAGGGTGTCGCCCACCTTCAGGAAGTAACCCTTGTTATCGCTGCCGTTGAAGAAGGCGATGGCCCCCTTGCCCTTCTGGACGATGCCGACGAGGTCGACCTCGGAGATGAGCATGCCCGCGATCCCGCGGGGACGGGGGCCCTTCTGGATAGAGTTGAGGTTGTCGATCAGGGAGCGGAACGGATCGCGCCGGCCGGCCGGATCGTAGGTGAACCCGCGTCCGGACAGCATCGCCTCGTTGTCCTGGATGATCCGGTTGATCGTGTCCGTGGTCTCGGGGGACGTCTTCTGAGGACCGGGCGTGGGAGCGGCCTGCGGCGGATTGCCCGCACGCGCCGCGGACCGCCCCGCGAGCAGGAGGGCCAGCGACAGGCCGGCGAGACGGCACGCTCGCGGGCGCGTCACTGTGTCTGCCCCGCCTTCTCGTCGTAGACGAACGTGGTCGCGGTGAAGGTCGAGCGGATGGATCCCTTGCCCGTCGCCTGGGCGGTGATGGCCACGCCACTCACGTTGATGATCCGCGAGTACTTGCTGATCCGATCGAAGAAGACGCCGAGGTCGTGGTAATCCCCTTCGACGTCCATGACGATCGGGAACTCCTTATAGAACTCCACCAGGCGCAGCGCCCCGGGGTTGAACTGCCGCAGCTCGAGGTTCGACTGGTCGGTGAGGTTCTTGACCCACTTCAGGAGCTCGCCGGTCTCGGGTTCCGTCGGCAGGATCGCCAGGAGGTCGTTCAGCTTGAGCTGCAGGTTCTCGATCTCCTTCTCGAACTCCGGCAGCTTCGCCTCGATCGCCTGTCCCTTGCGGATCTCGTTCTGCAGCCCCTCGAGGCGGGTCTTCATCTCGGCGTTCTTCTTGGCCATCTCGGTGAAGTTCGGGTAGGTGGTCCAGGAGACGGCCACGAGCGCGATCGCCATCGCGGCGACCACCGCGAACTGGCCCCAGAACGGCATCTTCTTGAAGTCCATCGCCGCGCCCTCCCCCTACCCGCCCGAAGGCGGGGTGGAGGCCCCCTGCTCCGCCGGGCCCGCCCCCTCCTGCCCCTCGGGCGTCGAGCCCACGGGCTGCGGCAGGAAGTGACAGGTCAGCGAGAAGGTCACGCCCACCGGAATGGAGGAGATGGGGCCCATCACCACGTTCTGGAAGTAACGGGACCCGGTCAGGTTGTTGTAGAAGTTCGACACCGCGTTGTAGGTGGTCGCCTTGCCGTTGATCTGGATGTTGAAGGCGCTCTCGGTCATGCTGTCGAGCCAGAGGAAGTCGGGGAGCTGCTTGCTCACCTCGTCGAGCAGGTGCACCGGACCGCTCTGATTGCGCTTCAGCTGGGTGATGAGGGTGATCTTGCGCTGCAGGAGGTCCTTCTTGACCTTGTACTCCTCCCCCTTCTTGATGATCGCCTGCAGCCGCTCGCGCTCCTTCTCCGCCTTGGCGATCTCGGTCGTGAGCTGTCTTCGCTCGCTCTCCAGCGTGTACCACCGCCAGCCGATCAGGAGGAGCGCCAGGAGCACGACCCCGACCATGAGCACGTTCTGGCCGAGGTTTCCGGCCCCCTCCAGCTTCGGGAGCGCCGCCCGCGCCTTGCCGGTCGGCAGGGCCTGGGCCAGAAGGTTGATCTTGATCATCGATTGTCTCCCGCGCGGCGCGAGGCGAGCCCGACGGCAATCGACACGCTGGCGCTCAGCTCCTCCAGCATCTCGGGCGAGATCCCCTTGCCCACCTGGACGCGGTTGAAGGGGTTGAGCGGCTCGACGGGCACGCCAAAGCGCTCGGCCAGCGCCTCCTTCAGGTGCGGCACGCGCGATGAGCCTCCCGCGATCACCAGCCTTTCGATCGTCTCGCCCGGCGTGGTGTTCTTGAAGAAATCGATGGTCTTCTGGATCTCCGTGCCGAGGAAGTCGTTCACCGAAGCGATGATCGGCGTCACGTTCTCGACCGGGATGCCGTCGACCTCCTCGCCGCGCTTGAGCTGCTCCGCCTGATCGAAGCTCAGGTTCAGCTCCTTGCGGATGGCGTCGTTGTAGTGGTTGCCGCCGACGGAGATGTCGCGCCAGAAGATCGAGGTCGAGCCCTTCAGGATCGAGACGTTGGTGGTCGAGGCGCCGATGTTAATGAGCGCCGTCCCCGCGGCCGTATCGGTGTCGTAGTTCATCTCGTAGCAGTTCTGGAGGGCGAACACGTCGACGTCGACCAGAACGGGATTCCTCCCCGCCTGGCTGGCCACGGACGTGTAATCGTTGATCTTGTCCTTCTTGGCGGCCACCAGGAGGACGTCCATGTTCCCCTCACCGCCGCTCGCGCCCTTGAGGACCTGGTACGCGAGGTTGACGTCCTCGACGTCGAAGGGGATGTACTGCTCCGCCTCCCAGGGGATGACCTCCGCCAGCTCCTCCTCGGAGGTGGCGGGGATCGAGATCTTCTTGATGATGACGCTGTGGCCCGAGAGCGCGATGGCGACGTCGGACCCTTTGATCTTCCGCGACGAGAAGGCCTTCTGGATCGTGTCGATCACGAGGCCGGCGTCCATGATCGCGCCGTCGACGATCGCCTCGGGCGAGAGGCGCTCGAGGCTGGCGTTCAGGAGCTGGTACCCCTTCCCCTTCCCGAGCTCCTTGAGCTCCACGACCTTGACGGCGCTCGATCCGATGTCGAGCCCCACCAGATTCCTGTTCCTCGAGAAGAACACCGCCGAGTCCCCCTATCCCTGTCCGGTTCGGGAGGTTGCAACCGCGGCTCCAGGCCTCTCCCTTTTCACGAAAGTTCAATATATTCCGTGACTCCATTTTTGCAAGGCGAGATACCAGTAACGTGGTCGCGTAGTTTCATATTTGCATATGCGTATAAATAATTAATGCATATATATATTACGGCGATGACGGCCTTGCCGGGAGAACCTGCCGGAGCGCGGGACCGGCGGGCGCTCAATCTTTTGACGGGGAGCGGGAAGCCGGCAGGGAGGAAGGAGAAACGGGGGCGCGCGAGGGGTCTGCGACCTCCCCGGGCCTCGGGTCGTTGATCCCGCGCACGGCGGTGTGTTAGAGTTCCGTTCTCTTTCAGGCCGCCGGGGCGGTTTTCACGCGCGCGCGGCGGTGTTCAGGAGGACCGAGTGGCCAGATCGTGCGAGGTGTGCGGCAAGGGTCCGGTGCACGGGAACCAGATCAGCCACGCTCATAACGTCTCTTCGCGCGTCTGGTACCCGAACGTCCAGAAGATCCGCGTGCAGGTCGGCCGGACCCGCCGCCGCATGAAGGTCTGCACGCGGTGCCTGCGATCCGGGGCCGTCGTCAAGGCGGTCTCGTGAAGAGTCTCCCTGCCTGAGATCCCCGGCCCGCCCGCCTTCCTCAGTCCAGACGCGCAATGCAATCGATCTCGAGGCGCGCTCCCTTCGGCAGGGCGGCGACCTGGACGGTCGAGCGCGCCGGCCGGTTGCTCCCGAAGTAGCGTGCGTACACCGCGTTCATCGAGTCGAAATCGCGCAGGTCGGTCAGGAACACGGTGGTTCGGACGACCCGGTCGAGCGACGATCCCGCAGCCTCCAGCACCGCCTTGAGGTTCTCCAGGACCCTGGCGGCCTGGCCCTCGATGGGTCCCTGCACCATCTCGCCGGTGGACGGGTCGAGCGGGATCTGCCCCGAGAGAAACAGGAACCCCCCGGCGGCCATCCCCTGCGCGTAGGGGCCGATCGCCCGGGGGGCCTTCTCCGTGCTGACGCCGACCAGCCTCTCCATGCTTCCTCCTCCTAGGCGACCTGCCGCTCCACGTGGTACACGCCCTCGATCCCCTTCACCTTCTCCAGGATGCGGTGCAGGTGGTTGAGGTCCTGGATGTCGAGGAGCAGCGTGATCTCGCCGCGCCGGTCCTCGAAGGTGCGGGCCTCGACGTTCTTGATGTTGGACTTGGCGTCGGCGATGACCGAGGTGATCTTCGCGAGCATGCCGGGCCGGTCCTCCGACAGGACGGTGATCCGCACCTCGAAGCGGGACTCGTCCGCGCTCTCCCACGCCACCTCGATCCGCCGCTCGGGGTCGTACAGCAGCTTCTCGAGGTTGGAACAGCGCTCCGAATGGACCGTGACCCCGCGTCCCCGCGTGATGTAGCCGACGATCGGCTCGCCGCGGATCGGGTTGCAGCAGCGCGCCAGGGCGATGAGGGCGTCGTCCAGACCGCGTACGGTCACCTTCTTCCCGGAGATCCCCAGGGCCTTCTTGACGGCGTGCGCGATCCCGCCCTCGGGAGCGTCGTGCGCCCGCGCCGCGGGATCAAGCCTCTCGATGAGGGCCCGCGGCGCGATCTTCCCGTACCCGACGGCGGCGTAGAAGTCGTCGAGGCTCGCGCAGCCCAGGGCGTGCAGCGTCTCCCGCAGGCGCCCGCCGTCCTGGAGATGCGGCTTGAGGCCGAAACGGAACCTCTTGAACTCCCGGTCGCTGACCGTCTTGCCCAGGTCGATGCTGCGGTTGCGCCGGTCGACGTTGAGCCACTGGCGGATCTTCGCCCGGGCCCGGGGCGTGCGCGTGAAGGTCAGCCAGTCCTGGCTGGGATGATGGTTCGGCGCGGTGAGGATCTCCACGATGTCGCCGTTCTTGAGCTCGGTGCGGAGCGGCTGGATCTTCCCGTTCATGCGGGCCCCGACGCAGCAGTGCCCCACCTCCGTGTGGACCGAGTACGCGAAGTCGATCGGCGTCGCGCCGCGGGGGAAGGAGCGCACCTCGCCCTGGGGCGTGAAGCAATAGACCTCGTCCGGGTAGAGGTCCACCTTCACCATGCTGAGGAACTCGCGGGGGTCCTTGAGCTCCTGCTGCCACTCCATGATCTGGCGCAGCCACTGCACGTTGGCGTCGTGCTCGGCCGGCCCCCGGCCTTCCTTGTACTTCCAGTGCGCGGCGATCCCGTCCTCGGCGATTCGGTGCATTTCATGGGTCCGGATCTGGACCTCGAACGGCTGCCCCTTGTCGCTCATGACGGACGTGTGCAGCGATTGGTACATGTTCGGCTTGGGGATCGCGATGAAGTCCTTGATCCTCCCGGGCACCGGCCGCCAGAGCCCGTGGATGATCCCGAGGGCGCCGTAGCAGTCCTTGACGCTGTGCGTCAGGATCCGGAAGGCGATGTAGTCGTACACTTCCCCGACGTCGATCCCCTGGCGCTTGATCTTCTTGTAGATGCTGTAGATGTGCTTGCGCCGTCCCGAGATGTCGCAACCGACCCCGGCCTTGTCGAGCTCCGCGCGCAGCGTCCCCTGGATCTCACGGATGAACTCATCGGTCACCTTGCGCTTGTCCTCCAGGGCCTCGAACAGCGCCTCGTAGCCGGGGGGGTCGAGGAACCTGAGCGTGAGGTCCTCCAGCTCGTTTTTGACCTTCGCCATGCCGAGACGGTTGGCGATCGGAGCGTAGATCTCGAGCGTCTCCCGGGCGATGCGCTCCTGCTGGCGGGGCGAGAGGTGTTCGAGGGTCCGCATGTTGTGGAGGCGATCGGCGAGCTTGACCAGCACCACGCGGATGTCGTCCACCATCGCCAGCATCATCTTGCGGAAGCTCTCCGCCTGCTGCTGCTCCCTGGAGTTGAAGCTGATGCGGGAGATCTTGGTCAGGCCCTCGACCACGTGCGCGATGTCCTTGCCGAAGTGGGTCTCGAGCGCCTGACGCGTCGTGAGGGTGTCCTCGAGCACGTCGTGGAGCAATCCGGCGACGATGCAGGTCATGTCGAGCTTCAGATCGGCGAGGATCTTCGCGACCGAGAGCGGGTGGGTGAGATATGGCTCGCCGGAGGAGCGGGTCTGCCCCTTGTGCTCCTTCGCCGAGAAGACGTACGCCTTGCGCAGGAGGTCGAGGTCGGCCCCCGGCATGTAGGACTCGACCTGTTCCTGGATCTCCTCGAAACGAATCATGGCGGCCCGACCGTCGGGTCCCGCGGGCGCGTGGGGGTGACCGGACTCGCGGGCCGGCAGGGCCGCTCCGGAGCGACGCGCGGCGGACCCTCCGTACGCGAGAGTATAGCAGAAGGATCGCACCGGCGACAATCGACGGGGCCGGCCGCCCGGCGGGCGTTCGGCGCGGCGCACGGGTCAGAACTTGACGTACCGGGCTCCCAGGCGCCGGTACGCGACCACCAGGAGGGCCGAGGCGACGAACACGGACGAGTAGGTGCCGAACACCACCCCGACCAGCAGGCAGAACGAGAACGGGTTGAGTTTGTCCCCGCCGTAAAGGTAGAGGGCCGCGATGGCGATGAAGACGGTGAACGAAGTGAGGATCGTGCGGCTCAGGGTCTGATTGATCGAGGCGTTGACCACCTCCTCGAAGTCGTGGTCGCGATAGAGGCGCAGGTTCTCGCGGATCCGGTCGAAGACCACGATGGTGTCGTTGATCGAGTACCCCAGGATGGTCAGGAGAGCGGCGACGACGGTCAGGGAGAACTCTTTGCCGGTGAGGGCCACGGCCCCGGCGGCGATCACCACGTCGTGGATCAGGGCGAGGATCGACGTCAGCCCCCACATCCACTTGTGGAAGCGGAACCAGACGTAGATGAGGATGCCTCCGACCGAGCCGACCACCGCCCAGCCCGTGTTCTGCAGGAGCTCCTTGCCGGCGGTCGGACCGACGAAGTCCACGCTGCGCACCGTGAACGGACCGAGAATCCCCTGCTGCTGGAGGAGCCGCGCCACCTCCGCGGAGACACCGGGGATCGAGGAGACGGCCGCGAGATCCGGGATCAGACCGGCGTGCTCCGTGCGGTATGCGACGACCGCCGCGGCGATCGGGGCCGGCTCGGGCGCCGGGGCGTCCCCAGGGGCCGCCGGCGGGAGGTTCTTCGCGAGCCAGTCGCGCAGATCGACCTGGGAGACCGAGTTCAGATCGACCCTGCCCGCCTGCGCGGCGCTCCGCTCCTCGGGCGTCCGCAGGGCCTCGAGGATCTCGCTGCTGATCTCGCCTCCCTCGCTCCCGGCCGATGCCCCCTTGAGGGCCTGCTGCTCGACCCGGATCAGGACCTCGTTGTCCGCCGCCTCCCCGATCCTCTGGATGCTGATGTCCCCCAGTCCGGCGCGCTCCAGGGCCGCGCGCATCGCCTCGACCCGGGGCGGCTCGCGGAAGCGCAGCTGCACGGCGGTCCCGCCCGCGAAGTCGATGCCGTAATTGAAGCCTCGGATCGCCATCGCGCCGGCGCTGACCGCCAACGCCGCCGCCGAAAGGGCGAAGAAGAACCACTTGGCCCGTCCCATCAGCGGGAAGCTGGCGTTGGTGAAGACCTGGAGCATGCTCCTCCTCAGATGCTGAGCCTCTCGAGCTTCGGATTGAAGGCGAGCACCGCGTCGAACATCGCCCGCGACACGAAGACGGCGGTCAGGAGGTTCGCCAGGATGCCGACGTTGAGCGTCACCGCGAAGCCCCGCACCGGACCGGTGCCGTAGGCGTAGAGGAAGATCCCGGCGATGAGCGTCGTCAGGTTGCTGTCCACGATGGTGCTCAGAGCCTTCTCGAAGCCGGCCTGGACGGACGCCTTCACCGTCCGTCCCAGGCGCAGCTCCTCGCGGATCCTCTCGAAGACCAGCACGTTGGCGTCCACCGCCATGCCGACCGTCAGGGCGATGCCGGCGATGCCCGGCAGCGTCAGGGTGGAGCGCACGTACGACATGGCGGCCAGCAGAATGAGCAGGTTCAGGACGAGGGCCAGCGTCGCGTTGACCCCCGAGAGCCGGTAGTAGATCAGCATGAACAGGACCACGATGATCGACCCGATGGCCGAGGCGACCACTCCCTGGCGGACCGAGTCGGCTCCGAGGGAGGGGCCGACCGTGCGCTCCTCGAGCACCTCCATCCCGGCGGGCAGGGCGCCCGACTTCAGCTTCAGGGCCAGGTCCTCGGCGCTCTCCACGGTGAAGTTTCCCCCCTCGATGATCCCCTGATCGGCGATCACCGCGTTGATGCGCGGCGCCGAGATCACCTTGCGGTCCAGGACGATCGCCAGGAGCTGCCCCTGGTTGTCGCGCGTCAGCTCCTGGAAGCGGCGGCCGGCGTCGGCGGTGAGGAGGAAGTTGACCGCGGGATTTCCGAACCGGTCCATGTCGCGCCGCGCGTTCTTCAGATCGTTGCCGGTGAGCGGCGAGGACCTGGTGACCGGCCAGGAGAGAGTCAGGGCCCGCCCGTCGCTGCCCGTCGCGTCCTGAGGCAGCACCTCGACGTCGTCGGGGAGCCGGCCCTGGAACATTCGAAGGAGCGCCTCCTGCGTGTCCGGCGGGCGGAACTGGTCGGCGGTGATCCCCGGGGGCACCTTGACGAGCTTCCATTCCAGGAACGCCGGCGTCCCGATCAGGTCCTTGACCCTCTCGGGGTTCTCGACGCCCGGAAGCTGGATCAGGATCCTCTCGGACTTCGGACCGATCCCCTCCCTCTGGATGGTCGGCTCCGCGACTCCGAACTTGTCGACCCGGTTGCGGATCGTCTCGACCGCCTGGCGTACGGCCGAATCCCGGATCGACGCCTCCTCCGGGGCCTTGAGCGCCAGCCGCAGGGCCCCCGGCCCGTGCCCCCCGACCTGGTACTGCGGGAACTGCGTCCTCACGATCTCGCGCACCTCGTCGAGCCGGACCGGCTCGATCCCGTTGAGGAGCATGGCGCTGGTGCCGTCGGCGACGGTCTCCCGGGGAGCCAGACCCTTCTCGCCGAGCGCCGAGCGGATCCGCTGCTGATCGAGGTCGATCGACGCGCGGACGGCGTCGTCGGTCTTGACCCTCATCACCATGTGGATGCCCCCCTTGAGGTCGAGGCCGAGGCTGATCTTCTGGCTCGGGGGGTAGACGAGAACGAGGCAGATCGCCGTCAGGGCGGCGATGGCGAGGAGACGAAATCGGATGTCGAGAAGATTCATGTCCTGCACCACGCCGCCGCGGTCGGTCGACGCCCGCGACGCTGCGCGCGAGTCCGCCCTCAGCTCTCGGCCGAAGCGGAGCTTCCGGAGTCCTGGAGCGCCACCACGGAGCTCTTGGTGACGTCGATCTTCACCTTGTCGGCAACCCGGAGCTGGACGACGTTCCGATCGACCGCGACCACGGTCCCGAGGATCCCGCCCGAGGTCACCACCTTGTCGCCCGACTTGAGGTTCTCGAGCATCCGCTGAACGTCCTTCTGGCGCTTCTGCGTCGGGCGCCACATCAGGAAATAGAAGATGGCGACCACGACCACCACGGGCAGAAGCTGGATCCAGCCGCTGGCCTGGCCCTGGCCGGGCGACGGCGCCATGAGCAGCGGACTCAACCGAAACCCTCCACGGGACATGCGGCCCGCGATCAGACAAAAAACGAGGGGGAACTCGGGCCACCGTCCCCCTCGGAGCGCGGCCCAGGGTGCGATCCGTCCGGAACCCTGTGCGCGGGGCGATAGATTGCCCCAAGCCTCCGGGCTTGTCAAGGCGCCGCGGGCTCGCCTAGACTGCGCCCCATGGAACGTTCCGCGGCGGCGACTCCGGAGAGCGGCACGGCCGCCCTGGTGGGCGAGGGGGCCGCGCGGAGGCTGGTCGCGCCGGTCCTCGCCTCCGTGCCGGGGCTGATCCACGCCTTCACCGTGCGCGGCTCGGAGCCGGCGGCGGTGATCCGGGAGGCGGCCGGGAGCACCCTTCCCCTGCGCACGCTGCGCCAGGTCCACGGCGCCACCGTGCGCACGGTGCGCGCCGTCGACGGCGCCGCGGCCGTGGAGCCGCTCGAGGGAGACGGTCTCGCGACGACGCTCCCCGGGCTGGCGCTCGGCGTCCGTGTGGCCGATTGCCTGCCGATCCTGCTGTGCGATCCGCGGTCGCGAGCGATCGCCGCGGTGCACGCCGGCTGGCGCGGCACCGTCGCCGGCGTCCTGCGCGCCGCCATCACGGTCCTGCGTGACCTGGGGGCGCGTCCCGGCGACCTGCGCGTCGCGCTCGGTCCCGGGATCGGGCCCTGCTGCTTCGAGGTGGGCGAGGAGGTCGTCGAGCGCTTCCTCGCCGCCGATCCGGAGGCGTCCGGCTGCGTCCTCGACGGGAGGCCTCCGAGGATCGACCTCGTCGCGGCGAATCGCCGGCAGGCGCTGCTGGCGGGTGTGCCGGCCGAGGCGATCCGCGCGGTCGGCCTCTGCACGAGGTGCCGCGAGGATCTGCTCGAGTCGTACCGGCGCACGGGCGGCGCGGCGGGTCGGATGGCGGGGATCATCGCCTGGAGGACGTGAGATCCCCGGGAGCGGCGGACGCGGCGGCGGCCCGAAGCGGAGGAGGGAGCGATGGCTGGTGGGACGAAGGCGGCACCCGGAGGGGCGGCCGCGCGCATCCGCGCGATCGAACGGGAGCACGCCGAGGCCGTCGAGGGTTTCTTCCGCACCTCGATCGAGGTCGTGGAGGCGGTGGCCGCGGAGTTGGTCGCGGCGTTCCGGGCGGGCCGCACCCTGCTGTTCTTCGGCAACGGCGGGAGCGCGGCCGACGCGCAGCACCTGGCGGCCGAGTTCGTGAACCGCTTCGCCGAGGACCGGCCGGCCCTCTCCGCCGTGGCGCTGACCACGGATACCTCGGTCCTGACCAGCATCGGCAACGACTACGATTTCACGCGGATCTTCGCCCGGCAGATCGAGGCGCTCGGGCGACCCGGGGACGTGGCGGTGGGTCTGTCGACCTCGGGGCGCTCGCCCAACGTCCTCGAGGGGCTGCAGGCCGCGCGGGCGCGTGATCTCGTCACGATCGGGCTCGCGGGCGGTGAGGGAGGAGCGATGCGGGACCTCTGCCGGCACCTGATCCTGGTCCCGTCGCGCGACACCCCGCGCGTCCAGGAGGTCCACATCCTGGTCGGCCACATCCTCTGCCGGCTGGTCGACGACGCCCTGTTCCCCCGGAATGACGAAGCCCGCCGCGCCCCGGAGGGTCGCGGCGGGCGATCGGCGGCACGCCGCCGAGGCCGACCTACTTGAGGGCGGCGATCGTCTGGCGGATGTCCTTGGCGTCGGGAGCCTGCGGGCTCAGCTTCAGATACTCCTCGAAGTGCATGATCGCCCCCCGGAAGTCCTGGGTCGCCACCAGGGCGTAGGCCAGCTCCTTGTGCGCCGGGGCGTAGCCGGGATCGATCTCGACCGACTTGCGGAAAGCCAGCACCGCGTCCTTCGTACGATTCTCGTTCTTGGCACGGCCTCCGACGTTGTAGAAGAGGATGGCGGCGTTCTTCGGGTCGATGGCCTTGATCCTTTCGTAGGTCGCCTCGCTCTTGGCCGCCGCCGCCTTCCTCTCGTCGGGCGTCTTGGCGGCGTCCCTCTGCTTTTCGTAGATCGCCGCCATCTGCATGAGGGGCTCCGGCTTGGTCGAGTTGAGCGCGGCGGCCTTCTCGAAGGCGGCCAGCGCGTCGTCGTCCTTCCCGAGCTTGGCGTACGCCTGCCCCAGGTTCACGTAGACCGGATCCCAGTCCGGCGTCAGTTCGATCTCCTTCTGGTATTCCGGGATCGCGTCGGCGGGCCGCTCGTCCTTCAGGGCGATGTTCCCCAGGTAGTAGTGCGCCCCCTTCATCTCCTTCATCAGCTCGAGCCCCTTGTGAAACGCCTGCTCGGCGCCGCGCAGGTCGTCGGTCTCGAAGAGGCTCTTGCCGAGGTAGTAGTAGGCGTTCGGGTAGTTGGGGTCCTTCGCCAGGTAGGCGCGGAAGATCTCGATCGCCTCAGGCTGGCGGCCGGCGTCGGAGAGCTGCTTCGCCTTCTCCAGCATCTCCTTGCCGCCGGCGGGGGGCTGGGGGGCCGCCGCCGGCGCCGCGGCCGGCGCGGGGACGGCTCCCGGGGTCCCCGGAGCCGCGGCCGCCGGAGCCGCGGCGCCGGGTGACGCCGATCCGGCCGCCGTCTCCGCCGCGGCCCCTTCCCTCTTCTTTCGCTCCTCCTGGAGAGCCGCGGTGAACTCGGCGTCCTTCGCCATGACGAAGTTGATCGTGTTGTGACCCTCGTCCCCGACCAGCACGAACTGCACATCTGGAAGCTCCTGCTTGGAGCCCACCAGGAGGTCCTGCTTGCCCACGGCCTCCTTCGAGGAGTTCACGATGTCGTACGACACCTTCACCACCTTGTACCCCGGGAGCTCGGGGATCACCTTCCACTTGTGAGCCACCGAGATGTCGAGGACGGCGATGAAGAACTCCCCCTGCTTGTTCGTGCGCAACGGTCCGACCCGCTTCTTGATCTCCACAGCCTCGAAGTTGAGGGTGACCTTCTCCAGCGGCTTCCCGTGGTTGTCCACGATCTTCCCCTTCACCCTCGTGATGGCGTCCGCGAGGGCCGGGGGCCCGGGCGCCAGCGCCACCGAGATCGCCGCCGCGATCGCCAGTCCCGCACGTCGTGGTCGTGTCATGGTCGCCTCCTGTCCGATCCGGCCTGCGCCTCGCTCGCTCCCGACCGGGGGTCCGATTGTAGTCCGAGCCTTCCCGGCCGATCAAGGCAGGGACGTCCGGCGTCCGCCGGGGCGCCGCCGGCCGGGCCTCGCGCCGGCGCCGTGTGTCGTGCGTCTCGGCGGCCGCGACAGGACCAGATGGACGACGTACAGGATCGCGAACGCGGCGCCCGACGCGGCGTGGATCAGGGCCAGCACCCGGCGCGGACTCGGCCCGGTCAGGACCTGCAGGAGATATCCCGAACCGACCATCGGCAGCGCCAGGACGACGGCGCCGATCCCCGATCGGCGGCTGCGGTGCGCCCGGTCGTCGAGAAAGTGCACCAGGATGTGATCCTGCGCGATGAGTCCCAGAGCGAAGACCAGCAGGGGCACCAGGAGGACGTGCGAGGCCAGGACGCGCGGCTGCCACGGATGGTGGACGACGGAGAACGGATCGGCGCTCCTCAGCAGGTGCTTCATCCAGAAATAGACGAGGCCGGTCGCCGCGGCCGCGAAGGTCGTGACGCTGAGCAGACTCTTCTCGAACGCGTTCACCGCGGAGTCCCCGGCTCCCGGTCCCCAGTCCCGCGGGGACGCTCCGGCGACGGCGCGACGAACAGTCGGTGCAGGGCCAGGACACGGCGCGCCGCCTCGGTGATCGCGCGCGCCGAGAGCGTTGCTCCGGTCAGCGAACGGATGTCCTTGTTGAGGGCGAGGTCGTCGTCGAGAGCGTGCCCCGGGAACTGTCCCAGCCAGCGCCCGGAAGGAAGGTAGTCTTCCGGCTCGTCGAACGACAGGATGTCGATCCGGACGATCCGGCCGTCGCCCGCCAGCAGGATGAGGATGGTCTCGGGGAGGGTCCGCACCAGGTGCGTGTCGAAATAGCCGTACCCCGCCGGCCGCCCCTCGAGGAGGCCGACGTAGTACGGGACGACCCGGACCTCGATCGGCACCCCGACCTCGCGCGCCGCCGCGCGCGCCTGCGCATCGCTCAGGTACAGGGTGCGCCGCTCGACGCTCCGGGGCGGCGGAAAGGCGCGCTCGAGCGCCTGCTGCTGCGTCAGGTAGACGCGCGCCCGGACCTCACCCCCGGTCAGCGCCAGGAGCGCGCCGAGGATCGCCCCGAGCGACGCCCGGCGCATCAGAAGAGGTACCCGAGCGCGACGTTCACCTGGTCGATGGAGGTCCGGGCCCGGTTGTCGAAGTTCTGGGCGTCGACCTTGAGCGCGATGTCGGGGATCGGACGGTACGTGAGACCGCACGTGAGCGCCCTCCCGTCGTTGGCGGGGTCGGCGGCGAAGCCGGGGGCGACGCGGGCCTGCGTATCGAGCTCCTCGTAGCGGCAGAAGGGGCTCAGCTCCTGACTCGTCCCACGGATCCGGGACAGGACGTTCCAGGCGATCTCTCCGTACCACCCGATTATCCGCTCGCCGATCCCGGCGGTGCCGGCGAGGCCGAGCGCCTGGTTCACCTCCCCGGCGTCGCTCAGGATCGTGCGCGCGTACAGCCCCCTCAGATGAAGGCCGCGCCAGTTCCACTCGCCGTGGAGGTCCCAGAGCGTCAGGCGCGCCCGGGGGAGCCCGGGCGCCCCCTGCCCGGTCCGCCCCGTGAAGGCGGAGGCGCCCACCCGGAGACCGGGCACCGGCGTGAGGTCGAGGCGCGCCGTGAGCGCGAGATCCTCCGCGCTGGACTCGGCCCCCTCCTGGCGCCCCTCCCGGATCCCTCCGGCCGTGAAGCCCGTGGCGTTCAGTCCGGTGACGACGTAGGCGCGGTAGGACACCGGGCCCGTCTCGCCGTAAATCCCGGCGCCGTTCTCCCTCCAGGTGGTCGGGATGATGACCTGCTCGACCTCCGGCCGGCGCGCGCCGTGGAAGATCGGCGGCTCGTGCAGCTCGTTCAGGAAGCCTACCGGCACCAGCAGGAGGCCCCCGCGCAGACCGAACCTCTTCGTCGCCCTGAAGTCGACGTAGGCGAACTCGACCGCCACCTCCCCCTTCTCGCCCTCGCCCGCCACGGCGTGCTCGAACTCGATCTCCGAGTTGAACAGTGTCCGGTCGTTGAACTTGTAGCCGAAGTAGAGGACGGCGCGCTCGAGGTCGAGGAGATCGACGGAGCGCGCCGGATCGACCGCAGCGGCCGTCAGGCCGTCGTCGGCGCGCCGGGCGAAATTCTGGTAGAGCATGTCCCCGTAGCCACCGATGGAGACCCCCTTCCTGGCCCCGTAGACCTTGGAGGCGGCCGGCCCGAGCCCCCCGGCCGGGGCGGGGGTCGGCGGGCTCGCCGCCTCGCCGACCCGGAGCAGCTCGATCTCCCGCG